>OVEP010489044.1_pt1 | contig 14568 bp, 16 predicted proteins | sample 1779801 | NCBI WGS metagenome assembly OVEP01 (sample SAMEA3914791, study PRJEB12502) | metagenome | biome: forest; material: soil | place: Canada | collected 2011-07-03 | depth 0.1 m
TGGCCGACTGCCGCCAGACGCAGCTGCCAGCAACCGAGCCGTTGCAGACTCGTGGCACGCTCGAGCGGACGTTGCGAACGCCCCTGCATGACGTGACGAACCTCATGCTGAGCGATTCCCAAAACGGCCAATCGCCAGATGGATGCACCAGATCTACCAACTCCACGAGTCAATCGGCTTGAGCGCTCTCACGTCTATGAGTAACGGCGTTCTGTGGTGACCCGTCAGTGGTCCAAACGGAACGCCTACGATTTGCACTCTGTGACCGACTGCTTTTTCGGCTGCTGACAACTCCTGGTCGTGAACAACGACCTGAACAAAATACGTCCCCCGAGCGTCGGGGCCAAGCTTGGCTAATGCCTCGGAATTGCCAAGCTGCGTCGTTGGCGTGGCGGGCAACTGCAGAAACAGCGAATGCTCGATGCGGTCGCCGCTTGGGTTCTCACCGTAATTGGGCGGTCCATAAAACTCCCCGACCTCCAGGGTTCCTTCGAGCGTGATCGAGGGTGAGGGTTCGGCTGCCTTGCCAGCAACCATCATGCAGAACAAAGCGAGAGTAAAGGCCAGACGGGTAGGTTTCATAAGCCGCGGAAGCGCTATTCGCACGTTCCGGCACGTCCCACAGTTATGCAATGCACGACTGACCAATGGCTTTCGCCCGAGATTCCTGTGCTGCCTCCAATTCCGACCGGGCGAGGCCGAGGCCGGAAATGGAAGTCAACCCTCGATACTTTTTGATTGGGTGGTGCTGGCGGCAACGGCGAAGCAGCGACAATCGCACGTTGTACGGCGGCGTCCCACGCGTCGTTGCCGCTCGTGTGTAGCAACGTGACAGAGTCTACCGAACCGTCAGAGTTAAGCCGGAGAGATACGATCGCTTCCGGATTGCCGAGATCGCCGTTTGCATCTACAAACAAGTTGCTGGTCAACGCACAACTGACGTAGCGACGCCATTGCAACGCGTTCATTTCGCCCACCGTCAGAAGTGGCTCGCCGCTGCCTGCTGCATGAGCGAGGCAACGTTTCGCTACGTCGTCAGCCGACGGTATCGGAGGTCTGTTGCTATTTCCCGGGACCTCGGCCGTGCACGCGGTCAGTAAGGCCAGCACGAACGGAATTAGAGCAAGAGCAAATGTTTTTTCTCGCACAACGACTCCGAAGGAAAGGCTGACCAGAGCACCGAGACGCATTACAGCAATTCAAACGACGCGTTGTCAACGATCTGGCGTTGTCGTTCGAGTGTCGGCTCCTGACCGCACACGGTCCATTGAACTCATCGCGCCGTCGGTCATTGAAGCGATTAGCCCGTGGCCCGCTTCGCGCTGCGCCCTACTTCCTGTAGCGCCTCCGGCAAATATTGCTCGAGCATAGCCATCATCGCGCGCGTCTTTGACGGAACCGGCCGCACGGCCGGAAAGAGCGCATTGAGATCGAAACCTGGCACAGTATAGTCAGGCAGGATCTGTATCAGCCTGCCGTCACTCAGCGCCTCTGCACAAGCGTGTTGTTGCATCACGCCGATTCCCGCGCCTGCCAGCAGCATGTCGTACATCGGCCGCCAGTGGCTCGTGCTCACTACGGCGCTAATAGGCGTATGCACGATCAACTTCTGCGGGTCAACCAGCGCCAATTGATCATCCGCGAAAAGGCCCATCACGCGAATGAACGGATGCGCGGCCAACATTTGTGGTTCGGTAACGGGCGCGTGCCGGGCAAGATAGTTCGGTGCGGCCACCAGAACACGACGCACATGACCCAAGGGTCGCACAACGAAACTACCCTCGCCCGGATGTCCAAGTCGTAGCGAAATATCCACGCCTTCGGTCACGGGGTCGACGACCCTGTCATTCAAGATCAGATCGATGCGCAATTGCGGATGCTGTTCACGCATGCGCAACAGCATCGCAGGCAATACCACTTCACCCAGGCTTTGCGGAGCAGCGATGCGAAGCACACCACGCACAACCGGCTCGCCAAGCGCTACGGAAGCGCGTGCATCCTCGGCTGCTTCAAGCACTGCTTTGCTACGCGTGTAGAAAACGGTGCCTTCGTCAGTGCAAGCGAGGACGCGCGTATTCCGCCGCAGTAGACGCACACCCAGATCTCGCTCCAGCCGCTCGATGCGCTCACTAACGGCCGGCTGACCAATGCCCAGGTCTCGCGCCGCAGCTGACATGCTGCCTCGCTCGACTACCCGAACGTAGATACGCATAGCGGCTAATAGATCCATGGCCTGGATCGTATCAGCTTTTCCGATAGGTGTAATTGGACCGGGAGACCTACCGACGCCATGGTCTCCGACGCTACGCTGAGCGTCCTCATTCCGCATTCAGCGTCACACATGTCGAAACTTAATCTGAAACTACTCGGCCCCTGCCTGCTTGCCATTGCGATCGATGCAATGGGCTTCGGCCTCGTCTATCCCATGATGTCCGCCATCTTCAACGATCCGCAAGCGGGCATCCTGTCGTCCAGTATCGGCGCTCACCAGCGTAACTTCTATCTAGGCCTCGGTTACGGAATCTATCCGTTCTGCATGTTCTTCGGTTCCTCACTGATGGGCGAGCTATCCGACCGGTACGGACGACGGAAGATCATTCTGGTTTGCGTGCTGGGCTTATCGGTCAGTTACCTGCTGATGGCATGCGGTGCGCTGTGGCCAAGCGTGTGGCTGTTACTGCTCGGCCGCGGTCTGAGCGGCCTGATGGCTGGCTGCCAGGGCATCGCGCAGGCGGCTATCACGGATATGAGCACGCCTGAAAACAAGGCCTACAACATGAGCATCATGTCGCTCGCCTTCAGCGCCGGCGTGATCATCGGGCCGATACTCGGCGGCGTGACGTCCGATCGGACTATCTTGCCGCTTTTCAACTACGGTACGCCGTTCATGCTGGTCGCAGCCCTGTCGTTGGCGTGCGGAATCTGGACATGGACATCCTACCGCGATACCTCGGCGCCCTTGGGCGCGGCCAGGATCGACCTGATGCTGCCGTTGCGCATCATCGCTCAGGCGGCGACGCACAGGAAAATTGCGCTTCTTTCCGTGGTCTTCTTCCTGATGCAGGTCGGCTATGGTCTGTATCTTCAAACCATCATGTTGCTGTTGCAGACGCGTTTTCACTACACGAGTTCGCAACTCGGTCTTTTCAGTGGTGTGATCGGCATCTGCTTCGTGCTGGGTCTGCTGTTTGTCGTACGACTTATGCTGCGCGTATGGAATGTCATTGACATCGCGAAGACCGGTTTGCTGATCGCCGGCGTGTGCCAAATTCTGTCCGCGCTTTTTCCGCACGAAATCGCGTTGTGGTGCCTCGCTACCTTGGTCGGCTGTTTCGACATGGTGGCGTACACGGCGATGTATACGGCCTTTTCAGATGCGGTCAGCGAGGACCGGCAAGGTTGGGCGCTTGGCGTCGCGGGTTCGGTGATGGCTGTCGCATGGGTCGTAACAGGTTTACTCACCAATCTGCTACCGATGCTAGGAGAGGTTGGTCTGCTGCTGCTCGGCGGAGTCGGCTTCCTGCTTAGCTTCCTGACGATGCTCGCCTACGATCGTTCGCACGCTGCGGGACATACCCCCGTGGCTTCATAGACGAGACGCGCGGGACAGCCTGGTGGCCTACCGCGCAAGCAAAGCCCGATTGGTCGGTCAGAACAAACGGTAAATCGCCGGAACGAGGACTGCCGAAGCGCAGCCCATGAGCGCCATGCCGAGCGTGGCGAAGGCCACGGCCTCCGAGCCGAACTCGACAGCGCGCGTAATGCCGAAGGTGTGGGACGTCACGCCGAGCGTAAAGCCTTTCACGGCCGGACTGTCCACGCCAATGGCTTTCAGGAGGAACGGCGTCAATGTGACACCGGCCAGCCCGGTAACGAATACGCCGAGGATCGTCAGCGGTACCGACCCGCCGATCTTGTCAGCCACCGACAGGGCGATCGGTGTCGTCACGGATTTGGTGCTGAGCGCCCGCTCCATCAGCGGACTCAACCCAAACACATGGCCCAGCAGCAGCGCACTGCCGGTGACCGCGAGGCCGCCGAACAGCGTTGCAAGCACGATGGGCAGCAGCACCGCGCGCGCTTTGTGCACGTTCTCATAGAGCGGCACGGCGAGCGCGACCACCGCCGGACCCAGCAGGCTATGCAACATGCTGGTGGCGTTGAAGTACTGGCTGTACGGTAAGCCGGTACTCAGCAACAGGGCCACCAGCGCAATCGTCGCGATCATGACCGGTTGCAGCACGGGCAGTTTCCCCGAGCGCAGATACAACCAGTTGCCGGCCGAGTAGGCCGCGATTGTCAGCGCAACGAGACCTAGGGGACTGCTGAAAATCGACATAGCAAGCATCTGTAGGTTGTAATTTATGATGCAACCGGGCCGGTCGCGGCGTGACGGCGAGCGAGCAGCGTGTTGGCGATCCATGCGGTGGCGAGACAGCCGGCCACCAAAGCGAGAACCAGCACCAGGATCAGACTCAGGATGCCCGCCGGCACGCTGTGAATCAGGTTGACGACACCAACACAGGTCGGCACCAGCATCAACGCCAGGTAGCGCAGCAGTCCATCGGACGAGACCTTGAGTGGTGCATCCACTTTGCCTCGCACGGTCAGGACGGCGAACACCAGACCGAGTCCGATGATCGCCCCCGGTACCGGTAGCGCAAATCGCGCCGACAGGTAGCTGCCGACGAGATACATGGCGATATAAAAGGCGAAGCCGAACATGATCAGGACTCTCTATCCGAAGCGGCGCCACAGCGGCGCCGGATCGGTACGACTATGGCATCAGCCCGTTAGCGGGAAAAGCGAGTAATTCGCAGCCTCGGGTTAGTTTTGCTCACTACACGCCGACCACGCGCGGCCGTTAGGCGACGCAATTGCCCGGCGCACCCGCAGCGAAAGCCTCAAGGTTCGCGGTCAACTGATCAGCCATCCGCGTGACGGCGTCGCGCCAAATCCAGGCGTTATGCGACTTGAATATCACTTTCTAATAGTTAGAAAAGCGTCAATAATCCCTGCGCTTGCGTTACTTTGGCTAAAGTCCGGATGTGATGAAATATCGATTGCCGCCGTTGAATGCGTTGCGCGCGTTTGAAGCTGCCGCACGTCATATGAGCTTCAAGAAGGCCGCGGAAGAGTTGTGCGTCACGCCGGCTGCCGTCAGCCACCAGATCCGCACCATCGAGGAGTACCTCGGCGTCGAACTGTTTTGCCGCTCGAACCGCGCGATCGAGTTGACTGAGCACGGCAAGCGCTGTTTCCAGGAGGTCAGCCTCGGGTTCACCCATCTGACGCGCGCGATGACCTGGGTCGATACAACGCGGGACGCCCAGCGGCTGGTCATCACGGCGGGTCCTGCCTTCACGACCAAATGGCTCGTGCCGCGTCTTTCGAAATTCACCGATTTGCATCCCGAGATCAAAACGCGCGTGTCCGCTTCGCTGGCACTGTGCGATTTCGTCAAGGAAGGGGTGGACGTGGCGATTCGCTTTGGCCGCATCGATACAGCGGGCTTACATGTGGAGCGCCTGGTCGAGGAATCCGTGGTGCCGATGTGCAGCCCGACGTTGCGCAACCCGCAAGGTCAGCCGCTCACGCCCGACGATCTCGCCCACGTACCGTTGATTCACGACGAGTCCCTGCGGATGGTCGACCCGGCAGCCACGGGCTGGTCGGAGTGGCTCAAGCACGCGGGCATGAAAATCGATGCGACGCGTGGCGTGTTTTTCAATCACGCGGACCACGCACTCCAGGCGGCGGTGGAAGGCACGGGTGTCGTACTGGGCCGGCGCGTGCTGGCCGCACAGGACGTGCGGGCCGGGCGGCTGATGATTCCGTTCGGACCGGAGATCCCGACCGGGCTTTTCTTTCACTTTGTATGCGCCGAGGAAAAGAAGAGCCGGACATCGACGGTGAAGCTGTTTCGGGATTGGCTGTTCGACGAGCTGCAGAGCGAGGCGAAGCCACTCGTTTGATTCGACCGGAATGACGGTGAAGTACGGCTTATGCCTCACTCAGGCCGAGCACCGCGAGGGCCGCTACACGGGTTTCGTCGCTCGCATAAAGCAGAACGACAACGTCGTCTCGTTTCGCGTGGGCAAATGGCTCACTCATGTGATCCACTATTTTGTGCACATTGTCGATCGCAGCGGTAAGCACCTTCTGGCCTCGACGGGCGGCCATATTGCTCAACGAGTGCGTCTCCATCGCGGAACGTAGATGGATGAAAATCCGCTTGCCGTCCACGACGGAAACGACTTTTCCTTCGTGAACGCCCCTTCCCCATTTGCTTTTAATTCTCATATTCTCTCAGGCCTTTTTTATATTTTTCGAACGGAACGGCGCATACCGCATCCAGGAAGCGTTGTCCTGTGCAGGCACGCTCGAATGTCAGCGCCGTTCCGTCTCTATTGTTTCAGCCACGCCCGGACGCACTTGACCGTCCGTCTCAGTTAGCCCTCGTTCCCTTCTCCGGCGCGCAGACTGATCGTGATAACAGCGCGAACGCCAGTTTTAGCCAAGGACGTGCCGAGAAGAATCGGCATCAGGTGTTGTCCGGGAAATGGACAAGACGCTCACGCAGGTAGGTGCAAACAAATCCATTGAGCTCCCGCCGCACCTCAGGTACGTCGAGTTCGCCCCGTAACGCGGCCGCATGGACGACCCCTTCGACGGCCGACGCGAGTACCTGGGCTGCGATTGCGTCGCGCGGGGCGCCAGGCCTCTCCGTACCTTGCAGGATCAATGCCTCGTAACGACGCAGATACTCCGCCTCGAACGCATCAAGACTCGACCGCGCCGCGAGCGGTACTTCGTCCAGTAGCACCCGATGCAGTCTCTGATTGGTCGAATGAATCGTGATGATGCCGTCGATCACCTGGGCGACCTGCATCTCGAGCCGGATTGCGTTGCCGCGCTCATCGGGATCGGGCAACACCGCGAGTACCGCATCGAGATGGCGCTCGCGGATCGCTTCGGCCAGCGCCAGCTTGTCGGGAAAGTATTGATACAACGATCCGATGCTCGCACCGGCGACGCGGGCGACTTCGTTTGTCGTGAACTTCGTCCAGCCACGCGCGGCGAGAACGTGAGCGGCCGCCTCGACGATGGCGTCGACGGTGGCTCGCGAGCGCTGCTGTCTGGGTGCTCTGCGGGCCGATTGAGGGGGTGCGGAAAAGCGAGTAGCCATGGCCGTGGATCCACGCAAAAATTCAAATATACCTGCGTAAGCAAAATGTGGTGCGCGGTGCCACTGCCCTCCCCTCCCCTAGTAGAAGGAACCCAGCATGGAGTCGCTGCCCCGTGTTTCACGTCAAGTCACACTCGCTGCCCACCCGGAAGGCCAGTTGCAGTCGGCGCATTTCACGCTTGTCGAGACGCCATTGCCGCTATTGCGCCCCCACCAGGTACTGCTACGCAACAGGTGGTTCCGCATCTCCGTGTCGACGCGATTGATGGCCAGCCGCGAAGCTAAAGAAATCAAAGGCATTCCATTTCCGGCGCTCAAGCCGGGCGATGCCCTTGCCGATGCGGCAATCGGCGATGTGATTGCCGCGACGCCCGAATCCGGGCTGCAGGCGGGCGACACGGTCTTGCATTCGCTGGGTTGGCGCGACTATGCGGTGGCCGACGCGCGTCAATGCACGCTGTTGCTGCGCGACCGCCTTGAGCCGGCCGCTTACCTGGGTCACGGCTGGACCGCCTATGCCGCATTGACCCGGGGCACGCACATCAATCGCGGCGACACCGTCTTCGTTTCCAGCGGTGCGGGTGCGATCGGATCCATGGCGGGACAGATTGCGCGCAGGCTCGGCGCCGGACGCGTCATCGGCAGCACGGGCACCCCGGGCAAGGCTGAGTGGATGAAGACGGAGCTCGGCTATGACGCAGTGATCGTTCGCGACGGCAGGCCCATCGTCGCGCAACTGGCCGAAGCGGCACCGCGCGGCATCGATGTCTTCGTCGATATGGTTGGCGGCGAGCAATTGACGGCCGCGGTCACGCTGGCGCGAGAAGGCGCGCGCTTCGTGATCCTGGGCGCCCTCATCGCAGAATTGAATGCCGAAGGCTCCACCTCCATTGCGCCGACCGAGATCGATTCGTTTCAACTCCCGATCAAGGGAATCACCCTGCGCGGCTATAGCGCATGCGAAGACGACCCCAGCGCGTTTGACGAATGGATGCAACGCCTGAAGGAATGGCGGCATGAAGGCGCGATTCACCTTCCATGCACGACCTTCAACGGTCTCGACAATGCCCCAAAGGCATTGCAAGAGGCTTGTGCGGGAAGGCTCAAAGGCGTGGTGCTAGTCGAACTGTAGCCCCAGGCCCGTCACTGCGGGCTGCGAGGACATCCGTTCGGACCAGATGGACGGCCGGACATATGACCATCAAAAGGAACGGACGTCCCATCGATCTGCCGTGGGCCGAGCGAGACCAAACGAAACGAGAGATTCAAGTCAATTTCCAGGAGAAATGCATGTCGAGTGCAAGCGTAGCCATTGTTTTTCACAGTCGATATGGTCATACGGCACGGCAAGCCGCCGCCGTGAAAGAAGGTATCGACCGTGCTGCAGGCGCAACGGGAATTCTTCTAGCCTGCGAAGATGCGCAGACGCGCTGGGACGAACTGGCGGCGGCCGATGCGATCATTTTCGGCGCGCCGACTTATATGGCCGGAGTGTCAGCCGAATTCAAAGCCTTCGAGGAAGCGACGTCCAATGCGGTCATGGCCAAGGGGTTTCTGTGGAAGGACAAGATTGCAGCGGGATTCACAAACTCTGGCGCGCACGCCGGAGACAAGCTGGCCACGCTTGTCCAGCTTGCCTTGTTTGCCGCCCAGCATGGTATGCATTGGGTCAGTCTTGGCTTGCCCCCCGCGAATAATTCAACCATGGGCTCGGCAGCCGATCTGAATCGCCTTGGTTTCTGGCTGGGGGCTGGCGCGCAATCGAATACGGATCAAGGCCCCGAGGCCGCGCCGCCCGAATCAGATCTTGCCACCGCACGTTATCTTGGCTGGCGCGTCGCTGAAGCGACGCTTCAGTTTGTCCGGGGACGTACAGCCTCTCCTGCCCGAGAGGGCGCTCATCGTTCGGACGGCCGGGTCAGTGTAGAAGCTGAAAGCTGAAGCGGCCGCTCGGGTGATCTGACGGAACGGTCATTCGCTGCTGGTCCATTCCACGTTCGCGCCCACCGAACGCAAATTTTCCACGAAGTTGGGGTGTGCACGGCGGATTGGCAGCGCATTCATGATTTCCGAACGCCCCTCGATACTCGCGGCGACCATGAGTAGCGCGATTGCCACGCGAATGATGTACGGACTCTCGACTTTCGCGGGACTCAACGGAAGCCCGCCGAACGTGATCAGACGATGAGGGTCCGACAAGAACACGTGCGCACCGAACTTGGAGAGTTCAACGGACCAGCCCATCGCGCCGTCATAGACCTTGTTCCAGAACATCGCGCTGCCTTCAGCCTTCACGCCAAGCGCAATGAAGATGGGGAGCAGATCGACGGGCAGATACGGCCAGGGCGCCGCTTCCACCTTGGTGAGAATATTCTGGGTGAAAGGCCGGCGCACGCGCAATGGGCCTTCCCGAACGGCATGCGACCAGCCATCGCGATGCACCACCTGCACGCCGAACTTCGCGAAGGTTCGGTCGATCAGCGGGAACTGCTCGGGCGCGGTGTTTCTGACCACGATGTCGCCGCCAGTGATTGCGCCCAGCGCGAGAAAAGTCGCGATTTCGTGGAAATCCTCGCTGAACCGAAACTCGCCGCCACCGAGTTTGTGGCCGCCTTCTACGCTCAGGCGCGATGTGCCAATGCCGTCGATGGGGACACCCAGCATGGCCAGGAAACGGCAAAACTCCTGCACATGCGGTTCCGATGCTGCATTGACGAGCGTCGACGTACCGCTGGCCGACGCAGCGCAGAGCGCGAAGTTCTCGGTGGTGGTAACCGATGCGTAGTCCAGCCAATGATGATTGGCCACCATTTGCGTGGTTGCGCGCACGATGAGCGAGTCGGCAGTGCGCTCGACGCAGGCGCCGAAGCGCTCGAACACCTCAACGTGCGGATCGATCTCGCGTACGCCTAGCGTGCAGCCCTTTACATCGTTCTCCAGACGAGCGACGCCGAAACGCGCCAGCAACGGTGGGACCAGCATGATCGAAGAACGCATCTCCTCAGGCAACCTGTGCGTGACGGGATCGAATGCCGTCGCGTGGTGATGCAGATCGAGGATGCCGGTGGCAAAGTCCATCGACACATCGCTACCCAGCGTGCGAAAAATCTCAAGGATCTTCTTGACGTCGGTGATTTCAGGCACGCCGATGAGACGGAGTGGCTGATCGGTCAGCAGCGTGGCACACAGGATGGGCAGGACAGCATTCTTATTGGCGGATGGCACGATCTCGCCGCGTAACGGGAGACCGCCATGTACGATCAGATTCGACATGTTCGGGAGAGGTGGGTGAATTAAGACGCGAGGCCATCATCATGCCATTGGACGACGTGCGGAAGATAGCTCGGGATTTCGGGGCCGTTTGTCACTTGTAGAAATATCGCTGTATGGCTTTTGCAATTCGCCCACCTGCTTAAGCGGGCAACTGTTAGCTCATCAAGGACTCCCGTCGATGCACGTACCCGGTGCGCCGCCGGTCATCGCGTCTTCTGCCTGCACCATCCCATGCATCGCCAAACGTTTGCGGGGTGCACAACAACGCCTGCGATGCCCGTGGACTCAACCCGGCCCAATGCTTGCTTTTATGTAGACACAACATTGCAAACAACGGGACCAGGCCATGTCGAATCCGCTCGAAATCGTCGAATTGACGCATCACGTCAAGAAACTCGCCACCGGCAAAATCTCCGATATCAACGACATCAATCGCGAGACCACCTTCCTCGCACTCAACGCCTTGATCGAAGCGGCGCGCGCCGGCCATGCGGGTCGCGGCTTCGCGGTCGTGGCGAATCAGGTCAAGCATGTGTCAGCGCGGATCGGCGAAATCACCACCGTACTCAATCGCGAACTCGCGGGTTCGCTGACCAAGCTGACCGATCTCGGCGACAGCATGATCGAACGGCTTCGCTCGCACGAGGGCCAGCGCTGTGCCGATCTCGCGCTGAACATGATCGATGTGATCGACCGCAATCTGTACGAGCGCTCATGCGACGTGCGCTGGTGGGCGACCGATTCCGCCGTGGTCGACTGTCTCGCCCATAAGAGCGCTGAAACGCGGGCGTATGCGTCGCGCCGTCTGTCGGTGATTCTCGACAGCTATACCGTGTACCGCGATTTATGGATCATCGACGCGGCCGGCAATGTGGTCGCGAATGGCCGGCCGGATAGCTACGCGGTGCATGACCGCAATGTCGCCGAAGCCGGCTGGTTTCGCGATGCGATGAAAACGCCTTCGGGCGCGGACTTTGTTGCGGGCGATATTGAAGCGCTGCCGCTTCTGAAGCACGCGCACGTCGCGACCTATGCGACCGCGATCCGCGAGAACGGCGCGGTCGACGGCAAACCGCTCGGTGCGCTGGTGATCTTTTTCGATTGGGCGCCGCAAGCGTCGGCGGTCGTCAAAGGCGTGCGGCTCACGGACGACGAATGGCGCCGCACGCGCTGCATGATCGTCAACGCGTCGCATCGCGTGATTGCGAGTTCGGACGACAAAGGCGTGCTCGACGAGCAGTTCCGCCTGAATACCGACGGCCGCCCAGCAGGTTTTTATCAACTGACGGATGGCCGCACCGTATCGTTCGCCGCCACCCCAGGCTACGAGAGCTATCGCGGCTTGGGGTGGTACGGCGTGATCGTGCAGTCGCCTCCGGCTTAAGCCTTGGGTCAGCGGATCATGGAATCAGCCAAAGCGCCACCGCATAGATGACGAGCGATACGACGAACGTGATCGCCGTGTAGCCCATGACACGCTGGATGCGAATGCCGGCGATCGCCACCACGGGTACAGCCCAGAAAGGCTGCAGCATGTTCGAGACGTTTTCGGCCATGGCGACCCCCATGGCCGTGCGCGGCACCGAAGCATGCAGGCTTAAGGCGGCGGGAAGGACGAAAGGCCCCTGAACAGCCCAGTGTCCGCCTGCGCTGGGAATGAGCAGTGTGATGATCAGCGAGCTCAAGTAACTCAAGACGGGCAGCGTGACCGGCGTCGCAATGGCCACGAACGTCTTGGCGATCGTCGACGCCAACCCAGTCCCGGTCATGATGCCCATGATGCCGCCGTACATCGGATATTGAAGCAGCATCGATCCGGTCTGCCGCGCGGCGCGGCGAATCGCATCGGCGTAAGCGATCGGTGTGCGCTGCAGCGCTAACCCTACCAGCAGGAAGATCAGGATCGTGGTGTTGATGTCCAACTCGAAACCCTTGCTGGTCCACGTCATCGCGAGATAGCCGACGCCCAGCACCAGCAGGAACAACGTGCCGAGCATGGACTGTTCTAAACGGGCAGCGAAGGACGAGGTCTTCGCGTCCCGGGCATGCGGATCGGCCTCCGCAGTTGCTGCAGGCTCGGACTGCGTTTCATTGAAAGCGACCACATCTGCCTGCTTCGGGTGCATCCAGATGAAGATCGCCGTCATGACGACAACCACCAGTACCGTCGGGATAAAGACGAAAGGTGCGAACACGGTCTCACTCAACGGAATGACCTGCCCGGTGGCTTTCTCGACAAGGTTCAACGCGTTGCCATGCGACGCCTGTGACAACGCGATCGAGCTGGACAAACCGCTATTGCAGACTGACCACGCCGAGTAGCTACCGGCGACGAGCCATGCGAAATCCACCTTCACGCGCTTGGCGATTTCGCGCGACAGGAGTGCGCCGACCACCAGGCCAAGTCCCCAGTTGAGCCACGCGGCCATCGCGACGATCGGGAAGACCAGCAGCGCGGCACGGGTCGGCGTGCGCACGCCGGCAGCCATCGCCCGCAAGCCGCGCTGGACGAGGGGGGCGTCGGCGATCGCGTAGCCCGTCGCGAGAATCAGGATCATCTGCAGCGCAAAGCCGAGAATGTTGAACGTACCACCGTACCAGGAGGTCAGGATGACCGCCAGCGAAGCATGCGGCGCGAAGGCCACTGCCAGCAGAGCCACCACCAGGGTCAAGCCAATTGCAAGGACGAACGGGTCCGGCATGACCTGCTCAAACACATAAACGAGGCCCGCCACGACGTTTCCACGGCGTGCGCTGCGATCTGTGCCGGCTGAGTTGATGTCTCTCTTGTTCATGGTTTCTGGTCCTTTGGTCGCATGCGTCTGGGACAACACTTCCCGGCATCCGCGCTTGACGCTACCAGGCGCGCCCGGTTGACAAATGCCCTACGCCGCCGCTGTGCCATCTCGCTACGGCGAACCGTACGCGATTTCTGCGTTTGCTGCAGTGCGGGTGCCACAGCCCAGGATGAACCTCACCACGTCGCGCAAACTGTGTCGACAACAACGATCGGACAAAAGTCGCAGCGATTTCGTTAAGTCCGAAAGTGCATTCTGCTCCGCGCGGGAGCATCCGTCATGTCCACCACGCCTAGGGGTAGTTTTTCGAGAATCTCGTGAGTTGCGGCTGCCCTGGCGGCGAGGCCACGGACTCGATAAGGTCTGCCACTTGCTCGATCACGCCCGAACCTTGTTCGATCATCGAAGGCAGTAGTGGTGGCGCATCGAGGGCAGGTTCTTTTGTTAACCTGCGCCCAACACATACCCCATGATCGGCTGCAGAAAAATATGCGTGCTAACGTGGGCCATTTCTGCCGTTACAAAGCCATATCGCCAGTAGAGAAAACCCCAAAGAATGCCCGCCAGGATAAATCGCACAAGGACATAGAGCAGAAAAATTGGCGTTAAGTGCGGCGGATAAAACGGTGCTTCATTCAGCAGCATTGGAATAGCCTGGGCGAGAATAATGGCGATCCAGTAAGCGGCCTTTGGAATATGTCCTTGCGAATTCCGCCAAACAAGGCCCATGCCCCACAGCACGGCCGACATGAAAAAAAGTCGGTAAAGAATGTTCTCGTTGAACGCGCGCAGCATGAAGTAAAGCATGCGCTCTGAAAGGGGATGCCCGGGAAAATAAGCAACGTAACTTGGCGGCAGCAAATGCCGGAATACGATGAGGTCGACGGTCGCGACGTAAAGTGCGACGAGCAGTCCGATACCCAAAGCGACTGCAATAGGATGACCAAGATCATGGGCAGCCAGTCGAAGGCCGGTGCGCTGCGCGCAAAAAACCCCTGTGGTGGCCAGTGCAAGAAACAGCACGACGCGAATCCACGGCACACCGCCGGTGATCGCATTGAAGACAATATCAAAACCCGCCTTCGACGCAATCAACGCACCGACGAGCAGAAGCGTGCCGGCCGGTAGCCAGCTCGATCGAGGCGAGCTTTCGGGAAGCGTGTGGATATTCATGGAATTTTAAAAACGATATCACAACTTGATTGGCGCGAGCTTCGCGCATCACGTCGAGGCTGCGCGTCGCAAGTTCGACATTACATGGCATCTGGACGAAGTATTTGCGACGTCGCGTGGTGAGCCTTACCTGTT
>OVEP010495856.1_pt1 | contig 14523 bp, 16 predicted proteins | sample 1779801 | NCBI WGS metagenome assembly OVEP01 (sample SAMEA3914791, study PRJEB12502) | metagenome | biome: forest; material: soil | place: Canada | collected 2011-07-03 | depth 0.1 m
CGAACTTTTCACAAGGAAAGAATGGCGTGCAAGACTTCATACCGGTTTGTCCGCATATCGGATTTGCTATTGCAGCCTGATGGGTCATACACGTACAAGTGCGAAGCAAGAACCTACGCTGATATCCGATTGGTGTATTGGGCGGGAGGAAATCCTTTTCATCATCACCAAGACCTTCAGAGGCCAGCCCAAGCCTTTCACCGGCCGGATACGATTATCGTGCACGAGTCCGTTGCTACCGCCACTACGCGCTATGCGGATATCGTCCTGCCTGCCACAACGACGCTGGAGCGCGATGATCTCGGCGTGGGTGCAAACGAACCATTCATGTTTGCGATGGAGAATTTGTCGGAGCCTTATGGGTAGGCCCGTGATGACTATGCCATCTTTGCTGAACTGGCACGAAGGTTGGGACAGGAGCAAGCGTTCACGGAGGGCCGTACCGCATCAGAATGGCTGCGCGCCATTTATGAACCAACGCAACGTGCATTGCGGGAGCTAGCGTTGCCGGCGCCAGATTTCGATGACTTTCGGCGCGGGCAAAGACACGAGCTGCCCTTGAATCTCTCGCCAGGCATACTGGCGCGTTACCATCTTGATCCGGTGGGCAGCCCACTGCCGACCGGCAGCAGTCGCATCGAAATAACGTGCGCTGCGCTAGCGGGCAATCCTCACGCAGGTATTCCTGTGCACCCGGCCTAGATTGAGCCGGATGAATGGTTGGGTGGCCGAATGGCCGGGCGCCTTCCGCCAATTGGTCGCCAATCAACCCGCGACGCATTTGCATAGCCAGCTTGATTTCGGGGCGTACAGTGCGGCATCGAAGATCGAAGGTAGAGAGCCGGCGCGGATGCATCCGGTTGATGCGAGCGCCGGTGGAATAACACCGGCTCAACGATACGCATCTTCAATGAACGTGGGGCGTTGCTTGCCGGAGCGGTGATTGACTCGAAGGTGAGGCAAGGTGTCATTCAATTGTCGACCGGTGCATGGTACGAGCCGGAGGTGCGACCTGATGTTGGAGCACTCTGTGCCACGGGGGACCCTAATGTGCTCACCCGTGAGATCGGCGCCTCCGGACTCTCTCAAGGATGCATTGGTCAATTGGCCCTTGTAGACGCCGAGCCGGCGATTGGGCTGAATGACAATCGCCCCTAAGTTGTCAGTTCTTTTAATTTGTGAGACCGCATGCAGCTTCAAAGATTTCTTCTCAATCAACGTCAAGAGGCGGTAAGCGACTATCTGTCGTCGATGACCGAACCGGAACCCGCGACAATGGGGCTGCATGGCCATGCGTACGCCGACATCGCAATCGTTGGCGCTGGTTACACGGGCCTTTCAGCTGCCCTTACGCTGGCGGAGCGCGGCATATCCGTGCGGGTCCTAGATGCGCATCAGGTGGGCTGGGGTGGATCCGGTCGTGCTTGGGGGCAGGTCGCCGCATTCGCTAAATTCATGCCTGCGAAGGTAGAGCAGGACCTAGGGCCTGTCATCGGCCCACGCCTCAACGATGCTGCGGCACAAGGTCCTGATCTTGTTTTTGAGCTGATTCGAAAACACAAGATGCAATGCTCGGAATCCAGGTCAGGTAATCTGATTGCGGCGCATACACCAACGAAAGAACGGGAATTGGCCGCGACCGTGAAGGACCTGAAAGCGCGTGGACTTCCGGTGGAGTTGCTAGACGAAGGGCAAACCCAGCGCTACATTGGAAGTAAACGCTATTCAGTGGCCTTATTCGACCCACGCGGCGGCGCACTGAATCCGCTTGGATACGCCAGAGGGCTCGCTCGAGCGGCACTGGAAGCCGGCGTTCAAATCAATTCCAAGACGCCTGTGCTAGGACTGCAGCGTTCAAAGCATGAATGGCAGTTGGAAACACCTGGTGGGCTGGTCTCCGCTCGGCGTGTCATTCTGGCGACGAATGCATTTTCCAGCAACGATTTGTTTCCGCGACTCGGTCGTGCGGTTTTGCCTGTTCGCGCTTACCAGGCCATTAGTGAGCCCCTAGGTACAGAAGCACTCGAAACTGTGCTGCCGGGTGGGCAGCCACTCAACGACACACGTAAGCTGTTTTCGGGCGTTCGTGTTTGGCCAGACGGTAGGCTGCAGATTGGCGTCGACGGTCCCCCATTCGCCATGGACGGGCGGCCGTTCATGGACTCAGCCCGTCGCCGCATCACCATGATGTTTCCCCAGCTTGCTGAGCTACGTTGGGAGAGCAGTTGGGGAGGATGGGTTGACATGACGGTGGATGAATATCCACGTATACATCGTTTAGGCGATGGCTTATGGACTGCTTTCGGCTACAGCGGGCGTGGCATAGCGATCGCGACCTTAATGGGTAGAGATCTCGCGACGTTAGCCATGGACGGCAGTCCCGACGACGTGATTCACCCCGTTACCGAGCTCAAGAACATTTGGTTTCATCCCATTCATCGCCTGCTGATTCAGGGGCTCGTTTCGCGAAATCGCTTTCTTGACGCTTGGAATGATCGACGTTTCGGCAGGGGCACACGTTGAACTTATTGGAATGGTATTGTCAACTTGTTGACTGGTGTGCGGTCCAATACACAGTACGTGAGGATAGCTAATTTAAGCGGGTAAGACGCTCCAAAATTGCAGCGTCTGTCGCGCTCTCCCACGCCTCGAAGGTCTGAGTGCGTAGCGCCCGCTTTTGCTTTGCGTCGGTGTGATAGCGGCAATGCATGAACAGATTGATCATCCGATCGTGGACCGAAGCGAAACGTTGCGGATGACGCGCGGACTTGATGCGACGCATCACCTTCTCGCGTGCCCGCGTTGGCTGGTGCGAGTTTTCTGCACGGTCATTCAGCCCCTTGTGCTGACGGTGTTCACCGTTCAGACTGAGATCCCTGTTCACCGCTGCATAGCTTTTGAGCTTGTCGGTGATCAACCCTCGCGGCGCACGGCCGTGCTTCCTGAGCAGCTTGCGCATCAGACGTCTGGCCGAGCGCCGGTCGCGCCGGCTTTGCACCAGCACGTCGAGCACCACGCCATGCTGGTCTACCGCGCGCCATAGCCAGTGTTTCTTGCCGTTAGTCGTGACGACCACTTCGTCGAGGTGCCAGTTGTCGCCTCGCGCCAGGGCGGTGGAGCGGATACGCCGGGCGATGCCCAGGCCGAACTTTACCGCCCAGCGTCGCACGCTCTCATACGTGAGTTCAATGCCGCGCGGGGCCAGCAGTTCCTCAACCATGCGGAGGCTCAGCGGGAAACGGTAGAACAGCCACACCGCGTAGCTGATCACATCGCGCGGGAAGCGATAGCCCGCATAGGGTCGCGGGTTGTCGGTGACAGGTGTGTTCCGCAGGGTCGCTGATTTCATGGCTGACATTATCGCCTCATCCATGCCAAGCTACCCGCAAGTTGACAATACCGCTCGAACTGCTCAACGCTCAATTTCGTTGAAATCGGTTGCCAGCATTGGCTTTCAGCCATCCGTAACGTCAGCAAATCTGGACTTTAACCGATCCGGCCGCGCAGACCACCAAATCCAGTCCTGAGACGGCTCGCAGACAAATTTAGCCGCCTCAGGAAGCCCGCAACTCGTTGTTAGAACCGCTGGGTCACGCCAGCGGTGGCCACGATCTGGTGGTTTGTGGCTGAGGGAGCCGATGTTCCCACGAGATCCGCCACGGCATGCTGTCCCAGTGAATTGGTGCCGCTGGCCTTCTGATATACCGCGATGGCATAAATCGATGTCCGCTTTGAGAGAGAGTAGATCGCACCTGCGTCTACTGTCTGATATTTCGCCCCGCCGTCGCCGTCAGCGCCACCGTCCTTCGTGTAGCTATATGACGTGGCGAGAACAAGCGCAGGATTGAGCTGATACTTTACATTCACTTCGCCTGTGTTCAACGATGCCGACCCACTGTATTTGGCTGCCACTCCCGTCGTTACGCCTCCCACGCTCCCAAGGCTTCCGAACTGAACGTTGCTGTAGGTCAAGGCAACAGTGGCGGCCCCAAATGTGTAACCACCGCCAGCGGTAATGATCTGTTGCGATCCGGCGGACGCATAGCCAGAAATGATGACGTTGGAGATGTTGCTTCCTGTGGTGCTATCGTTGGCTTTGTCACCCCAAAAAGAAAAATTGGGATCCTTTGCGAAGAAATAGCCTGCGCCCAGTTTTACGGGACCGTTCACATACGACACGGCGAGATCAAAGATACCGTTCTGGCTGACATTGCCGGCCTTGCCACCTAAGCTATACAAGCCAGCAAAGGTAAAACCTCCAAGATTCGGACTCTGATACTTGATGGCGTTGTTGACGCGATTTGAACTGTCGAGGTTGTCTGCGTCGGCCGCATGTGCGCCATAACCTGCTCCCGCGGCGGCCCAGTCCCCCCCCGATGCGAGCGACAAAGGTCCAAGCGTCGAATAGGAGGCCGCATACTGACGCCCGAGCGTAACGGTTCCGTAATCGCCGCTACGCAAACCAACAAACACCTGACGCCCGAACTCGGTGCCGTTCTGGCCCAGCGCACCGGTGGTAGTGCTATAGCCGCTTTCCAGGGTGAATATTGCCTTGAGGTTACCTCCAAGGTCTTCTGCCCCGGTCAATCCCCATCGGTTGCCGGATTCGTTGGCGCTGGTCAGCGCGTACTGCGCAGATCCTTTGGCGTTAGATGTATAAGTGAAGCCCCCATCAATGACACCGTACAACGTCACGCTGCTTTGAGCTTGAACGGTGCTAACAAAAACACCGGTAACTGCGATAGCGAAAAGTGATTTTTTCATTTGGAAATCTCGTTAGATGCTAATAAATTTTCCCTGCGTTACGTCATCATTACATCAGAATCGCTCATATCTATTATTCTGTTAATAATAAGCACTGCTATGAAATGATGCGATTAGCATGGCATAGCAGTGCGAGGGCCGCAATCTTTTCCACATTGCCATGTGACCGGTCTGCAACGACTCCCTTTCTCACGACATTGTCCTGCGCCGATTCTCGTGTCGGTACAGTCGAAATCGACGCTGTGACGTCGCGTTCAAGACTTTTCGCGACGGCGCTGTCACGTTGAGGTGTTAGCGACGCAGTAGCGTGGAGGGCGCGAATTTTCTCAGAAAGCGGACGGATCTTGGGTGAACTCGGTGAAGCCATGCCACGCGGCAAAAACGTTCGCCGAGTTGTTCGCGGTAGAGCGATGCATGCAGTAGATGTTGCTTCGGTGCGAAGTGCTGTCGGATCGCCCCGAAACTCGACAAGAACGCTTGCGTGCGTTCAGGATTGCGGAAACCACGTATGCGAGGCTCGCGGTCACGTGTGGGCAACGAAGTGGTTTGCCACTGAACAAACGCCACGTGCCACGTGGACCGTCTCTTCGCCGGCCTGCGCAAGCAACTGGACCGGCGTAACCGTGACACTCACCATGCCCCGCGCATCCACGATCTGAGGCATACCTTCATAGTGCGCCGCATCGTCCTATGGCAAGCGCAAGGCGTCGACATCGACCAGTCCATGCTGTCGCTATCGACCTACGTTGGGCACGCGATGGTCACCAACACCTACTGTTGCCTCTTGGCGGTGCCGCCGTTGATGTCGTTGGCCGCAAAGCGCTTCGAGTCATTCGCGTCCCACGCGGAGGCTACTGATGCGTAATGCCATCGTTCCGAAACCACCATCGTTTGCCGCGCTGGTCCAGCAGTTCTTCACCGAGTATCTCGTCGCGCAGCATGCGGTCAGTCCACGCACGGTGGCCTGCTACCGCGATGCGCTGATGCTGTTCATGGACTTCGCCAGCCATAAGCTGGGCAAGGTGCCGACTGCCTTACGGCTGATCGACATCCAGCCCGAGATGATTCTGGCGTTCCTAGACCATCTGGAGCACGATCGGCACAACGCGATTCGTAGCCGCAACCTGAGGCTTACTGCTTTACGCACATTCCTGAAGTCCGCCGCGACTTCCCGATCTTGCAGGAACGGGTGAACGGACGGCAGCTCATCTGGTTCGATAACGCCGCCACCACGCAAAAGCCGCAGAGCGTCATCGACCGGCTCGCCTATTTTTATCTGCACGAGAACTCCAACATTCACCGTGCCGCGCACGCGCTGGCTGGCCGCGCAACGGATGCCTATGAGGGAGCGCGCAGCAAGGTTCAACGCTTCATCGGTGCTTCGCAGCCTGAGGAGATCGTGTTCGTGCGCGGCGCGACCGAGGGGATCAACCTCGTTGCGAAGTCGTGGGGCGCGCAGAACGTCGGTGCGGGCGACGAGATCGTCATTTCGCACCTTGAACATCACGCCAACATCGTGCCGTGGCAGCAACTGGCGTCACTGACTGGCGCCACGCTGCGAGTAATTCCAGTTGACGATTCGGGCCAGGTACTGCTCGAAGAGTACAGCCGGCTGTTGAACGACAAGACGAAGATCGTCGCGGTGACGCAGGTGTCAAATGCGCTCGGTACCGTCGTACCGGTCAAGGAAGTTGTCGAGATGGCGCACCGCGTCGGTGCGGTTGCGCTGATCGACGGCGCGCAGTCAGTGTCGCATATGCGCGTGGACGTGCAGGCGACGGATGCGGACTTCTTCGTTTTCTCGGGCCACAAGGTGTTCGGGCCGACCGGCATCGGTGCGGTCTATGGCAAGCGGACGCTGCTCGATGCGATGCCGCCGTGGCAGGGCGGTGGCAACATGATCGCGGATGTGACGTTCGAGCGGACGTTGTTTCAACCGGCGCCGCATCGTTTCGAGGCGGGTACCGGGAATATCGCGGACGCCGTTGGCCTGGGCGCGGCACTCGATTATGTGACGCGCGTCGGCATCGAAAACATCGCGCGCTACGAGCACGAGTTGCTCGACTATGCCACAGGGTTGATGAAGCCGATTCCGGGCGTGCGTTTGATCGGCACTGCGCAGGACAAAGCGAGCGTGCTGTCATTCGTCCTGAACGGCTATACGCCGGAAGAAGTGGGGCGCGCGCTCAGCGAGGAAGGTATTGCCGTGCGCGCGGGCCACCATTGCGCACAACCTGTCTTGCGGCGCTTTGGCCTAGAGGCGACCGTGCGGCCATCGCTCGCGTTCTACAACACGCCGGAAGAAGTCGACCGGATGATCTCGGTCGTGAGGCGACTGGCCAGGCACTGAGTCGCGAGACAGCCGTTGCGACTGGGCGCATGCTTATAACCATCGAAGAATTCCTTCGTATCCTGGCCAATCGATCTCTCGTATAGTTTTCTCAGCGCCGGGTCACTGAAAATGCCGCGGTGCGAATCTGGGCCCGACAGCAACGGAGCGCTCTGTGCGCGAAACGCCTAAGTCGTGGCCCAGCCCGGAAAACCGCAAGGAATGTTTATGGCAACAGGTAAAGTCAAGTGGTTCAACGACGCCAAGGGGTTCGGCTTCATCACGCCGGATGACGGCGGTGACGATCTGTTCGCGCACTTCTCCGAGGTACGCGCGGATGGATTCAAAACGCTGCAGGAAAGTCAGAAGGTGAGCTTCGAGATCAAACAGGGGCCGAAAGGTAAGCAGGCCTCTGACATCAAGCCGCTTTAGGTGCATCGACCTCGGCCGTCTCCGCCGTGAAGGCGCGCACGGCTGCTTTTGTGTTGAGGGTGCTTTAGTTGCGATGGGCTCATCCACTCAAAACCGAGGCACCCTTGACAACGTATGCCTGCAGCAAATGATGAACGATGGCGAACGGTTTGGGCGCTGACAGCCCGGTCGCGTGCGTTGCCGCCAACATCGCTGCGACTTCCGAGCGCAAGAACCAGCGAGCGTCTTCGAGTTCTACCGTGTCAACGACGATATCAGTATCGCTCGCCTGTGCGAAGCAACCGATCATCAGCGATGAAGGAAACGGCCACGGGTCCGAAGCGAAGTAGGCAACCTGTGCACACTTCACGCGAGCCTCCTCCATCACTTCGCGACGCACGGCGTCTTCTGCGGTCTCTCCCGGTTCAAGGAAACCAGCAAGCGCCGAGTACATTCCCGGGGCGAAATGGCGCTGACGTCCGAGCAGACACCGTTCGCCATCGATCACCAGCATGATTACGACTGGATCCACCCGTGGGAAATGGCGCGCGCCGCAAACATCGCAGATGCGTTGCCAGCCTGCCGCCGCGACGCGGCTTGCCGACCCGCAGTTTGCGCAGAATGAGTGGTGGCGCTGCCAGTCGAGCATCGACTTCGCTTCGCCCAGTATTCAAAGCGTCCCAGCGGCAACAAGACCTTGCAGCGCGAACCAGGCATTGCGCGATCTTCTCGCGTTGCAGCAGCCAGTCGACCTTTAGCGTGAGGCAAGCAGCTGCTAGTGCAGAAAGAAGTCTTTGTCCGAACGAAAGTACCTCAAACATGGACTGTTTCTGGGGGGCGGCGTTGGTTGCCAAAGCGGCCTCCCGTTGAGGTCGTTCGATCCGGGTCTCCATCATCTAGACCGTCGCACCCGTCTGCCCGAACAGAGACCATGAAGTCGCCTCAGTGGCCTTTGCCGTCTGAAACGGCGGGCGCAGGACGGGCTCGCTGGTTGTAAAGAATCTTCCAGCGGCGTTCCTGTTCCTCGGGCGAGACGCTGGCGGGATCTTCCGGCTCACCGGCTGTCACGGCCAGCCCTCGCCGTACCGCGGGCCGTTCGGAGACCTCCTCGAACCAGCGCTTGAAGTAGGGGAATTCGTCCTGATCGATGCCTTGTTGCTGCCACGCCTGGACCCATTTATGCAACTGGTTGGCGTTCACGCCAGCCTTAAGGGCGAGGCCAATAGTGAGGCGCTTGGCCGCAGACAGGCTTCGACCAGTCGTCGCTTGTCCGCCGGGTCGAAGCTTCGCTTGCCGCCGACACCGACACGGGTCACACGCAAGGGCAAAAAGCTCAGGTCATCTTCTGTTGTCATGGATTGCGTCCGCAAGGTTGGGTTGCGGACGCAATCGTGAGCCGTATCAATAACGGAAGTTAGGTGTGCGAAATCGCGCGATTACGAAATGAGGGCTGATGGTTTGCTGCTGGATAACACGAGGTCGTGATCGTCAAAAGTACCTGAACAACCCGATCGAGCAGGATCACTGGCGCATCAAGTCTAGGGGAAAAAAGATGCTCGGCGTCAAACGCTTCAGGAGCGCAGCCCTTACGATCTAGGGCATCGAGCTGATACATCGCACTCGCAATGATGCGTATGTCGCTTTGCGCTCTCGCCGGCAATTTGCACTCGCGCCTCATTGGCTCAATCAATACTGCCTGATCGTTTGTCACGCTTTGCAATAGCTATTTTTCAATCGATCAATATTGTGCAAGCAGCTTGGATCCAAATTGATCTACCGAAATCAGGGTGCAAGATGTCCAGTCACGGCGTACGTGCTTTCCCTAAAAAAGATAAAAGTGCAAGAGATAGAATAGGCACTTGCATCAATCTTAGTAGTTCTGTGCGCCACAGCTTTCCTGTAAAAGATTACATAGTACTGTTCGATGAAACATTGATATTTTTTAGAATTGATCGATTGAATAATATATTTATCAATTTTGGGCGGTTTGCGATTTGGAACCGCGGTAAACCAGTTTCGTTCAATCAGTGGATTCACGTGGCAGGCGTAAAAGCAAGGTGACGGAGGTAACAGGAGGTGCCCTTGGATTGGGGTTCGAAACCGCTCGCCTGCTGGCGCAGGAATGTGCAAGAGTGGTGATGACCGACCACGATGCGGTCAACGAAAAGGCGGTACTCGAACGAATCAGATCGGAGACTGACAGCGGCGCAATCCTCATCGAACTGGAAGTGGCGCGGAGTCGCTAAGGCACGCCGCCGTCACGAAGGTAGTCGATCACTACGACTGCCTGACGTACTTCTGAACAGCGCCGGCATCTATCTGTCAGGGACCTACCTTGCTCGAGGTCTGGGAAAAGAGGTTCGCAGCTAATGTACGCGGCGTGTTCCCCGTTCGCGCGCGGTCGCGCCGGTGATGGGCGAAGGCGGGGCCGGATCGATCATCGCCTAACTGGGCGTGGAGCTGAAGTATATGTAAATACCATTTGACATTCGGATACCATATGGTATCTTTAAGTTGTGATTTGACAGTCGTTCTCGGGTGCGTCTCGACCAACTCTAAGAGTTGGTGGACAGTAAGAGGTCTAGGGGTACGAGGAAGGTCGAGTGGGATACGGAGCGTCACTAGAGTGTGCCGCATCCCCGGCGCGGTGATCCTGTCCAAACGGCCGCTTTGATCCGGGAGGGGAGTCATGCTTACGCAGAAATATGGAGCAGAGCGTGCGTGACGACTTGGTGTCGTGCGGAGGCGACCTGGTTTGCCAACGAAGACTTATCTCGCTAGTGAAGCACCGAACGATATCTGTACTTTTTAAATATAGCGTCGCGGATTCTCGCCCTTCGGAACAGGGTACGTTACCACTATCCAATAGGTGGTCCGTGGAGGCGTCTTTCGCTTGGCAAGACGGTTATTCTGTCAAACCTGACCGGTGGAGACCAGTTCAGAATCGGTGAATTGGCCGACGTCGGCCTTTTGCTCCTGGGTATCTGTCTTCAAGCAAGAGGCTCAACCTTCGCGGGAGCGCACGCCATGCGCACCGCAACTTACACAGACACGGAGCAGGTTCATATGCAGTCTATCGCCACAAACAGCACGCCGCAAAGCCCTGCGGAGATTCTGAGTCAGCCTCTCACATTACCATGCGGTGTGACGTTGCCAAATCGCCTGGTCAAGGGGGCAATGTCCGAGTTCCTTGCCGATTCCCGCAATCGCGCGACGGAAAAACATGCGACACTCTATCGCACGTTCGCGCGTAAGGGGCCGGGACTGCTTTTTACTGGCAATGTACAAGTGGATCGGCTGCATTTGGAGCACGGCTCAAATGTCGTGATTGAAGGTCCTCAGGACGCCAAAGCCCTTGCGGCACTCAAGGCGTGGTCATCGGCCGCAAAGGCGTTCGGCGGTCAGGTCTGGATGCAGTTGTCGCATGCCGGCCGACAGACTCAGAAGTCGATCAATCTTGCGCCCAAGGCCCCCTCTGCCGTTAAGGTGAACTTGCCCGGCGATCGTTTCGGGACGCCGGTAGCGTTGACTTCGGACGAAATTGAGAACCTCGTCGAGCGTTTCGCTCATGCCGCGGGGGTGGCTCGTCAGACAGGCTTTGACGGTGTTGAGTTGCATGCCGCTCATGGATACCTCATCTCCCAGTTCCTGTCGCCCCTCACCAATCTACGAAGCGACCGCTGGGGCGGCGACCTGGCCGGTCGAGCTCGCTTTCTACTTGAGGTAGTTGGGCATATTCGGTCCACCGTCGGGCACGACTTTCCGATCGGCGTCAAACTCAATTCGGCGGACTTTCAGCGCGGCGGTTTCAGCTTCGAAGACAGTCAGATTGTCGCGGGCTGGCTTGATGAGGCGGGAGTCGATCTCATCGAGATCTCCGGGGGCACCTATGAGCAGCCCAAGATGGCAAACATTGAGGGGCTTGAACCGTCCTTTGATCCCACTATCAGCAAGTCCACTCAGCAACGGGAAGCCTTCTTCTCGCGTTTTGCGCCTGAGATCCGGCGTAGTGTCGGTCGGGCGAAGCTCATGGTCACGGGAGGTTTCCGCTCGGCGAAGGGCATGGCTCAGGCGATTACCGACGATGGTATCGACTTGATTGGATTGGGACGACCGCTATGTCTCTATCCGGAAGCTCCGTCCGGGCTATTGAAGGGTGAGATCAATCAATTCGAGCCGTGGGAGCATCGGCTGCGTTTGGGGCCTGGACTTTTCGGGCCGCACTCCCCAATCAAGATTCTCAAGGCAATCAATGGATTTGGAACAATGAATTGGTATAACGAGCAACTTCTTCGTTTAGCCGACGGGCTTCCTGCTGATCCCAAGATGAATTTCCTCATGGCATTCGTGCGGGGCAGCAATCGTGAACGTCGGGTGGCGCGTGCTTTGGAGTCTGACCGATAATCCGCTAGGGGTATGAGGTGCGTCGACTGGTGAGACCGGTCTACGCGGTAGTCGAGCCGTATGAGCGTGGTGTCCGGCCGGTCATCGACGGCTGCAGCAACCCCGCGGCTAGGAGATGGCCATTTCCACTTCCGACGTAGATACTGTCATTAGCACAGCCAGTATCAGCTCTACTGGCGGGCGACAATGGTGCAGCACCTGTTGGACCGGCGGACGTTGATGGCGCGAGAATGAGCGGCGTGCGATCCGGAGGCGCTGCTCCGGACGGTAGCCGCGCAGCTAAGACGGCTCCACGTCAACCGATGCCACGAGCGTCACCGATGACCTAACGCAACCGAAGTGGGCTCGCGATTTACATGCGGAGATGGCTGGCCAATGGTCACCTACACCTGTCCGATAATCTTGAAGACTACGGACTAACGGACGGGTTCCTCTGTCGATGCGTTGCCGCATCTTCTTCCACGCGATGGCTGATCGTAAACGAACCTTCAACCGCAAGCATCCGCTTTGATAAAAAACGCGAGCGACAAGACGGGGCTCTCATATTGTGATTTACGGGAGCGAACACCTGCCATGTTGCAATCATTGACCCGGATGGACGGCTCGTCCACGTCAGCGATGTCTGGCTATCCTCGCTCGGATACTCAAGAGCGGAGGTGGTTGGACGTCTGTGGGCTGAGTTTTTAGCCCGGGCGTCGCGCGAATATGCGATCGGGGAAGCCATTCCCGATCTCTTGCGAGTGGGCTACTGTGAAAATATTGAATACAGGGTACTGCGAGAGGATGGAGCCGCTATCGACGTCCTGCTCTCTTCGGTAATTGAGTGCGATGCGACAAGCGGTGAACGACTCTCACTGACGGTGATGCAGGATGTTACGAACGAGAAGCGCTTGCGTGCCGCCGTGTCAGAACAGAATGAGCTATGGCGGTGACGCTGCGCTCAATCGGTGATGGTGTGGTTCGAACAAATTCCATCGATCGCGTTAATTATCTGAATCTGATGGCGAAAAGGCTTACCGGATGGACCAACGAGGCAGCACATGCCCAACCGGTCGAGGTAGTTTTTCGTATCGTTCACCACGAGAGCCGTCGTCCGGTTCGAAGCCCGGTTGCGCAGTGTTTGTCGGAAGACCGTCCAGTCTCTCTGCAGCCCTCGACCGTTCTGATTAGCCGGGATGGCAGCGAACATAGTGTTAAGGATTCCGTCTCGCCAGTCAGGGATGACTCAGGAAAAACGGTGGGAGTGGTGCTGGTTTTTTAAGAACTATCGGATGAGTAGCGCCCGAGTCAGGAAATCCGCTATCGCGCGACGCATGATGCCATGACGGGCCTCTATAGCCGCGACGAGTTCGAACGGTGGTTGAAGACGACCTTCGCGGACATCTACGGGAGCCAGGATCAACACGTGCTGTTGTACATGGATCGTCACCAGTTCAAGGTCGTGAACGATGCGGCTGGTCGCGCGGCGGGCGACCAACTCATGATGAAGAGTTCCCTCTTCATCAAAGACTTGGCGTGCAAAACACATACTGCGGCCCGATTGGGTGAAGACGAGTTTGCTGTTTTATTCGAGCATTGTTTCGTCGAAAGCGCCAAGAATCTGGCGCGCAAGCTCTGCGAGCGTATAGATATCTTCCGTTTCAGATTTGACGCCCAGACTTTTCATGTTGGCGCGGGTATTGGGCTTGTACCGATAGACAGACGCTGGCTTGACACAGAAAGTATCTTGAGCGCCGCGGACGCGGCATGTTTTGCCGCCAAGGAAGGTGGCAGGAACCGCTTCCACACCTGCCGCGCCAGGGACCAAGTGATCGGCTCACACCAGCTGGCAATGCGGTGGGTGCGACGAATCGAACAGGCACTCGACGTAGACCGGTTTGTCCTCCACTGGCAAAGGATTACGCCGCTCAAAGCGAGCTACGAGGGGACGCATTGCGAGATACTGTTGCGTATGGTCGATGATGATGGGCGGCTGATTGCCCCAAGTGCATTCCTGCCGTCTGCTGTGCGATTTGGAATCGCCACTAGGATTGACAGATGGGTGATTCGCACCATGCTCAGGTGGATGGTCGATAACTACGCTGCGCTCACTCACGTCGCTACAGTTTCAATCAACCTGTCCGGGCACTCAGTTGGTGACCGTGAGTTTCACACGGCGGTTATAAACCTACTTGAATCGGCATTGGTCGACGCCGGGAAACTCTGCTTCGAAGTAACCGAGACGGCAACGATAGCCAGTCTTTATGACGCGACCGCGCTTTTTGAAGCGATGCGACGCGGTGGCATACGCCTTTCACTCGACGACTTCGGGAGCGGTGTTGCGTCGTTTGGCTGTCTGAAGCAGCTTCCCGTCGACTATCTGAAAATAGATGGCCAGTTCATTTGTAATCTGAGCAATGACTGCGTTGACCAGGCGACGGTGAGATGCATCCACGAGGTTGCCCAGATCACGGGAAAAAAACCATTGCCGAGTTTGTGGAGTCGGAAGAAGTCGAGCGACTGCTACGGGAAATTGGAATCGATTACGCGCAAGGCTTTCACCCTCGGCAAGTTGGCTATGCCCCGCGGCCACAGCAGTAGACGCCGTAAAAAAATTTTGCAGCGAACGGAATGTT
>OVEP010006616.1_pt3 | contig 14504 bp, 13 predicted proteins | sample 1779801 | NCBI WGS metagenome assembly OVEP01 (sample SAMEA3914791, study PRJEB12502) | metagenome | biome: forest; material: soil | place: Canada | collected 2011-07-03 | depth 0.1 m
AGCGATCCGACCAAGCTGATCGAGGTGATCGAAATCGGCAAGCAACTGCTGATGACGCGCGGCGCGCTCACGACCTTCTCGATTGCGAACGACGTGGCGAAGTACTTCGCCATCGTGCCCGCGCTCTTTGCCGGTACGCTGCCGTGGCTCGGCGCAATGGATGTGATGCACCTGCATTCGCCGACTTCGGCGATTCTGTCGGCGGTGATCTTCAACGCGCTGATCATTCCGCTGCTGATTCCGATTGCGCTCAAAGGGGTGAAGTACCGCGCGCTCGGCGCCGACGCGTTGTTGCGGCGGAATCTGCTGGTCTGGGGGCTGGGCGGCGTGATCGTGCCGTTCGCCGGCATCAAGCTGATCGACGTGGTCATGGTCGGCCTGCATCTGGTCGCATAACAGTCGCGCAAGAAGGAGAAAGCCATGCTGCGCTCTCTGTCAAAAAGTCTATGGCTGCTGGGATTTATTACCGTGCTTGTCTGCGGCGTTTATCCCGCGGTGCTGTGGATCATCGGTCAGACTGCCTTCCCATTCCAGGCGAACGGCAGCATCGTCGACGGTCCTGACGGCAAGCCGGTCGGCTCGCTGCTGATCGCGCAACCGTTTACGAAGGACGAGTATTTCCAGTCGCGTCCGTCGGCGGTGTCATATGACGCATCGGCTTCCGGTTCGTCCACGCTCAGCGCGTCGAACTACGCGTTGCGCGACCGCGTCGCCCGGCTGCTCGGGCCGATCGCGCGCTATGCCAGTGGACCGAAAGCAGGACAACTCGTTGCGCCCGATGTGGAAAGCTGGTTCCAGGCGGATCATGCCGGTGGCCAGCCGCATATCGTCGCGCAATGGGCCGACGCGCATAACAGTCTCGCGCAAGCCTGGGTCAGCGCGGATCCCTCGCACGGAGCGTACGTCGACGCCTGGGCGAAGCAACATCCCGCCGTGGTCAAGCAATGGATCGCCGCGAATCCCGCTACGCCGAGCCCGAAGGCGGCAGATCTGGCCGTGGTGTTCTTCGAAACGTTTTCGGCCGAGCATCCCGGACTGTTTCCGTCAAGCGTGACGCACACCGGCAGCGACGGCAAGAGCGTTACAGCGATTGAACCTGTGAAGGATGGCGCGGACGTTCAGTCGATCTTCTTCGACACGTGGCGCCAGGATCATCCGGATGTGGCCTTGCAGGAAGTGCCCGGCGACTTCGTCACGACGTCGGGATCGGGACTCGACCCGGATATCACGCTGGCCAACGCGACTTACCAGCTCGATCGCGTAGCAGCCGCGTGGGCCAAGGATACGAAGCGTGACCCGGCGATGGTGCGCGGCGAGATCGGGGCGATTCTGAACCAGCAGGAGCATGCGCCGTTCGGCGGTCTGGTCGGTGAACCGCTGGTGAATGTGCTCGCAGTCAACCTTGAACTGCGCAGGCGATATGGGGCGCCCGCGTGAAGGCATACGTTCTTTGCATTGCCGGTGTTCCGGCGACTTTTCTGCGCGAGCGCTGAACCGCGAATCATGCTGTCGTGACCGACAATGCCAGCATGATTCGTCCGGCGCGTTGGCGTTCAGTTGGAGAAAGCTGGCCGCCCGTGCCTGTAAATCAAAAAAACCGCCATCGTGGCTAACGGCAACTTGGTCGATCAAAGAACGTTGACCCAGGAAGGCCTCATGTGTCAGACCGGTGTCCGGTCCGTTGTTTACCCCATTACCCTCTCCTTGGTAGAGGTCCGTGTGACACGCACGATGCTGGAATAAGCCGGCGTGCTCCATCGTTTACCCATCAGGCAATCACGTCCCGAGCGGCAAGCCATTACCGCAGCTAAGCGCGCGGCGTGAATTTGCGCAGCACACCGATGTGCTGGATGACGCCGATGACACGACGTCGAAAACGTCGGGGATTCATGTGGCCATACATCATGGACAAACTGCTTCGTTTCGGGACATTGCTCGTCTGTCTCGGCTTCGCTGCGCCTGCACTCGCGCAAACCTATGACGAGCAACCGGTGCCGTCCGACAGCACGAATTGCCGCGCAGTTGTCGGGCAGACAGATATCGACGGCACGATGCAGCAGATCGTCGGACGTGCATGCCTGCAAAGTGACGGGACCTGGCAGATCGTGCAAAGCCCGGATGGAAGCGTGCTGTGGTACCCCGTCGCCGCCTATCCCTATCCCGACCCCTGGTGGTGGGGGCCGCCGATATTCATTGGCGCAGGCGTGAGCTTTATCTTTGTGGACCATTTCCATCACTTTCACCACTTTGATCACTTTCATCAGATGGGTCACGATCACGTCACGTTCGTCGGAGCGGGCTTTCACCGCGGCCCCTTCCCCGGCGGTGGTATGCGTGGCTTCGGCGGTATGCACGAGTTTGGTGGAATGCACGGGTCCGGCGGAATGCGACGGCACTAGGCCAACTTTCCCTGCGCGCGCCTCTCGCACCTTTCATATGGGATCGTCCAAAGGGACCGCTCCGAGCGTGATGGCGTTGCCCGGCACCGGAAAGACGTTCGACCAGTTCCGCGCAGACGACGCCTCGTGCCGGCAATATGCGTTCAGCCAGGTGGGCGGAGTGTCGGCCAACCAGGCGGCAACCGCGAGCGCGGTGGGTAGCGCCGCCATTGGAACAGCACTCGGCGCGGCGGCAGGCGCAGCGTTCAATGGAGGCGCCGGTGCGGCCGTGGGCGCGGGTGCCGGCCTGCTCGTCGGCAGCGCGTTCGGCGTGGGCGCCGCACAAGGCTCGGCCTACGACGTGCAGCGCCGCTACGACTACTCGTATCTCCAGTGCATGTATGCCGCCGGTGATCGCATCCCGGTCCGCGGGCACATGATGGTTGCGCCCGGGGTCCGGCCCTATGTACCGCCGCCCCAAGGCTTGCCACCACCGCCACCACCTCCACCACAGGCAACGAACAACGCAACGGATGCCACCAGCAGCAGTCCGCCGACAGATCGAATGACGTGCTGTTGTCGAAGGTTCATTGAAGTCTGCCACTGGTTCGGATATGTCGTCTAAACGATTCGGCGCCGCGGTTTATTCCATCTCTGGCGCAAACGTTACTGTTGCACAGGCGTTGAAGAATGGGCGTACCCGAGCGAAGCGGGGCCTTCATGCCAAAACAATCCCGGCTCCGTCACAGCAAACCTTTTCCTCACCCTGGCGGAATAGAGCGGCCCCCACACACGTTTATTAACGGCAGTGGCGTGCGATGCTTCGAGCCCACTCCGTACCGGCATGTGTCGTTCCTGAGCAAGGTGCGTACGGGCCGCGGCTGCGCCGGGAACTGACCGTCGGCGCTCGTGTATGGAAAAGACAGGGCCATCTGACATACAAAGGGAACCGCTTGTCTGGGTTTGCAATGGACCAGGAATCTGGTTCCAGGAATGTTGACGGTTCGCAGGACATGCGGCACCTGGCGAAACCGCGCTCAGAGGAGATGATAATGAAAGCGACTCGACTATTGGTAGCATTCCTGATGGTTTTCTCGGTCGCCGTGGCGGAATGCCCGCCGGACAGGTAGGCCGGGCGAGCGCGACAGGCTGGTCCTGCGCGACGTGCATCGCAGGCACCATCGCCTGCCCGTCGGGCAACGCCGGGCCCTGCCGTTGGCCCATACGCGACATTCCGTTTTTACGAGGCACCGAACCGGGGTAGTGTGAAACGCGCCATGAACGACGAAAGTGACTGGGGGAGACACGGCCCGAACGCGCTGGATCTGCGGCCGCTATCGGCGTTTGCCGACAATGAGCTGTCCGCCACGGAGCGCTCAGCCACGCTCGTCCGGATGACGATTGACCGCGGGGCGGCCGACCGCGTGGCCGGTTACCGCGCGCAAAAAGCTGCGCTGACTGTACTGTTCGGAAATCCGCGAGACGATGCGGGATGTATCGTCGTGCGACACCGGACGCCGCGGTGGCGGCAGGCCGGTGTGGCGGCAACGTGCATGGCGATGGGCGTCGCGCTTGGCTCGTCGCCCGGTTGGATGTCGGCGAATTTCGCGGCCGATCCAGCCGTGTTCGCGAAGCGCGCCGACATCGCTTACGCAGTGTACGCGCCTGAGCAACGCCATCCCGTAGAGGTAGCGGCGCCGCAACGCGATCAACTGGTCAACTGGTTGTCACGGCGCCTCGGTCAGCGGTTGTCGGTGCCTTCGCTTCGGGAATATGGGTATTCGCTGATTGGCGGTCGTCTGCTGCCCGGGGAGTCCGGCCCTGCCGCACAATTCATGTATCAGAACGCGGCCGGCGCCCGGCTCACGATGTACGTCGCAGCGGTTCCAAAGGGCGCGACGGCATTCCGCCTGTTTCGTGACGGCAACCGCAGCACGTTCTACTGGGGGAGTCTGGGGATGGGATGCGCGCTGACCGGCCAGGTCTCCGAGGCGCAATTGCGATCCATGGCGATCGACACATGCAGCGCACAGTCGGGGCCATCCAGAAGCCTGGCACCCGGCGCTGGTTTGAACCCGTGATGCATTACGGATTTCGCATTGCTGTTCATCCAGCAAGCCGGAGCATGCTGCCAGCTGCGGGATGGCAGGCCGCCGCGCGGACGTTGCTGGGTGCGCTCGCGTTGACATGCCTGGTCGTCTCAATGGGCGCTCTCGCCCAATCGACCACCCCGATTGCGCCGGCTTCGTCCGGTCCATCCGCAGGATGCGCCGACGCTGCCACGTCGGACACCGTGAGCGCGGACGTCGATCAGTTCCGGTGTCTCACGGCTGACGAACAGGCGACGTCGTTGCGAACGCGGATCGAAAACCGCTCGCTTCTGTCCCTGACCGACGAGCAGATCCTTTCCCTGATGGACGCGATGAAGCCTGAAGCCTTCGTCGAGTACGCGAGGTCCGACATGGTTCCCGACGACGCCTACGAATATAGGATGTTCCGGCAGGAGCGACTATCCGGAAGATGGTCCGACCGGCCCGATCACATGGTTATCCGGTATCAGGACACCCCTCGAAGAGTCTACGCAAAATGGCTACCTGATGGCGCCCACGCGGGCCAGGAGATCCTTTACGACGAAACGACGGACCCGGATAGCATCGTCGGCCATGTGGGGGGCCCGCTGCGCATCGTGTCAGGCAAGGTCGCCATCGACGGCCCGTTCGCGCGCGCCCAGTCCCACCATAGTGTCCGCGATCTCGGCCTGCAGTTCATCGCACGCACCATCGAGCACGATGCCCGCAGCTTTCGTGAGGAGGGCCTGACTGGCAAGCCGACCCGCATTGAACTCATGAACTTGCAGGGCACGCGGTTGCTTGCCTGGACGTGGAGTGCTCCGTCAGGGCCGCCAGCGCACTACGCGCCGCGCGTGAGACTGTTGTTCGATCTTCGGCATCCCTGGCCACGTGGCGAAGCCGCGTGGGACGAACGCGGCGAGCTATTGGAGCTGATCCGTTTCGAAGACGTCGTGCCTCACCACTGGAGCGAATCGACCTTCGATCGGCGTAACCCCGAATACGGTTTCCACTGATGACGTGCGCGATCTGGGAGCAACGCCGCGCAATCCATCGAGGTTTTGTGCATCTCGGATGCCCAGATAGACAACGTCAGGGAAAGTCTTGAAGCCCTGACCGGGCAATGCTCTCCGTATTCAAAATACGGCATGATTTTCTGGGTGGTGTGATTACCCCAACAGGCGCGACGGGCCACACAAATTTTGACTGCCCTCGAGGAATATATCGTCCTCCCACACGTTTAATCCACACGCTCTCCCGACGCTTTGCGCACCTTCCGCGACGTCCGACTGTCCCCGCGCACGACCTGAACCAGGCTGAAATAATCGCCTGCCGCTACCGACGCTGACCGATTTGCGCGAGCACGTCCGGCCGACCTTCGGGCGAAGGTCCAATGCGGCAGTTGAGGCATCCGCGTACGCCGTGAGAGTGAACCTGCTTCCTCGTTTCGGAACAATCGGTCCCGGCGACCTGCTGGTATCAAACTTCAACAATCAGGCCAACCTGCAAGGCACCGGATCGACTATTGTCAGGATCGTGCCCAGCAGCAAGCCCGTTGTGTTCTTCCAGGGTGGCCCCGGCCTTGGCCTGAGCACTGCGTTGGGCGTGCTCCAGGCGGGCTTCGTACTGGTCGGCAGTGTTCCCACCACCGACGGTACTTTCGCGACGATCAAGGCGGGATCGCTGCTGATCCTGAACCGGACCGGTAACATCGCCGCGCAGTGGACGCCTGCGTTGGCAAAGATTGACGGCCCATGGGACCTGACTATCTTCGATCAGGGCAACACGGCGAAGGTGTTCGTATCGAACGTGCTCAACGGCACAGTCGTCCGGCTCGACGTTGGCATAAGCGAGAACGGTGTGAATCTGAAAGGCGCGACCCAGATCGCGTCCGGCTTCCCGTTTCGCGGCGACCCGGCGGCGCTCGTCGTAGGTCCGACCGGGCTCGCCTACGATCCACAGCGAGACGTGCTTTACGTTGCCTCCACCGTCGACAACGCGGTTTTCGCCGTATTTGGCGCTGGAACCACCAACCACGATGGTGGTAAAGGTGTCGTGATCTACGCGGACAACGCGCATCTGCACGGCCCGCTCGGACTGGCGCTCGGACCGAACGGCGATCTGTTCACGGCCAACGGCGATGCGATCAATTCCGACCCGAATCAGCCGAGCGAGATCGTGGAATTTACACCGCAAGGCCGCTTCGTCGCACAGCTTTCGGTGGACCCTGCTCAAGGTGGTGCGTTCGGGCTCGCGTTTTCGCAGATCCGCGATGATTTCGTGCACTTTGCGGCCGTCGATGACAATGTGCCTAACATCACCGATTGGCATCTTCACGTCGACGACGCGGGGCGCTAATACGAGATCCTGCCGAAGCTTTGCTATTCGCTTCTCCTGTCTGGCGCAGACTCTTTGCACGCTGTATATCAATCGCCCGCATGCATGTCGTCGACGTCGTCGCGGCGACGACATGCATGCGCGAAGATGTATTGGCACAGCAGCGTCAGAACACGAGGTTGGTCCTCAGGCCCACAACGGCTTCATTGCCGACACGCTGCGACGGGTTCTCCGGATTCGGAATGCCGCCGGCCGGACGGAATGCGTACTGAAAGTCCGCCTGCAACTGCCACCACGGCGTGACCTGGTACAGATAGGTCGCTTCGATGATGGTCTCCGCGCTGCGCGATGGATACCCCGGCGTCGTGAGCGAAGCCGTGTCGCTCGCGAGGTTCTGCGCGTGCGAGCCAATCTTCGCGTAGCCGACCGCAATCCCAGCGACGTCATTGTCGCGCCCCTTGAACGGCGCCTTCAGTGTCACGCCGGCGTTCACCCCCAGGTCGACCAGATTGCGATCGCCCGGCGCGCCCATGATTCTGGCGAACACACCGACCGATTGCGGACTGTCCGCGCTCGGGCGCCAGACCATCTGGTCGGCAACGGCGTAGAAACTGTAATCGCCCCGGTGACTTTGCGGGACACCCGTGCTGGCCGGGTTCGCGAGCGACAAACCGGTGTTGTCGAACTGCTGGTCGGCAAAATTCCCCGTGTTGTACCAGAAGCCCAGTTTGTAAGTGCCTGGCAAACCGGTGGGTTTCGCGTCCGACGGGTTAGCCGGCGGCTGGTTGATCGCGTACTGCACTTCGCCGATGAACAGGGCGCTGTCATGCAGGTTGAAATTGGTGCCGTGCGCGTTCAGCTTCTGCGGATCGCCGATGCCATTGCCCGCCGGATTGCCGTCGAACACGCCAGCCAGCACCGTCCACGAATCCGCCGGGGTGGCTCGCACACGTACCCCGAGTGACGACAACGGATAGGCAGGCCCGCCCGCCGGCATATCGGTGGACGGCAGCACCGGCCAGCCGAACGTGGCGTTCATGAACGTGGCCGCATACTGGCTCGTCATGAATTCCTGATCGAGACTCTGCTGCCCGATCTTCACATCGACCTTGCCCGCGAGCAGGGACTGCTGATACCAGAGTTCCCACAGTCTCGTCGTGGCATCCGCTTCGATGCCGGTCGCCGTTTGCAGGGTCTGCAGGTTGCGCTGGGTCAGGTTGGTGCCGTGAATCTGCAACGCCGACACATTGAAGGTCCCGCCTGGCAGTCCGAATGCTTTTTGCGTGTCCACCACGACACCGAGTTGCGTAAGCCCGTCGTAGGCGCCACTGCGGTGGGTCCCACCGGACAGGTTGTTCAGATATTCACTGGTTTCCTGCAGGCTGAGCGTCACACCGTGGTCGCCGAGCCAGGGCCGCAACCCGCCCATGTCCCCGAAAAGTGTCGCACGGTCCCAGAAACCGGCCGGCGCAGGCGGCGCCTTCGCCGCGTCCGTTGCGGATGGCGTCGACGACGGTGCGGACTCGGCCGGCGTGGAGGCGGGCGCGGCTTCCCCGCTGGCCTGAGCGAGCGCGGGCTGTACAACGCCCAGAGACAGCAGGCAGGTCAGGCTGATGGGGGCACTGCACATCAGCAAGGTGGTCTTGAGGTTTTTCTTCATGGCAAGTGGAGGCGAGATTATCAGGCGGATAAATCCGGTCGTTTTATGGATATGACACGTGATGTGTGGCGGAACCGTGACCGGCGATTGTTCAGGAGAACCACCAACTCAGCCGCAACGAGCGACCCAGCTCGTTGCTGACCGAGGACGTGCACAACATCGCGACCAGCGCGAAAGCGGCTACCGTGACGGCGACAATCGCGTACAGAACATAAGCGCACCCCCGTCCTGCCCGGCCAAGCCGGGCGACGTGTGACGACGTGACTGCGTCTCGCAAGCGGACTTGCGACCAGCGGCCAAACAAAGGGAGCGTGCTGCTGACAGACTGGCAGAAAGCCAGTCGGTGATGAAGCGCGCTAACCCGACCAGAGCGAGTTAGCGGCGAAGGAGTGTTCCTGCGGCGGCTATCTCGCGGTGACTTCGCCGGCATAGGCCGGCATCGGACTTCCACTACTAGAGCATGTGTCCACGAGGGACTCCTTTTGATGAGACGGGCGGATTGTATTCGGCTCGCGATAAAAACTGCAAGTAAAAAATCCGCAAAGACATCGCAGTCCGAATCTCCTGACCAGAATTCCGCGCCAAATGATTCTGTTTCTTATTTCAATGTCATTCCCGGGCCGCGACGGCCGATCTTTCCTGTCGATTTTGAAAGAAATTGTGGTGGGAAAATTGTATTGGCTCTGCTTAACGAATGATGTTGACTTCGGATTCGAGCGCCGCCTAAAATTCGCGAGTCTTCACAAACGGGGCTGAAGCCTTGGACACCTGCAGTAGTCGACCTTCGAACAGTTTCGCTGCCTGACCGGCAGGACGTCCGCGCTCTCGTCACCCAGCCGCCGTCTTGCCTTCAGGCAGACGGTGCGCGCCGTAGTTACCCTCTCCGTGCACCCTTGATTAGCGCCATATGGCCGCAGTGTTTGCGCGTCCGTGTGGAACCGCGTCGCGAGCGTCAACTCGCGGCTGCGTCCGTTCGCGCCTGGGGCAAAGAGCAGCTTCTTTGACGTGACGGTGGCTTCGGACGACACTAGCGGAAAACCGTGCATTCTCTGTTCCGCCGCGCCAGGGTACAACGATGTGACAGGGCTTGGCGCACCTAATGTCGGCAACCTGCTGGGGTATTTTTAAGTCTCCGAGAGGAGAAATTCGATGAAACGCCCATCTGCCGAACAACAGTGGCAGAGCCGTACCGGCCCGCAACTCGGAACCTGGAAGCTACAGTCCTTCACGGATGAAGACCTGGCGACCGGCCAGAAGACCGATTTGTTCGGCGCGCATCCAAGCGGCTATCTCAGCTATGGGCCTGACGGCCGGATGAGCGCCATTCTGGTTAAGGAGGGGCGAAAGCCGCCTGACACGCTCGTTCCAACCGACGCGGAGCGCGTCGATCTCTACAGCGGACTTATCGCATACGCGGGGACCTACAGTATCGAGGGCGACAAAGTTAGCCACCATATTGATACATCGTGGAATCAGTCGTGGACGGGGACGACTCAAGTGCGTCAGTTCAGAATCGACGGCAACGCCTTGTACATCAAGACGCTGCCCGCGAAGAACCCCGTGACCGGCAAGGAAAGCTCGGCTGTATTGGTGTGGATTAAAGTCGAGTAGGCTTGCGGCCGTTTTAGCGTGACGACTCGAGCTTCGCTCATCCCGGTTTACGGATGGTTGTACATCGCATTCCAGTCCGGCTTCGATACGGCCGGACCTCCCGCGTCCGATGAGCCATTCGCCACACCACCGAAGCCGGTCGCACCATGTTGTGCAGCCACCTTGGCTTCAGCGGCCTGGATGTCGTCCGGGTAGTGCGGATCCGCGCCACGGGCGGGGTTATAGCCCGCCATTTCGAGTTCGATCAGTTCAGCACGCACTTGCGCACGCGTGACAGGTTGGTTCGATTGGGCGAACACGGCAACCGGCGCTGCAAGCGCAGCGGCAACGACAACGGCTTGAATAAGCGACTTCATGAGAACGACCTCCAGACTTTGCTTTGTCCTGCTACGAACAGCCCTGTTCGTAAATCAGTGAGCACAGTCTAAGTAGGTGGCCGCTTGAGAATAAGGGGTGCCCTTGGAGAGGATTGTTGTCGAATATGGAGGATTGGCGCGCACGCTACACGCAGGGCATTGCATCGCAGCCTTTATCATGAGCGAAATCGCGGCAGCGCCAGACGACCCTCCCCGTCCAGCGCACTGTCCCGCGCCGCCAATCAGATCGATAAAGCCTGGAGACCCGCGTGAAGTTCGACACAACCACCGTTCGTCTGATCCTCACCATCGCTGAAGAAGGCAGCATCTCCCGAGCCGCCGACAAACTCAGCCTGGCGGTGGCGGCCGCGTCACGGCGCGTGTCGGACCTCGAAGCGCAACTCGGCGCCAAACTGTTCCAGCGCGTACCGCACGGCGTCGAGATCACCGAATCGGGCGCCAAGCTGCTGGAATACGTCCGGCAGATCGACAACCTCATCGACCGCCTCGAAGGCGACGCGCAGGCGCTCAACCAGGGGCTCGATGGCCGCATTATCATCGGCGCGCCCAAGGCCGTCGTCATCCAGTTCCTGGCGCGCGAGATTGCCGCCATTCAGCGCAAGTATCCCAGGATCGCCCTGAAGATCGTGGAGGAGAACAGCAAAATCGTGCAGCAACTGCTGCGCGACAAAGTGATCGACGTGGGCATCTACGAAAAGAAAAGCGGCTTCCTCGACCTCGCCAAGTCTCCGTACAAGGAGGACGAACTGGTGCTGGTGTATAGCCGCTCGCATTTCCAGTTTCCGGACGGCCCGGTCGGCATCGACGATATTCTCGATCTCCCCATCGTGAGCCTCGGCAAGGGCTCCGCGGTCCTGTCGGCCGTACAACGCGCGTACCGCAGCCGCGGGCGGCAATTCGCCAACAATTTCACCGTCAGCGGCTTCGACACCATGCTGGCGATGGTGCGTCATGGCCTCGGCGTGGGCCTGATGCCGCCCGAGGTTCTGCGCAGTTTTCATCCTGAGGCATCGCTGGCGTCGGCAGCGCTCATTGGCGACTGGCATCAGCGCAGCTACGTTCTCTCCTGCGTCGAAGGGCACGCCCAGGAGCAAACCCTGCGCAACGTGGTGGCCGAGCTTCTCGGCGGATCGGCCTAGTGTCTGGCCGGTAGGCGCGGCCCGGTTTCGCAACGCGCGAAACCAGACATGCTCCAGGCATTCTTGCGGCGGCCTGGTCTGTAGCGGACAGTGAGGACAGAAACCTGCCGGCCATGCACGACATGGCTGAGCGGTTCGACTCACCCCTTCTACAGAGGACACTCGAGATGACGGAATCGAAGCATCTGCCGCTGCAAGGCATCCGCGTGCTGGACGTCAGCCAGGTCATGGCCGGCCCATTCGCCTGCATGCTGATGGCGGACATGGGCGCCGACGTGATCAAGGTCGAACCGCCCGAAGGCGATCAGACCCGTGGTGCGATGGGCTTCAAGATGAAGGGGCCCGACAGCATGGGCTTCCTGAACATGAACCGCAACAAGCGCTCGCTGACACTGGACCTCAAGAGCGAGGAAGGTCGTGCGTTCTTCTACGAGCTCGCCAAGACCGCCGACGTGATCGTCGAAAACTACCGTCCGGGCGTGGTTCAGCGTCTCTCCATCGACTATGAGTCGATCAGGGCAATCAATCCGAAGATCGTCTACGTCAGTATCTCCGGCTTCGGACAAAGCGGACCATGGGCGTCGCGCCCAGGCTTCGACCTCATGGCACAAGCCATGTCCGGCGTGATGAGCGTGACCGGCTACAAGGGGGGAAAGCCCGTCAAGGCCGGCGTACCGGTGGCGGATATCGGCTGCGCGCTGTTCGCGGTTTACGGACTGCTGTCGGCCTACATCGGCGCGCAGAAGACCGGCGAGGGTCAACACATCGACGCATCGCTATTCGATTCGGTGATGGCCTTTTCGATCTGGGACATGTCGGAATACTGGGGCACAGGCGTGCCGCCGACGCCGCTCGGCACCAGCAACAAGATGAGTGCGCCCTACCAGGCCGTGAAAGCGCGCGACGGCTACTTTGTGATGGGTGCGACCAACCAGAAACTATGGACGAAACTGTGCGAACTGCTGGAACGCCCGGACCTTGTCGCTCACGCCGACTACGCGAGCGTATCGCTGCGCCTGAAGAATCGCGAAGCACTGATCGAAGCCCTGGAGCAAGAGTTCGCCAAGCGCGATAGCGACGCCTGGGTCGACGCAATGCTCGCCGCCGGCATTCCGGCCGGCCCGATCCTGTCCTATCCCGAAGCGTTCGAAAGCGAGCATGCCACGCATCGCCGCATGTGCATGGAGATCGACCACCCGAACGAAGGCAAGGTCAAGAACATCGGTTTCCCCGTGAAGATGCTGGGCACGCCGCAGACGGTGCGTCGTCATCCGCCGCTGCTGGGCGAGCATAACGAAGAGATCTTTGCCGAGATCAACGGGACGGCGCCATGAGCGATCTCGTCAGACTCACGGTCCATCCGTCGGGCGCAGCGGAGATCGTGATCAACCGCCCCGAGCGGCATAACGCGATGACGCTGAGCATGTATGAGTCGCTGCTTGCACTCGTCGCTGAGTGTGAACAGAACACCAGCGTGCGCTGCATTCTTTTTAGAGGCGCGGGCGGCAAGTCTTTCATTTCCGGCACCGATATCGCGTACTTCAAAGACTTCCGCGATGGCCGCGATGGCGTCACCTACGAGGCCTTCGTCGAGCGCGTCATCGACACGATCGAACGCATTGCGGTCCCCACGGTCGCGGTGATCGGCGGCTGGGCGGTGGGCGGCGGCCTTGCACTGGCGACAGCCTGCGATTTCCGTGTCTGCAGCGACGGCTCGCGCTTTGGCGCGCCGATCGCGAAGACGCTCTCCAATACGCTGTCGTCGCGCAACCTCGCGCGCTTGCAAGCCGCGCTCGGCGTGCCACGAGTCAAGAGGATGTTGCTGCTCGCCGAGTACGTCACGGCGCAAGAAGCGCTGGCGTGCGGCTATGTGGTTGAGGTGTGCTCGCAGAGCGCGTTGGAAGAAGCCGCGCACTCGCTCGCGCAACGGCTCATCGCACTTTCGCCGGTCACGCAGCAGGCCGTGAAGGAAAGCCTGCGCCGCATGGTCGTTGAACAGCGGCTCGATGACGAAGATCTGATCGAAGCGGTGTACGGCAGCGACCACTTCAAGAACGCCGTGGCCGCCTTTACCTCGGGCGCGTCGAAAAAATAACACTGAACACCGTGGAGTGAGACATGAAACGATTGACGCCTAAGGCGACCACGCTAGTCCTGCTGATGTTGTGCCTGATGTACTTCATCACGTACGTCGACCGCGTCAACATCAGCACCGCCGCAGGGCAATTCAAGTCCGAGCTCGGACTCAGCAACACGCAACTCGGCTTCGTCTTCTCAGCTTTCGCGTATCCGTATGTGCTGTTCCAGTTCATCGGCGGCTGGGTCAGCGACCGCTTCGGGGCCAAGCGCACGCTGATTTTCTGTGCCCTTATCTGGGCGGTGGCGACCACGCTGACGGGTCTCGCAGGCGGCTTCGCGACGCTTGTCGCGGCGCGACTGCTGCTGGGTTTGGGCGAAGGCGCCACCTTCCCCGCCTCCACGAGCGCGATGGCGTCGTGGGTGAGAAAGGATAAACGCGGCATGGCCCAGGGCATTACGCATTCCTCGTCGCGGCTCGGCAACGCTGTGGCGCCGATGCTGGTGTTGGCGCTGATGACGGCGTTCAACTGGCGATTCTCGTTTTACCTGCTCGGCGCGCTGAGTTTCGGCTGGCTGGTGCTGTGGTACGTGACATACACCGAGAAGCCGGCGGATCATCCGCGCATCACGCCTGAAGAGATCAGCAGCCTGCCGCCGCCGACGGTACGTCCGGTGGAAATGCCGGGGACATGGGCGCGTCTTTATCGCCGCTTGCTGCCGGTCTCCGGCGTGTACTTCTGCTACAACTGGATCCTCTGGCTGATGCTGGACTGGATGCCGCTTTACTTCATGCATAGCTTCCATCTGAACATCAAGAAGGCGGTCATTTTCACGTCAGGGGTGTTCGTCGCCGG
>OVEP010003270.1_pt2 | contig 14481 bp, 12 predicted proteins | sample 1779801 | NCBI WGS metagenome assembly OVEP01 (sample SAMEA3914791, study PRJEB12502) | metagenome | biome: forest; material: soil | place: Canada | collected 2011-07-03 | depth 0.1 m
GACCGGCCGGCCCGCACGAGTCCGTCCCGCCAGCCGGCTGGCGGGCAGCGGACCACGACCAGGTCCACGGTCAGCGGCCGCACCGCCCGCCTGCGTACGTGGCCGCCCTGCAGCTCGGCCGCGCCGTACGGCAGACGCCGAACGCCGGCGGCCAGGTCTGCCTTGAGCAAGGCCAGCGGGACCGGCTCGTCGACGGGCAACTGCAGCAGCGTGGTGAGCGCGGCGATACGGTCCAGCCGGTGCGCGTCCACGGCATGCCGGCGCTTGAGCTCCTGCTCGTCACGGCGGTAGAAGACCAGAGCGTCGCTGCCCTTCAGCGTCAGGGGCGCGGCCGCAGCACCCGGGCCGAGCAGCTCGGCTGAGGCCTGCTCGACCAGGCTCCTTGTCCGCGCCGTCGCCATCACCGCCATGGACTCCACCCTGCCCTATCCCCTGCCGCGCCCGCCGCGCGCCCCCGACTATCCCATCCGATCCAGCGACGCGCGATCAGGTGGCGATCACGTCGCCGAGTCCCTGCTTGGTGCCCCGGGCGGCAACGGGCAGCGCGCCGACACGCCGGGGTATCCCTCGAAGCGCGTCCCTCGGGCTGGCGGTGCGACACGCTTCGCCGTCCCCCCGATGGCCGATTGGATAGCCAGTTCACTCGGCGGGCGGCCACCAGGGGTGGAGGAGGCCGCGCACTGCTGCGACCGGGCGGCTCGGGGTGCCCGTCCGCTCTGGTTGCAGGGTGCTGCTCCGCGTGTTGTTTTTGGGTGGAGAAACCTTCGGTGCCGGTGTCGATTTGGCCGTCGGCCGTTCGTGTAGGGGGTGAAACGGGCGCAGACGAGCGGTCCGCTGAAGTAAGGGAGCATGTCATGCGCGAGATCAACGCCACTCTGTCCATCACCCTCGACGGGGTTGTCCAGGGCCTGGGCCGTGCGGATGAGGACACCCGCGGCGGCTTCACCCACGGCGGCTGGGGCGGGAAGTACAACGACGAGGTCATGGGCCGCGAGATGGGCAAGGGCATGGCCAAGCCCACCGACATGCTCTTCGGCCACCGGACCTGGAACGACTTCATCACCGCCTGGGGCACCCGCACCGACGGGAACCCGTTCACCACGCACATGAACGCGGCCACCAAGTACGTCGCCTCCCGAACGCTGGAGAACGCCGACGCCTGGCAGAACTCGATCCTGCTGTCCGGTGACGCCGCCGGGACGGTGGCCAAGCTCAAGAACGAACCGGGCAACGACCTCACGATCATCGGCAGCGCCTCGCTGGTTCGCGACCTGCACGCGGCCGGCCTGGTCGACAACTACACATTGCTGATCCACCCGCTCACTCTCGGCACCGGCACCCGGCTGTTCGCGGGCCCCGCCCCGCTGACCGGGTTCGAGCTCACCAGTAGTGTCACCACGACCAAGGGCGTGATCATCGCCCACTACACCCGCAAGTAGGAGCCATGCCGCAGTACCTTCTCTCGATCTACCAGCCCGAAGGCGAGGCGGACCCCGAGGCCATGGCCCGGATCGCGGCCGACCTGCACCGGTTCAACCAGGAACTGCGCGAGAGCGGCTCGTGGGTGTTCACCGGCGGCCTGCACGCGCCGAGCACGGCCACCGTCGTGCGCGCCGACGGCCTGCTCACCGACGGCCCGTACGTCGAGGGCAAGGAGCACGTCGGCGGAGTCTGGGTGATCACCGCACCCGACCTGGACGTCGCCCTGGAGTGGGGCCGCAAGGCCGCCGCCGCGACGACGCTGCCGATCGAGGTCCGCCCGTTCCAGGACGTCGCACCGTATTGAATCCGGCCCCGGAACAGATCGCGGCCGTGTTCCGCGCCGAGTACGGCAGAGCCGTCGCCGTACTCGTGCGCGGACTCGGCGACATCAGCACGGCCGAAGACGCCGTCGCCGACGCCTTCACCACCGCCCTGGAACGCTGGCCGGCCGACGGCCTGCCGCCCAGCCCGGCCGGCTGGATCATCACCACCGCCCGCAACCGCGCCATCGACCAGCTCCGCCGCGAGGCGGTCCGCGTACACAAGCACGCCGAGGCACACCGCCTGCATGCCCCCGACGATCCCGAGGAGGAAGGCCCCGTGCGCGACGACCGCCTACGGCTGGTCTTCACCTGCTGCCACCCGGCCCTGGCGCTGCCCGCACAGGTCGCCCTCACCCTGCGCCTGCTCGGCGGGCTCACCACCACCGAGATCGCCCACGCCTTCCTCGTCCCCGAACCGACCATGGCCCAGCGTCTCGTGCGGGCGAAGGCGAAGATACGCGATGCCAAGATCCCGTACCGGGTGCCCCGCGACGCCGACCTGCCCGACCGCCTCCGCGCGGTCCTCGCGGTCCTCTACTTGATCTTCAACGAGGGCTACGTCGCCTCCTCCGGCACTGAACTCGTCCGCGAGGGCCTGTGCGCCGAGGCGATCCGCCAGGGCCGCCTCCTGGTCGAGCTGATGCCCGACGAGCCGGAGGCGGCGGGGCTCCTCGCGCTGATGCTGCTGATCGAGGGCCGCCGCGACGCCCGCACCGGCCCCGACGGCACCTTCGTCCGACTCGCCGACCAGGACCGCTCCCGCTGGAACGGCGACCTGATCGCCGAGGGCCGCGCGACGGTCCGCGCCTGCCTGCGCCGCAACCAACCAGGCCGCTACCAGATCCTGGCCGCGATCAACGCTGTGCACACCGACCCGGTCACCGACTGGACCCAGATCCTCGCGCTGTACGACCAGCTCGTGCTGTTCGACCCAGGCCCGGTGGCCGCACTCCACCGCGCGGTCGCCCTCGCCGAGGTCGAAGGCCCCGAAGCGGCACTCAGCGTGGTGGACGACCTCGATCTTGGGAACTACTACCTGTTCCACGCGATCCGCGGCGACTTCCTCGCCCGCCTCGGACGCGAAGCCGAAGCCCGGCATGCCTTCGACGCCGCAGCCCGGCTCACCGGGAACCAGTCGGAACGCAACTTTCTGACCACCCGACGCAACCGACTCGGCTGAGGCCCTCGCCCCGCATCCTTGCCCAAGAGCACGGCAGTCACACACGGTGACATCGGTGGCCAGTTGCCTCCCCAGTTGCTGGCCGCCATTGGGGACTCTGAACCGGCCGCTTACAGACTGGCTCAGCCTCACCCGGGGTGCGGACAGCGATCCCTTCGCTGGCGTCGGAGTCTGACACAGCCGCAGCAGAACGGCTCGGGCGTCCAGGGTTCCGAGCCGAGCGTTGGTTGCGCAGGCCGGCTCCACTGCAGGAGGGACGGTTGCGGCTCTGCCCTGACGATGCCATGCGCTGGAGGTCGGGTCCGCATGCCAACTACGTTGAATCAACAACTATCTGGGGAACAGTGAGCATCCTTCCCGAGGAACGCTCTTCCGAGCGACCTCGACGGCCTGTCGCGCGCCGGTTCACCAGGGGCAGAGTCCAACAGAGATATTCCCGTATGCACACACCCATTCTCTTGAAGGAGCTTGAAATGCTGCTTGCCGCTGTCTGCTCACTCGTTGACGCCGCTGTCACAGCCCTCCGCATCCTCCTCAGCGTCGTCTGAGCAGTGTGCATGTCGTGGGCGGCCGTGAGTTCGCGCGTTCCACCTAGCGGTGATCCACCGATGGCATCGCGTATTGGATCGCCGTGAGTTGCCCAAGCGGACGGCGGCTGAATGAGCAGTCCTGGAGTGTTCGTCGTCCGGCCGCGGAACTCGGTGGCAGGATGTCGATGCCGCTGGGGTCGGGGGTTGAGGCTCCCGATGCGACAGGAGTGGTTGCTCGCACGGCTTTGGCAATCACGGGGCTTGTGGAGCGCCCGTTGTGCTGAGAGGCGCACAGCGGATACGGGAAGCGGCCCGGCCGAAAGACCGGGACCGCGCTCCGGGCCGACTTCACGGCGTCGAACTGACCGATCCAGCCTTCGGCTTCACGCTCCGCGTCCACTGCGGGCTGCTCTGGTTAGCCTCGGCCCCGGCCGGCGGCATGTGCTGCTCCTCCCACAGGGGAGGCCGGCGTGGATCCCCTGCGCAGGCGCATCCTCCTGGCCCGCTGACCCGCGTGCCGGAACCCACGGCGGTGACTCCCTGTCAGACCTGCGCCAAAAGTGGTCCGTTACCGCTTTTCACCCGTTGCCGGTACTTCTCCTGCATCGAGATCTTCTGCAACCGCCGCCGCCTGCGCAAAACACCCGGCCTGGGCACGAAGCCCGACAACGGCACACCCTCGCCGCACAACAGCAAGTGTCCAAGATCAGCGGGAAGGTTCAGTATGCACGATGGAGAGGCAGGAACGTCACTGAAGCCGGACCGTTCCCCGCGCCCGGCTGCGCTGCCCGAAGCGGGTTCCATGGGTCGAATGCGTGGCGTCGCGATCCTCATGGCTGCCCTGGTGCCGACATTTATGACGGCACTGGATGGCACCATCGTCAATGTGGCCCTGCCTCAAATCCGCACCGAACTCGGGCTGAGTGGAACTGATTTGAAGTGGGTCGCGGCCGTCTACCCCCTGACGCTCGCCAGCGTTCTCCTGCTGGGCGGACGTATGGCTGACTCCGTCGGGCGGCGCGCGACCCTGTTGCTGGGTGTCGCCCTGTTCACCCTGTCGTCGGCAGGCTGCAGCACCGCGACCCAGGGCGGGACGCTCATCGTCTTCCGGGCGCTGCAGGGAGCGGGCGCGGCACTGATCATGCCCGCGTCCCTGGCAGTCCTGTCGCAGGATCTCCCGCCCCGCGCACGAAACGCGGGTTTCAGCGCCGCGACCGCCGCCATGGCCACAGCGCTGGCCTGCGGGCCGGTGCTCTCCGGTGTCGTGACCCAGCACCTGGGCTGGACGTGGCTCTTCGTCATGAACACACCCCTGGGCTTCGCGAGTCTGCTCGTCATTGCGCTTGCAGTCCCCCGCCGCGCCCGCGGGTCCCGTGCTTCGCGGACCGTGTTGTCCACGGTGCCGGTCCATATCGTCGTGCTGGCATGTCTCCCGCTGGCGGCCGTCGCCTACGGCCTGATCGAAGGACCCGCAATCGGGTTCGCCAGCCTGCCCGTCGTGATCTGCGGTGTCGTCGCTGCGGTGTCAGCCGCGGGCTTGTCGTGTGAAATGAAGCTGCACCGCAGTATCGCGCTGGGGATGCTGTTTCGTCAGCGTTCCTTCACCGGCGGGATCATCACTCAGCTTCTGTGGGGCCTGGGCGTGAGCGGTGTCTACTTCTTCACCTCCCAGTTCCTGCAGAACAACCTCGGCCTTCACCCCACCTCGGCCGGCCTGGCCTTCACCCCCGTGGCCCTGTCCGTTCTGGCCGTCGCGCCGTTCACCGCCCGCATGGCGCGGCGTTGGGGGGACGGGCGGGTCTCCGCCGCGGGTCTGCTCCTGGTGGCCCTCGGTCTGCTCCTGGTCGCGCTGGGGAGCACCAGTGGAAGCCTGGTCCGTATCCTGCCGGGCCTGTCTGCCGTCGGCTTCGGCTCGGCTCTGGCTATCCCGCTGACCACCCGGGCGCTGGAATCGCCTCCGCGTCATCTGTGCGGCATCGCCGCCGGCCTGTTCAGTGCTGCTCGTGAGGCGTCCGGAGTCTTCGGCATCGCCTTCGTCGGTGCGATTGTGACGTTCGTACAGCATGCCGCCGCGTCGGCAGGATCCGGCCCTGCGGGCGCTTTCCTCTCCGGCTACCGGGCCGGCCTTTGTGTTGCCTCCGCCCTCGTTGCAGCTGCAGCACCCGTTGCGGTGTGGGCCCTGCGCCCTCTCCCGGGCGCCGAGGGCAGCGACGATCTGTCTTTGGCCGGGGACGGCGAGGACACTCAATGACGCAATGGCATCCTCTCTTCCCTGAACGGAGGAGAGGATGCCAAGACAGGTACGCCCGAACGGCGCATAGGCAAGGAGTGGCGGACGTGGCCGGGTGCCCGTTCACCCACCCGGGGGCCGGCCGGCGGGTGGGTCGAGGGACGCGGCGGGGGTGCAGGGGTGAACGCCGCTCAGGACGGCTGCCGCCTGGGGTTGCACGTCTGCAGGAGTTGGGTGAGGGCGTGGTGCAGTGCGCGTTCGAGGTGGTCCGGGTCGGTGGGGCCGGTGGTGCGGATGCCCAGGTGGACGGTGCGGCGGTAGGTGGTCATGGCGATGGCCAGGGTGTGGCCGGGCGCCAGCGGTGCGAGGGGGTGCAGGGCGGCGAGCTGTGCGCCGCCCAGGCTGAGTGGCAGGTCCGGGACCGGCACGTTGGTCACCAGGGCGTCAAAGAGCAGGGGGACGCTGTGGCGCAGGAGGGGTGCGGCCAGGCGTGTGGCGAGCGGGGGCATGAGGTCCGCCAGCAGGGCCACGGCGCCGGGGCCCTGCCGGGGCCCGCGGGCCTTGTGTGCGCGCATGGTGTCCTGGACGGCGTGCAGCCGGGTGAGGGGGTCGTGGTGGTGGACGGGCAGGTCCAGGAGGTAGCCGGAGAGCTGGTTGCCGCTGGGGTGCCCCGGGTTGCGGTGGCGGGTGCTGACGGGGACAAGGATCCGGCTGGTGCCGGGGTCGGGGTGGTGGCCGTGGTCGGTGAGCCAGGTGCGCAGGGCGGCGGTGATCAAGGTGAGCAGGATGTCGTTGACGGTGCCGCCGTGCTGTTTGCGGATGCGGTTGATGTCGTCCAGGGCGAGGACGGGCAGGGCCAGGCGGTAGTGGCCGGTGGGCGGTGTGTGCAGGGGCCGGGGACCTGGGTCCAGGGCGGCGGTCAGGACGGTGGCGGTGACGTCGGCGGCGATCAGGGCCTGCTGGAGCAGCCGCTGGGCGTGGCCGGTGAGCCTGTCCAGGAGCGGATGCGCGGCGGGTGTGCGCGCGGCGGGGCGGGGAGCGGGTGAACGTGGCCGGGCGCCGTGGGGCGTGGCGTCGGTGGGGTCCGCGCGGCGGGGTTGGTACTGGTCCAGGAGCCGTGCTCCGAGTTCGACGGCGCGCAGGCCGTCGACTGCGGCGTGGTGGAACTTGAACAGCAGCGCGAAGCCGTCGGCGGTGGCTGGGCCGCCGACTTCCTGCGGGCGGGGCAGGAGGTGGACCTCCCAGGGGGGCAGGGTCGGATTGAGGGGGGTGGCCATCAGGTCGGCCGCGACCTGTTCCGGCGCACGGTCGCCGTCGTGCGGGTGGAGGTGGACGTGTCGGTGGGCGTCGAAGGCGGGGTCGGGCACCCAGCGCAGGTCTGCGGCCGGATGCCGGCCACCGCGGACCTTCTGCCGCAGGAGCGGCACCCGCGCTGCGCGTTCGCACAGCAGCCGGGCCAGGGTCTGGGGGGTGGGCTGGGTGTGCGGTTGCGCAACGCCGGGCTCCGCGGCCGCCCCGGGCCCGGCGGGCTCGGGGTACTCGAAGAGGGCCAGCGCGCCCAGGTGCATCGGCGCGGCCGGGGATTCCAGGTGCCAAAACGCCGCGTCGGTCCGGTTCAGGCAGTCGTCCACCAGTTCACCTCTCCGTAGTCCAGGCCCTCGCCGGGCCGTTGCCGGGCCAGCGGATCTATCGCGGATCCGGGTGTTACCAGTGCCGCGCTGTGGGCACCTGCCACACGCGGGGCGTCCGCACGGCTGCGGGCGCGGCGCTCTGTGACCGCGGGTCGTCGGTGGGAACGTGCTCGACCTGGGTGTCGGGGCCACGCCGGACGAACAATTCGTGCCCGTCCCTGTCCCGTACCCGGTGGAGCGGGGCGCCATCGGCGCCCAGGTCCGCGATGACCTGCGGGAACCGGTCGCTGGTGCTGACGAGCCACCGGTGCGTGACCGGGCGGTCGCCCATGCCGGCGTACACAGCGGCCGGCCCCCCTCCGGGACGGGACCAGGTGCCCGGGGCCCGTCGGGCCACCGGGCGGTGCGCAGACCCGAGCCAAGCAGATCCACCACAGCCCTGTCACTGCGGGACACCACGACGGCACCCGTCTGGCCCACAGGACCCCGGGCCGGCACGCCAGCAGCGCCACCCTGGACCCGGACAACGTCCCGGGGCCGCCGGCCGATCCGGCCGGCCGCCCCGGGACGCCGTTCTCTGCCAGGCCCGCGAATGGCCCCTGCGGACGCTGCTGAACCACCGGCGGGCTGCCGAACTGCTACTGGCCGACACATCCGCTGACTTGGTGTGAGTCACCGGAAGGACTCCGCCGGCCCTGACGGGGCCGCCCGACAGGCGGCAAGTCCCAGGTGTCCTTTGACGGCGAAGTCAGTCGATGGTCAGCCTCTGACCTGGTGCGACTGGGATTCATTGTCATGGTGGAGGGCTCCCCTGAGGGCGGGAACCCGATCGACGCAGCGTGGCGTGGGTGGGATGCTCGCCCCATGCTTCTTGAGACTGCCCGGCTCGGTCTGCGCCGCTTCCGGGCGCAGGACACGCCTGCGTTCGCCGTGTATCGCTCGGACCCGGCGGTCGCGCGCTATCAGGGCTGGACGGCGCCGGTGTCGGCGGATTCCGCGGCCGCTCTCGTCCGGGAGTTCGCCGGTGGCGACCCCGGGCGGCCGGGGTGGTTCCAGTACGCGGTCGAGCTCAAGGACGGCGGTTGTCTGGTGGGTGATGTGGGTGTGAATCTGCACGAGAACCGGATGCAGGCCGAGTTGGGGATCACGCTGGCTCCGGAGCGACAGGGGTGCGGGTATGCCACCGAGGCGGTCAACGCCGTACTTCAGGACCTGTTCGAGCGGCGCGGCCTGCACCGTGTGTCTGCGGAGTGCGATGCCCGCAACCAGGACTCCGCGAGGCTCCTGGAGCGGGTGGGATTCCAGAATGAGGGGCGCCGCCCCTCGAACACCTGGATGAAGGGCGAGTGGACCGACGATCTGCTCTTCGGTCTGCTCGCCGACCGCTGGAGCCAACTGGCGACCCGGGGAATACCGGTGAGCGCACCCGGTGGTCCTTGAGGCAGGGCCGGGCCGACACGAGCGTCCTGGAAGCAGGCCGTCACACGGAGAAGCCGCACCGCCTGGTTTCACTGTCAACCGCCTCGGTCGGATGACGACGGACACCAGGGGCGGGACGGGCTGTCGGCCGTGGCCGAAGGCCACGCGTGGCGCCGCCGCGGGCGCCCTTGACCGGCCGGCGCGGCCCGCACACTGCACGGGCGGGCGGCCCCGGCCGGCACCATGCACGCGACGCTCGCTGAAACTCCCCACTGCGTTGAACAGCGGACCGAGTGGTGTGCCCTTGCCCGACAGTTGGACACTTTGCAGGTGAGTCGGCCGGACTTTCCCGGCTTGCCGGCCGGCTTGATGTGGCCCGGGCACGCCGGCTTCGTGTCAGCACGGCGCCTGTCGTCCACCCGTGGCCCCAGCCGGCGCTGGGTCGCACCCGGCTTCTGGCCGGCAGGCGTACACGACCGCTCGCAGGTCCCGGCTTGGCGCCGAGTCCTGCGAGCGGTTCCTTCAGTGCCAGTTGCTGATCCTGACGTCGTCCGGCGCCGGCTCGCCCTTGCCGGTCTCGACGAGGTGCTTGAGGCTCATCAGAAAGGTCGCCCACTTGGTGCTGCAGTGGTACATGAACTCCACCGGCTCCCGCCAGCCCTCGTGCCGGAACACGACGATCGTGTACTGGTCTTCCTGTTTGAGGTCGAAGCCCACCTTCGTCCCGACCCACTCCTCGGGCCCGTCGACGACCTCCCAGAGCACACGCTCGGCGGGCTTCGCCTCCAGCACCTTCATGTCGAAGCCGCCGGGCAGGAAACGGAACCGGAGCACGCCGCCGACCTCGCCGTCGCCGTCCGTGTCCTTCGTCCACCAGCTCGCAAGCCCGTCGACCGTGGTCAGCGCGGCGTAGACCTCGTCGGGAGACGACGTGACGCCGATCCTGTGCAGGATGTCCACCATCTCGATCCCTCTCTCCCTCGCGAGGGATCAGCCCTCGCGATTGCGCTGGATCGCCTCCGCGATCCGCTTGATCCGGTGCAGTCGTGCGTCCCAGGCCGCCCCGACCGATGACAGCTGCGCCACCGCGCGGGCCAGCTGGGCCTGGTCGACCTCGTAGCGGCGTTCGCGCCCCGAGGGCGTGTCGTGGACCAGCCCGACCCGGCCGAGCACGCCGAGGTGCTTGGCGACCGCCTGCCGGGTGACCGGCAGCCGCTCGCTGAGCGTCGTCGCCGTCCCGCCGCCGTCGGCCAGCAGCAGGTCGAGCATCCGCCTGCGTATGGGATCCCCCACCGCGGACCAGAGCTCGTCGTCCACCGCCGCGCTCACCGGGTCGAGCCCGCCTTGGCGGCGTAGCCGGCCAGGCGTGGCAGGAAGTAGTCCCAGCCCCGGACGTGGTCCTGGTACATCTCCTCGAGCACGGCGGCCTGCCAGCCGTTCTCCCGGTACCCGGCCTCGGTGAAGCGCACCAGCGTGCCCGCACCGGACGGCTCCAGGTCGAAGGTCACCAGCAGCGAGTTGCCCACCCTCGCGGCCTGCCCCTCCGCATAGGCCCACCGGAACGAGAACCGCCGTGGCGGATCGGCCTCCACCACGGTGAGCGGCGCGACCTTCACGTCCGGCGAGGCGCTTGTCCCGAAGCTGACGGATCCGGTCGCCCCCGGCACCGGCTTGAGCTCGACCTCGTCGGGCCACCACTGCCGCAGGTGTTCCGGCGTGGTGATGACCTCATAGACCACCTCGGGTGTGGCCTCGATGTGGATCTCCCGCTCGATGCTGCCGTACTCCATCACCGCTCCTCACCCACCATTATGCAACCTTTGGTTGCATGTAACGGTAGACCGAGACCCCGCGATGTGCAACCTTCGGTTGCTTGAAAGTGGCCGGGTGACGCCTGCCGGCCCCCGCCCCGCCCCGTGCGGACCACGGCAGCCCCGGTCAGCCCACCGGTCAAGGCGGCACGCACCCGGGACACCCGGGTCGCTGGCATCCGGCACCGGAGCCAAGGGTTTCGTTCCATATTTTCGACACCATTCGTACTCTCTGAAATTACCCAAGGGCTCTCTGGAACTACCCAGCTCCCTGAAATTACCCAGGGGTGCGCACGGGTGGTATTTTCGCCCCTCGCGCCGGAATTCCCGATGCCTTGATCGGCCCCCCGCGCCCATTCCCGCCGAATGCGTGGCGCCCTCGGCGTGTCACTGGAAACCCCGGCGCCACTTCATGTTTGGCTGAGATCTGCCGATCGTCGTGACGTGGGAAGCAGCGGGTAAAGGCAGTGGCCGGCCTGTTTGCCTCCCCTCTATGGGACTATCGGCCGGGGATTTTATTCCTTGCCCGCGGAATGAAGGTTCGGTGACTCATTGCTGTCAATTGTGAGGGAAACGATCAGCCGCCATCTCGCCGAGGCGGCGGCACAAACGCCCGACGAGACGGCGTTCACCTTCGTGGACTTCACCACGCACCGCGACGGAGTACCCGCCACCCTGACATGGCGCCAGCTCGAGGACCGCGTGCGCGCCGCCGCGACGGGGATCCGTGACGCCGCAGTGGCCGGCGGGCGCGTGGCCATCGTGGCGCCGCAGAGCCTGGAGTATGTTGTCGGTTTCCTCGCGGCCCTGTGCGCCGGCGTCATCGCTGTGCCCCTGTACCCTCCGTCCCTGCGCGGCCACGAGGAGAAACTCCTCGCAGCCCTGAAGGACGCCGACCCGGTGCTCGTCATCACCGCACCGGAGCACCAGCAGGCCGTGGAGAAGTTCTGCGCGGACCGGGCCGGCCTGTCCGTGCGCGTGGTCACTGTGGAGGAACTACGCACTGTCGCGCCCGCGAACGGCCAGGTCTTCCACCCGCAGCCCGACGACTGTGCCTACTTGCAGTACACCTCGGGCTCCACACGCGCCCCGTCCGGTGTGGAGATCACCCACGCCAACGTCTGCGCCAACGCGCGGCAGGCGCTGGAAGCCCTCGACATCGCCGCAGGGCGCAACTGCACCGTGGGCTGGCTCCCGCTCTACCATGACATGGGCCTGGTTCTGGCGGTGGCGTTGCCGATCGTCGGCCGTGTCCACTCGGTGCTCATGGATCCTCTGGCCTTCGTCCAGCAGCCCGTGAGGTGGCTGCAACTGCTCACCGAGCACAGCGGAGCCGTGACTGCCGCCCCCAATTTCGCCTACGACTACTGCGTGCACCGGGTCGCGGAGCAGGAACGCAAGGAACTGTCGCTGGGCTCGGTCGCCGCCATGATCAACGGCAGTGAGCCCATCACAGAGCAGACACTGCAGCGGTTCCAGGGGGCGTTCGCCCCAGTCGGCCTGGCCGCAACAGCCATGCGCCCGTCCTACGGGCTGGCCGAGGCGACCGTGTTCGTGTGCACCTCGCCCGGCGGACAGGAACCGACCGTCACCTGCTTCGAACGCGATGCGCTCGCGGACGGTGTCGCCCGCCTGGCCCGGTCCGGCGATGCGGGGGCGGTGACCCGCCTGGTGGCATGCGGTCGGCCCACCGGCCAGCAGATCGCGATCGTCGACCCGCTCACCCGGGTCCGCCGGGAAGGCGGCCATGTCGGCGAGATCTGGCTGCGCGGCCCCAACATCGGGCGCGGCTACTGGAGGCACCCGCAACAGAGCCTGGCCACCTTCCGCGCCACCCTTGGCAGCGATGACCCCGACAGCACGCAGGGCTGGCTGCGCACCGGCGACCTCGGTGTGTGGCACGACGAGCAGCTGTACATCACCGGCCGTATCAAGGACCTGGTGATCATCGACGGAGCCAACCACTATCCGCAGGACATCGAGCAGACCGTCGAAAGCGCCCACCCGGCGATCCGCCGTCACCACACCGCAGCCTTCTCCGTGGCCACGCAGAACGGGGAACGCCTGGTGGTCGTCGCCGAGCACAGCCGTGACCTGGCCGAGCCCAAGAGCGTCCTGAAGGAGGCCACCAGGGCCGTGCGCGCGGCGGTCGCCGCCGGCCACGCGGTGGCCGTCCACGACTTCGTCCTGGCCCAGCCCGGCGCCGTGCCGCGCACCACCAGCGGCAAAATCGCCCGCAGCGCCTGCCGCGAGCACTACCTCCAGGGCACCTGGCGCCCCGGCACGCAGGCTCGCAAGGAGGCCGGAACCGCATGAGCGCATCAGGGGGAAGCCAGCGAGAGGAGCGCCGGGCCCTTGAAGGCACCGCGGCGGGCAGCCCGTCCGGGGCGGGCGCCGGCGAGCTGCGCGAGACGCTGCACCGACTCGTCGCCGAGATCACCGGCGTGCCCCCGGAACAGATCGACGATGCACGCCCGCTGGCGGAGTACGGACTGACCTCCCGCGGCGCTGTCGCGCTGAGCGGATACCTGGAGAAGATGCTGGACTGCTCGCTGCCCGCCACCTTGCTGTGGGAACACCCCACCATCGGGCAGCTGGTCAGTGCCCTGGACGCGATGAACCAGCCGAAGACACAGGACCATGACGACCCGTCCGGCGACCGCGCTGCCCGTTCCCGGGCAGAGGGCATCGACATCGACATCGCCATCGTCGGGATCGGCTGTCGCCTGCCTGGTGGCATCCATGGACCGGACGCGTTCTGGGAGCACCTGCTGGCGGGAACCGACGCGGTGGGTCAGGTACCGCAGGAACGCTGGCGGAGCTTTTCCGGTTCGGCCCCCGAGGTCACCGCCCTGATGGAGAGCACCACGCGGTGGGGCGCCTTCCTCGAGGGCATCGACGGATTCGATGCGGACTTCTTCGGCATCGCCCCCCGTGAAGCCGAGGTCATGGACCCCCAGCAGCGGCTGCTGCTCGAGGTCGCCTGCGAGGCGCTCGATCATGCCGGAACGCCTGCCCACTGCCTCAAAGGCACCTCCACCGGCGTCTTCGTCGGTCTGAGCGCTACCGAGTACGGTCATCTGACCACCTCCGATCCCGCGCGCCTGACACCGTGGACGAGCACGGGAGCCGCCGGCAGCATCGCTGCCAACCGCGTGTCATACCTGCTCGATCTCCACGGTCCCAGCATGACCATCGACTCGGCCTGTTCATCCTCCCTGGTGGCCGTGCACCTCGCCTGCCGCAGCCTGCGCAGCCACGAGTGCGAGACGGCCCTGGCGGCCGGGGCCAATGTGCTACTGTCCCCCACCGTCACCGCCTCGTTCGAACAGGCGGACGCGCTCGCGGCCGACGGTCGGTGCAAGCCCTTCGACGCTGCGGCCGATGGCATCACCCGGGGCGAGGGCTGCGGCGTCGTGGTGCTCAGGCGCCTGGTCGACGCTGTGCGCGACGGCGACAACGTGCTGGCGGTCCTCAGGGGTACAGCCGTCAACCAGGACGGCAGGTCCGCGGGCCTGATGGCGCCCAATCCGGCAGCGCAAGAAGCGCTGCTGCGTGACGCCCTGCGTGACGCACGGATCGAAGGCAGCGACCTGGACTACGTCGAAACGCACGGAACGGGAACCTTTCTGGGTGACCCCATCGAAGCAACGGCCCTGGGATCGGTGGCCGGGCACGGCAGGCAGCCCGACCGGCCCTTGCTGATCGGATCGGTGAAGAGCAACCTGGGCCACCTGGAGGGCGCGGCGGGCATCGTCGGCCTGATCAAGACCGCGCTGGCCCTGCACCACGGCCGCATCCCGCCCAGCCTGCACTTCCACAACCCCAATCCCCACATCGACTTCACCGCCCTGGGCCTGCGCGTGGTCACCGAG
>OVEP010002934.1_pt5 | contig 14387 bp, 11 predicted proteins | sample 1779801 | NCBI WGS metagenome assembly OVEP01 (sample SAMEA3914791, study PRJEB12502) | metagenome | biome: forest; material: soil | place: Canada | collected 2011-07-03 | depth 0.1 m
ACCGCCGTGCGCCGCACCGGGCGCGTCTTTGCGAACCACAGGACCATGAGTGGCAGAAGCGCCAGCAACGGCATCACAATGACGAGCTTCGACGGTGAGATAAATGCGAACTTATCGGTGAGCGGCACGAGCAGCCATCCGTCGACCATCGCCTCGGGACTGTTGGCCCGGAACAGCACCTGAGCCCCGCTGACCAGCGCGTTGAGCCAAAGCGGCGCACCCACCGCCACCGCCAGCACACAGAGACCCAGCACGCCAACGGCTACTGCGTTGCGCCGTGGCACAGGCTGCTGGTAGTCGAGATCAGGCATGCCGAGCAGTCCCAGGCCGAACAGTTTGACGAACGTTGCGAGTGCCACGGCCGCCGCAAGTGCGAGACCTGCCCCAGCCAATACCAGCACAAGGCGCCCGGTAAACGCAGACAAATGAAACCCCTGAAATACCGCTTGAAAGACATACCATTCGCTCACGAACCCCGCTTGCGGTGGAACAGACGCAAGACTCATCGTTGCGAAGAGCGCCCCCAGGCCCAGCATGAAGCCGCCCTTCCTGATCCATCCGCGTGGCACGATATCGTAGCTGCCTGTCGACGCATGGATTCCGTCGGCCGCCAGGAAAAGCGCCCCTTTGGCAAGTGAATGGCCAGCGAGATGCAGCAAGGCGACCGTCCAGGCGAGACCGGCGAGTTCGCTCAGATGGTCGCTGCGAAACAGTTGTGTCACACCAAGCATGGCGACCGCGATCGACGCGTTCTCCGCGGATGAGTAACTGAGCAGCGTTCGCCAGTCATCCTGCTGGAACGCGAACAGGATGGCCAGCACAGCACTCACGACACCGATCGCCACCGCCACCCCGCCCAGGCCAAACGCGGTGGCGCTATCGCTGGCGACGCCAAGCCAGCCATTCCAGCCGCGGCTCAACGCGAAATAGGCTGCGTTCAGCACCACGCCGGAAAACAGCACACCCGTCGCACCGCTTCCGCAGGCATAGGCGCGTGGAAACCACTCATAGAATGGAATGAGGCCCAACTTTGCGCCGAAACCCACCAGCAGTGCGATCCCAATCATCCAGGATGCCTGCGGGGATAGGCGCGACGCGTGCGAGCCGAACGCATCGAAGCCAATATCCGCCGAGCTGCGATCCAGCAGCAGAATCGCGAAGACCAGCGCAATGGCACCCACTTCCAGCAGCCCGAGCATGAACAGGAGCGGTTTGCCATCCGCGGCGCCCGCACGCTCGCCTGCGAGCATGAGCGCCCCGCCCAGGCTCATGACTTCCCAGGCGATGAGCATCGACATGCCATCCTGCAAGCCGAACATACCCAGTGCGCCAAGCAGGCTCAGCGCCGCGCCAGCCTCCCAGGCGCGCGACCGGCCAGCCAGAGGCGAACCCAGCCAGCAGGCGAAGATGGCCGGTACGAGGCCAAAGCCGAGCAGCCATAGGGCCGACGGTTCGAGCTCGAACGCGACTGCATGGGATGCGAGTGCGAGCGGCAATTCGACACGTTGCGTCGCCGTCGGTAGCGCGGCCAGGCACGCGAGGACGCACAACGTGCAACCCGCGCTCAGCAGATAGCGGACCAGCCCACGCAAAGCGGCCAACGGCGACAGCACGGCACCGGCGAGCCATAGGACACTCGCGGCCAGAATCAGGTCAACGCTCAAGCCGTCCTCCTCGTATCCGCTGCTCGGCGCGGCCGAGAATCAGTAGCAGCGCGTGCATGATTGCCGCGGGATTCGGCGGACAGCCAGGCAGGTAAACATCGACCGGCAACACGCCATCGAGCCCGTTGCCAGAGGCGTAATTGCCGCCCGTGACGCCGCCGGAGACCGCGCATGTGCCGGTCGCGATGACCCACTTCGGATCCGGCATGGCCTCATAGGTTGCCAGCAGCGGGCCGCGCATCGCCTGCGTCACAGGGCCGGTGACAAGCAGGACGTCGGCAAAACGCGGCGACGCCGTAAAGAAGATGCCAAGCCGGTGCAGGTTGTAGAACGGATTGTTCAACGCCTGAAGTTCCGATTCGCAGCCATTGCACGACCCCGCGTCGACATGGCGAATGTGCAGACTGCGACGAAACGGGCGCGGCGCTCGCCCGGTTCCGCCAGCCGCCACGCTAGCGGCGCCCGATGCAGGCGCTTCAGCCCACACCAGATCGTCCCGCCCGGTGACGCCTACCGCCCACTCCGCGGAGGGAGAAAACGCTCCGGTGGGGCACACCTCCGTGCAGCGCTGGCAGACGATGCAGCGCCCCCAATCCACCTCCGCACGAACCTGCGCGCCGCTGCCGGGAGCAAACGTGATGGCATGAGTCACGCACGCCTGAGCGCAGGCGTCACAGGCATCCTGACATTTGGCCGGGTCATATCGTGGCATGCCGAGCACACCCTGCTGGCCATGCGCGTCGCCCTTGAGCGGCCACTCGGTGCTCACGTTGCCGTTCGTCAGCCCAAACCAGGTCCATAGAGACATCGTTCCTCCGTGCTATCGCGCGCAACCCGCGATGGTCAAGCCGAAACTCGCCTCGTTGATCGCATAGTCCATCATGTTGCTGTCGTGTACGGTGAAGGGAAAAACCCGCCAGTTCGAAAACGAAGGGGACTTGATCTTCGCTCGTAAAATGCGTGAGCGATCGTCCAGGTGCAGCGCATATATCACCGTGCCGCGCGGTGACTCCGCCCATCCGAGTCCTTCTGAATTCGGCGCGCGCGGGCAAGGTTCGAGCAATGGACCGGCGGGGATGCCGCGAGCAAGCGCATCATCTAGCAGTCCGAAGCTCGCCCTTAGCTCTGCGATGCGCACCATCATCCTGGCGTACGCATCACCTTCGCTGCGGGTCGCGACAGCAGGTGGCAATTCATCATAAGCGGCATACGGGCGATCCCGTCTGAGGTCGCGGTCGATACCGGAGGCCCGTTCGACGGGGCCAGTCGCCCCTTGATCGTAGGCAATCTGTTGACTGAGCGGCGCCGTGGCAATGAGCCGGTCGAGATGGCTGGTGGTCCGCTCGATGAGATCGACATACCGTTGCAGATCGCGGTCGAGGATCGTCACGCTCTGGGCGATTGCGACGACGTCGAGATCGCGACGCACTCCGCCCGGCCAGACAATACTGCGCAAAAACCGGCTGCCCGACGCCAGCGCGTTCATTTGCTTGGCGCGCTCCTCCAGAAGCTTGCCTTGGGCCTCGCCAACCTTCAGCGTGGTTGTGTGGCACAAGTGGCCGAGATAGTGCAAATGGTTGTAGATGCGCTCGAGTTCCGCTGCGATGACACGCAGCCACCGTGCGCGGGGCGGCACGACGCAATCCGTAGCGTCCTCGATCGCCTGGACATACGCAAGCGCGTGCGCGACGCTATCCACACCCGACACGCGCTCAGCGAGCAAGGCACCGGCTTCAAGGTCCATCCCCTCGAACTGCTTTTCCATCCCGCGATGCTTGAGAAACAGATTCGGGTGGTAGTGCAGAATGCCTTCGCCAACGTAGTAGAAGATGAATTGCGCCGACTCGACGACGTCGGCTCGCACAGGACCGAACGGCAATAGCTGGACGTGCTTTCCGGAGACCTGGGGCAGCGTCGGCGCCGCGAGCGAAGCCGCAACGCTTGCATGCGTCGCCTCAGCTGGTTCGAGCGGGCCACGCTCCATCGACGGGAAAAAGGCCGTCACCAGCCGCTCAGGTTCCGGATGACCGGCAAACGCGACGCCGCTCATCTCCATCGCCTCACGTTCATACCAGCCGAGCAGCGGACACTTGCCGGCCAGACTCGGCACCGGCTGCGTGCCAGCTTCCACGCGCCAACTCTCGAACGCCCGTCGGCCGGGCAGCGTCGCGATATAGCGTAATTGCGGCGCGTCCGGCTTCGGAAACCAGGCGTACACGGCCTGCAGGCGCCCACCAGCGGAAAGCAGATGGTCCGCCGCCGCACCGAGCTCGCCCGGTGCAACGTTCCTGAGCACGCAGTTGTTCATCGCACGGCCCCTCCCAGATCGGCTGCCACCGTTTCGAAGAAGCGCCACAGGTCCTGCGGCCACCACAGTCCCAGGACTAACACCGGTACCAGCGCAAGCCACATCGGCAGTGTCATCCAGACGTTCACGTCGATCGCCCGCTCTGCCGCCTTAGCCTGCCCCAATGGTCCGGACTCCCAATACATGGCCCTGAAGTGGTTGAGAAAGCCTATGAAGATGACGATCAGCAACAACAACATAACGATGACGGCCCAGACATTCGCGCTTGCCATACCAGCGCGCATCAAGGTCAACTCACTCAGAAAGAGGCCAAATGGCGGTGCGCCAGTCATCGCCACCGCGCCGGCCAGCCACAGCGCGCCGCTGACCGGAAAGCGATCCCATACGCCGCGAATTTCATCCATCTGCGTGGTGCCGAACACGCGCATCACATTTCCAGCGCCGAAGAACATGAGCGACTTGCCTAGTGAATGGTTCAGCATGTGATACAGCACGGCAGCAATGGCGAGCGGACCGCCAAATCCGAAGCCAAGCGCCAGCACGCCCATGTGCTCGACGCTGGAATACGCCATCAATCGTTTGATGCCCTGCTGACGGACGATAAAGAGCGCGGCGACAAACAGCGAAAAGGCGCCGAATGCAACGAGCACGGTACGCGGCAGCAATGACGTACCGGCGGCGTCTTCGATCGTCAGGAAGCGTGCAACGCCCAGCATCGCCGTATTCAGCAGCGCGCCGGAGAGCATCGCGGACACCGGTGCGGGCCCTTCGCTGTGCGCGTCCGGCAGCCAGGTGTGCATCGGCGCCAGCCCGGCCTTTGTGCCGTAGCCCACCAGCACAAGCAGGAACGCCATTTGGGTCAACGCGGGATTCATGCTGGGAGCCGCCCGGCGCAGCACGTCCCACGTCATGTCGTAAGTGGGACCAATGACCAGACTGCCGGCCCAATAGAAAAGCACCGTTCCAAGCAGTGCGAGACTGATCCCTGCGGACACCACGATGATGTACTTCCACGCCGCTTCGATCGCCGCCTGACCGCGCTCGAAACCCACGAGGAAAGTGCTGACGAGCGTGGTCAATTCAATCGCAATCCAGTAGACGCCGATATTGTTCATGATCGGCCCGCAGACCATCGTCGCCGCAAAAAGCGCAAAGAGCGCATAGAAGTTCGGCAGCCGCGGCCGCTCCTCGGCGAGCAGGCGCATGTAGCCCACCGCGTAGATAGAGGCGAGGCAATATACCAGCGCGGTACAGAGCAGCGTCCAGGCGGCCAGCGCATCCACCATCACGTAGCCGTGCATAAATCGATGTGGATTCCTGACGATACACGCCAGTGAAATTGCCGCAACCACGCAAACGACCGAAGCGGCCAGATTCGCGTACTCAGCGATGCGCGCGTGCCGGCTGACAGCGCAAATCGCGGCGGCCACAAGCGGCGCAGCAACGATCGTGACGCTCCACGTTTCGATCATGGCTACCCCACCAGCCGTCTGAGTTCACGGCTGCTCGTACTGCCGACGTGCGCCACCAGGTAACGGACCAATACCCCAAAGCTCACAACGATGACGAGGAGATCGAACAGCAACACCAGTTCGATCAGCATGGGCATGCCAGGTACGAGTATCTGGGAACCGAGAAAAATGCCATTCTCCAGAATCAGCAGGCCAAGCACCTGGCTGATCGCCTCATGACGGACTGCCAGCATCAGAAAGCCGATGAGTTTCATCGAAAGCATTACCGTGAGTGCCAGCACGACAACGGTACCGCCGAGACCCAGCGCGTTGCCCAGATGGTTCGACACGACAAAGGCGAACAGCACCAGCAGCGCACCCAGAACCAGGCTTGAACTCGGCTGAAGGATCACGTGCAATTCCCGCTCGACCTCGAGCCTGATGATGATTCGCCAGATGAGATACGGCAGCACCAGGCCGCGAAAGAATGCGGTCAGCAGTGCAATCAGATACAGCTCGTGATAATTGCCGTAGTAGCCCACCGCGCCTGAGAGCGCTGCAATCAGCCACGACTCGGCCATGAACGCGAGCAGATAGTCCTTCAGCCAGCGCGAGCCCAGCATCACGAACGCCAGCAGGAGACTGCCGATCGACAGCAGGCTGAACATGGACGCGGCGAGCGGACTCAGGTGGGCGAGCAGCATCTCGTGTCACCGAAGCTGGTTGGCGGCGATCGCAAGCACCGCCAGCATGAACGAAGCGGCAAGCGGCTCCTGATACCGGAAGAAGCGCAACCTCGATTGCGCCGTTTCGACGAGCACAACCACGAGCGCGACCAGCAGCATGCGCAGGAAAAGCCCCACCGCGGCACCGAGTGCACCGAGTGCAGTCCCCTTCTGTGACAGCCCCCATGGCAACGTCAGCACGTTGCAAAAGATGGTGTAGAGAATGAACTGCTTCATCATCGACGCCCATTTGAGCAACGCAAGCAGCGGTCCGGAATACTCGAGAATCCGTGCCTCCTCGATCATGTACACCTCGATATGCGTACTCGAGTGAATCGGCAGGCGGTCCGTTTCGACGAGGAGCAGGACGAAAAAGGCGAAAACGAGCAACAGGTGCGCCGGACTCCAGTAGACGGAAGGCTGCGCCACCAGCAGGTGGTTCACGACGAACGGCAACATGGCCTTTGCGAGCAGCGTGATGCCGACCAGCACGAGGATCAGCGTCGGCTCCGCGAGAATGCCGAGCATCACCGAGCGGCTCGATCCGATGCCGCCATAGGCACTACCCGAGTCCAGCCCCGCCAACACCACCGCAAACGACCCCAGCGTGAGGATCAGGCCGCCGCCAAGGATGTCGCCCATATCGGAAAGCGGCAGCGGGAAGTCGGTGAGCACTGGGATAAGGATCGGTACCGTGAGCATGCAGGTGAAGGCGACGACCGGTGCAGTCCAGTAAATCCAGGAGGCGGTGTTCGGTACGACGAGCTGCTTGTGGAAAAGCTTCCACAAGTCGCGATACGGTTGGAAGATGCCCGGACCGCGTGCGCGCTGCACGCGCTCCTCCCACTGGAGAATGACGCCCTGCAGAAGCGGTGACAGCGCAATGACGGTCACCACCTGGGCGATCTGGAGTGCAACGTCGCGCGCGCTCATCCCGCCTCCGTGAAAACGAAAGGCGGCCGAACCAGGGTAAGCGGCGTCTCAGAGCACGCGCGAGCCGCCAAGGGAAAACCCGGCAAAGCGTGCGAACGGGAGCGGCAACGATAGCTGCACGGCGACTCGCTTGCGCATCTCATGTTTTTGCATTCTTGTAGGCAACGATATGCCCCGAGATGCTCGAAATGGCGAGCCGGCTGAAAAATGCCTACCGGCCCCGAAGCGCCCGGGGACCCTGTAGGCATCATTAGCCGCGAAGACCGCTAGCGGCGGTTAGGGAGGAATGCCATCTCCACAAAAGTCAGTTTCGAGTATAGGAGACGCTCCGGCGCATGCAAAGTCAGTATTGCTACTTATCCTGTCGAGCGACCGAAGAGGGAAAAGTGCTTTGATGGCTTGTGCGGGACGTCCTCGCCAATCAGACCGAACTCAATGGGAAAGCGCATATAAAAGACGTGTACCTGTTCGGTGCGCACGAGATCCAGTAACCGCTCGGCCTCTTCTTCGGTGACGGCAAGGATGATCTGTACCGGCTGATCGGTGAGCTTGAGCACATGCGCAGCATGATGCGCACCGGCGTGGCCGATGCCCTCAGCGCAATTGATGACGGTTGCGCCACGAATGCCCAGTTTGGGGACCTCATGCAGCAGCCACTCGCATACCGTCTGATGGCCGTGCTTACGGTTCTTCTCGGTATAAAAAGTGAGTTGATAGCCGTTCATGGTGCACCTCCGCCGCGCAATGGTCGCCGCTTGATTCATTCTAGTTCATGGGTGTCGCGATGTTTCTTTGTGCGGTGCAATATAGCGTCATCGCAGTTTCCCGCCACGCGCTACCCCGCTTTCGCCAGGCAATCGGGCACTGGGGCAGACGCAACGTCCGTTTGACCGCCTCGCTGCGACAAAAATATCTGCCTGTACAAGTCTTCCCCATAACTGGTTTGAAGAGGCTCGGCCTCGGTCAGCTTAAAGGTGCGCTCGCCGTCAGGCTCTCGCTGCGCTCTCAGGAACATCATGTCTTGCGTTCTTCGCTCGTATAGTGCGTGAGCCAGCGTGTACAGATGCGTCACGAACACGATCTTTACGCGCTTTTCCAGCAATGCCGCGATGATCTGTCGCGCGATCTCGGACCCCTCGCGCTCGTTGGTGGCGGCGAACGACTCATTGCTCAATAGCAGCGAGTGTTCCTGGATGCGCTCAACGATCTCACTCATGCGCCGGAGTTCCTCGTCGAGCTTGCCGCTTCGCATCGACGCATCTTCTTCGCGTTTATAGTGCGTATAGATTCCGTCGCACACGTTCGCGGAGAACGACTCAGCCGCAACGAACATCCCGCATTGCATCATGACCTGCGCCAACCCGACAGCGCACAGGAACGTCGACTTGCCGCCCTGATTGGCACCAGTGATGATGAGCAGCTCCATGCCGTCCCCGCGTACGTCATTGCCGACTGGCGCGTGCTCCATACGCAGCGCCAGACTCGCGTCATACAAACCGTCACAAGCCAGTTGCCTGTCGTTGCGTGGCAGTGGAACGGGAACGCACACGCGGAGGCAGCGCCGCTTCAAGTCAGCATGCAAGTTGATGCAACCGATGTAAAAGGCGAGTTCGGTACGCAGCATCGTGAAGAAGCTGAGTATGTGGTCGACCGATTGCGCAAGCGCGTTGGCAACGAGATTGATGCCGCGCGCTTCCAGATCCGCCAGCGCCCGGGCGCCGTTCTCATCGCGATCAGCAATACGAAACGTCAGCGAAGGCGGCCGTTTCACGAGCAGACGCTTCAGAAAGTTAGGATCCTTATCGCGGGGTTTGCGCAAAATGTACTGGGTTCCCTTGTTACCACGCCCCACGCCCGCGCTGATCAACACGCCTCCGTTGAACTTAAGCTCCTTGAGACAGCGCTGGATCATCGAGAAATAATCGTCCGCCAACTCGCCCTGGATCATCGAGAAAACCCGCACAAATCCTGCCGACTGAAAACTCGCTGCTTGCAGGTCAGCCAGACTCCTCAGTTTCTTCAGCACGCCAACGAATTGCTGGATCAACTCCCGGGAACCATGCAACACCGAACTAGGCGACGCGGTAAAGAAGCTGTAGTAGCTCTTCTTTTCGATGTCGATCGCTTCGAGCGCGATGGCGTGGAGCTGCCGCACCACGGCTTCGTTGATGATGCAGTCGTTGAGGATCGCCTGGCGCCAGGCGATTTCGTCCGGCTCGACTGAGCTCACCACAACGACACGCCTGACGATCTCGAGAATAAACGCGTCCCCGCTGGCCATTGACTGATATAGCGTGTTCAGCCCAAGGTCCCGCACCAGCGCTTCCTCGTTCCAGCCAGGCTCGCGGTGCAAGTTGAAATCGCGGTCTTTGTACAGGAGATGTGCCTTCATAGCCCAAGCCGCTCCTTCAGACGGTCATAGCTCAGGCCGTAGTGCTCGGCAATCGACGCCGCATAAGCGCGACCGTCGGCCGCCCTCCTCCTTACCCGATACGTGCGGGAAGCCGGATCTCCAGGCTTGATTTCGCTCGCCATGCTCACTGCCTGCGCACCCAGATTCGCAAGCTCATCGATGAAAGTCACGCAAACGCACAATGCGCCGCGTTCCAATATCTCACCGATGATCTTCTTGCTCAGGAAAAGTGCATCCGTCAGCGTCGTTGAACTGAATATCTCGTTCATGATGACGACGCTGCGCGAGCTTGCGTTCGCCACGATCTGATGGACCCGCATCAGGTCGTCTTGCAGCTTGCCGCGCAAGTCTTTCGTATTTTCTTCGTGCTCGAAATGCGTGAAAAGCCGGTCGTAGAGAAAGAGTGCAGCGCTTCGACCGGGGACAGGACAGCCAACCTTTGCCAGATAGTGCAGTTGGCCGAACAGACGCGCAAAGGTCGTCTTTCCACCGTTGTTGGGACCCGATACGACGATGAGACGCTCTTCGCCATCGAGACGAAAGTCGTTGCATACGACCTGCCGGTGTTCGGTCACGAGCTTGTGCGCGAGCGCCAGATCGAACGTCTCATTGCCATGCACTGCTTTACTGCCGGACGAGACACGCGGGTAGCAAAAGTTCAGGCCCGCCGCTTTGCAGACGCCTATGTAGTCGCGGTAGGCAAGATAGAACTGGACTTCACGGTCGAATGTCTGGATCGTGGCATCGAGATAGTTGGCGTGATTCGAGCAAAACGTTACGGCCTCCGTGAACACCTGCGGATGCAGTTGCGCAACGAAATCGAGTACATGTGCCTCGACGTGGTTCATTTCCATCCAGTCGCGCAGCTCAACGCGGTGGTCCTTGACAGCACTCTGCTTGAATCGCTCGAAGATGCCCAGCACTTCGGCGCTGTAGTCGGTTTCCCCGTCGTAGTCTTGCACCGTCACCGCGCTGCCCTTGATGCGCACGCAATATCGGATCGCCGAGAGGCGGCTCCTGATTTCGGCCGCCTCATGTATCAGCAACCGGAAGCGCTCCGACGCGACGTACCCGGCCAGATAGAGCTGGAATCCACGCAGCCCTTTCGACCGCGGCGAGGCCGCCGGCAACGCGCGATCGAAGTTCAGAAGCGTTTCGCCGTAGACCGCCACGGCTTCCATGAACCACCAGGTTTTCTGGAACCGATAGTAGAGCTTCTCCGCTTGAGCAAGGTATTCACGCACTTTGCGCATACCTTGAGCGAAGGCTTCGATACTGTCGAGTACGTCCGCGTTGTCGAGGTCTTGCATGACCTCATGGCGGTATGCGATCGCTTCCTCGCGCGATAACTCGGCATAAAAGAACGGCTTCAGGTTGTAGTTATTTCGGCCGAGTGTGACGGCCGAGACAATCTGATCGAGGTTGAGATCGCCAAAGAAATCCGGTTCCAGCGCGTCATCGCGTTTTGGACCGTCCTGCGGCGTTTCGAAAAGGATGCTGTGAAAGGCCATGCCTACCCTCTCCCTGCGTGCACGGCCACGCATTCGACCGCAATCTACGAAGCGGGCAAACGTGGTCGGTACGGCGAATCGGACTGGGAGGGGTGCCTGCTTGGCAATGGCGCACGCTTGCGGGAAGCGAAGCGAGTCGAAGTATGCCCACAGTGCCCGAGTCCAGGCCTGTAGGCATCATTAGCCCCTAGGGGCGGTTTTGGAGGAATGCCATCTCCACATCAGATTTCAGTGTATGCCGCGCAACACCAGGAAGCAAGCCGCTGCCCCCTATCGCCCAGCCACACGCATACGCGGCGCAATCCGCTTGCGCGCATGCTCGAAGCGCAGTGACGCAGCTGCACCCGCCACGTTTTCACGCACCGGCAGCGCGCTCACCTTGCTGCGGGCCTGATAGCGGCGCCGCACGAGATACACCGGCCGCTCTTTTGACTCGTAGTAGATGCGCCCAATGTATTCGCCGATCACACCGATCCCGATCAGCTCGATGCCGCCCATGAAGAGCAACACGCACAGCAGCGACGCATAGCCCGGTACCGGATTGCCGAGCAGCAGCGTACGCCCGATCATGAAGCCACCATAGACGAAAGACAACGCGGCGATCGCGAGGCCAATATACGTCCAGCACCGCAGCGGCACCGTGCTGAAGCTTGTGATGCCTTCGAGCGCGAAATTCCACAGCCGCCATCCCGAGAATTTCGAATGACCGGCGCTGCGTGCTTCACGTTGATACTCGACGATCACGGTGCGATAGCCCACCCACGCGAACAGCCCCTTCATGAAGCGGCGCCGCTCCGGCAGGCGCTTCAGCGCGTTGACCACCTGGCGGTCCATCAGCCGGAAGTCACCGACGTTCTCCGGTACCTTCAGATCGGACAGCGCATTGTGGACGCGGTAGTACAGCGCGGCCGCAGTGCGCTTGGCAAACGAATCGCATGCGCGGTTAGTCCGTTTTGCCGCGACCACTTCGGCGCCTGCGCGCCAGTGTTCGATCATCACAGGAATCAGGCTGGGCGGATCCTGCAGATCAGCGTCGATCGGGATCACCGCGTCGCCGAGCGCCTCGTCGAGGCCCGCCGTCAGCGCCGCCTCCTTGCCGAAGTTGCGCGTGAGGTCCACCACCCGCACCCGCGCGTCTTTCGCGCTGGCTGCGATCAGCTTGTCGAGCGTTGTATCGCTGCTGCCGTCGTTCACGCAGACGATCTCGAAGCGAATCCCTTCGATCGCTTCCAGCACCGGCACGATCTGTGCAAAGAATTGGTCGACGGCTTCGCCCTCGTTGTAGAACGGCACAACCAGCGAAATCAGATTTCTAGTGTTATGTGTGGACATGATGCCCCCCTTCCCCGTTAAATCAATTGTTTTTACTGGCACTTAACGCTCCAATCCTTGAAACAGTACGAGCGACGGCTCGGATTGCACGTCACCGCCTTCCAGCACCGCGGGTTCTCGCCGCTCCTGCGCGATCCGCCGCATCAACATCCAGAGCGTCGCCGCAATCACGAGCGGCATGAATTGAAATTTCAGTTGCATCACCACGAAGACGCCCGCAATGGGCACAAACCACAGCCCCACCAGCCACTCGCGCTCATAGCGCTTCCAGCCGCGGGCGAGTCCGTGCCGCACGCACCATGCGATCAGCATGCCTAACCAGGTGAGGTCGTAGTCGAACAGATAGGGGCTGACGAGCAGACTCGCGCAGATCAACACTGCGGCGCGCAGCTCATAGGAACACTCGCGGCCCCATGCGTTGCACACTGCCGCTGCGCCAATCAATGCGGCTGCGCCCTGTGCTGTATAGGCCCATGCGGCAGGAACGTGCGCTAGCGTTGCCAGCGCGAACACGGTCGGGATCCGTGCGAGCGCCGCACGGCCTGACTCGACGAAACCGGCAATCATGCCCGCGTTGTGCAGAAAGGCCGCCAGCGTCCCCGTGCCGAACGCCAGTACGGACACCACAAGCAGGACCGCTGCCGTCGCCGCCATCGCAGCAAGCACGCGCCAGGACCGCGAACACAACAACGCAAGCGGAAACAGCACGGCCAGATGTGGCTTGATGCATAGCAATCCCAAACAGATGCCGGCGAGCACGGGTTGACGCCGCAACAACACCAGACCAATTCCCGCGATGGAGGCGGTCAGAAGACCATTCTGCCCAGACACGAGCACCAGGGCCGCCCCCGGAAACGCAAGCACGAGCAGAACCGTTTGCCTGCCCGGAACGATCGCGCACATGACCCTGACAAAGAGCGCCAGCGTACCGCCCAGAAACACCACTGCAGCAAATTTGAACGGCAGCAGCGCCAGTGGATACACCGCCAGCAGGAAGGTGGGCGGATAGAGCCAGGGCAAGACGCCAGGGTCGCGAGCGATTGCGTCCGTTTCCACGGCGGTCAGCGCGACAACGTTGTACGCGTCGATTGCGTGGTGATGCAAGGCCAGGAACGATGCGCTCCAGAACGGCAGAAAGTCCATCGCCAGCGGGCCGAAATCGGGCCGGTGCTGCCACTCGGTCCGATACAGGTAGACAAGCAGGAACACTCCGTAACAGACCAGTGCCACTAGCGAATAAGTACGCAGACGCTCGCCGTTGAGCCAGTGTTGCCCGCGCCGGACATGGGCGGCCTCGAACGAGGTCAGTGGCGAGCGTCGCACCGTATGCGGAGGATTCGATGAGATCGGATTCATTGCACGCTTCCAGTGTCGGTGCGCACGCGCTGCAGGATCATCAGGAGCATCAGCAGCAGGATGATCGGCCCAACCTGTGGCCATTCAGCGACGCGGTTGAAGAATTCGTACAGCGGCAGGATCCAGGCAAGCACGAGTATCGTCTGCTCACCGCGGGCCCATCCGCGCTGCAGTCCCGTCGCGGCCATGCATGCCAGCGCGATCCCGAGCCATGCCAGCTCGTAGTGCCAAACGTAGGGATTGGCGATCAATGTCGCCACTGCCAGAACCGCCGCGCGTGACCCGGTCTCGTGTGTGCGCTGCCACACATAGCAGGCAGCAGCAGCCGCGACGAGTGCCACACAGGCTTGCGCGATATAGGCCAGCGTCAGATCCATGGCGGCAAGCCGGAACGCGGCGAACGGCGTAGGAGAAGCCAGCCAGAAACGGTAACCATGCTCAAGCGTGATATCGCGCGCAAGGTCGGCGCTAGCGAGAAACAGATGCAGCGACTGTGGTCCGCACACCAGCAGGCTCAGTACCGTGAACAGAACCGCCGTCACCGCGGCGACCGCTATCACGCGCCATGCCTGCGCCGCAATCAACACCAGCGGGAACAGCAGCGCCATCTGCGGCTTTGCGGCCAGCAAACCAATGCAGATGCCAGCGAGAACCGGCTTGCGCTCGACCCAGCCCACCGCGAACGCCGCCAGCG
>OVEP010002401.1_pt2 | contig 14339 bp, 10 predicted proteins | sample 1779801 | NCBI WGS metagenome assembly OVEP01 (sample SAMEA3914791, study PRJEB12502) | metagenome | biome: forest; material: soil | place: Canada | collected 2011-07-03 | depth 0.1 m
TAGTCGGCGCAGACCTTCTGCTCCCAGACCATCCGGCCGACGTTGTCCCAGTCCGTGACCAGGGTGCCGGTGTAGTTCCACTCCTCGCGCAGGACCTCGCGGAGCAGCCAGCGGTTGGCGGTGATCGGGACACCGTCGATGGACTGGTAGCCGATCATGAAGGTGCGGCAGCCCTCGCGGGCGACCCGCTCGAAGGGCGGCAGGAACCAGGAGCGGAGGTTGCGCCGGCTGAGGTCGGCCTCGCTCGCGTCGCGGCCGCCCTGGGTCTCGGAGTAGCCGGCGAAGTGTTTGGCACAGGCGAGGACGGCGGTGGGGTCGTCCAGCCCGCTGCCCTGGTAGCCGCGGACCATGGCCGAGGCCAACTCGCCGATCAGGTAGGGGTCTTCGCCGAAGGTCTCGCCGACGCGGCCCCAGCGCAGATCGCGGGTGATGCACAGGACCGGTGAGAACGTCCAGTGGACGCCGGTGGTGGAGATCTCGACGGCGCTGGCCCGGGCGACGCGTTCGACCAGCTCCTGGTTCCAGGAGGAGGCCATGCCCAGCTGGGTCGGGTAGATGGTGGCGCCGGGGAAGAACGAGTGGCCGTGGATGCAGTCCTCGCCGACCAGCAGCGGAATGCCGAGGCGGGTCCGGGTCGCGAGGTCCATGGCCTGGGTCAGGCGCTCCGGGGAGGCGTGCAGGATCGACCCGGCGTGCAGGTCCTCGACCAGGTGCTGGACGTCCTCCATCGCATTGAGCTGGAGCATCTGGCCGACCTTCTCCGGCAGCGTCATCCGGGCCAGCAGGTCCTCGATCCGTTCTGCGGTGGACAAGGTCGGGTCGAGGTATGCGCGGTCGGTCACAGCGGCTCTTCCGGTCTGAGGGAAACGGAGTACGAACTCTGCGCGGGCAGGCAGGGCAGGCAGGGCAGGTCGGGGCTGAGTCGGGGCCCCTTCGCTGACTGGGCGCATCAGTCGAGAGAGCGCTCTCTCAGAGCTGGAATACTACTGGGCGGACCTGGAACTGTCACTCGGCGCACTGCGGGGCGAGTGGGGTGGAGTCGTCGGCCGGGGCGGGGGAGTGCCTGCTCCGGTCCTGATCGGCCAGGGTCGGGAGACCCGGCGCAGCGCTACTGAGCCGCGTCCATGAGCTCTTCGAGCGCCTTGACGACCGTCCGCCAGGTCGGTGACGAGGCGTCGGCCACCGAGAAGTGGTCGCCGTCGACCTCGATCAGCCGCGCGTCCTGGCCGAGGGCCCGGGCGGCCTCCACATAGGCCGCGCTGGCGGCGAACGGGACCCGGTCGTCGGCCCGGGCGTGCACACAGCGAACGGCCGCCGGAACGGGCACGTGGGAGAGGGGGTCGGCCACGGCGTACCGTTCCGGGTACTGGTCGGGGGCGCCGCCGACGAAGCCGATGGCGGCCCTGTTGCCGATCTCCTCGCGTGCCGCGGCGCGCAGGTCGAGGACGCCGGCCAGGCTGATCACGCCGCTGATCCCGACCGCGGGCGCGGCGCCGGGCGCCCCGGCGGCCAGCTTGCTCCGACCGGCCGCCCAGGCGGCCAGGTGGCCGCCGGCGCTGTGGCCGACGGCCACGACCCGGTCGGTGTCCACGTCGTCGAGTGTCGCCAGATGGTCGATCGCCGCCGCCGCATCCTCCAGCGTCGACGGGTAGCCGCCGCCGAGGCCGAGCCGCCGGTACTCGACGTTCCAGGTGACCCAGCCGCGTTCGGCCAGGTCGACCGCCATGGCGTCCAGGTTGTCGGCCGCGAACCTGGGTCCCCACCAGCCTCCGTGGAAGAGCACCACGGTGCCAGGGCGGCGTTGCCCCGCGGGGCGGTGGAGGTCGGCGAACTGGGACGGGTCCGGGCCGTAGAAGTGGCGCGGGGGACTGGTTTCACTCACCGACGCAGTCATTCGAACGCTCTTCTCCGTTGCTGGACGAGACCTGCCGGATCGTCAGTCGGCCCGGGGGGCGCTGGTCGATGGTCGATGGTCGCCGGGACCAGTTGGGCGAGTGCCTCGTCGAGTCGTGACAGGGTGTCCGGGGGCAGGGCGGTGAGCTCGGCGGGGGGCTCGGCCATGATCTGCTCGGCCAGTGCCGCCGCCTGGCGGCCGGCCGCGGTGAGGGTCACCAGCTTGCGCCGTTTGTCGTCGGGGTGGGCTGTGCGTTCGACCAGTCCACGGGCCACCAGTTTGTCGACCACCACGGTGGTGTAGGGGGCGTCGTAGCCGTTCGCCTCGGCGATCTCCCGCAGGGTCCGCGGGCCGGTGTTCAGTTGCACCAGGAGCTTGACCCGGCCAAGGCCCCGGCCGAGACCGAGGGCCTCCTGCATCTCCCGGCGGTGGTCCCGGGCGCCGACGAACGCCTGCATGGCCGACCACACCCGGCCGGCCGCCTCGCTCTGCGCGGATGATGCGTTGTCGGCCATCGGGATCGGCTTCCTCTCGTGATCGGCGGGCCGGATGCCTGGGCGTAGTTGTGTTGTGACAACACAACTATTCATCGTTCGCCCAGGGGAGTCAAGGGGCGGCCCCCGCGTCGGGCGGACCCCGCGGACGGCCTTGACAACCCCTCGCGGGCCGTCAACAGTTGTGTTGTCACAATACAACTATTGGCGGCCCGCGAGGGCCGCTCATCCGCAGGGGAGAGACCGATGCTCGAACTGGAGCCACGGATCGCGGAGATCATCTCGGCGGATCCGCCCGGCACGCTCAACGCGCAGACCCTGACCGCGATGCGGGCCGCCGCCGTGAAGCGGGGCAGGCGGCCCTCCGTCGAGGTGGAGCGCCGCGACCACGTCGTTGCCGGGGACCCCGACGTGGTCATCCGCGTGCACCGCCCTGTCGGGGCCGGGGGCGGCCTGCCGTGCGTCTACTCCATGCACGGCGGCGGGTACGTGATGGGCGGCTACGGGACCGACGACGCCCGACTGGACCTCTGGTGCCGGACGTACCGCTGTGTCGGAGTGTCGGTGGAGTACCGGCTGGCCCCGGAGACGCCGTACCCGGGCCCGCTGGAGGACTGCTACCGCGGCCTGCGGTGGGTCTTCGACCACCACCGGGAGCTCGGCGTCGACCCGGACCGGATCGGGGTGAGCGGCACCAGCGCGGGGGCCGGTCTGGCGGCCGGACTGGCGATGCTGGCCCGCGATCGCGGCGGGATGCCACTGCGGTTCCAACTCCTGGATGCCCCGATGATCGACGATCGCCAGCAGACGCCGTCGAGCCGACGCGACGACCTGGTCATCTTCGACCGCCGCTCCACCGAGTTCGGCTGGCGCTCCTACCTCGGCGCGCTGTACGGCACGGCGCGGGTTCCGGCCTACGCGGCCCCGGCCCGGGCCACCGACCTGAGCGGACTCCCGCCGGCCTACGTGTGCGTCGGGAACGTCGACGGGTTCCGCGACGAGGCCATCGACTACGCCATGCGACTCAACCAGGCCGGGGTACCAGCCGAACTGCACGTGCACCCCGGCGCCCCGCACGGCGTCAAGAGGTTCGCCGACGTGGCGGTCGCCCAGCGCTACACGCGAGGGATCAACGAGTGGATCGGCCGCCGGCTCCAGGACCAGCCGTGACGACCGGCGGCCCGGCCGCCCGGTGAGCCGCGGGGGCGGAGGGTGGCCGGGGGTCTGCGACGATAGGCCCATGGCAGAGGCGGTCAGCGGGGCAGGGGGTGCCGGGCGGCGGCGCAGGGATCCGGAGTGGACCCATTGGGTGCTGGTGGATTCCTTGCTGCAGCTGGTCGGCGAGGACGGCGAGGTGCCCACCCGCAGGCAGATCGCCGAGCGGGCCGGGGTGTCCGAGCGCACTGTCTTCGTGCACTTCGCCGATCGGGAGTCGCTCTACGAGACCGCCGCGCTGCGGCAGGCCGAGCGCTGGCAGTCATTGGCGGAGCCGGTGCCGTCCGAGTGGCCGACCGGGCGCAGAGTGGATGCCCTGCTGCGTCAGCGGGAGCGGATGTACGCCCTGATGGCGCCGATCCGGCGGATCGGCCTGGGGCTGGAGCCGCGTTCGCCGGCGCTGCACCGGGTGATGCTCGACGGGGACCGCTGGTTGCGGGCCGACCTCGCGGGGGTTCTCGCGCCGGAGCTGTCGCGGGTCGCCGGGGCGGACACGCCGGGCGGACTGCTGGACTCACTGGATGCCGCCACTTCCTGGGAGGCGTGGGAGCATCTGCGCGAGCGCCGCGGCCTGGGGCCGGACGAGGCCCGGCGGGCTGTCACTCGGACGCTGCTGGCGTTGCTGCGCTGAGCGGGGTGTCCGGCGCGGCGCGGCGGCGGGCTGAGCGCACAGCGGCCCGCCAGCTGAGCCAGCCGACCGGGAGCCACAGCGGCGGGCCGAACAGTACCCGGGTGGCCCCGAGCCAGAAGACCTGGTCGGTCAGGTAGAGCGGGACCTCCATCAGCAGGTGCAGGCACCAGAAGGCGAGCCAGACCGCGGTGGCGGCCCGCTGCCCGGGAGGTTCGCCACGACCACCGGCCAGGCGCAGCACGGTCGCGGTGGCGGGGCGCCGCAGCAGCAGCGAGGCGGCGAACCAGAGCGCGAGCGCGACGTTGAGCAGCAGTTCCGGCAGGAAGAAGTCAGCGGCCCGTCCGCTCGTCCGCACGGCGAGTGCGGCGACCAGTACGAAGGCGAACGAGGCTGTCACCGGGCGCAGTCCCTCGTGCCGCGCCAGCCTCAGCCCGGCGATCACCACCGCGACCGCCAGCGCGAGCAGTACGGCGGTCCTGGGTGGGCCCGGATCCGCCAGGAGGCCGACCAGGAAGCCGACCGGTGGCAGTGCCGCGTCCAGGACCAGGCGCAGCCCGAGCCGGGCCCTGAGCTGGGCCCACAGCTGGGCCTCGGGTGATGCGGACTGCCTCATGACGGGCTCCTGCGGGCCTGGGGGAGCGGCACGCGGATTCCGCGCTCCGGGTCCGGCCCATCTTGACTCCTATTGCAGTCGGACTGCAATAGTGTGTTCATCAAGGCCGCCTCCGCGGGCGGCGGCCCGGAGCGGCATCTGTGGAGCGGCGACGATGGCTGAAGACGGCGACCAACCGGCACCCGAGGAACCCGTGCGGCGTGCGGGGACACGCCTACCGGGCCCAGGTGACGCCGACAGCGGGGCCGGCGACGAGGGCGCCGGCTACGACGTGGACGTGGTGGTCGTCGGCTCGGGGTTCGGCGGTGCCGTCGCGGCACTGCGGCTGACCGAGAAGGGCTATCGGGTCCTGGTCCTGGAGGCGGGGCGCCGGTTCACCCCGCAGACGCTGCCGCGCACCTCCTGGGACCTGCGCAGCTACCTGTGGGCGCCGGCACTGGGCTGCTTCGGCATCCAGCGGGTGCACCTGCTGCGCGACGTGCTGGTGCTCGCGGGGGCCGGAGTGGGAGGGGGTTCGCTCAACTACGGCAACACCCTCTACGTCCCGCCGAAGTCCTTCTTCGAGGACCCGCAGTGGCGCCGGATCACGGACTGGGAAGGCGAGTTGAGGCCCTACTACGACCAGGCCGAGCGGATGCTGGGCGTGCGCGAAAACCCCAGCCGCACCGCCTCCGACCAGCACCTGCGCGCGGTGGCCGAGCGCATGGGGGTCGGCGGCACCTTCCGCGCCACGCCGGTCGGAGTCTTCTTCGGCGACGGCGGGGACGGCCCCGGTACGTCGACGGCACCGGCCGGCGGCGAGGTGCCGGACCCGTACTTCGGCGGTGCCGGACCGCGCCGCAGGGCCTGTACCGAGTGCGGCGAATGCATGACCGGTTGCCGCCACGGCGCGAAGAACACCCTGCTGGAGAACTACCTGCACCTCGCCGAGCGGGGCGGCGCGCGGGTCGTCCCGATGAGCACGGTGCACCGGATCAGCCCACTCGACCCGGACCGCCCGGACCAGGAGGGCTTCGCGGTGCACACCCACCGTTCGGGCTCGCGGGGGCGGCGCCGCCGGGAGAGCGAACGGCGGATCACCACCCGGCAGGTGGTGGTCGCGGCCGGTACCTACGGCACCCAGTCGCTGCTGCACGCCATGCGTGACGGCGGTCAACTGCCGGGAATCCCAGCACGGCTGGGCCATCTCACCCGGACGAACTCGGAGGCGGTCGTGGGCGCGACCGCGCCGTCACGCGTGCTGCGGCGCGGCGTGGACTACACCCGCGGTGTCGCCATCACCGCTTCGATCCACCCCGACCCGGACACCCACATCGAGGTGGTCCGCTACGGGAAGGGATCCAACGCGATGGGTCTGCTGTCCACCCTCCAGGTGCCGGGCGGCGGGCGGTTGCCGCGCTGGTCGCGCTACCTGGGCGCGATGGCCGCGCAGCCGGTTGCCGCCGCCCGGTCGCTCTCCAACCGCCGTTGGTCGGAGCGGACGGTGATCGGCCTGGTGATGCAGTCGCTGGACAACTCCATCGTCGTGGAGCGCGGCCGACGCGGCCTGGCCAAGGGCAGGCTGACCTCGCGTCAGGGGCACGGGCAGCCCAACCCCACCTGGCTGCCGACCGCCGACCGGGCCGCGAAGCTGCTGGCCGAGGAGATCGGCGGCTTCCCCGGCAGTTCCGTCGGGGAGGTCCTCAACCGGCCGATGACCGCCCACTTCCTGGGCGGCTGCCCCATCTCCGACAGTCCGGACACCGGCGTGGTGGACCCGTACCACCGCCTGTACGGACACCCGGGGATCAGTGTGGTGGACGGTTCCGCCATCTCCGCGAACCTCGGAGTCAACCCCTCGCTGACCATCACCGCGCAGGCCGAGCGCCCCATGGCGCTGTGGCCCAACCTCGGCGAGAGCGATCCGCGACCCGCTCCGGGCGACCCCTACCGCCGGATCGCGCCGGTCGCTCCGCACACACCGGTCGTCCCCGCGGAGGCCTTCGGCGCGCTGCGCCTGCCGGTGCTGCTGCCTGTGCCCGAGGTCCCGCGCAGCACAGATGCTCCCTGATCCGCGCGGCCGGTCCACGACCGGCCCAGCTTCCCCCCATCCAGATCACCCGAGGCGGCCACGATGACCCCGATCGACGACCAGCGATCCCTTCCCACCAGCACCGGAGCGGCGGCGGCACCGGTGTCGCTCAACCCGCTCACCACGGGCTCGGCGCCGACCCCCGGCCCCGACCACGGCGACACCAGTGACTTCGCCGACGCCGACAGGGGCTTCGTCGCCGCCTTCACCGGCGGTCAGATCACTCATGGGCAGAGCACTCATGGGCAGAGCACCGGCGGCCGGGGCGACGGCGGCGAGGGCCGGACGGTGTGGGACCCCGATGCCTACGCCTTCGTCGCCGCCGAAGCGCCCGCCACGGCGGACCCGAGCCTGTGGCGGCAGGCCCAACTGCTCAGCCGTCAGGGCCTCTACCAGGTCACCGAGCGGATCTACCAGGTGCGCGGGCTGGACCTGTCCAACATGACCATCGTCGAGGGCGACACCGGCATCATTGTCATCGACCCGCTGATCTCCGCGGAGACCGCCGCGGCGGCGCTGGCCCTGTACCGGGCGCACCGGGGCGACCGCGAGGTCCGGGCGATGATCTACACCCACCCGCACCTCGACCACTTCGGCGGGTGCCACGGTGTGCTGCCCGACGGCGCGGGCACGATCCCGATCCTGGCTCCGCAGGGCTTCATGGACCACGCTGTCAGCGAGAACATCTACGTCGGCGCCGCGATGTCCCGCCGGGCCGCCTACATGTACGGCGCGCATCTCCCGGTGGGCGCCGCGGGTCAGCTCGGCTGCGGCCTGGGCCTGCGGGTCTCGCTGGGCACCGTCGGCCTGATCGCCCCGACCCGGTCCATCACCGCCACCGGCGAGGAGGTGACCCTGGACGGCGTGCGGATCCAGTTCCAGATGACCCCGGGGACCGAGTGCCAGGAGGAGATGAACTTCCTCTTCCCCGACCTGCGGGCGGTGTGCATGGCGGAGAACGCCACCCACACCATGCACAACATCCTCACCCTGCGCGGCGCCCAGGTCAGGGACGCCCACGCGTGGGCGTCGTACCTGACCGAGTCCATCGGCCTGTACCGCGGCAGGGCCGACGTGGCCTTCGCCTCCCACCACTGGCCGACCTGGGGCGACGAGGAGATCATCGCGCTGCTGACGAATCAGCGCGACATGTACGCCTACATGCACGACCAGACGGTGCGCCTGATCAACCAGGGCCTGACCGGCACCGAGATCGCCGAGACCTTCGAACTGCCCCCGGCGGTCGGCAAAGCCTGGGCGAACCGCGGCTACTACGGCTCGCTCAGCCACAACGTGAAGGCGATCTACCAGCGCTACCTGGGCTGGTTCGACGGCAACCCCGCCCACCTGTGGGAGCACCCCCCGGTCGAGGAGGCCAAGCGCTGGGTGGAGTGCCTGGGCGGCAACGACGCGGTCCGCGAACACGCCCGCCGCTACGCCGACGGCGGCGACCTCCGCTTCGCGGTCACCCTGCTCAACCACGCCGTCTTCAACGACCCGGACGACACCGGGGCCAGGACCGAACTGGCCGAGCTCTACACCCGGCTCGGCCACGGCGCCGAGAACGCGGTGTGGCGCAACTTCTACCTGACCGGCGCCATGGAACTGACCCAGGGCATCCGCGCAGCCGAGAGCTCCTCGGTCAGTCCCGGCATGTACCTGTCGCTGAGCGTGGGCCAGCTCATCGACGGGATGGCGGTACGGCTCAACGGTCCCCGGGCCTGGGACACGGACCTGGCCATCGACTGGGTCGTCGCCGACGCCCACTGGCACCTGCGACTGGCCAACGGCGTCCTCACCTGGACCACCGACCGCACCCCCGCTCCCGGAGCGGGGCTCACCATGACCATGACCAAGCCGCAACTCCTGCTCATGCTGGGCGGCATGGGAACCTCCGGGATCACCATGTGCGGCGATGCCTCCCTGATCACCGCACTGTTCGCGCTCCTCGACCCACCGAACCAGAACTTTCCGATGGTCACCCCCTGACCTCGCGGCCGGCGCGCCTGAGCCACGAACCGCCCCGGCTCAGGCGCGGGCCACCGACTGGGGGAAGGCGAACACCTGGTCCGGGTCGTAGCGTTGCGACACGGACTTCAGCCGGGCCAGGTTGTCGCCGTAGTAGGCGGTGCCCCAGTCGGGCAGGCTCGCGTCGATGTAGTTGACATAGGCACCGGTCGCGCCGAGCGCCGCGAGTGCGTCCCGGATGCCGTCCACCACGGCGGTGGCGGCCGCCTGGCCGGCGGGAGTGGTGCTCGCGTAGACCTGCGCGGTGGCGAGCGCGGAGCGGTGCGGAAATGCCGTCGCGTCGGGGGCGAGCTCGCCGACCGCTCCGCCCAGGGCGTCCAGCAGCAGATCCACGCCGACCCGCCCGGCCATCGACTGGACCACCAGGTGCGCGTCCAGCGGGGCGGTCAGTACCCGGGAGGCCGCGACGAAGGACTCCCGGGGCAACCGTCCGCCCTCGGTCGTCAGGTGGCACTGCGCGATGGTGTCGTTCGCGCAGCCCGCCATGTACTTCATGGCGTCCAGATAGCTCTTGCCCTGCACGGTACGCGAGCCCGGCTGCGTCCCGGCGGCGGCGATCAGCTGGTCCAGCAGCGGATTCAAGCCCGTTGCCGGTCCGACGTAGCACCCGCCCAGCTGACAGGTCGGCGGTGTGCCCCCGGAGACCACGCAGTTCGACCACAGCTCCGGCGGCGCGTCCGCCACCCACTGCTGCCAGGCGCCGACCACCGAAGCGGCCGAGCCGGCCGGGAAGCGCAGCGAGAAGACGGTGAGTTCGGGCACCGGCTCGGTACTGAAGGTGAACCGGGTGACCACACCGAAGTTGCCGCCGCCCCCGCCGCGCAGCGCCCAGTACAGGTCCGGTTCGGAGCACTCGGAAGCGGTGAGCACGCGCGAGTCGGCGGTGACCACCTCCGCCGACACCAGTCGGTCGCAGGTCAGCCCGTACGCGCGGGTGAGCACTCCGATCCCGCCGCCCAGCGCCAGCCCGCTGACACCCACTGTCGGGCAGGACCCGGCCGGCAGCAGCCGCCCCGCCTGCGCCAGGGCCCCGTAGACCTCGATCAGCCGGGCCCCCGCGCCGACCTGAGCCGTCCCGTCGGACCGTGCCTGGACCTGCGCCATCGGCCGCAGGTCCAGCACCAGCCCGCCGGTGGGCACGCTGTACCCGAGGTAGCCGTGACCGCCGCTGCGGGCGGCGATCGGCACCCCGTGCCCGCGAGCCGCGTCCAGGCAGGCCTGGACATCCGCCGCCGAGGCGCACCTGGCCACCGCCGCCGGCAGCTGACCGTCGTTCAGCTCGTTGTACCCGAGCCGGGCCACCGGGTACCCCGGGTCCCCCGGTCGCAGGAGTCTCCCCGCGAGCCTCGCCTTCAACGCCGACCAGTCCGGCGGCCCCGCCGCGAACCCGGGTGCCCGCTGCCGCACCGCGGCGCCCGCCGACTGTGCGCCGGTCGCCACCATGGCGCCGCCGAGCCCCAGCGAGGCCAGAAATCCCCGTCGATCCATCGTCATGTGCCCATATTCCCGGCACCGCTGCGGGGGCACCAGCCGACGGGGCCGTCCCCTGCGCGGTGGTGCTGCCGGTCACCGGCCCGCTGACCTGGGGACCGACCCGACGACGCGGCTCGGAGTTACCGGGCCGAGGCCGGGTCGGCTACCCTCGTCCACCAGGAGAGCCGGGAAGTCTGGTCGGCACAGCGCGCGGCCCGTGCGGGTGTACGCGCATCAGTCCGACCTGCGCCCAGGAGCTCCGCATGCCCGTCTTCCTCCGCCCCCGCCGCTGGGACCACCACGTGGTCGGCTGGCGGCGCGAACGGCTGCGCACCAACCTGTGGGTCGTGCCCGCCCTTGAGGCGCTCGCCGCCGTCGTCCTGTTCGTCGGGACGGTCAGTGTCGACCGGGCGGCCTACGACGGACGGTTGACCTTCCCGGCCTGGGTGCTCAGCGGCAGCGCGGACGGGGCCCGGCAGGTGCTCACCACCATCGCCGCGGCCGTCATCACCGTCGTCAGCCTGGTCTTCTCGATCACGATCGTGGCGCTCACCCTGGCCTCGACCCAGTTCGGTCCGCGGATGCTGCGCAACTTCATCAGCGACCGGGGCACCCAGCTGACCCTGGGGACCTTCGTCGCCACGTTCCTGTACACGGTGCTGGTCCTGGTGGCGGTCAGCCCGGGACCGCACGGCGACTTCGTCCCGCACCTGTCGATCACGGTGTCGCTGGCGCTCACCCTGGTCGACCTGGCCATGCTGATCTACTTCATCAACCACATCGCCAAGGCCATCCAGCTCCCGGAGGTGATCGCGGCCATCGCCGGTGATCTGGCGCTGGCGATCGAGGCGCAGGGCGGCGCCGACGCCAGCGCCACCGACGGGCGCGAGCGCGGCCTGTCCTACGCGGAGCTGTTCGCGCGGATGGACGCCTGCGGCGCCGTGGTCCGCACGCCCGCCAGCGGGTACCTCCAGTACATCAGGCACGACCGGCTGATCCGGATCGCGCGCGAGGCCGACGCCGTCATCCATCTGCCCTACCGGCCCGGCCACTTCCTGGTCCAGGGACATCCGCTGGCCGTGGTCTGGCCGCCCGGGGCCGCGCCGCACGTGGCCGCGAACCTCGGCCGGGGCCAGGTCACCGGGCCCTACCGGACGCTGACCCAGGACGTCTCGTTCGGCATCGACCAGCTGGTGGAAATCGCGATCCGCGCGCTTTCCCCGGCGGTCAATGACACCTTCACGGCGCTGACCTGCGTCGACTGGCTGAGCGACTGCCTGTGCCGGATCACCACCGGCTGGCACCCGCGCCGGGTCCACCGGGACCGGAACGGCTACGTCCGGGTCATCGCCTACCAGCCGGACTACGACCGGCTGGTGCACCGCGCCTTCGAGAAGATCCGCCAGGCGGCGGTGGGCATGCCGGCGGTGATGATCCGCCAGCTCGACGCCCTGCACAAGATCATGGAGCAGACCGCCATCCCGGAGCGGCGGCAGACCCTGCTCGACCAGGCGGAACTGATCTCCCGCTGCTGCGACGCCTCGGTGCCGGAGAAGGCGGACCAGGAGGACGTGCGACGCCGGGTCCGGGCCCTGCAAGGGCTCTACGAGCGCGGAGCGGACGCCCACCAGTCCGTGCGGCCCGGGCTCATCCCGGCCCCCAGGGCGGCGGGCGCGGAGTAGCCCGGGGGAGCACCCGCGGTGGTGCGTCAGCCGTGCCGTCCCGGGCGGCGGCGGTAGGTCACCGCGCAGATCGCCAGGCCGAGGAGGAGCGCGACCCCGCCGAGGCCGGCGAACAGCGGCCCGGGCAGGCCGCCGCCGGTGTTCGGCAGCGAGCCGCTGCTGCTCGGCGAGGGCATGCCGGTCTGACTGCCGGTCGGCTCCGGCGTCGGCGTCACCGTGGACGTCGGCGTGGGTGTCGGCGTCGGCGTGGGCGTGGGCGTCGGGGTGGGGGTGGGCTCCTCCAGGACGACGCCCAGGTCCAGGTCGAGGTCGCGCCGGCCGCCGCTGAGGTGCACGGTCTGGGTGATGCCGGTGGCCGGGTCGGCGTCCGAGTCCTTGGCCGGGTCGGGGCCCGCGCCGCGCTTGGTGACGGTGGCGCCCTTGGGCAGGGTGGACAGCTCGAACTGGACCGCGTAGCTGCCGTCGGGCAGGTTCTCGAAGAGGTAGCGGCCGTCGCGGTCGGTCACCGTGGTGACCGCCTTGCCGTCCTTGTCGCGGACGGGCTGGCCGTTGCCGTCGAGCAGGCGCACGGTGACACCCGCGATGCCGGGATCACCGGGCTTCTGGATGCCGGAGCCGTCCTTGTCCTGCCAGACGAAGTCGCCCAGCGCGTTGTCGGACGGGGCGATCCGCTTGATCGCGACCCCGACCTTGGCCGGCTCGGCGGGCAGCAGCTGGTGTCCGGCGGCGTCGGTGGCGGTGAAGGCGAAGCTGTTCCAGGCGTACTCGTCGGCGGGGGCGTCGAAGGAGGCGACCATCGGCCAGGTCAGCATGAAGGACTCGCCGGCGGCCAGGGTGCCCGGGCGGCTGACCCGGAACCAGGTGGCCGTCCCCGGGCCGGGGAAGGCAGTGCTCCAGCCGGCGTTGCTGTCGCAGCGGGCGCGGGTGACCAGGGCGGTGTTCACGCACGGGTTGGGGTCGGTGGTGTACTCGATCACCACGCTCGGGTCGCTGCTGGTGATCGGCTCGCTCAGGGACGGGGTCCAGGCGCTGCCGCGGGGCGCGTCCTGGGTGAGCACGTAGGTGTCGCCGGGGGTCGGCAGCCGGTCGTAGGCGATGAAGTCCGTGACCGGTTCCGGGGAGTCGTTCCGGACCGTCATCCGGTAGGAGATCCTGCCGCCCGGGGTGGCGGTGCCCATGCTGGAGTAGTCGGCGTCCAGGTCGCCCTTGACCTCCTTGTAGGAGCGCAGCACCGAAGGCGCGTTGACCTGCAGGTGGGAGGAGGCGTGGCACATGGTCTCGGTGGTGTCGCCGTCGCCGTTGAGGTCCAGCGCGTCCGGGGCGCTGCCGCTGTCGGAGCCGTTGAAGTCGCAGGTCACCGGCTCGGTCGGCTTGTCGACGCTGACGAAGACCTCGTTGGTCAGCTCACCGGAGCGCAGGCTGCTGGCGACCTGCACGTCGAAGAGCATCCGGTAGGCCAGGGCGTCGTGCAGGTACGTCATGTCGGGAGCGCCGGGAGGCCACTCCATCCTGACGATCTGGCGGCCGTCCGGGCCGGGGCTGACCGTGATCGACTCGGGGGCCTTGGCGTCGGCGTAGCCCGGGTCGGGGCGGGCCGAGCCCTCGATGTAGACGACTCCGGCCGGGAGCACGTCGTACAGCACCAGTGGCCGGGTCAGCTCGCGTCCGGTGCGGTTGTAGGGGATGACCTGGAAGGTCGCCTTGCCGCCGGGCGTGGTCACCTGGCCGGCCACGGTGGTCTTGGCCGCGCCGAGGTTGGTCGCGGCGGTGACCGTGGTGTGGGCGCAGGCGTTGGCGGCGGCGTGGGTGGTGCCGTCGCTGGCGGCGGTGTCCAGGCAGTTGGTCAGCGGGTCGGGGGCGGTGCGGCCGTCATGGCCGGGGGTGACCACCTGGGTGATCAGCTGCACCGAGTTGCCGGGGCTCCAGCCGGTCGGGATGGGCCCGTTCCAGGCGAACTGGAGGCCGTCGAGCCATCGTCCGGCCGGGATGCCGATGACGTCGTCGGCCGGGTTGCCTGCCCCCTGGGCGAAGGTGATCCGGCGGTTGGAGGAGCCGTCGAGCGCGCTGGACGGGGTGAAGGTGTGCCACGTCGGGTCGCCGTTGAGGCGGTACCGCAGGGTGAGCGCGATACTGGTCGGGTTCCACGGCTCCAGCTGGATGGACTGCGGGGCGAGCCAGTTGTAGAGGCCGTCGGTGGTGCCCGCGCCCGGGTCGGTCATGGTCAGGCTGGTGGCCGGG
>OVEP010009272.1_pt1 | contig 14331 bp, 5 predicted proteins | sample 1779801 | NCBI WGS metagenome assembly OVEP01 (sample SAMEA3914791, study PRJEB12502) | metagenome | biome: forest; material: soil | place: Canada | collected 2011-07-03 | depth 0.1 m
CGGCGGGACCGGCGGCTCCGGCGTTTCGTCAACGGGGTGTTCTTCGAAAGTCGGTGTGTCGCGCAGCGCCGGCCCGGGGGACTCGACGGACGCGTTCGGGTCTTTTGCGACCGCCGATCCCGATAGGCCATCCTCGCCCTCCCAGATCCGTCGCCGTATCGGCATCGGGTCGGCCCCGTCGGCATAAGCGCGCAATATCTGCCGCACGCTCTCGGGCGCGTAGCGCTCCTGGCGGCCGCCTGTCTTTGCAATGCCCGTGAAGGCGTCAACGGCGCTGGGGATTGCGTCCGGCGCGGCATGGCCGAAGACGTGCGAATAGCCTCGCACCACCACCCGGCTGAGACTGTCCTCGCGGAGGACCGTCGCCCAGTCGATACCGTCGCGCTGTGCTGCGCCGCGAAATCCGTCGACCAGCATTTCCGTCAGGCGGGCGCGCCATATGCGCCGATCCGCGACGGCATTGTCCGGATCGAGCGCGCGCTCGAGACGCAGCAACGTGTCGGAAAGTTGCCGCGCTGAGTCCTTCGCCTTGGAGGTCATCGACGCCGCGCCCACGAACTTGGCCTCGGTGACCACAACATCGAGGACGGGAAAGCCATCGGCATCCGCGTGGGGGGAGAGGCACAACAAATCAGCGATCCGCTGTTCGTCCTGGCCAAGCCAACCGGCATAATCGTCGAGAAAGATCCAGGCTGACTCGCGGCCCGTTCCGAGCTGGGCATCCACAAGGAACCTGCTCAAAACAATGCCGATGAGCTCATTCGCGCTGCTGCCCCGCCGCGCAGCTCGCAGAACTAGGTCGCCGGAAATGGCGTTGGCATCCCTAACGAGACGGGTCGCCAGCTCGGAAAGCTGGTCCTGCCCATAGGACGGATCTAGCGTTTGAATTCGTGCCTTGATTGTCTGGCGCAGCAGGAGGTCCGAACTGCGTGACGAGATGATGAGATTGCGGCCCTCTCCTTCGCCCTTCTTATGCCGGATCACGGTGATTCCGCGCTCCTGAAGCTGACGGCGATCAAGCAAGGAGTCGATGTTCACCACCCAGTTGCCCAAGCGGTGCGTCTCGTCGATGATATCCCTGGTGCCTGGAGCACGCATGTCGGTTTTGCGCACAGGAACGAGACACGAACCCTCCCGCTTTGCGACGTTCGCCGGGCCGAGCTCAAACAGCGACGCCACTGCATGAAGGTAGCTCCATCCTGCCTCGGTCTGGACGGGGCGCGCCAGCAACGCCATGGAATCATGCTCGCCTTGCCCGATCGGTATGCGTCGGCTCCACTCACTGGGATGGAAGGCTTCCGCGTTCTGCACGTTTTGCGGCATCGCTCTCCAGTCTTCGTGTGCCCGGCGCGCCACCACGTCGTGGCAGAACACGATATCGCACGGGGGACCACCTAATGATGCCGCGGTGGGTCCCTCGTTGATCATGATCGAGATGCGCAGCCGTGACATGAAATCTTGTGTGCTCTCGCTAGCTGCTAGGGCGTCCCGCTCGGGTGCTCGGCTGACGAGCTGGCGATAGAGCTCCCGCAGCCGCACGCCGCTGGTGTGCCGGAGCATCACTTGGCACATGGCCTCGCCATCGCCTGCCCCGGTATCGCGCATCGATTCGACCACTGCTTGCGGGAGCGCAGCCGCATCCGAATTGTAGAGGACGATCGATAGATTATCGCGCTCATGCGGCTGCAGTTTGAGATAGCTCTCCACGATCGCGGAGATTTGCCGCGCGTCGGTCTTGACGCTGTCGCCATTGGCGACAGCCCCCTCTTCTGATGTGACCGCACGCTCATGCAGCGAATAGCCGTTCACCGAATCTGCCAGGGCGAGGAGGGTCGGTTTCTCGCCGTCCCAGACCGCCACTACGTCGGGCTCCGCAGCTTGCGCGAGATCTCTGCGCAATTCGCCGAAGAAAAGGGCGCCGCTATCGGTGAATGTCACCGGCTCCTCTGCGAGCAGGGGGGCAATGCTGCGGGTGACGCGCAGCCAGCGGGCACGCAGGCCCGCCAGCCGCATCGGATGCCAGGGGCAGACTATTGCCGACATGGCGTGCCCGAAGGCGGGATCCACCGGCGCCAGCCCGATCGCCAGAAGGGGACGCAACAACGCCTCAACTGCCCGCGGCGTTACCGCATGGTCAGCGATCACGGATAGGAGATGGCCGTAGCTCTCGGCCTGACGGGTCGCGCTCGGCGCGGAGAGGCCCTTGTCTGGCAGATCGGCCAGTGCCGAGCGGTAATCGCCCTCGAACTGCAGATACGCCTCAAGCAGTTTGATGCCGGCAGGCGCCGTGACAAGCCCGCCTGCCTTGATCTGCTCCAGATTGGTCTTCCATTCGACAGCGATGCTCTTCCGCTGCGTGCCCCTTGGAACGAAGGAACCTCGGTCGCGGGCCGACTCAGGCTCAAGACAATCGGTATCCGTCAGATCGATTACGCCTGAACGCGAGCGCGAAATCGACCGTTTGCCGCCAACGCACCGCAAGAGGGGACCCCGCTTCTTGTCCTCTCCAAGCTTCTGCAAATCTTCTGCCAGACGCATCCCAACCGCATTGAGTTCGCACTCCCAGACTAGCCGAACATCCGCCGAACTCTGGACCTCCTCCCCGCCGACGACCTTCAGCCAGACCTTGAATGTGAGCAGGCGAGCCTTTTTGCTGGTGGGTTGCTCCCGGCGGCTTCCGGGCTTGCGCAGATCATCAGCGAATTGAGAATAGTCAAACGCCCGCAGGTCACGGAATTCCACGACACCATCGAGGGCTGCTGCAAGTCCCTTATAACGCTGTTCGAACGCTCTGCAGGCGTCTTGATTGAGCGACGCAAACTGGTTGGGGAAACGCTCAATACCTTCCACGACGAGAACACGGCGGCCGGATGTCCTCCCGTCATAGAGGCGCTGGAGGCATTGCACGATGCCGTCCACGAGATCGGTGCATTCCACTCGCTGCCCATAGATGAAGCGCTCCCACATCGCGGAGAGCCGTGAATCCTCCTGCAGTTCGCGCGAATGGGCTCGATGGAAAAGTTCGTCTTCCGGCTGGCGCGTCGGCCGTACGCCACGCCGCTCAGCCAGGTTTCTGATGTATTCCCACTCACCGGCTGTGAGCAACTCGGGGTCTTGTCGGTTGTAATATTCAAGGGTGCGACGGCCGATCGTCTCCTTTTCCTGTGTGGGTAGCTCCTCGAAGAAGGACTCCAAATGCGCCCAGTCGTGGTGGAATGGCGCGAGCGTTGCCGGTCCTACGGCCTCCGGCGCCTCGATATAGGCGCGCAGAGTATCGAGCAGCTCGGGAAGTAAATTATTCTGAAGTTGCGCGATGCGCTGTAGGAGGCGCGCCTTTGGTAGCGGCAGCTGCTGCAGATCGCGCTTCGCAAAATAGCAGGTACGTCGCCAGTGCGGCTTCAGGCGATCCCGCCACATGGACTGCTGATGCTTGCGCGCAGGGGGGAGGTTGGCGAAAAGAGAGTCGTGGCGGGGAATCCGCAGCGCCATCAACGAGCCGCCAAGCGCGAGTTCTACGGTCTCGCCCTGTCCCAGGCGGTCCATCACCGCCAGCACGAACGCCGCGAACTGGCGAAGCGGAGCACGACCGATATTCAGGACGCCAGTAAGAGCCGCTTCCAGATGCGTTCGTCGTTCCGGATCGAAGCCTGTGCCGCCGGCTGCGTCGATCCAGGCGCGCACCTGGGTCCGCGCGAGCAGTGCGTCGGAATCGATGCGAATCAGCTGCGCAAGCGACTGCTTCTGGCTCTCATCGGTGAGCACCATGAGGCGGCCTTCGCGCTCGCATTCGAGATGCCGCAACACCGTTTCGGTCTTGTCCGTCAGCAGGTCGCCGCTAATCCCCTCGGTGCTTTCGAAGCGATAGCGGGGAAGCAAAATTTCAACCCTAGCGGCAAGCGCCTCATCGGCATGGACTTCGGCCACCACTCCGAGAATCTCATCGTCAGCAAGCGAGGCGAGAAGAAAGCGTGCAAATCCCTCGTCGCCCGCACTAGCATCGAGTGTTTCAGTGATGATTGCTGCGGCCACGCGGCCCGCAAGGCGAAGCGGGTTCACGGACGTTCCTGCGAGGATGCGTAGGGGTTCAGCACATAGGCGCAGCCGTCCGATAGGCGATTGAGCAGACCCATGCTCGCGAGGCGAGCCTCGAGGCGATCACGATTCCGATCGAAAGAGGAGAGGTCGAACGTCTCGCGATCGAGCACGTCGCGCGCTTCCTCTGGCCCGATCACCATGCCATAACGTTCCCGCAGGTCCGCGAGGAAGATGCCGAGCTCCTGTCGGCGCTCGACCCTGGCGAGGACGAGCGTTTTGAGAAAGGCGTCGGTTGGCGCATAGCGGTTTCGGGTGGTCCCGCGGCGTGAGACGAGCCCTACCGCACGACCATAGTTGAGGTGCACAAGCCCGTCATTCTGCTCCAGCTTGCGTTCCACCCGCTCCGCGAGTTCCGCATCGAGGTCGGCGTCATTGCTCACCTGATCCACCTTGAGGTTGAACGCGTCGCGAAGACGATCCTGGACAAATTCGAGTCGCTCGCGCTCACTTAGCTCCTGCGTGCAGGCGAGCTTTCTGATCTCGGCCACCCCGTTCATAAGCCGGTCATTCAGCGCCCGACGTATAAGCGCGTCATTTTCGATAAAGGAATTCACCGCCTGCTGCCGTACGAGCTCACGGCGCGGTGCAATCATCTCGCACACGAAGACAGGCTTGGGTGACCCGAGCACCGCCGCCGCCGTTTCGAGCTGATAGAGCATGAGATGAAAGGCCGCGAGGGGCGCGAGATGGATCAGCGCATCCCCATCAGGCAGCCCTAGCTCAAGAAGCTTCAACCAGTCCATTGCCAGCCTATCGAAGGCGGGATGCTTCCGATAGGGCAGAAAGGAGTCTCCCGACTCGTGCCGCTCGGCCTCGTCGTCCGACGGCGCGCATAACAAAGCCACCAGCCGGTTCCGCTCGTGGTCGGGGGCGAGGAGTCTTTCCAGATGTGGCCGCAGTTCGGCGGCCCGGTCGGATCGGCAAAGCATCTGGTAGAGCAACTCGCCGGAGCGGCCAAAAACCAAATAGTCCCTGGTGACGCGAGGCCCCTTCTCGATGGTCGCGTCCGAAAACAGAGCCGCCGGACCCAATGGAAAAATGAAGCGGGAGGACCAGCGTTTGTTCGATCCGGGTTCGATCGCCGTTTGCCGCAAGAGCCGCACCAGCTGGGCGAAGTCGGAAAAAGTCCTGAACCGCTCCCGTAGGTAGCCGAACCCCTCGCGAGGAATGCACGGCTCCTTTTCCATCTGGCTGAGCCAATCGAACCATCGCGATTCTTCATCGGCGTTCGACGCGGCTATGCGGTCTATGTCGCTACCGTTGAACAGCACGTGCCGCAGGCCCATTCGGAACCGCAGATTGTACTTGGGGCTTGCCAGCACCTCCAGGAGTGCCGACCTGCTCTGAAACGCTTCGGCCACATTCAGGAATTCGAGTAGGATCAGCCAGGGCGTCTGGCGGTACCAGATGCGATGGCCGAAGACCGCCTCTCCGAGCCAGATGCTGACATCGTCGAACGCGCGCGTGCCCGTCGAAGCAATAGCGACGTTGCCGGGGTCGATGAAGTTCAAAATGAGATCCCCAGCATCTTCACCTTCAGTTCGCCCTCAATATCCTGCTGGAGGAGCGAAAGCGGGCGCCCCCTCTGGCCGCCATTGGCAAACTCGATGTCCCTGCGGGCCGCCGTGCACTCGGACAAAAGCCGGCTCTTGAAGGCGAGCACATCCTCGTTGCATTCCTTGGAGAAACTATTCGGAAGTGCGCCCTCCGCCACGCGCGTGAGGAACTCGTACCGGATCAGGTGCAACGGATAAGTCGCGCTTCTGCCGCGATGGCCAAGGCTGACCCGAAGGAGCGGCATGTCATCTGGCCCACGCTCGACATTGATGCTTTCGCCAAAGTCGCTCGCTATGATGGGTACACGTCGAACCAACACGTCGCTGACCGGAGCTGCGCTAGAGTCCAGCCCTGTGCTGACATAGAGTGTATCGGTTTCGCCGATCAGCATCCCGGTCCAGATCCGGTTCAGCCCGCAGACGAGCAGTCGGACTATAGCGGGATTGATCTCCTTTTCTTGCGCGAGGGGGGCGAGGATGAAACGGCGATAGCTGGCGGCGGACTGAAACATTGTCAGCCGCCAGGGATCGAGCCGCTGGTCCCCTTCGGGCAGGCGAAAGAAAAGCCGTCGCCGTTCGTCTGCGAGAGCGGCGAGAAAATCGGGAGCGTCGCCGCGATCCTCTTCGGCATCGACGTAGGCGCGCCGCAGTCTCTCGAATTCAACGCGGATACCATGCGGGTCGTCGTCCGCGACATATCGCTCATGATCGGCACGCAGATCCGCGTCATCTGCGCCGAACACGAGCAGCGCATCGAGCACGTTGGTGGTTTCCAGCCCCACGCGGAAGCTGCCTAGGTGCCGGAAAACGGCATATTGCTCTCGCCGCCTCTCCTTCAGATTGTAGCCGAAGATATTCCGATAGATCGATGCGTCGTGCGCCTGCCCGTCGAGCGAGAGCGCACGCAGGCCGTCAAGCCGCAGCACCCGTTCCTCCGACTGAACGTCGCCCAGCAGGGCGTTCACCAACAGCAGCAAGATCTCGCGAATGGAGACATGCAGACCATTGGCGTCGCACAGTTCCGCGAGGGCAAGGAGGCGGTCCTGAAACAGGGGGTCCATCAGTGTCGCGTGGTTGAGACAAAGGGGCGAGCCGGCTGCGAATGCCGGGTCGCTCGCCTCTTCATCGAAGCATCGCCATTCGTCGCGCGTGAGCAGGCAGCGCAATGCCTTTGACAGAATATCGCGCGTCGACATCCGGCTCAGGTTGAGGAACAGCAGATTGTGATGGTCGTCCGATCCGACGCCTGTCGCCAGCATCCGCTCCATGTCGTCCCAGACGGTCCCGGCGGCACTGCCTTCTGGCAAACCTTCCTTGGCCTGGACGAGCTTGCCGTCATTGGCCGCGATGACAAAGAAATCGTCCTTCGCTTCTCCAAGGACCGACCGGCCGAAGAGTTCGAGCAGAGCGAGCTTCTCCTCCGGCCAACGCTCGCCTCGCGGGGGAGCAAAGCCGCTGAACTCGAAAATGAAATGCACCCTTGCCGATCGGCCGTCGATTTCGACCGGAAGCACCAAATAGTCATCCCGGTTGGCCCCCGATGTGCGGATGTCGCTGCCGCCGATGCGCTCCCAGATATTGTTGCAAAGCGACGTTTTGCCGTCCCCCGCGGTACCGGTCAGAACAATGTTGGTGAACCGGCCGATAGCGGGGTCAAGGGCGTTATTGAGCTGCATTTCTACGGGATGGTCAAAGCGAAGGGGCGGCACGCCGTAGCGATCGGCAAGCGCCTGAATCGTCTCGGCGTACATGCCGTCGACCCGGTTAATCGGCCCATAGCCCCGGAGGAACGATATCCACCTACCTCCTGGGGTTAGCGATGCCCGGCCCATGCGCGCCATTCTACCCGGCCTCAGAGTTGGCAAATCATGCAGCCGTCACGCGGCGTGGGTTCACTTTCAAGCCCGCCGAGCACATCCACGAGCGGCCGCTGTGTCCGCCGAACGCGCTTGCGCTCCTCGTTACGCTCCCAATTTTCTTCGATTTCGGCCATCCGCTCGGGGCGCTCGAGGTCGGTCAGCGGCTCATCGGTCCAATGGAAGACCTGTCCATTGACACGATTTGGCTTCTCATAGGCTTTAGCCTGCTCAAACAGCTCTGGATAATGCTGCTTCAGTCGAACCCATTCGATCTTCTGCTGGTAAAAGCAGAAGAAACAGCCAGAGCGCGTACGGCCCCACTTAGTATAAGGCGGCATCCCCAGCCCGGCATCGGTCAGGATCCGGACAACCCCAGCATAATCGATACCGTCCTCGCGAAACGGGAAGACGGGCCGGATGTTGGGCTTGTGGCTGATATAGCCCACCCGATCCTCATCGGCGCGAATACCGACATAGTTGATACACGGTTCCTCGCCGATAAATGCTTCAAACGGCTTGAGCTTGAGATAGTCAGTGCACCAGCGCCGCCGCCCCGAGGGCAATACGCCGCCCTTTGTGCGAAGGATATCGTCAAAGCCCTGCCGGGTAGTAGTGCGGATCACACGCCGGCCGAGGCGGGATTCAAGCCGCTCGATATATTCCACCGTATCCGGCAGCTCCTTGCCGGTATCGTGGAAGATATATTCCATGTTGGGCACGCGGTCGCGCATGTAAATGGCAAGCGCGGTACTATCCTTGCCGCCCGACAAGCTCAGAATATGCCGAACCGACGGGCTGTCCCAGTTGATCGTCAAAGTGTTTGTCCCGTCCTGGTCGTGCCGGATATGTCGGCGTCTTCATCCTCGGACATCGCGAGGAGTAGACGGGCAGCAGCGATGCGGCCTATCCGTCCAGTGCGTGTCAACAACGGCGCCAGTTCGGCTTCAGCACGCTTGATTGCGGCCTCCTCGTCGGCGGTCGTGCGGAAGATCCGTTCAACCTGCCGGCCATCGGCACAGGTAACGCCGAGCCGGTAGGCACTATCGTCTTCGCTTTGGCCAGGGAAATGAATGGCCTCCACCTGCCGGAAGCGCCTGCTGAAGAAGGCGAGCCGCTGGTGAAACTCCTCCTCATCGGCATCCGTCCATCGCTCGGGTGGTTTTTTAGCAACGAGGCTCGCGAGCGACTCAAGCCAAGCGGCATCATTAAGTTTCTCGTCCGCGAGCCGCAACACGAAGGCGCGCAATTCTGGCTCCACCAAGGCTGGCACGAGCGCACGGGCACGGCGCAAAATGGGTGCGCGCTGCGTTTCCAGGGTATGTTCAGTCTCGAGTGAGGCGCCAAGGGCTTCGGCGAGGCGCGTAAGCAACTGCGGATAAGCGTCGCGTAATTCCCTGATAGCGGACGCCATCGCCTTCACGTAGCGGTCCACGGCTTCGCTGCCTAGTGCTGCATCGGCATCAATCGGCGATATGCCGAACGCTCGCGGCAGTTCACTGAACAGCAAGGCGCTTGGATCGCGGCCACTCAGCAAGGCGTTTCGTGCCGAGAGCGCGGCGACGGAAAGGCGTCGCGTCCGGCGCGCATGATCGGGCAGCAGCTTACCGACGAAGGTCATCAGGGGGCGTACGATATCAAGAAGCGCGGGCTTTTCGCTCAGCCGTGTTTCTAGCGCTGCGCCGAGCTGGATATAGAGCTCGGCCCGAACTCCTTCGATCGCGCAGTGCTGAAACTCGAAAAATTCGGGCTCTTTGGTAATACGCGTGAATTCGGGGCCGCCCACCTGTTCGAGATAAGTCCCGTCCTCGTAGACTGCGGTCTCGTGCCAGCGCGCCCTGAGATAGATCGCCACGACAAGCGGGATGAGCCCGTCGCGCATCCCGAAATCCTTGCCGCGCAAGCGGGCCGCGAGGATCTCGTAACCTACCGGCTTGTCTGCTGCTTTGAGGATCCGGCCGATTTCGTTGAGCGCGGGCGCGAAATTCAGCGGATCGTCGCCTTCGCGCGGGATGCGCACGCCCCAGCGACCCTCATGTTGAACATGGATCCCGCCCGCCTGAAGAACCGACAGATAGATTGCCCGCTCCGGCGGCGTGTTGTCGATGGGCAAACCGAGGCACGGCTGATCGGCGTTAGTGGCAAGTGCCTCGATGAGCAGGCTGCGAGCGCGCGCGGCGGCGGAGCTCAGACTTCGCCGATTGATCAGCTCGTTGCTGACCCGCGGACATTGCGCGAAGGCATCGTCGCAAAGGTCGGAAAGGTGCGCCATGAAGCTGCGCGACGAGGCGAACTGACGTTCGCCCGCATGGTCGCGCCAACGGATCCCGGCGGCGGCGCTGCCGCGCACGTCCAGCAAGCTGCCCAAGGTGCGGCTGAGCCTTTCCTCTGCCAGCGCGAGCTGGCGCGAAACCTCGGTACGGGCAATGCGGTCGCCGGCCAGGGCGGCGACATGATCACGCACCCAGCGCCAGCAGAGGACGTCGCGCAGCAGGGTCTCGATTCCGGCGGTGGGACGGGGAAGACCGACGATCGTGGTCTCAGGCAGGACGCAGTGCGATAGCCGACTCCAGGCATCCGTCCGGGCCTGTTCTGTGGCCGACAGCAACAGGAAGACACGGCCATCGGCCCCATGCGTGGTGAACTCGTTGGCGGTCTGAACCTCCGCTTCGAAACCCGCACTGTCGAGACAAATCATTTCGAAGTGGCGCAACGCTCCGCGCTCGACATAATGCCGCCGCGCGACGATCGGGTCCGTCCGGACCAGGCGCTTCAGATGGTCGAAGGCCTGCTCGATCGGTCCGATCGCCCGTTCGGCCGCGGCAAACGCCTCGTCGAGATCAACACTGGTATGCGGCCACAGGCACAAGGCACCGGCCGTGCCGCGATCATAGAGGATCCGGGCGTCCTGCGAGAGCCGCGCGATCGCCGTCCTGACGCGCTCCTGCGCCCGCTTATCCACCCCTGCTACCCCGAGGACCACAACGTCCCGGGTGGGCGCGAGCGATGGATCGTCCACCACGTTGAGCAGCGCCACCGTCTTGAGCACACACTCCTCCTCGGCCGTCAGGATTTCGGCCGAGCGCAGAATTTCCAACACCTGGTTCCAGCGCGTAGCATGTGCGCCCGATCCCAGCAGGCTTGCGAAATTCGCATGGAGATAATCGAAGAAGTCGTGCAGCCGATAGGGCCTGAACCCTTCGATCGGCTGCTGCGCGTGCGCCATCAGGCCAAAAGGCTCGGTCGATGAGAGAAAGCTGAAAAGCGAGCGCTCATTCTGCCCGAAGCGCCGCATGGCACGGCTGATCACCGGCAGCACGGTAGCGTCGAGCGGCAAAAGTGCGGGGGCAAGATCGGTCATCGCGGCCGGGGTCACGCCTGGGCCATACCATTTCTGCTCTACCGCACGGGCCATCGTCTGCTCGGCCGCGCGCATAAGCGCCGGCGGGCAGGCATCGAGATCGACATCGAGCGCGGCCGCCATCAATGTGGCCGATTGTTCCAGCGGCGGCGAGAACACTACTTCCTCGTAGCGACCGGCGACCTTTTCCCATTCGCGGCGATGAGCGCTGCTTAGCTGGCTAGCATAGCCCGCAATCGCCTGATGGACGACCGCGACCACCATGAACGGCTTGTCGCCGCTGCGTACCGCAAGCTCGGCGAGGTGCTGAAGCAGATAGACGTCATCCACCTGGGTCTGCGCGGCAGCGAATTCGAGATTCTTGCCAAGCTCGTCGAGGATCAGCAACAGTCCCGCAGCCTGTCCGTCCGCGATGAGCGCGCCGTACAGCGCCTCAACCGCAGCCATTACCTGAGGCGGTTGCGGCTCCGCCTCAAGCGCTGCCTCGAGTGCTCGCGGAAGGGTCTCGAAACAGCGCGTTGCCGTGGCGCGTAGCCCACGCAGCACACTCTTTCCCACGGGTTCGCGTTCGCCCACCACGAGCACCGGCTCGAAACGCTGTGTGGCGCAACAGGTCCGCAGCGCCTCGGGAAGTTGATCGCGCTCGCCAAGGCCTAGGCGCGCCAATGCGAGCGCGAAGCTAGATTTGCCCGATCCATAATCACCGGTCAGGCGCCAGGCACGAGCCGTTGAGCCGCGGCGAAAGCCATCCGACAAACGATGTGCGGTCGCTTCGATGAACGGGGTCACGACATAATGGAGACTAGCGCCCGGATCAGCGAAGTCACGCTCGATCTGGACCGACCGCAGATGATGCGGCCGCACCTGCAGAAGTGCATCGAACCGCAGGGGCGCGCTGCGCGTTTCGGTCTTAAGCATTGACCAGCTCCGTGGCCAGCTGGTGTCTAAACAGGTCCTGCAACAATTGCACGGCGGTCGGCCGCGCCACCCGGCGGACCATATATTGATTGAAGCTCTCGATGAGCTCGAGGCGCGATGGACTCCGCGCGGCCAAGCGAGCCACGCGCGCCAATACTTCATCTTCCGGCATCCGGAATACTCGCCCAGGCGCGCCGGGACCAAAAGTGATCGCGGAAAGGGCGACGGTTTCCTCATATTCGAACGACTTGCTCCACCAGTCGTGAAGGCAATATTCGAACAGTGCGTCGCTGATCGGCGACTTCGCATCGAGATCGAACGCAAACACCGGTTCGCGCCGGCCGTTGGCTGTCTCCCGATCACCGGCGCGTGATACCAGGCCGAGCGATGACAGGGGGCTATCAATGCCGTCCTCGCCACGCCCGTTGCGTCCGCGCAGATAGGTATGCAGCCAGACGTCAAAATGCTGACGAGCGCTGACGCTCGACAGCGCTCGTCCGGCACGCTCTGCCTCGCGGGTAAATGCTGTCATCACCTCGGAGGTTGTGAAAAGGCGTTCGTTCCAGCGGTTGATCAGGAATTCCCATGCGAAGAAAGCGTTCTCGCGCAGTGTCGCGATATTCCAGTGGAGCAGCCACAGCGTCTGCTCATCCTCGAGGAAGCGGTCATAACCGCCCGAGCCGAGGACCGTCTCTCCGAAGAGGGTAAGCTTCCACATTCCGTCGCGCCGGGTTGCAACACCATAGGCTTCCACCCAGGCGCGCAGGGACTCCACCATATTCTTGCCAAGCCCAAGCCTGACCACGCCGCGAAGCGGATCGGTGAACACATCTTCACCGCTCTCGATGGCCTGCGTCGCCTTCGGCAACCAAGCGGTCCGCAGCGCAAAGCTCTGATGCCCACCGAAACGGAATGTCTGAAGGTCGGCTGCAGCTTTGTTCACTCTTTACCCCTTAGCATTCGCTCGTCGGATCCTAGCAAGCCCGGGCCGTTTTCACCAGCCTCAATGCGCTTCGCCCCGCGATCGTCCGCTCCCCACCAATGTCCCGGAAATCCCTAATCACCGCAATCTGTGCCAATGCCAAATCACTTCTTCATAGTACTCCGCGCCCCCGTTGCGATATTCCATCGAGATGCGCAATGTCATACCTTAGGGAATCCGGCATAGCCCGCCTTCAGGCGCGCGAGCAGCTCGGGCGCGAGACGATGGCCCCATGCAGCCAGGCTCGGCGAGGAAGGTAGACCTTGAAGTCGGGGATCTGATCCGCCTTGTCTCGGTTAACGCCCAGCGGAATAGGAGACAGGTTCCAGAACTCGTCATGGGCAACAGGCGGCCAGCTGCTGTTGAAGCCGCGCCATCCAATTCGACGAACCGACGCAATGCGATCGGCCGATTGAACTCGCATCAAGTGCCGCAACGACGCCTCGCCGGCGGAGCGGACGAGTTCGAAGGTCTAGATCGCAACTTCGCTCCAGATGCATTTTAGCACCGTGCCGAGACCGCTGAGCTAGACATTGGCGTCCTCAAATGTGCGCAGAAAGCGCATGGTCAAGCCGCCTCGACCAGCTTCGGCGACCGACTAAAAGGTCGGTCTAAAGTCCCCTAATCTCAACAGGTTGCGCAAACAGGGTCAGTCTTGTGGAAAAAAAGATGCAAAATCGGGTCAGTCTTCCTGAAAAATCAGGGTCAAACTCGATTCGGCAGATTCAACGATCTCAATACTTTGATAGGGTCAGTCTTCATGAAAGACGACACGATGGCGTTTTTTCAGGAAGATTGGCCCTGCTTTTTCAGGAAGACTGACCCGATTTAACGCCTGTGCTGCATCCCGGCGACGGGAATCCATCCAAGCGCTGAGTGGACGAGATCCGTCGTCAACGGGGCGAGTTAAAATTATTCGGGGATTGAGCAGCCGCGAGCCAATGTCGCTCAAGCGTCTCGCTCTTAGGACGACCCAATCAGACCGTCGAACAATGTAGTATCGCGGCTTTCAAATATTTGAAGCGGCGATTCCTTCTAGGTCAGCGCGGCGCCATATATGCCCCGCACCGTTCGTAACCGACGCATGGGGATAAACTCCCAGTTCGGCTAGATGTTGTTTTAGCTCGGGGGCTCGGACCCCCATGCGATCGGCGATCTCTGGTGTGAAGGCAAACTCCTTCGCAAACGCCAAGACTGCCGGTTCTCCGAGAGGCAAACCTCCCAGCGAATGGCTGCGCCAATCCCAAGCTGCCGGATTGATCGAGTTTGTGTCCGATACTATGGGCATTACCAATAGTTTGTTGGTGCAAACCAAGGAAGGCCGAGGCGGCGGCACCTGGGCATACTGGCATGGCATACGCCAAACACCTGAGCCCGGAATTCCACGTCTGGTGCAATACGGTGGTTCGGGATCGCATGGAAGGCAAGTTCGTCCCCATCGCGTCGGCCGACCTCCTCGGCATGCTCTGGACTGACGTATATCACTCTCATTACAATAGCCGCAGCTCCTGGGTGGGCGCGCGCCACTTCACGGGGCTTCAGGAATCGTCGAAAGTCGGGGGG
>OVEP010006220.1_pt2 | contig 14304 bp, 18 predicted proteins | sample 1779801 | NCBI WGS metagenome assembly OVEP01 (sample SAMEA3914791, study PRJEB12502) | metagenome | biome: forest; material: soil | place: Canada | collected 2011-07-03 | depth 0.1 m
GGCGGCCCGGTCGGCGCCGGCGGCGGCGACCGCCTGCTCACGGCGGGCGGTGCGGGAGCCGGTCCTGGGGGCGAGCCGCTGTCCGGCGAAGCCCAGCAGCGCGGGCAGCAGGGTCACCGCGACCGCGACCGCGACCAGGACCGATCCTGCGGCGCACAGGCCCATCACGGTCAGGAACGGGATGCCGACCACGGACAGGCCGACCATCGCGATCACCACGGTCAGCCCGGCGAACACCACCGCGCTGCCCGCGGTGCCGACCGCCAGCGCGGCCGACTCGGACGGGTCCACCCCCTGGGAGAGTTGGGATCGGTGCCGGGTGACGATGAACAGCGCGTAGTCGATGCCGACGGCCAGCGCGATCATCAGCGCCAGGGTGAGCGCGGTACTGGAGATGGTCGCCGCACCGGTCAGCGCGAGCACCCCGCCGAGCCCGACGGCGACCCCGATCAGGGCGCTGAGCAGCGGCATTCCGGCGGTCAGCAGCGAGCCGAAGGTGAGCGCGAGGACCACCACGGCCACGGCCACGCCGATCATGTCGGCCGCGCCGGGCTGCGCCTTGGCGCTGCTGTAGGCGGCGCCGCCCACCTCGACGCCCAGGCCCGCGCTGTGGGCGCCCTGCACCGAGGAGCTGAGCCGGTCCAGCGAGTCGGAATCCAGCTGGTTGGCCTGCACCCGGTACTGGACCTGGGCTATCGCGGTGGTGTGGTCCGGCGACATCGCCCCGGAGGTGCTCGGCGGGATGACGGCCGCGACCTGCGGGGCCTGCCGGGCGTCGGCGAGCGCGGACGTGATCGCGGCCTGCTCGGCCGGTTCGGTCAGCTTGTGCCCGGCCGGGGCGGTGAAGACGATCTGGGCGCTGGTACCGGCGGCGGCGGGGAAGTCCTGCTGCATCCGGTTCAGGGCCTGCTGCGACTGGGAGCCCGGGATGGTGAAGGTGTCGTCCAGCTTCCCGGCCCCGCCGACCGTGACCGCGCAGGCCACGACCGCCGCTATCGCGGCCAGCCAGGCCGCCAGGACCAGTCGGCGGTGGCGGAAGGAGAGGTGTCCGAGGCGGTACAAGACCGTGGCCATGGCTGTTCCTAGGGGCGGGAGAGAAGCCGAAATGCGGCAGTACTGCCACATTAGCAAAGTGGCAGTACTGCCATGAGTAGCCGGGGGCTGGTGGGGGCTGCGATGATCCGAGGGTGAACGGTGACATCCTGGGACGGCGCGAACAGAACAAGCAGCGGACCCGCCGCGCCCTGGTCCAGGCCGCCGGGCAGCTCTTCGACGAGCGCGGCTTCGACGCCACCACCGTGCGGGACATCGCCGCCGCCGCCGGGGTCGGCGAACGGACCTTCTTCCGCTACTTCCCGTCCAAGGAGAGCCTGGTCCTGCACCAGGCCCGGGAGATGATCCCGCTGCTGCAGCAGGCGGTCCGCGACCGGCCGGCGGCGGAGTCCAGCTACACCGCCATGCGCAACGCCGTACTCGGGCTGCTCGACGTCTACGGCGCCGCCCCGGCGGTGCTGACCTCCGGCACGTCCCTGCAGGCCACCTCGCGCGGCGACCGGTACCTGCTGTTCGACATCGAGGAGGCGGTCACCACAGCCATCCTGGACCGGCTCACCGCGGCGGGCTCCGACACCACCGCCCCAGGGGTCCGGCTGCGCGCCGCCGTCCAGGCCAAGGCGGGAGTCGCCGCGATGCGGGCGATCCGAACGGTCTACCCCACCCTGGCCGCAGCCGGCTCGACCGCGAACGACGCCGCCACCCTGGTCCACGAGGCCTTCGTCGCGCTCGAAAACCGCGACCCGGAGGCGGGCCAGGAGGCGGGCCAGGAGGCGTGACGACGGTCGCCCGCGCACGCCGACAGCCGCCGTCGCGGGCCCGCGACGGCGGCTGTCGGTTCACCGCCAGGGGCTACTCGGGCTGCTGGAAGGCCGCCGCGACCTGCCGGGCCTCGTTCTCCGCTCCGTAGACGTTGGGGTGGACGAAGGTGCAGGTCTCGCCGGTGCCGGGGATCTCCTTGCAGAACCCGGCCGGCGGGTCGGTCTGGTCGCCCTGCCCGGTGAGGTCGTCCTTGACCCCGTACATCCACTTCTGGTCGGCGCTGGCGCACACCCCGTGCCCGACGCTGGAGCTGTAGGTGTCGACGTACGTCGCGCCGTGCTCCTCGGCCTGGTACCTGATCAGGTCGTTGAGCCGCCGCTCCAGGCTGTCCAGCCAGGGCATGTCGCCCTTGGCGACGGTGCCGAGCTGGTGGAAGTCGCCCCAGCTGCAGCCGCTGCTGGTGGGCACGATGGCCGGGTAGCCGACCACCGCGACCTTGGCGAACCGCGCGCGGTCCTTGATCTGGTTCATCATCTCGCCGAATTCATGGTCGAGTTGGGCGAACTTGCCGTCCAGCCAGGCGCGGCCGTCGCCCTCGGTGTAGTACTTCGTACAGGGAGTCCCGAGGCCGAACGTCTTGAGGCCGCGTTCCAGGCACTCGGTGACGATGTCGCCGAAGCCGAGGCTGTTCCCGCCGATGCCGACGCTGACGTAGTCGGCGCCGGGGTTGACCGAGTCGATCTGGGCGGGCCGGTCCTGCCAGCCGCCCGGCGGCGGCGTCGAGGGCGGGCCGTAGAGCTTCGAGGCGGGCTGCGGGCCGAGGATGCCGTCCTGCACCTCGGCCGCGCCGCAGGTCACGTCGTGCAGGTCCAGGCCGAGTTCACCGGCGACCTGGTGCGGGTAGTTGTCGTAGGACCGGCCGCAGCCGTCGCTGTCGTCCCAGGGCCGGACGAAGACGTTGGCGCTGTACGAGTCCCCGAGGGCCACGTAGGAGGGAGCGCTGCGGACGGCGGTCTGCGCCGCCGAGGCGGTGCCGAAGCCCGCCAGGGTGGCGGCGAGTGCGGTGGCGGCGGCAAGCGAGGCGCGGACGGTGGCAGGCATGGTGAATCCGGACATGCGGTGTGCCCCTTCGTGTAAGAACTACCGTCACCGAACGTATCGACGCGCACACGCAGGGTCAATGGCTTTGGGCGGCCGCCCACCCCAAGGAGTGATCAGCGGCAGAACGCCCGACAACCCGCCCCCGAATGTGCCGCGCCCGCCGCAGGCCGGCTAGTCGCCCCGGCCCTGCCACGTGGTGACGCAGGCCTCGTTGCCCTCGGCGTCGGCGAGCAGCCAGAACGCGGGGGCTTCCGCCGCCGAGACGAGCCGGCCCCCGGCCGCCAGGGCCGCCTCGATCCGCCGGGCCGCCTCGTCGTGCGGGACGCAGACGTCGAAGTGGATGCGGTTGCGCTGCGGGCGCGGCCGGTCCATCTGCTGGAACCAGATCGAGGGCCCCTGCCGGACCGGGTCGACCAGCGGGTCCTCGGGCCCGTCGGACCCCGGCTCGTCGACGTAGCCCAGCACCGCCTTCCAGAACGGGCGGACCGCCGCGATGTCGAGCGCGTCGACGGCGATCTCCACGGTCTGCACCGACCTCGGCGCGTCCGCGCCGACCTCGGGTTCGGTCCGCAGCCCGGCCTCGGCCACAGCCGCCGAGATCCGGCGCGCGAGCTCGACGTCCAGCGCGGTCAGCGCCGCCCGGTCGGCCGACTGAAGGGTGAGCACGACCCGGTCCGGACGCAGGTCCACCCGCAGGTGCCGGTCGGCGTCCGGGCCGCAGGCCGCGACCGCGCTCCCGGCCACCTCCGCCGCCCGGGCCAGTGACCCGACCCGCACGGAGGCGCCCAACGCGCCCAGCAGATAGCGCCACCCCTGGTCGCCGACCGCGTCCGAGGCTTCCTGCCGACCCAGTGTCCGTTCCATCCCGACATCCTCCCGCACACCGGCTCCGGCCGGATGCGATCGGATGATCTTATGAAAACGAGCTGGCATGATCGTGCGTCATGACTCAAACGGGGAGGCACATATGATCGGCACCAGTGCGTCGGGGGAACGGTCCGGACGCCGGGCGGTACTCGCCGGGGCGTTCGCGGGCGTGGCCGGGATGGCCGTGGCGACCGCCGTCCAGCCCGCCGAGGCGGCCACCGTCGGGACGCCCCTGGACTGGTACGACGTCAAGGACTACGGAGCCGCGGGCGACGGCGTCACCAACGACACGGCAGCGGTCCAGTCCGCCCTGACCGCTGCCGCGACCGGCGGCGGAACCGTCTACTTCCCCGCCGGGACGTACCTGGTGGTGCCGGGCAGCGGCACCCCGGCGCTGACCGTCGGCGGCAACGGAATCCGCCTGGTCGGCGCGGGCAGCAAGGCGTCGACCCTGGTGAAGGGCGGCAGCGGGATCCTGCTGCGGATGTCCGGCGCGGGCGCCGACCCCACCGGCGCGACCCACCGCCGCTACTGCGCGATCGAGGACCTGGGCCTCAACGGCAACAGCGAGACCGGCCTGCTGCTGGAGCTGTACTACACGGACAACTGCTACGTCCGTGATGTCTTCATGACCAGCAACAACGACCTCTGCATCGACGGCGTCGAGCTCTGGGACTCCCGCTTCTACAACCTCGCCGTCGAGTCCTGCACCGGGACCGCGGGCAGCACCACGCAGCCCAACATCTGGCTGCGCAACTCCTCCGCCACCAGTGGCTGGGGCTACAGCACCGACAACGTCAACCAGGTGCACTTCATCGGCTGCCGGCTTGAGGCCTTCGGCACCGGCGCGCTGTGGATCACCCAGGGGACGGCCAAGACCAACAACCCCAACGGGATCTACCTCACCGACTGCAAGTTCGAGACCTCCAGCATGCAGGGCGGCCCGCACCTGAAGACGGACGCCTCCTGCACGCACGTCTACGCGACCAACATCTACGCCTACGCGGGCGGCTTCGCCGGCGGCTACTCCACGGCGCAGAACATCATCGGCTGGGCCGCCTCCTCCAGCGCCCTGGAGAACGTGCTGATCGCCAACGGCGCCACCGCGACCGTGAACTCCGGCGTCGACCTCTACTCGGGCCCCGGCTCGACCGCCGTGCTGCGCAACGTCGTCGGCGGCTACACCACCAAGCCGACCGGCGCCCACATCTACTACGAGAGCTCCAGCACCGGCGACTTCCGGGTGGAGAACAGCTACGGCAGCACCGGTGCCGAGGCCAGCGGCACCCTGCCCACGACCAACGCCCCGAACCCGCCGCTGCGCCTGGTCGCGGGCGCGGTCAGCGACTCGTCGTTCACCCACCCGCCGCTCGACGGCACCATGGCCGTGGACACCACCGACAAGCGCCTCTACGTCCGCGTGGGCGGCGCCTGGCTGTGGACCGCGCTCAGCTCCTGACCCGACGCGCCCCCGCCTCCCCGGCTCCTGACTCGCCGCCCGCGGGGAGCGAGTCTACGCTGGGAGGCGGGACGCAGCACCGGGAGACTGCTATGAGCGACCGCTACTTCCACGTCGACCACGCCGGGCACTCCATCAGCGTGGAGATCCGCAGCGGGCACGCGCGGCAGATCGAGCTGCTGGTCGACGGCAAGGAGGTCGGCTCCCGCCGCGAGCGGGCGTCCGACGCGGTCGAACTGACCGGCGAACTACCCGACGATGTGCCGCAGCCCTTCACCGTCCGAGTGGAGCGGCTGCGCCACCGCGCCCACGACCCCGCCTGCACCCTCCTCCTCGACGGCCAGGAGATCCCCATCCCCGAACGCGCCCCCCTCGGCGGACCGCCCGAGCGGTTCTGAGGGATCCAGGTACCTGGGCCGTACTCCACGTCGTTCTCCCCTCCTCGGCCGGACGCAGCGCCGACCTTAGCCGCTGACGGCGCAAGGGATGTGATGCTCAGTCAACTCCCGCTGATGGGGCAGCAGTGGATGTCCTACAGGTGGCGCACCCACAGGTTGGTCTCGGCGTAGGTTCCCCGGTCGTTCTCGCGGTCGATTTCCAGGAGGTCGAGTGCCTCCGGAACGACGTAACGCCCGGTCTGGGGGAACGCCATCCGGGTCCATTTCTCCCACTCCGCGACGGTTCCGGGGACGACCATGGAACGCGGAGCCGGGGTCAGCATCGTTGCCCCGAGTCTCTGGTGCGTGCGGATCCAGGGGTCCAGGTGCAGCCCGTCACCGCGCGTCCAGCGGGCGAACTCCTCCATCGGTGTCAGCGGGTACTTCGCCTTGAGGGCCGGCCGCACCGGGGCGATCACACGCCGCAGTCCGGCATCGGCAGCACGGTCGCGCAGTGCGGTGAGCACCTTCCCGGCCAGTCCGCCGCCTGTGCGGTCCGGCCGCACCGTGGCGGCCATGATGCAGAGCGTGTCGGGCTTCACCGAGCCCTCGTGCTCCGTCACCGCGCTGACCAGGGCACCGTCGTAGCCTGTCGGCAGGCTGCCGGTCTCCCCGTCCCAGCGCAGGGGCACGGCCCGCCCGTCGGCGACGACCTCGCCGTCCTCCACGAGCAGCACGTCGAAGCCCGGAAAATAGCTCTGCACCCGCTCCCGATAGATGTTCGAGAGCGGGTCACGCAGGACGAAGGCTGGCCAGCCGTCCCGTAGCGCGGCCTTGGCCTCGCCTTCGAGATCGGGGCGGTCGCTGGCGGTGACGATCTCTGGCGTGGGCACCCGGGGATCATAGAGGACCGGCTCAGCCCTCGGGCAAGCCTCGGATGACGCCGACAACTCACCACGGCAGTACCGACGTTCCGCCTCCTGTTGGCTCGCCGGACCTAGGGCGTCGGTACCAGGTCGGGTGCGATGCAGCTGGGCACCTGTCGTACCAGCTCGACCATCAGCGAGGTCAGCGGGGCGTTCTTGGAGGGCGCGATGAACAGCAGGTGGTCCCCGGGGTCCATCGCACCGGGGTAGATGTCGTGGATCCCCTTGCTGCTGTCGGCCAAGTTCGTCGGCAGCACCTTCAGCAGGCGGCTGTACAGGGCGTCGCCGGTGGGCGGGCCGCTGTCGGTGGGGGCGGTGGCGTGGCACGAGGGCGACGCCGCCATCACTGCCGCGGGGATTCCGGCCTGGTCCAAGGTGGCCTGCAGGCCGGAGAGGCCCTTCAGGCTGAACAGCCGCACGGTGACCATGCCGCCCGGCTTGGACTGCACGGCGTAGTCGGCGTTGACGACGTCCAGGCCGCTGAAGCCCGGGGCGTGCTGCTGCGGGTTCGGCGCGGCGGACGGGCCGCCGGTGCTCGCCGTGCCGCGCGATACCGGCGCGGCCTGACCCGTGCTGTGCGTCCCGGAGCCCAGCGGCAGGGCGAACACCGCAGCGGCGGCGGCTGCGGCGGCGAAGCCCACGGTGAAGGCCAGTTGGCGGCGCACCGTGCGCAGCCGGGGCCGGGCCGGGCGGCCGGTGGGGGCGGACAGGGAGACCGCGTGGGCGTTCAGCTCCTCGCCGAGCTGCTGCTTGAACTGCGCGAGAGCGGTCACTGGGCGGCCTCCAGAAGGTCTTCGCAGGTGGTGATGTGGGTCTGGCCGGCGGCGCGCAGGGCCTTGCGGGCGCGGTGCAGCCGTACCCGGGCGGTGGCCGAGCTGATCCCCAGCGCCTGCGCCGCCTCGCCGACGGTGAGCCCGTCCAGGGCCACCAGGTCGAGTACCCCGCGCAGCGGCGCGGAGAGTGCGGCGTGGGCGGACGCGAGCTGCCGGGCGGCCCGGTCGGCGTCGATCCGCGCCTCGATGGCGGCGACGGCCTCGTCGTCCAGCAGTCGCCGCCCGCTGATCCGGGCGACCGCCTGCCGTTCACGGGCGGTGCCGTGGAAGTGGGCGTGGATGACGCTGCGCGATATGCCGTAGAGCCAGGCGATCGGTGCGCCGCGCCGGGCGTCGTAGGTGTGCGCGCCCTCCAGGGCGGCCACGAAGATGTCCGCGGTCAGGTCGGCGGCCAGGTGCGGGCTGTCGACCCGCCGGGTGACGAAGCTGAGCACAGTGTCGAACTGCTGCTCGTAGAACACGGCGAACCCGGCCGGGTCCCGCGTGGGTGGTGCTGTCGGATGCTCCGCTGGCACGGATGGCTCCTCAGGACTGGTCAGGGGTGCGATGCCTTACACCCCGTACTAGTGTCCTGGGCCCTTGAGCGTTACATCCGCAGTGGGGCGGAGCCCCTGGTGCGCGGCGTGGGGGTTACCGCGCACCAGGGGCTCCGCGTGTGGGGGTGGGGAGGGGTCAGCAGGCGCCGTCGTCGGTCCAGACGGCCCAGGAGCCGGCCGCGCCCGGGGTGGCGCCGGTGGAGTACCAGGTGGAGGTCCACTTGTCGCCGTTGTAGGCGACGATGTCCCCCGGTACGTAGGAGGTCCCGGCGCTCCAGGCGGCCAGGCCGGTGCAGGTGGTGGGCGGCGGGGTGGTGCCGCTGCCCACCGTCCAGCTGAAGGACGCGCTGCCGCTCGCGCCGGTGGGGTCGGTCGCGGTCACCACCACGTTGTAGCTGCCGGCCGTGTTCAACGCGCCGGTGATCAGACCGGACTGGCTGATGGAGGTCTTCGGCGGCAGCCCGGTCGCGGTGTAGCTGAGGGCGGCCCCGGCCGAGTCCGTCCCGCTGATCTGCAGGTCGGCGGCGGTTCCGACGGCGTCGGACTGGCTGCCCGGGTTGCTGACGCTGACGGTGTTGCCGGTCGGCGGGGTCGGGGTACTGCTGCCGTAGCCGACGGTGAAGTCCCCGGAGCTGTCGTCCGCGCCGGTCGAGGCGATCACCGTGCCGCTGCTGTTGGTCATGTCGATCGCCTGGGCGTCGGCGGCCTGCAGCGAACCGTTGTCGATGGTGGAACCGGTGAACTGGATCGAGCCGAAGTTCGGCAGCTGGGTGACGCTGTTGCCGGAGGTGACCGCCTCGGCCACCACCTCGGCGCTGGCGTTCGAGGCGCCCGACGGCTTGGCCACCACGTTGTTCTCGGTCCAGCCCTCGGTGCTGTCGGTGAGCACCAGGTCGTACTTGCCGTTGCTCTGGTAGGTGACCGTGGAGGTCAGGCTGTCACCGGCGGCCACCGGCTCGTTGTACTCCTGGATCGAGTTCGCCGGGTAGGTCTCCCACCAGGCGAACGGCTCCGGCGAGCCGCTGGAGCAGTCGACGCCGGTGCCGTCCTGCTCGACGGTGGTGCTGCCCCAGCCGTCCAGGCCGATCCAGAACGCGACGATGCCGTCCGAGGTGCACTGGACCGAGGGTTCGACCCAGCTGGAGGTCACCGTGGTGTACGAGCCGCTGTCGGCCGCGTAGCCGGCCCAGTTGGTACTGGTCTGGGTGGCGGCGGAATGCTGCTGGGCGTTGAGCAGGTGGGAGAAGTGCGTGAGGTTCTGCACCGGCACGGTGACCGCGTCGGGGCGGGGACGACTGTCCGCCCCGTGGTGGACGGTCATCGGCCGGATGGTCGCGGGCGCGACGGTCGCGGGATGGACGGTCGCGGTCTGCTGGTGGGCGGGGGCGGTCGACGGTGTCGCGGCCTGGGCCACGGCGCCACCCGCTAACGAAAGGGCGAGCGCGAGTACCGCCGTGGACAGGGTTCTGAGCTTGCGCACGTAACCACTCCTCATCTGGACGCGAGACCCGGATCTGAGCCGGTCAATCACGTGAATGTTGGAGTGCGCGGTGATCCGCCACAATGCCGAAAGCTGGACAGTGGCCACAACTCGCCACCGGTTCGGAGCCGACGGGTTCGGAGCCGACGGGTTCGGAGCCGGCCGCGTCAGAGCCAGCCGCGCCGCGCCGCCTGGAGTCCGGCCTGGAAGCGGGTCCGGGCGTCGAGGACGGCCATGATGTGCCCCACCCGCCGGGTCATGGTGCGCTGGGTGATGCCGAGCGCGCGGATGATCGCGGCGTCCTTGACGCCCCCGGCGAGCATGGTGAGCAGTTCCAGGTCGCGCTGGTCGAGCAGGCCGGGCGCGGCGCCGGTGACCGCGATCGGGGCGGCCCGCTCCCACAGCAGGTCGAAGCAGGTGACCAGGGCGGTGAGCAGCGGCGAGGCGCGGACGAAGATGGCGGCGGTGGGCTCGGTGGCGGCGAAGCTCAGCGGGATCATCGCCTCGCGCTGGTCGGCGATGAGCATCTTCATCCGGACCGAGGGCAGGCTGCGGGCCTCCTCCCCGGCCGCTATGCAGGCCATGGTGAAGTCCATCCGGCGCTTCCCCTCCAGGCCGGAGGCGTCGTAGATCACCTGGCAGGCGACGCCCCGGCGGAGCAGCTGGAACTCGATCGGGTTGGCCACCGGGCTGTCGAAGTACGGCGGGCAGTCGACGACCTTCATCTGCCGCTCGGCGCCGAGCTGCATCTGCTCCACCCGGTGGCGGATCGCGGTCGGCCCCTCGATGAGCTCCACCAGGTCGCTCACCGCCCCGGTCTCCGCGCTGCGGAAGCGCTCGGCGAGGTCGCGGGCGCGGGCGCGGAACCGCTCCAGGTCCTCCTGGCGGCTGGCCACCAGGGCGTCCACGGCGACCTCCGGCGGGGCCGCCGTGTAGCGGGCGGGCGAGCCGCTGAGGCGGGTGACCAGGCCGGCCTCGACCAGGCGCCGCAGGCAGGGCCGGATCCGGGCGGGCGTCGAGTCGACCGCCGCCGCCAGCTCGGCGGTGGTGCCGCGCGGCGCCGAGAGCACGCACAGGTACAGGGCGCTCTCGGCGGCGCCGAGTCCGACCGGCTCTAACAGGGCGTCAGACATGGCGCACAGCATAGTGATCAGCTGCGGGAACAGCAGCGGTTACGGCGGCAGCGTTATGGCGGCAGCGTTATGGCGGCACCGGTTACGGCTGGCCGACCGGCTGCCGGGCGGCGAGGTGCGGGTACTCCGCGGCGCGGTGCTGGAAGGCCAGCACGGCCGGGTTCTGGATGGCGCCGTCGCGGATCTCGATGGCGCGGCGGATGGTCTCGTCCGCGTCCCAGGCGCTGGGGCCGTCCAGGACCGTGCGCAGGTGCGGGATCAGCGCCTCGCTGTTCTCCCAGGTGGCGGAGTTCCACAGGTAGGAGGGGCTGTGGTCGACACCGTAGTAGTGCACATTGTCACCGACGGTGAACATGGGCTGGTCGAAGGTGGTGGGCTTGGCCCAGCTGAAGCCCATTCCCGCGTCGCAGGAGACGTCGACCACGAGCGTGCCGGGCGCGAGCGTGCCGAGGTCCTCGTCGATCAGGAACGTCAGCGGCGCACCGGTGTCCTGGAGGACGCAGTTGACGATGATGTCGTGACCGGAGAGGAACTCCGCCAGCGGGATCCGGCCGTCCTGGGTGAGGGCGTGGCTGCGGCGCGGGTCGGAGGTGTCGTCCGCCTCGTCGTGGTCGAACTGGACGATCCGGGCGGAGTGGATCGGCGAGCTGACGGCGGTGACGCCACGCGCGGTGAGCACGTCGACGTTGTGCACGCCAAGGGAGTTGAGTGCGGTCACCGCGCCTCGCGCGGTCGCGCCGAAGCCGATCACCACGGCACGCAGGCGTCGGCCGTAGTCACCGGTCGAGCCACGCAGCTGCATGGCGTGCAGCACCGACGAGTACCCGGCGAGCTCGTTGTTCTTGTGGAAGACGTGCAGGTTGAACGAGCCGTCGCTGGTCCAGTGGTTCATCGCCTCGAACGCGATCACGGTGAGCCGCCGGTCGATGGCCAGTTGGGTGATCGTCTCGTCCTGGACGCAGTGCGGCCAGCCCCAGAGGATCTGTCCCTCGCGCAGTTCGGCGACGTCCTCGGCCATCGGCTTGGCCAGCACCACCACGTCGCTGCGGGCGATCAGCTCCGCGCGCGGCAGCAGTCCGGCGACGAGCGGGGCCAGCTGCTCGTCGGAGACCCCGAAGTGCGCTCCGTAGCCCTGCTCCAGGTGGATGCGGCGGCGGAGGTCCGGGGCGATCCGGTCGAAATGCGCGGGATGGACGGGCAGCCGGTGCTCGTTCTCCTTGCGCGACCGCGCCATGATGCCGAGATTGAGTTGTCGCAAAATGCCCCTTTGATTAATTCAGTTGTAGCACGCCCCACCTAATCACCCACGAATGGCCGGTCGACGGAAGTGGACTATTCAGGGCGCATCACCAGGCAGCTGCTGGTGGCCGTGGCGTAGATCCTGCCCTCCGCGTCCAGCAGCCTGCCCTCCGCCAGCGCGGTGCGGCGGCCGAGGTGGACCACGGTGCCGACGGCGGTGATCGGGCCGGTGGCGACGGTCACCGGGCGCAGGAACTTCACCGAGAGATCGAGGCTGGTGTAGAAGACGCCCGCCGGGAGCCTGGTGTGCACCGCGCATCCGCAGGCGGAGTCGAGCAGGGTGGCGAACACCCCGCCGTGCACCGAGCCGATCGGGTTGTAGTGGAACTCCTTGGGCGTCAGCCGGAATTCGACCCGCCCCTCCTCGAAGCTGATGCCGTCGAAATCGAGCGTCGCCATGATCGGCGGGCGGGCCACCCGGCCGCCGGCCATCGCGGCGAAGAACTCCAGGCCGCTCATCCCGGCCGCGGCCCCGGCCGTCAGCTGCGGATCGGCCCAGCCGTGGGTACGCTCCCGGACCGCCGTCAGCGTGTCGGCGGCGGCGTCGTCCAGCTGGTCGGACTGCGTGGTACCGGTCATCGGTCGCCCCTTGCTCTGGTGCTCTGACTGCTGTGCGGCCACGCTAGGACAGCTGAGTTCTCCTATGCAACTCAGCCAGGTAGAATCGGCCCATGAGTCCCGCCCGCGAACCCGCCGCCGCTGCCGAAGCCCCCGCCGAGGCCGATGCCCACGCTGAGGCCGGACCCCGCGCCGGAACTGCCGAGGCCGACCGTCCGGCCGTCGCGTTCAGCGCGTACGACAGCGAGACCTGCTCGATCGCCCGCACCCTGGCGGTGATCGGCGACCGCTGGACGCTGCTGGTGCTGCGCGACGTGGCGAACGGGATCCGCCGCTTCGACGAGCTGACCGACCACCTCGGCGTCGCCCGCAACGTGCTCACCCGGCGGCTGGCCAAACTCACCGAGGCCGGGCTGGTCAGCCGCTCGGCGTACCGGGTGGAGGGCGCCCGCGAGCGGCAGGAGTACCGGCTGACGCCCGCCGGGCGCGAGCTGGTGCCGATCCTGCTGGCGTTCATGGGCTGGGGTGACCGGCACCTGGCCGGTCCGGACGGGCCGCCCTCCGTGGCCACCCACCACGACTGCGGCGCGCCGGTCCGGGTCACGGTCGGCTGCGACGCGGGGCACGACCTCGGCGACCGCCCCCGGGTCTCGCTCCGCCCGGGCCCCGGCAGCCGCCGCCGCTGACCGCGGCGCCCCCGGGGCCGCAACCGGGACCGGTACGCTCGGGGCGGCGGTACAGCGGCCAGGCGGGGGCGACGCGGCAGCGGGCCGCCCGCGCGTGACGTACGAGCCGGTCGGGACGCGGCCGGGAGGGGCGGTCCGGTGCGGTACCTGGGGATCGGGGAGCTGGCCCGGCAGGCGGGGGTACGGCCCTCCGCGCTGCGCTACTACGAGAGCCTGGGGCTGCTGCCCACCGCGCGCCGCGAGGGCGGACGCAGGCTGTGGCCCGCGGCCACGCTGCGCCGGGTGGCGCTGATCCGGATGTCGCAGCGGGCCGGGTTCACCCTGGCCGAGATCCGCGAGCTGCTGGAGGGCGCGCCCGGCCAGGGCGCCACCCGGCAGTGGCGGGTCCTGGCCGAACGCAAACTCCCGGAACTCGACCGCTTCATCGAGCAGACCCAGCGCCTGCGCGACTCCGTGGCCGCCTGCCTGGCCTGCGGCTGCATGAGCGTCGACGCCTGCGAACTGCTCACCGGCCCCTGACCACCCGCACGGCCGCCAACCACCGTTCCCGGCAGGCAGCGTGCGGAGCTACTTGCGGATGGTGAAGCCGCCGTCGACCGGCAGCGTCGCACCGGTGACGAAGGAGGCGCGGTCGCTGCACAGCCAGGCCGCCGCCTGGGCCACCTCGTCCGGCGCGGCGGTGCGCGGCTGCGGGGTGGCCGCGTGCAGCACCTGCTCGATGTCCGGGCGGATGTCCAGCCAGGCCTCGACCATCTCGGTCCGGGTGGTGCCCGGCGCGATCGCGTTGACCCGGATCCCCTGCGCGCCGTACTCGTTGGCCGCCGCCCGGGTCAGTCCGACCACCGCGTGCTTGGCGACCACGTACGGCGCCGCGACCGGCGTGGCCACCAGCCCGCCGACGCTGCTGGTGTTGACGATCGCGCCGCCGCCGGTGCGCAGCATCGCGGTGATCTCGTGCCGCAGGCAGTACCAGACCCCGCGCAGGTTGACGTCCAGGATGGCCTCGAAGACCTCGTCGTCCATCAGGTGCATGGGCGTCTGCTCGGCGGCGTAGCCGGCGTTGTTGAAGGCCGCGTCCAGCCTGCCGTAGCGCCGGACGGCGGCGTCGACCGCGCGCTCGACGTCGGCCGACGAGGACACGTCGGTGACCACGTACATGGCTTCGAGTCCCTTGCCGGTGATCTCGTCGACCAGGTCGGCCAGGTGGTGTTCGCGGCGGGCGGCGAGCACCACC
>OVEP010005780.1_pt2 | contig 14282 bp, 13 predicted proteins | sample 1779801 | NCBI WGS metagenome assembly OVEP01 (sample SAMEA3914791, study PRJEB12502) | metagenome | biome: forest; material: soil | place: Canada | collected 2011-07-03 | depth 0.1 m
GCTAGCCCACCGGGATGCTCTGCGGGAAGTGGAACAGGTTGGTCCGGTCGTAGGTTCGCTTGACCGACTGCAGCCGGGGCGCGTTGCTGCCGTAGTACGCCTGCTCCCAGCCGGTCAGCCGGGGGTCCACGTAGTTCTGGTACGCCTCGCCGCTCGCGTACGGGCGCATCGCCGACCAGACGCCGTCCAGCCAGGACCAGGAGCGGTCGGCCCCGGTGCCGCCGGTGACGCCGTCCGGGTAGTTGGCGGTGTACTGCGCGGTGAACAGCCCGCTGCGGTGGACGAAGGCGGTCGAGCCGCGACCGACCCGGTTGATCGCGCCGCCCAGCGCGTCGAAGGCGACGCCCGCGCTGCCGCCCGCCGGGGCGGTCTTCGGATAGCGCTCGATCGCGGCGATCAGCGCGGCGATCCCGTTGCCGTTGATCGCCCGGTTGAAGATGTCGGAGCGCGCGCCGTAGGACTCCCGGGTGACCCGGCCGGCCGGGTTCTGGCCGGGCAGGTCGCCGGGCAGGTGCGAGGCGGCCAGCGACCAGCCGGCGACCCCGCCCATCACCTGCATCGTCTCCAGGTAGGAGGCGGTGTGCACATAGGCCGAGGAGGGCGGGGTGCCCAGCCGGTCGATCTGGTTCTGCAGCTCCGACTGCGGACCCAGGTAGTTGACCGTGGTGCCGAGCTGGTACTGCCCGTTCGCCCAGACCAGCAGGTGCAGGTCGGCCCACATGGCGTCGGGCGCGCTCGGTGCCCATTCCTGCCAGGAGCGGACCACCTGCTCGGCCTGGGACCAGGGCCAGGACAGGAAGGCGTACGAGCACTCGGCCGCCGGGTGGGTGCGGTAGGAGAGCGAGGTGACCACGCCGAAGTTGCCGCCGCCCCCGCCGCGCAGCGCCCAGAACAGGTCGGCGTCGCTGGACGCGCTGACCTGGCGGACCGTCCCGTCCGCGGTGACCACCTCGGCGCCGGTGAGGCTGTCGCAGGTCAGCCCGTACGCCCGGCCGGTCACCCCGATGCCGCCGCCCAGGGTCAGCCCGGTGACGCCCACGGTCGGGCAGGAGCCCGCCGGGATGGTCACCCCCCGGTCGGCCAGGCCGGTGTAGACATCGATCAGCCGCGCGCCGGCCCCGACGGTGGCCTCGCCCGAGGAGGAGCTGACGCCGTTCAGCTTGCCGACGTCCAGGACCAGGCCGCTGCCGGAGGACCAGCCCGCGTAGCTGTGCCCGCCGCAGCGGGCGGCCACCGGGAGCCGGTACTTGCGGGCGAAGGCCAGCGCGGTGGACACGTCGTGCGCGCCGTCCACATAGGCCACCGCGCTCGGCGCGAGCGAGTCGTACTGCGGTTGGAACAGCCGCCGCGCGTCGGTGTAGCGGCTGTCGCCGGGGCGGATCAGCGGGCCGCCGAGGTCCTTGGCCAGTGCCGCCCAGTCCGCCGGTCCCGGCGTGCCGACCGAGCTGACCGAACTGGATGCCGGGACGCCGCCGGTGCCAGCCGTCGTCGGACCGGTGCCGGTGGCCGGGCCGCTGGCGGCGGCCGCCGGCTTGCCGCTGGTGCAGGCCGTGAGACCGGCCGCCGCCGCGGTCAACGCGCCCGCGCCGCGCAGCAGGGCCCGTCGGGAACTGATCATTTCGCCCATTGGTTTCCATCCTCGACCGAACCGGTATGCCGCACCCAGGGGGACGGCAGAAGACGCCCTGTCGGTTTCATACCGCAGGGCGCGCGGCCCCGGTCGGCTTCCACGCCGCACCGGGGGCGGAGAACCGGAGGGGAGGGGCCGGGGGAGAAGGGCGAGGAAAAGGGTGAGGAGAAGGGTGGGCAGAAGGGGGCGGGGTCAGGCGGCCGGGTCCGCGGCGTGGTGGGTGTCGGCGTCGCGCCGGGACTTCTCGCGGGAGCGCCGGGCGGGGGCGAACCAGCCGCAGTCGCAGCGGGCGGTGGTGAACGAGCCGGCCTCGGTGATGAAGGTCCGGTGCTCCGGGTCGGACTGCTCCGACGCTGGTGGGGCGGGGGGCGCGCTCCGGGGGTCCGGGAGGGCCGAGGGCGCTGGCGGGGCCAGGTGCGGCGGCGTCCGCTCGCCGCACGGGACCAGGTTGCTGTCCACGTGGTTCACGGTAACCCGGATCGCTGCCGGTCCGCGCCGCCCCCTAACGCCGTAACCGGCGGTACCCGCCCTCGTTAGCCCTGAGGAGCCCGTTATTGGGCGTGTTCCGAGGGGCCGTGAGGGAGATGTGTTCCGTGGTGATTCGTGAGTCCGGCCGTGGCGTCGGCATGCGTACGGTGCTGGTGGCCGCCACTGCGGCGGCTGCGGTCGGCCTGCTGACCGGCTGCGGGGGCTCCGGTTCCTCCGGCGCCGCCGTGACCTCCGCCGACCAGGCGGTGAACTCCTCCGACGCGCTGTCGGCCAACCCGCTGACCGCCGTCCGCTCGTCCGCCGACATCACCGGCCGGTCGGGCTACGTCCAGGACACGACCACGCTGGAGACGCTCTCCTCGGCGAAGCGGATGACCCTGCACGGTACCGCCCAGTACGACTACACCACCCGGCTCGGGCGGATGGAGGTCACCATTCCGCCGGGCGAGGGCACCACCGGCAAGCTCACCGAGGTGTTCGCCCCGGGCGTGGTGTACATGCAGAACAGCGGCGCGAAGGGGGTCCCGGCCGGGAAGTGGGTCGAGGTCAACCTCCAGGAGCTCGCCGACGGGAACCTGGTCAGCAGCGGCGCCACCGACCCGGCGACCGCCGCCAACGCCCTGCGCGGCGCGCAGACGGCGGTGCTGGTCGGCAGTCAGACGGTGGACGGGGTGGTCCTCAAGCACTACCAGGGGACGCTCGACCTGGCCCAGGCCGCCGACGCGACCGGCGGCGGCGCGGGCACGGGGCTGTCGCTGGCGGCGAAGACCTTCACCGTGAAGCAGGTCCCGTACCAGGCGTGGCTGGACCAGAAGGGCCGGATCCACGAGATCGAGGAGGTCTTCACCTTCAGCAAGGTGCCCGGCTCGACCGCCGCCAAGGACCAGGTGGTGGTGACCTCCACCAGCGAGCTCTCCGACTACGGCACCCCGGTCACGATCAGCCTGCCGGCGTCCAAGGACATCTACATGGACAAGTAGACGCTGTCGTAGACGGCGGGACCCTAGTACCAGGGGGGCTGGGAAATGACCCAGACGTGCCATGCACGCCCCCCGTGCGCTGCCTACTCTGGAGTCAGTCGAAGTCGACTGCCCGACGTTGACGAGGAGGTGGTGCGTGTGGCCGCGCACGACCCGGTGGCCCTCGCGGAGATCGACCTCTACGGCGAGCTGATGATCGCCGCTGCGGCAACGCCGTTCGAACGGCTGCCGGCGGACCGGATCGACGAGGTGCTTCGGGTGGTTCCCGGCGCCGAGCGCCGGATCGACCGGTACCGCGAGCTCGGCGAGGCCCAGGTCCCGAGCCAGGGCAGATCCCCGGGCCAGGGCAAGCCCCCGGGCCAGGGCAGAACGGTACCGACCATCCCGGCCCAGGCCAGACCGTCGGCCCAGGCCAAACCGCCACAGAGCGCCGACCAGCGCGGTTGACCCCCGCCCGCCTGCCCGAACGGTTCCGTCAGGACCGCAGCAGGCGGGCGATCGCCGCTGTGGCCTCGGCCACCTTGTCGTCCGCCTCCGGTCCGCCGTCGGCCACCGCGGCGGCGACGCAGTGCCGCAGGTGCTCCTCCAGCAGGCTCAGCGCGAAGGACTGCAGCGCCTTGGTGCTCGCGGACACCTGGGTGAGGATGTCGATGCAGTAGACGTCCTCTTCTACCATCCGCTGAAGCCCGCGGACCTGACCCTCGATCCGGCGCAGCCGCTTGATGTGTGCCTCGCGTTGCGCGCTGTAGCCGTGCGGCCCGGACGGCGGCCCGGGCGGTGCGCCGGACGGGGCCGGGTCCCCCTGTTGCGGTGTCTCGATTGCCTCCACCCTGCCCATCGTATGGCGCTCGCGAGCGGCCTGTCGGATTCGTGGAGGACTCGTGAATACTACTCAGCGCGCAGGGGCAGCGATCCCTGCGACATTCCGTCACACTGATGGTGCACAGTCTCCGAGCAGCACGTCGATTCGTCGTGCGCAAGGATAAGCGCAGGCAAGGGGTGCCGACGCTGCCACCCCCCGGCACGCGGAGTCACTGCATGCAGCGCCTAGCATCGACTCGACCGCACCCTGTACTTCGGAGAGATTTGTGCGAATTCGTCTGACCCCCCGGGAGACGAGCTTCTATGACATGTTCGCCGCTTCGGCGAACAACCTCGTCACGGGCTCAAAGCTCCTGCTGGAGCTGCTCGGTGCAGATGTCGCCGCACGGCCCGAGCTCGCCGAGCGGATGCGTGCCGCCGAGCACTCCGGTGACGACATCACCCATGCCATCTTCCACCAGCTGAACTCCTCGTTCATCACCCCGTTCGACCGGGAGGACATCTACAACCTGGCGTCCTCCCTGGACGACATCATGGACTTCATGGAGGAGGCGGTCGACCTGGTCGTCCTCTATGAGATCGAGACCCTGCCGCAGGGCATCGAGCAGCAGATCGAGGTGCTGGCGCGGGCGGCGGAGCTGACCGCGGCGGCGATGCCGAACCTGCGCAGCATGGACAACCTGACGGAGTACTGGATCGAGGTGAACCGCCTGGAGAACCAGGCGGACCAGATCCACCGGAAGCTCCTCGCGCACCTGTTCAGCGGGTCCTACGAGGCGATCGAGGTGCTGAAGCTCAAGCAGGTCGTGGACGTCCTTGAGGAAGCGGCGGACGCCTTCGAACATGTGGCGAACACGGTGGAGACCATCGCCGTCAAGGAGTCCTGAGCCACGTGGACATGCTCGGACTCGTCCTGGTGGTGGGCGTCGCCTTCGGCTTCGCCTACACCAACGGCTTCCACGACTCCGCGAACGCCATTGCCACCTCGGTGTCGACCAGGGCGCTGACCCCTCGGGCGGCGCTGATGATGGCGGCGGTGATGAACCTGGCCGGCGCCTTCTTCGGGACCGGTGTCGCCAAGACCGTCAGCGACGGCATCATCGAGGCCCCGACCGGGGGGCAGGGGATGGTGATCCTCTGGGCCGCGCTGGTCGGGGCGATCACCTGGAACCTGGTGACCTGGTACTTCGGGCTGCCCTCCTCGTCCACCCACTCGCTGTTCGGCGGCATGGTGGGCGCGGCGCTGGCCGGGGGCACCGGGGTGATCTGGTCGGGGGTCTGGAAGAACGTCGTGCTGCCGATGATCACCTCGCCGCTGGTCGGCCTGGTTCTCGGCTTCGTGGTGATGGTCGCCATCATGTGGATCTTCCGCCGGGCGAACCCGCACCGGGCCAAGCGCAACTTCCGGGTGGCGCAGACGGTGTCGGCGGCGGCCATGGCGCTCGGCCACGGCCTGCAGGACTCGCAGAAGACCATGGGTGTGGTGGTGCTGGCGCTGACCATCTCGCACCATATGACCGGCACCGCGATCCCGTTCTGGGTCAAGGTCAGCACCGCCGTGGTGCTGTCGCTGGGCACCTGGGCGGGCGGGTGGCGGATCATGCGCACCCTGGGCCGCAAGATCATCGAGCTGGACCCGCCGCAGGGCTTCGCCGCCGAGTCGGTGGCCTCGTCGATCCTCTACATCACGTCGTACGTGTACAAGGTGCCGGTCTCGACGACCCACATCATCACGTCCGCGATCATGGGGGTGGGGGCGACCAAGCGGGTGCGCGCGGTGCGCTGGGGCGTCGCCCAGAACATCGTCATCGGCTGGGTCCTGACCATGCCCGCCGCCGGCCTGGTGGCCGCGGTGGTCTACTGGATCAGCTGGGCGATCGTGCGCTGATCCACCCGGTACCGCGAAGCCCGGCCGAGGGCGCAGAGCCCGGCGAGGGCGCAGAGCGCGGCGAGGGCGCAGAGCGCGGCGAAGGCGTACGGCTGAAGGCCCCGCCCCCGGTCTACCCGGGGCGGGGCCTTCGGTTACCCCGTGGCGGCACCGCCTAGCAGCGCCACGGGGGGTCTCGGTCGGGTCACCGGAAGCCGGTGACCGCGGGGTCGGTCAGCCGAAGCGGCCGGAGATGTAGTCCTCGGTGGCCTGGACGGACGGGTTGGAGAAGATCTTCTCCGTGGCGTCGATCTCGATCAGGCGTCCCGGCTGGCCCACCGCCGACAGGTTGAAGAAGGCGGTGCGGTCGCTGACGCGCGCGGCCTGCTGCATGTTGTGGGTGACGATGACGATGGTGAACTGCTCCTTGAGGGTCCCGATCAGGTCCTCGATGGCGAGGGTGGAGATCGGGTCCAGGGCCGAGCAGGGCTCGTCCATCAGCAGCACCTGAGGCTCGACCGCGATGGCGCGGGCGATGCAGAGCCGCTGCTGCTGGCCGCCGGAGAGGCCGGCGCCGGGGCGGTTCAGCCGGTCCTTGACCTCGTTCCACAGGTTCGCGCCGATCAGCGAGCGCTCGACGGCCTCGTCGATCCGCTTGCGGTCGCGGACGCCGTTGAGCTTCAGCCCGGCGGCGACGTTCTCCTTGATGGACATGGAGGGGAAGGGGTTGGGGCGCTGGAAGACCATGCCGACGGTGCGGCGGACGGCGACCGGGTCGACCCCGTTGCCGTACAGGTTCTCGTCGTCCAGCAGCACCTTGCCCTCGACCCGGGCGCCGGGGATGACCTCGTGCATGCGGTTGAGCGTGCGCAGGAAGGTGGACTTGCCGCAGCCGGAGGGGCCGATGAAGGCCGTCACGGAGCGGGGTTCGACGGTCATCGAGATGTCCTCGACGGCCCGGAAGTTTCCGTAGTAGGCGTTCAGCCCGCTGACATCGATGCGCTTGGCCATGATGGGGGTTCTCTTTTCGTTCCTGAAGTCTGAAAGTCTTTTAGGGCTGTCGCACGTCAGTGCGATGCCTTCGGCGCCTTCCAGCGGGCGATGCCGCGGGCGACCAGGTTCAACACCATGACCAGCACGATCAGCACCAGCGCGGCGCCCCAGGCCCGTGCCTGCGAGGCGGGGGTCCCGTCGTTGTACTGCTGGTAGACGTACAGCGGCAGCGAGGACTGCGGGCCGCTGAACGGGTTGTTGTTGATCAGGTCGGTGCCGAAGACCAGCATCAGGATCGGTGCGGTCTCGCCGATGATGCGGGCGACGGCAAGCATCAGGCCGGTGGTGATCCCGCCGATGGAGGTCGGCAGGACGATCCGCACGATGGTCAGCCACTTGGGCACGCCCAGGGCCAGGCTGGCCTCGCGCAGCTCGTTGGGAACGAGCTTGAGCATCTCCTCGGTGGAGCGCACCACGATCGGCATCATCAGGATGGCCAGGGCCAGGCTGCCGGCGAAGCCGGTGTAGGGCATGTCCAGGATCATGATCCAGAACGTCAGGATGAACAGGCCGGCGACGATCGAGGGAACGCCGCTCATCACGTCCACGAAGAAGGTGACGCACTTGGCCAGGAGGCTGCCGTTGCCGTACTCGACCAGGTAGACGGCGGTCAGGATGCCGACCGGTCCGGCGATCGCGGCGGCCAGGCCGACCTGCTCCAGGGTGGCGATCAGCGCGTGGTAGAGGCCACCGCCGGTCTGGTTGGGCGAGATCTCGTCCATCGAGTGCGTCAGGAACGTGATGTTGATGACGCCGATGCCCTGCGAGACCGTGTAGTACAGCAGACCGATCAGCGGCAGCAGCGCCAGCAGGAAGGCCACCCAGACCAGGCTGGTGATCAGCCCGTTCTTGGCCTGGCGGCGGCCCTCGACGGCGCGGGCCAGGATGTACTGGCCGAGCACGAAGAAGATCGCGCCCAGCAGGCACCACTGGAGCTTGCTGGAGATCGAGAAGACGGTGCCGATCAGGACCGCCAGCACGGCGGCGCCGACGACGGTCGCGGCCGGGGTCCAGCGGGGCAGTCGGCGGCCGGTGAGGCTGGACGACAGCGGGTTGTTCTTCGGCGTGGTGGAGATGGTGCTCATCAGGCGTTCGCCCCCGAGTATTCCTTGCGGCGGGCGATGATCAGCCGAGCACCACCGTTGACCAGCAGCGTGATGACGAAGAGGACCAGGCCGGAGGCGATCAGCGCGTCGCGGCCGTCACCGAGGGCGTCGCCGAACTGGGTGGCGATGTTCTGGGCGATGGTGCTGCCGCCCGGGTCGGTGATGTGCCAGCCCAGGACCAGGCTCGGCGAGAGCACCGTGGCCACGGCCATGGTCTCGCCCAGCGCGCGGCCGAGGCCGAGCATGGAGGCGCTGACGATGCCGGACCGGGCGAAGGGCAGTACGGCGGTCCGGATGACCTCCCAGCGGGTGGCGCCCAGCGCCAGCGCGGCCTCCTCGTGGGCCCGGGGGACCTGGAGGAAGATCTCGCGGGTCACCGCGGTGATGATCGGGAGGATCATGATGGCCAGCAGCACGCCCACGGTGAACAGGCTGCGCGGCTGGTCGCCGGGCATGTCCTGCTTGAAGATGAAGGTCCAGCTGAAGTACTGGTTCAGCCAGGCGTTCACGCCGAGCATGTGCGGCACCAGGAACAGCGCGCCCCACAGGCCGTAGACGATGCTGGGGACGGCGGCGAGCAGGTCCACCACGTAGCCGAGGGCCTGGGCCATCCGGCGCGGGGCGAGGTGCGAGATGAACAGCGCCACGCCTATCGACACCGGCACGGCCAGCACCATCGCGACCACGGCGCTCACCACCGTGCCGACGACCAGGGCGGCCATCCCGAACACCATCGGGGTGTCCTCGATGTCGTAGCCCTGGGTGGTGAGGAAGTTCCCGCCGTCCACGCTGATCGCGTGCACGGAGCGGATGGTCAGGAAGACCGCGATCGCGGCCATGACGACCAGCAGCAGGATGCCGGAGCCGCGCGAGGCCCCGGCGAAGATCAGGTCGCCCGGGCGGACGACGCGCTTGCGGCGTTCGGACTGCTCGGACGCGGCTGTGCCCCGCTCGACAGCCGACTGGCTGTTGGCGAGGAGGTCGTTGGTGGGCTCGCTCTGCGGGGCGCCTGCGGCGCTCTCCTGCGGTGAGCTGTCGTGTGGCGGAGCCGTGTCAGGGAGGTCCATGGGTTCTCCGGTCTGGGTGGCGCCGTCGGGACGGCGCCTGGCGGCGGTGCACCGGACGTGAAGGGGGACAGGTGCCGGGCCCGGACCTGCCCTCCCCCCTCGGGGCAGGACCGGACTCGGCGGGTGGTGCGGTGGAACAGCTGGGGCGAACCGCGCAGCGGCGGCTCGCCCCAGGAGCGGTGCGGGGTCGGCCCGACTCAGGACCGGGCCGACCCGCGGCCGACTAGCTCAGGGTGGCGATCTCGGCCTGGACCTTGGCGGCCAGCGAGGCGGGGAGCGGCACGTAGCCCAGCGGGGCGACCGACTGCTGACCGGCGGGGCTGATCGTGTAGTTCAGGAAGGCCTTGAGGGCCGGGAGGGACGAGGCGTTGTTGCCCTTGTCGCAGACGATCTCGTAGGTGACCAGGGTGATCGGGTACGCGTTGGGGGCCTTGGTCGCGTAGTTCAGCTTCAGCGCGAGGTCCGAGCCGGTGCCCACGACCGGCGCGGTGGCGATCAGCTGGGCGGCGTTGGCGGCGGTGACGGCGACCGGGGCCGGGGCGCCGGTGTCGATCTTGACCGTGTCGAAGTTGCCCGCCGTGGCGTAGGACAGCTCGAAGTAGGAGATGGCGCCCTTGACGGCCTTCACCTGGGCCGCGAGGCCCGCCGAACCGGTGGCACCCTGGCCGCCCGGGGCCGGCCACACCTTGGTGGCGGCGTACTTGAAGTCGGTCGGGTCAGCGGCGTTCAGGTACGCGGTGAAGTTGTTGGTGGTGCCCGAGCTGTCCGAACGGTGGAACGTCTGGATCGGCAGGTTCGGCAGGGTGGCGGTCGGGTTCAGCGTCTTGATCGCCAGGTCGTCCCAGTTGGTGATCTTGCCGGTGAAGATCTTCGCCAGGGTGGGCGCGTCCAGCACCAGGTTGCTCACGCCGGGGACGTTGTAAGCGATCGCGATCGGGCCGCCGATCATCGGCAGGTCGATGCCCTGACCGCCGGGGCAGACCGAGGCGGTCTTGGCGATGTCGGCAGGCTTCATCGCGGCGTCGGAGCCGGCGAAGGCGACCCTGCCGGCCTCGAAGCTGGTCAGACCCGCGCCCGAGCCGGTGCCCTGGTAGTTGACCGTGACGGCCGGGCACTTCGACTGGAAGTCCTTGACCCACTGGGTGACCGCGTTCTGCTGGGCGGTGGAACCCGCGCCGAGCAGCTGGCCGCTGCCGCAGTCGGCGGCCGAGGCGGCAGTGGTCGAGGTGGAGCCGGCGGAGCTGCTCGACGAGGCGCTGCTGCCAGCGGTGGAGTTGTTGTTGGAGCCGCACGCCGCGAGCGTCAGCGAGCTGACGACCGCCACGGCGCCGATGGCGAGGGCCTTGGTGCGGCCGTTCCGCTGGAGCTTCACTTGGTGTCCCTTTCGGAGTGCCCCAGGCTCTGTGGTCTGGGACTTTCGTAGTGGAAGGAGGTTCTTACGGCCTCCGACACCAATGGACGTTAGGTGGGTCAAGTGAAGCGACAGGCCAGCCCAAATGAACGGAAGGTGAACCTCGGACGGACGCCGGGATACGGGGTTCGGTAGTAACGGTTTCGCTACGGCCGTGACACGGCCGGATTAAGCTGTCTTACCGTCAGATCGCTCACGCGCAGAGCTGTTTGAGTAGCGCGTCCACCAACTCGCGGTCGTGGGCGTAGCTGAGCCGCAGCCGTGCCTCGCCGGCCGGCAGCCACTCCAGCCGGTCCACCTCCCGGTTCGGGGCGAACGAACCGGACACCCGCACCGCGGACCAGTAGCGGACGCGTTTCGGCCGCCCCTTGGCCAGATAGCGCTGCGTCGGCAGCCGGGAGCCGAGCTCAACCCGCATGCCGGTCTCCTCCAGCGCCTCCCGCCGCGCCGCCTCCTTGGCCCGCTCCCCCTCCTTCAGCTTGCCCTTGGGGAAGGACCAGTCGTCCAGCTTGGGGCGGTGGATCAGCGCCAGCTCCGGCTCGTCCGAGCGCTCGCCGGCCCGCCACAGCACCACCCCCGCCGCCCGGATCCGGTCCTGCGGCTGAACGGTCAGTGGGTGAGCCATGTGTCGGAGAGCCAATCCGGGTGGTGGATGTCGGGCCAGGCGAGGCTGAAGGCGTGGCGGGCCGCTTCCACCTCCAGACGTTGATCAGCATGGACCACGCCCAGCACGTAGGCGGTGGCGGGGGTGATCCTCGGTGTGGCTCCGGCCAGGGCGGCGGCCCCGGCGGCGTCGGTGGCCTCCTGGTGCTGCCCGAGCAGCCGGGCCAGCTCCGCCAGGCCCGCCGACGCCCCGCCGGTGGCCGGGCCCAGCAGCGGGGCGCAGACCTCCAGCGCGTAGCGGGCCCGCAGCGCCAGCAGCCGGACCTGCCGCCAGGGCAGGTCCTCGCCGGATTCGTGCAGCGCCTCGCCGTTGTAGGGGCGGGCGGTGCGCTGCAGCGGCAGCGCCGCCACCGCCTCGGTGAGCCGGAGCCGGGCGCTGGTCGCCGGCGGCAGCAGCGCCGTCGCCGGACCGTCGCCGGCCGTGCCGCGCAACGGCAGGTCGGAGACCAGCAGCGTCATCTTGTCCGCGACCGCGTGGAAGCGGGCCGAGCCGAGCTCCTGCAGGGCCAGGCTGTGCGCGCGGGAGCGGGCCAGCGTCAGCTGGCGTTCCAGCAGCGCCCTGGCCTTGGGCGCGCCGGGGGCGGCCTCGGCGTCGACGCAGGCCAGCGTGTCCAGCGCGGCGGTCAGCCGGGCCAGCCGCCGGGTGTACGCCAGCTCCTGGCCGAGCAGCGTGCCGAGCCGGGTCAGCTCGTCGTGCAGCTCCCGGGCCCAGGCCGGGTCCAGCAGCGCGTCGAAGGTGTGCAGCGCCCCGGCGACCCGGCGCAGCGTGCGCGGGTCGATGGCCGGTAGGCCGCGCAGGAAGCTGCCCGCGTGGGCGGCCAGGTGCGCGGCCAGGGTCTCGCCTGCGGTGCCGGTCACCGTGCCGGAGGCGGTGCCGGTCAGCGCCTCGGCGGCGCTGTCGGCCGCCTCCGGCACGGCGTCGGTGCCGCCGGCCGCGGCTGCGGCTGGTAGGGCGAGCACCCCGGGTGCGTCGGTCATCGTGCGTAAGTCCCCGTTGTCGTCTCGGTCGGTGGGCGGGCGCTCAGCTCCGGGGGCCACCCTGCCCCCAGCCGTCGGTTCGGCGTGTGCGCCGCCGGGACTCGATGAGCAGTTCCTGGATGTTGCGCAGCGGGGTGCCGTCCTCGGCGTGGGCGTGCCGGACCCAGGTGCCGTCGGGCCCCAGGTGCCAGGAGGAGGTCTCGTCGGCGACGCCGAGCTCCAGCAGTCCGGCCAGCTCGGCGCGGTGCCCGGCGTCGGTGACCCGGAGCAGCGCCTCGATCCGCCGGTCGAGGTTGCGGTGCATCATGTCGGCGCTGCCGATCCACACCTCGGGGTCGCCGCCGTTGCCGAACAGGAAGATCCGCGAGTGCTCCAGGAAGCGGCCGAGGATGCTGCGGACCCGGATGTTCTCGGACAGCCCGGGGACGCCCGGCCGGATCGCGCAGATCCCGCGCACCCACACGTCCACCTGCACTCCCGCCTGGGAGGCCCGGTAGAGCGCGTCGATGATGGCCTCGTCGACGATGGAGTTCAGCTTGAACTGGATCCGGGCCGGGCGCCCGGCCAGGTGGTGGGCGATCTCCTCCTGGATCCGGGTGATCAGGCCCTGCCGCAGTGAGCGCGGGGCGACCAGCAGCCGTCCGTAGGTCTCCCGGCGGGAGTAGCCGGAGAGCCGGTTGAACAGGTCCGAGAGGTCCGCGCCGACCTGCGGGTCGGCGGTGATGATGCCGAGGTCCTCGTACAGCCGGGCGGTCTTCGGGTGGTAGTTGCCGGTGCCGACGTGGGCGTAGCGGCGCAGCGTGTCGCCCTCCTGGCGGACCACCAGCGACAGCTTGGAGTGGGTCTTCAGCCCGACCAGGCCGTAGACCACGTGGCAGCCGGCCTCCTCCAGCTTGCGGGCCCACTTGATGTTGGCCTGCTCGTCGAACCTGGCCTTGATCTCGACCAGGACCAGCACCTGCTTGCCGGACTCGGCGGCGTCGATCAGCGCGTCCACGATCGGCGAGTCGCCGCTGGTCCGGTAGAGGGTCTGCTTGATCGCCAGGACCTGCGGGTCGTTGGCGGCCTGCTCCAGGAAGGCGGTGACCGAGGTGGAGAAGCTGTCGTAGGGGTGGTGCAGCAGCACGTCGCGTTCGCGCACGGCGGCGAAGATGTCCGGCTGCGAGGCGGACTCGACGTCGGACAGGCCCCGGGCGGTGCTGGCGACGAAGGCCGGGTACTTCAGCTCGGGGTGGTCCAGGCCGGCGATGGCGAACAGTCCGGTCAGGTCCAGCGGCCCGGGCAGCGGGTACACCTCGGACTCGCTGATGTTCAGCTCGCGCACCAGCAGGTCGAGCACGTACGGGTCGATGGACTCCTCGACCTCCAGCCGGACCGGCGGGCCGAAGCGGCGCCGCATCAGCTCCTTCTCCAGGGCCTTGAGGATGTTCTCGGTGTCGTCCTCCTCGACCTCCAGGTCCTCGTTGCGGGTGACCCGGAAGGCGTGGTGGTCCAGCACCTCCATGCCCGGGAACAGCGCCTCCAGGTGCGCGCCCATGACGTCCTCCAGCGGGACGTAGCGCTGCGGGGAGGCCTCCAGGAAGCGGTTCAGCGACTGCGGGACCTTCACCCTGGCGAAGTGCTTGTGGCCGCTGACCGGGTTGCGGACGACCACCGCGAGGTTCAGCGAGAGGCCGGAGATGTAGGGGAAGGGGTGCGCGGGGTCCACCGCCAGCGGGGTCAGCACCGGGAAGATCTGCTGCCGGAACAGCGTGAGCAGGCGGGCCTGCTCCTGGTCGGTGAGCTCGTTCCAGCGCACCAGGTCTATGCCCTGCTCGGCGAGGGCGGGCTGGACGTCCTGCTGGAAGCAGGCGGCGTGGCGGGCCATGAGCTCGCGCGAGCGGCGCCAGATCTGCTCCAGCACCTCACGCGGCTGGAGCCCGGCCGCCGAACGGGTGGCGACGCCGGTCGCGATCCGGCGCTTCAGGCCGGCGACCCGGACCATGAAGAACTCGTCCAGGTTGCTGCCGAAGATCGCCAGGAACTTGGCCCGCTCCAGCAGCGGAGTCTCCGGGTCCTCGGCGAGTTCGAGCACCCGCTCGTTGAACGCCAGCCAGCTGCGCTCGCGGTCCAGGAAGCGGCCCTTCGGCAGCTCCTCCTCGACCAGCTCGGCCAGCTCCCGGCTGTCGGGCAGCCGCAGCACGTTGCCGCCGGGCTCCGGCTGGGGCTGGGGCTGG
>OVEP010000121.1_pt1 | contig 14195 bp, 15 predicted proteins | sample 1779801 | NCBI WGS metagenome assembly OVEP01 (sample SAMEA3914791, study PRJEB12502) | metagenome | biome: forest; material: soil | place: Canada | collected 2011-07-03 | depth 0.1 m
CTCGTCCGCCCGGAGCGTCAGGGACCAGCCGGAGACGCCGGCACTGTCGGCACCGAGGTGGACGCGGCCGTTGCGGACGATGCCGACTACAGCTGTCATGGCGTCAGGGTACCGGGCGGGCAGCGGACCCGGAGCATGCAGCGGCGCCCGCCATCGCGAGGACGGTGGGCGCCCGGCTGCATTGTTCAGTCCTGCTCGTCCGCGTCGGGGCCGACCGTGGTGAAGACGGCCAGTCGGTACGGCGCGTCAGGACGGTCGGGCCAGACATTGGCCTCGATGGCGGCCTGGGCGCGCTCGTAGTCGGCGACGAGCACTGCGTGCTGCGGGCTGATCCACTTTTCGGGTGCGTCCTGACGCGCGTTGGTCTGCCCGAGTATGACAGCGCGAAGGCGTCAGCCGGGCTTGTTCATGCAGGTGACCTGGCAGTCGAGCGGGGAGTGCTGGCAGTTGGCGGCGACGACGATCTCTCTGCTGAGCGGGTCGCCCCACAGCGGGATTGGTGGGGCGGCTGAGCACTTACAAGCCTGCGACTGTCGGGGGGTAGGCACGGTCCGCTCGGACCAGCCGTACTCGGAAACGGTCATGCCCCGCACCGTACGGGCGGTCGAGGGCGTTGCCCACCGCCCAACTCAACCCCGGCGCCCGGCCCCGGCCTTCCGGCCAGGCGGCCCAACCGAAGGAGCAGCGCATGCGCGGCGGTCGCACGGCGGGGGAAGGCGTGAAGCTACCCCCAGTCCGTCACGTCGCTCAGGCCGTCCGCATCCGCATCCAACTGCTGCCGAGCCTCACCCGAGAGGAACAGTGTCAATGCCCCGCAGTCACGACACCCACGCCCCAACGGTGCGTCATATACAGGCCTCGACTTGAACAGGCCCGCCGCCCTGAACCGGAGCTGCAGTCGGCTGCTCCACTCTCCGCGTTCGCCTACCTCGCCGAGGGGGCTGAGCCGCTCTGAACCGCATGTTCCGCATCGCATTCCGCGGACGATACACCGGGCGTTCTCGCACGCAGCCGGTGGGTCCGCAATCGGCGCGGTACACAGCGCAGCGACTGAAGCGGCCGAAGGAGCAACACCGTGACCGAGCGCACCTACCGGGGTATTGCCGCACCCACCAGCCTGCGCGATGGCTGGGAGCGGTACCTGTGGCAGTCCGGCGTGGACGCGGCTGTGAAGCACGGATTCCTGGATACGCACTACGGCGCCCTCGGGGACCGGCTGAAGCTCGGTGAGCCGGTCGACGTCGAGGTCACCGTGCGCAGGCGCTGGTTGCGTGTCGCGGCGACGTTCGGGGCCGCGCCGGGATCCCACATGGGCCTGTGGCACCCCGACACGGGCTCGTGGATCGGCGGCACCGGGGTGCACCGCTGGAACTGCCGCGTCGGCAGCCTGCGTCGGTGCCTCACGCTGCGCCTCGGTGAGGAGGAGTGCGACTCCCCGGAGGAAGCGATCAACTACCTGTACTGGAGCGCTGGAGCGCCCCGGCGCCGCCGCCGGCGCCAGGGACACCGCGACGAGGGGCTGTCCAGTCGACCGTACGGACCCTCGGGTCGGGCCTCGGGTTCCCGGTGCGAGACGGCTCCTCCGGATCAAGAGCGAGGGGCCGTCCGCAGGAGTCCGCTGGCGCTCAGATCGAGGTCTCCATCGTGGGGGTGCTGACCTCGGCGGCGAGCAGCGCCAGGCGGATGCGGTTGTCGGCCCCCGTCTTGGCCCGGATGCGCCGCAGGTAGGTGTCCACGGTGTGGGTGCTCAGACCCATGCGGTGGGCAATGGCGGCGTAGGTGCAGCCTCGGGCGAGATGCTGCAGGACCTCCAGTTCGCGTGGGCTGAGGGCCGGGTTGCGGTCAGCGGTTCCGATCGTCATGGAGTTCTTCCTTCCGGTTGTCACAGGGCGGGCGAGACGGCCTCGGGCTTCGGGGGGATGTAGCCGCCGCCCCAGGCGCTGTCCGCAGGCGCGACAACGGTGGCAGTAACGGGCGACACCCGGCCGTCGGCCTGCCGGTGGTCCAGGTCGACGGGGTGGATCGCCGTGACTGCACTGAAGGCGAGGGCGATGACGGCAAGACGCAGAGCGGGCATCAGCGAACTCCCAGGGGTGATCGTCTGGGGCACCTTCTGCGGTGCCCTCGGTTGCTTCAGACTGGCCCCGGGCACCACGCCCGCACCACCTGACAGACTGCTCACCAAGCTGCCATGCAGCAAGACGAGTTGGGAACAAGTATGGACATATCAGGAGAGGTTTCCCTTTCTGCTGTGCTTGCCTCTCTGACCGGCGATCAGATGGGCGTCTATGCCTGGATCGCCCAGCGTCCAGGTGCGGAGCCCGACAGCGTCGCAGGCGCTCTGGGGTTGTCGGCTGCGGATGCGCGCTCCGCCGTCAGTGCCCTCGAGCGGGCGCAGCTGCTGATCGGCAGCGACGAGCGTGGGGGACTGGTGGCCGTGGACCCCGGCCTTTCGGCGGCTGCCGCGACCCAGGAACTGAGCCAAACCATCCGGGCGCAGCAGGCGCAACTTGACGGGATCAACGCCCGCATCGGCGCCCTGCGCTCGCACTTCCATGCCGGTCGCGGCAGGGGCACCTCGGATGTGGAGCCCATCACGGAACTGGAGGGGGTCCGCTCGGCCCTCAACCGGGCCTCCGAGGCCTGCCGGCAGGAGATGCTGACCTGCCAGCCGGGCGGCAACCGGGTGCCCGAGGCACTTCAGGAGTCGATCGCGCGTGACACCGCACTGCTGGAACGCGGTGTCCGGATGCGTACGCTCTACCAGCACACGGCGCGTTTCAACGGTCCGAGCCAGGCCTACGTGGCTGCGGTGTCCGCGTTGGGGGCGGAGTACCGCACGGCGCACGAGCTGTTCGGCCGGATCATCGTCTTCGACCGCGAGACCGCGTTCATTCCGGACCGGCACGGGAGCTGGGGCGCCGTCGTCATCCGCGAGCCCTCGATCGTCGCGTACCTGTGCTCCATCTTCGAAGCGGCCTGGAGCACCGCCAAGCCCTTCGGGGACGCCCCTGCGGACGGGCTCGAAGCCGTGTCGAAGGAGCTCGACCGGACGATCCTGCGTCTCCTCGCGGCGGGGCTCAAGGACGAAGCCATCGCTCGGCGACTGGGCATGTCGCTGCGCACCCTGCGCCGCCATATCGCCGACATCATGGCCGGCCTCAGGGCCGACAGCCGCTTCCAGGCGGGAGTGCGGGCCGCGGGCTCCGCCCAGTTGGCCGACGGCGCCGTGGACGACGCGGCCGATGAGCACGCCGGGCCGGCGGGTCGGCGGAGTCCCGCATAGTCGTGACTACCCCCGTGCTGCTGCCGAGGCAAGAGTGGTTGTCCTTGTAGGTCCACGGGGGAGGCATGGATGAGTATTGGCCGAAGGCTTGCGCGAGAAATGGAGTCCTTCGCCCGCGACGTGGGTTTCTGCTTGACGGCGAACCGTGCAGTCGGTCCGGCCGTCGTATGGCCGTCCGGTGAGCCCGGCCTCTCCGAGGAGTTCTGTTCCAGGGCCGTGTCGCCGTCCGTCCCTCCGGCGGCCGATTCCTTGTACCCGGTTTCCGTCAACGAGCAAGTCGAGGAATTGACGGACCATCTGGGTGTGCTGCTGGGAACGCAGGTGCGGGCCTCGGCCTGGGATCTGTCGCGGGACCGTGCGACCCAGCCGCAGGCAGCCGGGCAGGAAAGGCTTTTGATGCCTTTGACCTGTGGATTCGACTGCCGTATCGATGGTTCGGCCGAGGTCGGGGAACCTCACCCCACGGTGAGCATGGAGCTGCGGCTGCGGCGCGGGAGCGTCCTCTATGTACCCGCGCATTTCAGCTACACGCTCTCGAAAGGGCATGCGCGCACCGTCGCTCTGGACCTCTCGATCGGCTGATCAGTGGCTTCGGTAACTGGATCCCGTGACTTTCCCGCTGCCGGCGCCGACGGCAGGATTCATTCCAGCGAGAGGGAGGAACCCGAATCCGAGTGCAGAACTGCGGTCGGTCTCGCGGAAATCACGGTGCCCGGTGAACGGGCGCCTCTTTCACCAAGGAGTTCACATGTCCCGCACTGTTCGATTCGCTTCCACCGCGGCCGTCGTCATGGCCCTCAGTTCGATCGTGCTGCCCGCTGCCATGGCCGCCACCCCGCAGGCGGTCCAGGGCCGTGCCGCTGTGACGCAGACCGTCACGCCGAACTACACCTGCGCCGAGCACATCGAGTGCGACCCGAAGTAGTGGCGTTCGGCCGCGGCCCGGCCTCCTGCGGGGTCCGGGCCGCGGCCGCCCTGGCGACCAACCCCTGAAAGGCGAACGTGACCAACCCATGACCGACCTCGCTGCCCCTCCGTACGCCGGGCCGAGCGCCCCCCATCTGCTCGACGATGCCACGCCCGGTGCCGTGCGAGCTGCTCTGCGGCAGCACGGTGCGGTCCTGTTGCGCGGAGCGCACCGGACCGTGACGGATTTCGAAGACCTGGCCGACGCCCTGATGACGCCGTTGATCCACCACTCCGTCGCGGGCCGGGAGCGTGAGCCGGTCAGCGCGGACGGTGCCACGGCCACCGTCAACAAGGGCTCGCACGCGATCCCGCTGCACCGTGAGCTCTCCTACGCCCCGGGCACACCCGACCTGCTGATGTTCTACTGCGAGCAGCCACCCCGGGACGGGGGCGCGACCACCCTGTGCGACGGAGCGGCACTGCTGGACCGGCTGCCGACCGAGATCGTGGAGTTCCTGCGGGCCAACGAACTCGTCTGGACGTGGAGCGCCTCGCCGGAACGCTGGCACTCCACCCTCGGGGTGGACACCCCCGCGGCGGCACAGCAGGTCGTCGCAGCACTCAACCGCAGGTACGCGGGCCTCGGACACCTGGGAGCCTCGTTCGACGGCGACACGCTGAACGGAACCTACACGACCAGCTTCCTCGTCCGCTCGGGCGACCCGGCTCGCGACTCGTTCTGCAACTCACTGCTGACCACCCTCGCGCTCAGCCAGGCGTTTGACTTGCGGATGACCGCCGGCGGAGCCAGCGCCACTCTCGGTAACGGATCGGCCTTCCCTGCGGCTTACCTGAACGCCATCGCCGCCTGTGCCGACGACGTGACCCACGACGTGGCCTGGCAGCGGGGTGACATCGTGGTCGCGGACAACACGCGCTACATGCACGGCCGACGTCCCATCGCCGACAGCGAGCGCCGCATCCTCACCCGTATCGGCCACGCCCTCGGCGAGCACGGGCCCGCCCAGTCCTGACCGGTACCCACTCCTGGCCATCGGTCGCAACACCCGCGTCCGCGCCGCGGCCGTCCGCCGTGCGGCGTCGAACGCCGTGCGGCCATCGAAACGAGGAACTTGACATGAGCACGCCTGTATTGCCAGCTCCCTTCACCGTTGTCTGGATCACTGCGAGTTTTCCGCCCGAGGTAACCGGGGTCTCCTTGGGAAACCTGGAGCGTGCCCGGTGGTTCGCGGCACAGGAGGGCGTCCGGTTGTGTCTGCTCACTCCGGAACCCGACGCCTCGGAGGAGAGCCCGGCGGCGCCCGCCGAGGGACTGGAGGTCTTCCCCTACGCCGCGAAGCCGTGGCTGCCCTATCCGGTCCTGCGAGTGCCGCGCCGGGCCGCGCTGGGACAGATCGACGCCGCACTGGAGAGGATCCGCCCAGACCTGGTCGTGGTCACCGACCCGGAGCGGTCCTTCCTGTTCGCGTCCTGGGGCGCTCCGGGCCGGGCCTACGCCCGTCGCCACAAGGTGCCCTACATCGCCCAGTACCAGGGCGACTACCTGAACTTCGCCCGCAGCTACCCGGGCTGGCGGCATTTGCGCACTCCGCTGATCCGCCCCGCGATGCGCTATCTGTACCGGCGGTTCGACGCCGCGCTGTGCGCGACCCAGCACGCCGCCCAGACCCTGCGCGGCATCTCCCGGGTGCCGATCGAGCAACTCCCCTTCATCGGGATCGACATCGCGGACTTCGCCGCCGGCCGACGCGACCCGGGCGTGCTCACGCGCCTGGCGCCCGCCCACGACGGCAGGGGCAAGGCCGTGCTCTTCCTGGGGCGCCTCGCCCGTGAGAAACGCCTCGACCTGGTGATCGCCGCGTTCCTCCGGCTCAGCGCCGAACCGGGGCACGAGGACCTCTCACTGTTCGTCGCCGGCGACGGCCCCGCCGACGTGGTGGCGGAACTGCGGCGCCTCGCCGAGCAGTCGTCCCGGATCCACTTCCTGGGCTTCGTCCACGGCAGCGACCGGACGGACCTGTACAGCTCCAGCGACGTGTTCTGCACCGCCTCGCCCTACGAGACGTTCGGGCGCACCGTCGTCGAGGCGATGGCCTCCGGAACACCCGTGGTCACCACGGCGGGTGGCGGCATCACCGACCGCCTCCAGGACGGCGGCAACGCGTACCTCTTCACGCCGGACAGCGCCGACGCCCTGCAGGACGCGCTGCGCCGGGCGCTGGTCGAGGACTCGGCGGCGCTCCGGTCCCGAGCCGGCGCCGAAGCCGCTCGCTTCACCGTGGAGGACGGCTGCGCCCGCCTCCTCGACTGCTACCGCGCACTCGCCGGGGCGCCCGCCCGGGCTTCCGCCGCCGTCAGTGCCTGAAACCTCCGTGGAGGCCGCAACAGTGTTCCCGAACCGCACGACGAAGGAAGAACCATGACGACCGATCTCATTCACGACAGCACCCGGGACGCCGCGGCTACCGCGGCCCGCGTCAGCCGCGCGGAGTACCGGCGCAGCTCACCGCCCCTGCTGCGCAGCCGGGCTCTGGACCGGCTGACCCGGACCGGCCTGTGGCTGCCGATCGCCTTCTACCTTCCCGTGTCACTGGCCCTGATCCTCCTGGGGGTACGGGTTGTCGGGACACTGCGCGGGGCGGCCCTCGTTCTCGGCGGCTACGTCCTGTGGACCCTGACCGAGTACTGGCTGCACCGGCTGGTGTTCCATTGGGCGGCCAAGCCCGGGACGGCCATGGCCGCCGTCCACTGGTTCGTCCACGGCGTCCACCACGAGCACCCCGACGACCCGGAACGGGTGATGATGCCCCTGGCGGGGTCGATACCGCCAGCTGCGGCCTTCTGCCTGCTGTTCCGCCTGGCATTCGGCGCGGCGTCGTGGCTGCCCGTCGCGGGCGGATTCCTCGGTGGATACCTGCTCTACGACGTGGTGCACTATCTGCTGCACCACCACCGGCCCAGGACCACCGTCGGTCGGGAACTGCGACGGCGCCACCTGCTGCACCACTACCAGGACGGCCGGACCGGCTTCGCGGTGAGCGCCCCCTGGCTCGACCATGTGTTCCGGACCGCGCCCGCGCCCCGCCCGCGCAGGGGCTGACGTGCCACCGACCGTGGCGGCCAGGCTCCAGGCCCGGGCCGTCCGGCAGCTCTCCGCCCTGCCCCGCCCGCTCCGGCGGATGCTGGCCGGCCGGCCGCCCCGGCAGGCCGGCCGGGGCCTGGCCCTGGACGCCCAGTTGCTGCTGAGGCTCCAGCGACTGTTCGTGACCTCACCCGTCGACGCAGCCCTGAGCACGACCCGTGCCGCCATGGCCCGCTCGGGCTACGTCCTCGGCGGCCGACCGGTCGGACCGGTACGGACCAGCGAGGTGGTGGTTCCAGGACCGGCGGGCGCGATCGCGGCCACCCTCTACACCCCGGACTCGGGACCGCAGGCCTCCGCGCTGTTGCTCTACTTCCACGGCGGCGGGTGGGTGGCCGGTTCCCGGGAGAGCCACGACAGCACCGCGCGGTTCCTCGCCCACCGGTCGGGCGTCCAGGTACTGCTGCCCGAATACCGGTTGGCGCCCGAGCACGTCTTCCCGGCAGCGGTCGACGACGCCATGGCCGCGTTCGCCTTCGCCCACGCGCAGGCGGGCAGGCTGCGGGCCGATCCCGCCCGCATCGCCGTCGGAGGAGACAGCGCGGGAGGCAATCTGGCTGCCGTGGTCGCCCAGCTCAGCAGGGGCGGTGCCGAGTCCGCCGCGTACCAGCTGCTGCTCTACCCCAACCTCGACGCGTCCACCGTGCGGCGGTCCCATGAGGCCTTCGGCGAGGGCTTTGTGGTGACCCGCTCCGAACTGGCCTGGGCCCTCGACCACTACGCCCCCGCCGGGGTCGACCGCGCCGACCCGCGGCTCTCCCCGCTCCTGGGCGCGGACCTCCGCGGACTACCCCCTGCCTTCATCGCCGTGCCCGGCTTCGACCTGCTGCGTGACGAGGCACTGGAGTACGCCCGGCGGCTGCGCGAGGCGGGTGTCCCCACCACCGTCAACCTGCAGCCCGACCTCACCCACGGCTATGCGAGCATGCTCGGTCTCGGGCAGCGGTTCCGTGAGGCCACCGCCGAGGCCGCAGACGCCCTGCGCGCGGCCCTGGCCCGGTAAGCCCGTGCGCGGCGCTGGATGAACGATTGCGGCAAGCTGCGGCGCTGCACCGAGAAGGGCGGCAAGGTCGTCGACTTCTACCTCCACCTCGCCGCTGCCCCCCGTCACGCTCCGCATGCCCATCCGACGCGCGACCAGCCAGTGTCACTGGGACGACCGCCCCACCACCCGGCGCCTCAAGTGATCCCTTTGCCGGTCGGTCCACATGCTCATGCCTGTGCAGTCGTCGCGGTGGTGGTGATCAGTTCCTCGATGCCGAAGAGGAACCGCTCCATCTCCTCCCGGGACAGCAGCGCGCTGTCAGCGGTCATCGACAGCCGTACCGCGTCGCCCGCGCCCAGGGCGTCCACCGCGAAGCTGACGCCCTGGCGCGGGGGGAACACGATCGGCCAGCTCAGGGTGGTCAGCGACCTGGCCTCGGCGATGCCCGCGGGATCGGCACGGGCCCCGGGGTCGAACGCCTCGACCGGTTGCGTGCCCAGCTCGCGCGTGTCGTTGAAGAAGCAGCTGCGGTCGGCGACCGGGCCGTCCCCGGCCTCCAGTTCCGCGATGTCCCGCTCCAGCAGCAGCCGGTCGTAGTAGGCGTGCCGGTAGGAGGCCAGCGAGACGCTCTGGGTCCGGCGCAGCAGCTCGACGAAGTCCTGGTCGGCGTCCGGGAGGTGCACCAGCGCCTGGCCGGACAGGGTGCTCACGGCGTGGGCCAGTCCGGGCAGGAAACGGTTGTTGACCACCACCTGCAGGACCGCGTCGGGGCAGCCGGAGATCCGGGCGGTCATCGTCGCGACCGCCGCCAGCAGCACGGCGGAGGGTCCCACCCGGTGGACGGCGGCGACCCTCGGCAGGGCCAGCGCCAGGGCGGGGGAGTGCAGCAGCGCGTTGGGGAACGGCAGGGTCCCGGGCTGCCCGCCGGTTCCCTTGTCCCGGAACAGCCGCGGCGGGCCGGCCTTCAGCTTGCGGAACCAGTACTGGCGCGCGGCGGCGTCCCGGCGCCGCCCGCGCTCCGAGCACTGGAACTCCGCCTCCTCCAGCGGCTGGAGGGAAGGGCGCAGCTCACTGATCCGGGCCGGGGGCTCGCCCAGCACCAGTGCGGTGAGATTGGTGGCGACCTGGTGCAGCCCCCAGCCGTCGGCGGCGGTGTGGGCGAGGACCAGGGCGATGAACCGGGCCTCGCCGCCGGACTCCAGCAGTCCGACCCGGACCGGCCACTCGGCGTCCAGTGCGAACGGCTGCCCGACCAGTTCGGCGAGCAGTGCGGCGCCCTCCTCGGCGATCTCCGCCGGGTCGTCGCTCACGCACGGACGGAGTACGACCGGCACCCGCCCGTCGGGTTCCACGGTCTGCTGCAGCCGACCCGTCTCATCCGCGGCGAGGGTGGTGTGCAGCGAGTCGTGCAGCTGGAGCAGTTGCCCGAGTGCGTCCAGGACGGCGGGCACGGGCAGGGCGACGGTGACCGGCGCGCCCAGCGAGACGTTGTAGCGGGCCGCGTCGTCGCCCAGCGTGCTGACGGTGTCCCAGATCGAGTGCTGGCCCCAGGTGGCGGGGCCGGTGCCGGAGCGTCCTGACGACAGCTCGATCTCCAGCGTGCGGGTGGTGGTCAAGGCGGACCTCTCCGGTGCGGTGGGGATTCCGCTCGGTGCGGGGCGGAATCAGCACCGAGTGTGGCCTCAGCGGGTGGTTCGCGTCGAGACCGCCCGGACGGGGCGCCCGGCGTTGGCTCAACAGCCGCCCGGCAGCCCGAATCGTCGCTGGTAACCATGGCGTGCTCTTGTCCCGGTCTGTGTCTGCCGCACCCATGGTCGCGTGGCCTCCGCAACCGCGGGCACGAATTCCGAAAGACCGCATACCTCTCCCGGCAGGGGCGCCAGAGCTGACGCAACGTCAGCAGAGGTGCACATGGACTGGACCTGGGGGAATTCCGGGTTCCGCCCGAGGCGTGCGACATGATCGCCCGGGTGCCCCTCGGCGGCATGGGCGGGATCCGCCCCGGCATGTCGTTCCTGGATCCCGCCGAGAAGCTGTGAGCGTGGGTCGACATCAATGCCATGGCCGTCGCCGCAGCGGGATCGCGGCTGGTCACTGCCGGGAGAAGGGGTCATCCGAGGCTTTGACGTCCCCTGGCTCCCCATCCCCGTCCTTGACGCTACTGACCCCAACGCCGACCCCAACGGCGCCGGGTTCGCCCTCACCCTGCGCCTGTCCGCACCAACAGCCGGGGCCCTTTCGGGCCCCGGCCGGCTCCCCCTCATTACGGGGTTCCCGAGCCGAGTAGAGCGGTCGCGCCGGGCGTCTGCTCGTAGAGCACGCGGTGGGACTTTCGGGTTCGGGTGACCAGCCCGGCGCGATGCAGGATGCCCAGGTGGTACGAGACCGTGCTGGCGGCTAGGAAGTGGCGTTCGCCCAGTTCGCCGGTGGTGCGTTCGACCTGCAGGTCTGCGAGGAGGCGCGCTCGGGTCATGCCGAACAGCGCCTGTGTCGTGGGAGCGGCTGAAGGGCCGGTGGCCGCGCTGCGCAGGGCCGGGTAGGTGATGATGGGCGGCCGGGGCACCGGGGCCGGCGTGCAGTCCATGACCAGGAACAGGTTGGTGGTGATCGCCGACGGCATCAGGGTCAGACCGGAGTCGGCGAGGCGACGGCCCTGGAGTCGCGTCAGCAGTTTCAGGTGGTCGTCGTCCCAGACGACCCGGGGGTGCAGGTCGGCCAGCATGCCTGACAGTCCGTGCCGGGCGATGGCTCGGGCCCGGTGACCGATGTCGCTCTCCAGGCGAGCGCGCAGGGTTGCCCAGTGCGGGGCGATGGCCTGTTGCCACACCTGGTCGAGTTCGTCGGCCAATCGCTGTGCGAGCGCCTGCTCGCCCTGCTGCAACACGTCCTTGAGCACCCTCGGAATGCGGCGGCCGGACAGGTTGTCCTCGGGGTTGCCCAGGGCCATGATCTCTATCTCCCAGCGCAGACGCCCGGCGTCGACGTTGGCGATGGCGTGCAAATCCTCATGGAGCGTCGGTTCCGGAACGTACGGCTGCGGAGTGATGAAGTCCGGTACGTAGTCCCACGAACCACTGAACAGGGAAGTCAGAACGGCGAGTTTCCGCTCGCGGAGCGCCTTCTGGATCATGGATTGCCAACCTCCGCCGCATGGTTGTGCATCCGCACGCATCAGGTGCAGAGCATCAACCGTGACGCTCGCCGGTGAGATAGCGAACCTCGTGTCGGCCAGAACCCCAATGTGCATGTCGATCCGCAGCACACCAACCCCCGCTCAGTGGCGCCACTTGACGGGCTACCCCCGTCCCTGGGGCCTCATCGAAGCATTCGGACCCTTACATGTCAGCTGATTCCAACCTTCGAACCTGGTCGAATGATTCGACCGTGGACATTCCAGCTGGTTCCATGGAGCCGCACCGATCGCACCCGCACCAAGCGCGGGCCGGAATTCGCCGAGCCACCGCGCATCCATCAGCGGCAACGAGACAGGGGCACAACTCATGTTGAAGATCAGGACCGTGTTGACGGGGGCCACCGTGGCCGGACTTCTCACCGCGGGACTCGCCCTGGGGGCACCCGCGGCGGAGGCGAGCGGCCCGGGCAACTGCGTTTCGGGCGACGGAGCCACCGGCACCGGCGGTGACAGCTGCCTGTTCTACCACCAGGGCTTCGTGGGCGGGTACTTCGGCAGCCCCTACTCGATCAACTACCAGGGCAACAGCTTCGGCGGCTGCAACAACAACAGCTGTGACGGTGACGGCGACGCGGTCCGCAACGACGCGGCGTCGGTCGCGAACTTCGACACCGCCTGCACCGTGACCGTCTGGGTCTACCCGCTCGGGACCGGCGGCAACATCGGTCAGTCGTTCGGCCCGTGGGGATCCGGCAACCTGAACACGAGCCTCCGCAACAACGATGCCTCGCAGACCTGGAGCGGCCCCAGCGGCTGCTAGTGGGCAACACCGAGACGTGACACCCAATCGGGAAGGGCCGGCCGTCCATGCTGAATGAAGCCATGAAGAGAAGTCGGGTCGGTGCCGCCTCGGTTGCGGGCGGTCTACTGGTCGCGGGCCTGCTGCTGGCAGGCTGCGCGGGCGGCGGATCCGCCCACCTCGCCGGGGGCCCCGTGTCCACGGGGTCCCCGGTCACCACGGTTCCGGTGCCGACGGGACCGAACCAACTCAGTGCGCTGCCGATCACGCACTACGAGCTCACCGCCGCGCAGCAGGCCGTGCTCACCAACGCCGAGGCGGCCCTGGTGCACTCCTGCATGGAGCAGCTCGGCCTTGACTACACGCTTCCAGTGGCCGCTCCGAGCAGTGGAACTGATGACCTGTCAGGTGATCTGCCGGACAACGATCCCGCCCTCGCGGCCACCCAGGGATACCGCGACAGGAGCGTGGCCGCCGCGCAGATCGCCTACGAGCAGCGGTCCAAGGCCGCCGCGCCCGTCAGTCCTCGGATCACCACGGCGCTGCTCGGGGCGAGCACGCCGTGGAACTCCGCCACCCCGGACGGCGGCTGCCTGGGGCAGGCCCGACGCACGATTGCCGGCGCGAAGGCAGCCGACCCCGACGTGGACTTCGACACCCCCCAACTGGTCACCAATATCCAGCTGAACAGCTACTTCGCGGCGTTGGCGGACGGGCGGGTCAAGGACGTCTTCGGTGCATGGTCGGCCTGCATGAAGGCACGGGGGTTCGACTACCCGAGCCCGGTGGCCGCCGTGGACGATCCGCGCTGGAAGGCGCTGCAGCCGGCGACCGCGCTGGAGATCAGGACCGCCACCGCCGACGTGTCGTGCAAGTACCAGCACAACGTCGACGGAGTCTTCCACGCCGTACAGGTGGCCGACGAGAACACGGCGATCGATGCCAACCTCGGCGCACTCCAGCAGATCAGGGCAGGTCTGGACAGCGCGCTCGCCACCGCCACGCGGATCGAAGGCCAGCCGGCCCCCGGGCCGTCCGGTGGCGGTGCCGGGTGACTGCCGCTCCGGGACGGGTCTCGGCGGTTCGCGCAGGTCGTGGCGGACGGTGGTGGCAGGGCCTTCCGGGCGCTCGGCCGAGGTGGGCCCTGCCGTCAGTGGTGAGCGGACCTTCGCGTCGGGGGAGTGGCCGTGGCCCGGCTCCGGCCGACCTCGGTGCCGCGCCGGTGATCCCGCTGATGCGGTGGCTGGTCGGCGGGACCGTGCAAAGGCAGGAGCGCGCGGTGCACGCCCTGTGGTCCGTCGCTCGATCCTCCCCGGCCGTGAGCTCGGCAGAGCGGATCTATCCAGCTCGGCGGGTTCACCCCGGTGAGGCTGGGCCGTGGGCGGGCGCTCCGGGAGTGTCCAATTAACGGCGCTGCCCCGTAATCGGTGGTGACAGGGTGTCATCCTGGGTCATGATGAAGCGTGCTTGAGCTCAAGGCCCTTGTGGACACGGTGTTTTCAGGGTTGTCGGCGCTGGTCGTCGAGGACGTGGTGGACGACGGCGAGGCCATCCGGGTGGTGGCACGGACCCCCGACGGCGCTGTGCCCTGTCCGGTGTGCGAAACACCGACCGGGCGGGTCCACGGCTTCCACAGTCGGACCGTGTCCGATGTGGCGGTGGACGGCCGGCAGGGGGTGGTGAAGGTCAGGTTGCGTCGCCTGGTGTGCCCGGTCGGCGAGGGCGACGTCGGTTCCCTCGGGCGCCGTGAACGGCGCTGCGGCAGCCAGCGCCGCCGCGTGCTCAGCGAGTCCCGTCGTGAACGCGTCGAACTCCTCTCGCTCGGCCCCGTCGAAGGGGAACCGCCCGTGCAGCACCTCGCCGTGAAGCAGCCACAGGTCGCGCTCGTCGCCTCGTCGTCCGCCAGCTCGATGCCGTAGC
>OVEP010002599.1_pt1 | contig 14116 bp, 10 predicted proteins | sample 1779801 | NCBI WGS metagenome assembly OVEP01 (sample SAMEA3914791, study PRJEB12502) | metagenome | biome: forest; material: soil | place: Canada | collected 2011-07-03 | depth 0.1 m
ACCGGCTCGAATGTCGCCACCACGGGCAGCACCGTCACCTCGACCGGCTCCTCGGTCACCAGCACCGGTTCAAGCGTCGCGGCGACGGGTGTGTCGTACACCACAGTCGGCCTGTCGGTCACGTTTTGAGGGCGACCACGCGCGCGTATCCAAGATGAAAATCATCAAACCCATGCCACTCGGCATCCTGACACGCGCTTACCGGTCGGACGGCCGCGAATATCTCGGCATCGCCATTCCGACGATGGCGACGCTCGGCGAGACACCGCGACTGGTGGGCGAAACCGAACTGTGGGACACGGTCGGTGACGCGCTGTCAGGCTACACGCTGGATGCGGCATTGCCGAAGCCGCATGCCGAGTTCCTCGTCTCGGCGCACGCCTACGGCAAGTACTGCCAACGCTCCCAGGCGTGCCACGTCGGCATCCGCTTCGCGGGCATCGACAAGCAGTTGCGGGTCTCAGGCGACCGCTACTGGACCAGCGGCACTAGCCGGGCTAGCGACGAGGCCACGGCCGCTGAACCGTTCGAGTCCCTGCCGATCGACTGGCCGCTCGCTTACGGCGGCGCAGGCTACGCGGACAATCCGCGCGGCCGGGGATTCGCGGGCGCATCCGGCGATCGCGCGACGCCGCGGCGACTGCCCAATATCGAATATGCGGCAGATCTGATCCACCGCCGCGAACAGCGCATCGAGCCGGCCAGCTTCACACCGATCGCGCCGGACTGGCCGCAACGCGGCGTGCTCCTTGGCCAATTTGATCAGTCATGGCGCGAAACGGATTGCCCCGGCTTCCCCCGCACGATGGACCGTCGCTATTTCAACGTCGCGCCGCTGGATCAGCAGTTATCGGCGCATCCGGCTCTGCCCGACGGCGCCGCCTATGAAATCACGCACATGCACCCCGAGCGCGACGTAATCGCCGGCAGGTTGCCAGCGCTGCGCGCCCGCTGCTTCGTGCAACGCCAACGCGAAGATTCACTCGCCGAGGTCCCGATGCGTCTGACGACGGCATGGTTCATCCCTCATCGGGAGCGGGTTGTGATGATTTTCCACGGCGCGGCCGAAGTCGAGGAATTCGACGCGCAAGACATCGCCTGTTTGATGATCGGCGCGGAACTGAGTACGCAGCCTCGGCCCGCCATGGATTACCGGCGTGTCTTCGACCTGCGCATGGATAGCAAACGCGGGGCGTTACACGCATTGCGCGATCGCGACCTCGTACCCGCGTCGATGCTCGTGCAAAACGGCGCGCAAGACGAAAGCATGCACGCGCCATCGCAAAGCGCCGTGCAGCGCAATCTTCTGCGCGGCGCCCAACTGCGCGCCGAACAGGCCGCGGTGTCGGCGCACGGTCCAGCCGCCAAACTCGCGCTCGATGCCATCGCCGCGGCGGCCGAACCAAAGCGCCCACCCCGGCTCGACGAATTGGCGGAGTTCGTTCAGCACCAGGAACAGCAGGCGGACGAACAGCGCGCCGCCCTCGAAACAATGCGTCAGCGAATCGAAACGAAACATGCCGCGTCGCTCTCACAGGTACCGGCTCGACGCGGACCGCCGCCCCCCTCCAACACGAGCGCATGCCTCGCACGTACCGAGCAGCCGGCGCTGCGCGAATTGGCGCGCGCGGCCGACCACAAACTGCGCGAGGCGTACCTGCACGCCGCTCACTATCAGGACGCTGCGCCGCGCCTCGATCCGGCCACGGCGGATGCCACACGCCGGCGCGTCGCGGCCATGTATGCCAATGGCGAGTCGCTGGCCGGCCTCGACCTGACCGGCGCGGATCTGAGCGGGATGAATCTGCGCGGCGCGCAACTGTCGGGCGTGTTGCTGGAAAGCGCAGACCTGACCGGCGCCGATTTCAGCGAAGCCACGCTGACGGGCGCCGTGCTGGTCCGCGCGACGCTGCTTCGTGCACGCTTCGCGCGCGCGCAGTTGACTGAGGCCAATCTGTCGCTCGCACAATGCGAGGACACCGACTTCAGCGAAGCCACGCTCGATCGCAGTCTGTTCGAGCACACGCCTTTTCTGCGCTGCCGCTTGCCGCGCGCATCGATACACCGCGCTCAATTCAGACATTGCCGTTTCGACGCGGTCGATTTTAGCGAAGCCACGCTGGCCGATCTGGTGTTCATGGCGCAGACTTTCCACGACGTCAGTTTCGACCAGGCGCATATCCGCAAACTGGCCTTCATACAGTGCCGTCTCGAACGAGCCAGCTTTTCGGAGGCTGACATCGTCGGGTTGGGATTCGTCGAAACCGACGCCAAGGGTGTCGATTTCGATCGCGCCAGTTTGCGTAAAGCCTGCTTCGTGAAAGACAGCGTGCTGACCGATGCGAACTTTACGCAAGCGCGGCTTACCGAAGTCAATCTACGTCAGGTGAGCGCGCAGCGCGCCAATTTCAGCGGCGCCCGAATCAGCCAGTGCGATTTTTCCGATGCATGTCTGGAAGCCGCCAATCTGCAAGGCGTGAAGCTCGACAACGGCTACATGGTGCGCACCGATTTAAGCGCCGCCAATCTGGCGCGCGCCGACCTGATCGGCGGCTATTTGAGACGCGCGAATCTTCGCGGCGCGAACTTGTGTGAAGCCAATCTGTTCCGCGCCAACCTCGCGGAAACGTCGATGGATCGCGGCACCCAACTCGACGGCGCGTATCTCGAGCAAGCCGTCCTTTCCCCACTGTCGAGGCCGGCATGAGTCTTACGCGCGAACAACTTCGGCAAATGATCCGCCATGGCGAAATCATCGAGAAGCAGTCGATCGGCCCACTCGTGTTGGAGCAATGCGACCTTTCCGGCGCAATCTTTGCAAACGTCACTTTCAGCGGCACACGGCTCGCGCAGGCAATGCTTGGCGAATGCGTGTTCAACGCGTGCACGTTCATCGACGTCGATCTGGCGGGTGCGGACCTGTCGAAAAGCACCTTCCTGACGTGCGAACTGCACCATGCAAGCTTCCTCGACAGCACGCTCGACGATTGCCGGATGCTCCAGACGCGCGCCGGCGGTACGCGCTTTTCAGCCATACGGGCGGCCCGGCTCGCCTTTCTGAAATGCGATCTGAGCGGCTGCCGGTTCGACGCCGCGCATATCGCGTTCGGGGTCTTCGACGAGACGCCCATGCGCGGCGCCGACTTCTCGGCGGCGGACATCCGCAAAAGCCTTTTCTATCGCCTGGATCTGCGCGAGGTGTGTTTCGCGCGGGCACACTTTGACAGCACGGTATTCACCGAATCGAATCTGGCGCAGCAAGCGCTTCGCGGGCACACACTGAACCGCTGCCAGTTCATCGACACCGATCTGCGTCACGTCGACTTCACGTCCGCGAGGCTGGCGCAGTGCAACTTCCAGGGCGCCACGCTCGAAGCCGCTGTGCTTGACGATGTCGACGCGCCGCTCGCCAATTTTTTCGGCGCGAACGTCAGCGGCGCGCAGTGCCGTGGCGCCCGCTTTCCTGACAGCATCTGGGTCGAAGCGCGGGTCCGGGAGACGGATTTCACCGCTGCGAATCTGTCTGGCGCCATGTTCCAGCGCGCCGACGTTCGCCAATCACGTTTCATTCGGGCGCGCCTCGAAGGCGCCGATCTGTCGTATGCCGAGCTCGCCGGCGCGGACTTCCACGAGGCGCGGTTTGAGCGAACCCGGGTTTGCCATACCGACGCCGACGCTCACCGCGGCGCCGGTGACGCGGCCTGGCAAGGGCGCGCCGGCGTGATCGGCAACGACGCCGCGCTACGGGCGGCTGAAGCCTGGTCCGCACGACGGGATGCCAACTCACTGCACACATGAACCACGGAGCCCACATGAACTCGACCGTAGCCAAATTGAGAAGACCGTCGCCCACAGCAGCCGGCGAAGCCCTCGGAACCGTGCTTGCGATCCTTGAGGAGGACAGCTTGCTGGTGGAGTGCGGCGGCGCCAGGCGGCCATGCCGCCGCGCCTTCAGTTGTCTGGTCGCGCCGGAACCGGGCGATCGTGTGCTGGTCAGCCATGCCGATCCCGAACACGCGTACGTGCTGGCGATCCTCGAACGATTTGGCACAGGCGACGCACGCATTCGCATCGACGGCGACCTGCTGCTCGAATCGACCAGCAGCGTCCGGCTTCGGGCCGCACAGCACATTCATCTGCATGGCGAACGCGAACTGCAATTGCACGGTGATCGGCTTGAACTGGCGGCCAACGAAGCGGAACTCTCCGCCGACACAGCGTCGTTCCACTGCGGCGAACTGCAAGGACAGTTCGGCGCGCTGCGCGTAATCGGCAAGACCCTCGAATCCGTATTCGACCGGGTCGTGCAGATCAGCAAGACGAGTTTTCGCACGATCGAGACCGTCGACCACCTGCGCGCGGCGCATATCGACTACGCCGCCGACGAGAGCGTTCGGCTGCATGGCAAGCATGCGTTGCTGACGGCCGAACGTCTGTCGAAGATCGACGCCCAGCAAATTCATCTCGGCTAGGAGAACTTCATGGTCATGGTCAACTCGAGCGCCGCCGGCGCCAACGCCGCCATCAGCGTCAACCTGACACCCCCACTGGGCGTGCCGGTTGCGTACGGCAACACGGCGCAACGTCCGCAAGCGATTCCGAACGTCAGCAACATCCTGATCGCCGCAGCCCCGGCCCACAATACGGCGACCGTCATTCCCTGCACCAGTGGCGACGCACCCGGCTCAATGGGAGGTGTCATGTCAGGCACCGTCTGCTCGACGTCACGCAACATTAACGGCGCCAACACCGTGCTGCTGCACGGCATGCCGACCACCCGCATGACCGACCCGACCCAGCAGAACGCGACGAACGCGCAGGGCACGGGCACCTCGCCGAGCCAGACGCATATTCTGAATCTCGCGGCGTGACGCACGGATGAACCACGCATGATCCACACACGACGGCGCGTGTTGCTTGCGCTGACTCCGGCGATCCTGGCGGCCGGCTGCGCATCGACGCCAAAAACCGCGGAAACGTCTTGCGAGGTTTACCTCTACGCCAGTTCGCGAGTCAATCCGGACAGCCGCGGACTGCCTTCGCCGATTCTCGTCGGCATCTACGGTCTGAAGTCGACGGCAGCGTTCGAGGCGAGCAGCTTCTCCTCCTTGCAGGACCACGCGAGAACAGCCCTGAGCGACGACCTCGTGTCGCTTGAGCAGGTGATTCTCTTACCCGGCGAACGCAAGTTGATCTCGAAGCCGAACGATCCGGCAGTGCGGCAATTCGGCGTGGTCGCCGGCTATCGGGAATTGAACCGATACGTCTGGAAGGCCACCTTCGCGCCGCCAGCCGACGCGGACCGCGGCTTCTTTTCGTTCTGGCCGTTCACACCCCAGCGGGACGCCATACGCGTCGAACTGAGCGAAGGCGGCCTGGTGGTCAGAACCATGAATCGGACACATTGATGAAGTTCTCATATTTGCCGCAGAAAGAGGCGGGCGCATCCCGCAGCAAAGTCGTCTGGTCGGAAGGCATGTACCTGCGACCGCAGCATTTCCAGCAGTTCGAGCGTTATATCGAAGACTATGTCCAACAGCGCAGCGTGGGTCTGCAGGGAGCATTCTGGGGGTTTCTGAGTCTCGAGATCGATCCCGCTGCGCTCACGTTGGGCAAGGTGGCGTTGTCGACGGCGCAGGGCGTATTCCCCGACGGTACGCCCTTCTTGCTGACCGGTCCCGACAACCTGCCCGCGCCGCTCGACATCCCCGCTGACGCAAAAGACGAACTTGTCGTGCTCGCGTGGCCAATCCGTCGCGCGGACGGCGAAGACACAATCTTTGAAGAACAGGTCGAATCGCTCGCCCGGTACGGCGTATGCACGCGCGAAATTGCCGACAGCAATGCGGTCGCGCTGGGACCGGCCACCGTGCAGATCGCCCGGGCGCGCCTGAAACTGGTACGCGCGTCCGAGCTGCGCAGCGAATGGCAGGCGCTCGGCCTGCTGCGGGTGGTGGAGCGGCGCAGCGATAACCAGTTGGTGCTCGACAAGCACTACATCCCGCCGATGCTGATAGCCGGACAGCATCCGGTGCTCGGCAGTTACCTCGGCGAACTGCATGGCCTGCTTGAACAGCGCGGCGATGCGCTGGCACAGCGTCTGTCACGCCCAGGGCGCGGCGGCGTCGCCGAGGTCGGCGACTTTCTGCTGCTGGCACTGATCAACCGCGCTCAAGCCGATACTTCGCATGCGCAGGCGTTCGGCCACGTGCATCCCGAACAGCTGTTTCGTCAATGGCTGCGGCTCGCGTTCGATCTCTGCACTTACACGAGCAACCAGCGCCGGCCACAGGTCCGTCCTGACTACCGGCACGACGACCTGCAAGGCAGCTTCTCGCCGTTGATGGCTGAATTGCGGCGCGCGTTGTCGACGGTGCTCGAGCAGAACGCCGTCGCGATCGAATTGGAGGCGCGCGCGCATCGCGTGTGGGTCGCACGGATTCCGAGTCCCGAACTGATTCGCAGTGCCGGCTTCGTGCTCTCGGTGCACGCCGATCTCCCCGCCGAGACCATGCGCACGCGCTATCCCGCGCAGGTCAAAATCGGGCCCGCCGAGCGGCTGGCCGATCTGGTCAATCTGCATCTTCCCGGCATTGCGCTGCGCCTGCTGCCGGTCGCGCCGAGGCAGATTCCGTATCACGCCGGCTGCCACTACTTCGAACTGGATACGAGCGGCGAACTCTGGAAGCAGTTGGAGAAATCCAGCGGCCTCGCCTTGCACGTCGCAGGCGATCTGCCCGGTCTGACGATGGAGTTCTGGGCCATTCGCGGCTAAGCCTATGCGGACCAACCAACAAGTTTCAAGCGCCAGCAATCCGCTCGTCGCCGCAGCGAATCCGCTGCTCAACACGCTCACGCAGATTCGCACCAGCACGACGTTGACGCCGGAGCGGCTGCGCGAATATCTGGTCGACGAAATCAGGCGTTTCCAGACGCGCGCGCAGCAGGCAGCCATCGCCATCGAAACCATCGTCGGCGCGCGCTATTGCCTGTGCACGGCCCTCGACGAAGCCGCGGCACTCGCGCCGTGGGGCAGTGGCAGCACATGGACGACGCACAGCCTGCTGGTCGCATTTCATAACGAAACCTGGGGCGGTGAGAAGTTCTTCCAGTTACTCGCGCGCTTGTCGGGCAGTCCTCGCGAACATCGCGACATCATTGAGCTTCAGTATCTCTGTCTCATGCTGGGCTTCCAGGGGCGCTATCGCGTGGTTCAGAACGGCGCGGCACAGCTTGACACGCTCACGCGCCGGTTGCATAAGCTGCTCCACGAAACAGGCGGCGGTTATGCACAACCCCTGTCGCCCGATTGGCGCGCCGCCGACCGCACACAGGGGTTCAGCGCGCGCCGCTGGTTGCCGCCGTGGACGTGGTTGCCGTTCGCCGGCCTGATCGGCTGCGCGAGTTTCATCGGCTTCCTGCTGGCATCCAACGCACAAGCCGATCGAACCTATGCGGCGATCAACGCGATTCACCTTCCGGAAAGCGAATTTCGCGCGGCCGCCGCGCCGCCGGTCAACCTTACCCGCCTGCTCGACGCAGACATACGCGGCGGCTCGCTTAGCGTGCGCGAAGACGCGGATCGCAGTGTGATCGCGCTCCGTGGCGACGGCCTGTTCGATTCCGGCTCAGCCGTCGCCAACAACGCATACCTGCCCGTGCTCGCGCGTGTCGCCGGCGTCCTGAACCGGCTTCCCGGAGACGTGGTGATTACCGGCTATACGGATAACCAGCCGATCCGCGACCAGCGATTCGCATCGAACCTCGCGCTCTCGCAAGCCCGCGCCGCCGCGGTCAGCCAGGCGCTGCTCGCCGCCGGCTTCGTCAGAACCCGCGCGCTCACGGTGGCGGGGCGCGGCGACGAACAGCCGGTCGATACCAACCGGACGGCCGCAGGCCGCGCCCACAATCGGCGAGTGGAAATCGTGCTGTTTTCTGGCGCTGGAAGCAGGCAGGACTTTTCGCAAGCGACAAACCGATGAATTCTCTAAAGCGTTTGTGGGGACTCCTGTGGTCCAGGACGTTGTGGCTCTTGGTGGGCGTGATCGTCATCGCCGCACTGATCTGGATGATCGGGCCATTGCTGTCGATCGGCGATCTGCGGCCGCTGGAAAGCGGCGTCTCACGTCTCGTGCTAATCGCGTTCCTGTTATTCGTCTGGTGTGCAAGGTTTGCCTCGCGGTGGCGGCAGCATGCAAACAGCGGGGAGCTGCGCAGGCTTTTGCGCCGAAGCAAGGCTAGCCAGCCCGACAATCCTGCTTCCGCCGACGGCACCGAACCGCTTGCTGAACTGCGTGCCCGCTTTCGCGAGGCGCTGCACCTGTTGCGTCGCGCGGGCACCCCCACAGGCCGGTTTGCCGCGTGGCTGGACAGACTCACCGGTCAGTATGTCTACCGGCTGCCTTGGTATCTCGTGGTTGGCAGCGCCGGTTCGGGCAAAACCACGGCGCTCGCCAATAGCGGACTTGAACTGTCGATCGCAGAGCAAGCCGCGCGCGCCGCCAGCGGGCGCATTGAACCGACGGCCCACTGCGAGTGGTGGTTCAGCAATCATGCCGTGCTCGTCGATACGCCCGGTCACTATCTGGAAGCGGCCGACGCCGACGCAAGGCGCGGCGCCGAATGGGGCGAATTGCTGGGGCTGTTGCGCAAATACCGGCCGCGCCAGCCCGTCACCGGTGCGTTGTTGATGGTCAGCATCGACGAACTGCTGGCGATGAGCGAGTCCGAGCGGGCTGCTTATGCGACGCGACTGCGCAAGCCCTTGCAATTGATGCAGGCCAAGTTCGACGTCCGTGTGCCGGTCTATCTATGCTTCACCCGGATGGACTGCATCAGCGGCTTTACGGAGTACTTTTCCGCCCTTAACCGGGACGGTCGCGCGCAGGTATGGGGTACGACGATCGCGGCGGGTGACCCGGCATGGAGCGACGCCGCCGGTTTTGCCCCCAGCGGCGCGTTCGACCGTTTGGCGCAGCGGCTGAACGCCGCCTTGCACGATGTGCTGACCGCGGACCCTGATCTCGACAGCCGCGCACTCGCCTATCTGTTTCCGCAGCAGTTCGCGAGCCTCAAGGAGACGCTGGACGACTTCCTCATGGCGTTATTTCGCCCGTCGCGCCTGGAAACCAACCTGGTGGCGCGCGGCATCTATTTCAGCAGCGCGCTGCAGAAGAGCGGCCCAGCAATCGACCGTGTGCTGACGCCGATCCGACAGCAATTGCAGATGGCGGCTACGCAGCCGGCGCGCGGCGCGCCGAAACACAGCCAGAGCTACTTTCTGAAACAGTTGCTGCAAGACGCTGTGTTCGCGGACGCTGGATTTGCCGGCGTGAGCCGCGCGTTGCGACGCCGCCGCCTGATGGCGCATGCCGCAGTGGCTGCCTTGACCGGTGGCGTTCTGCTGGCGCTCCTCACCGGCTGGACGATCAGCTATCTGAACAACCACGCCTATCTCGACGAAGTGAATGCGCATGTGGCCGCCTTCAATCTGTACGCCAACCGTCCCGTCGTCTCCCACCCCGACGCCGTGGCCCCGCTTTCGCCGATGCTCGATGCGTTGCGCAGCCTGCCGCGCAGCGAGCACTTCAATGTCGACGCGCCACCGGTGTGGCGGTACGGCCTGGGGTTATATCAAGGCAAACGAATCAGCGAGGCGGGCGAGGCGGTCTATCGTCGTGCGCTCGACGAAAAGCTGTTGCCGCAGGCGGCCGCCCGCATCGAATCAATGCTCGCCGATGCGCCGGTCAACGACCTCGAGTATTCGTACGATGCGTTGAAAGCCTATCTCATGCTCCACGACGCCACGCGATACGACGCCGGCTTCCTGGCGGCATGGTTGATCCTCGATACCGATCAGGCGCTGCCGTCGAACACGACGCAGGACGAACGCGCACGACTCGAAGCACACATCGCCAATCTGTTCGAGTCGCGCAGGGTCGCTTCGCCGTTTGCACGCAATGCGCCGCTCGTGGAAAGCGTGCGCGAACGTCTCGCACACGAGTCGCCCACGCTGCGTGCCTATCACCAGCTGCGCCGCGAACTCTTGACGACGATGCAAGGCGCGCCGGTCAGCGTCGCGAGTGCGGGCGGTCCGCAGGCCGCGCTCGTCTTCAGGCGCCGCAGCGGCAGGCCGCTCACCGACGGCGTCAGCAGCCTGTACACCTATCGTGGCTACTGGAACACCCTTGACAAGCGCGTGGACGGTGCCGCCGCGAAACTCAAGGACGAAGATCCATGGGTGCTACGCATCCCCGCAAACGCCACGAGCGACAGCGTGCGCCTCGCACGGGAAATCAAACGCGCCTACTTCAATGACTACATCGATGTCTGGGACAGCTACCTCAACGATCTGGCATTGATGGACAGCGCGTCCATTGCACAGAGCATGCAGATGGCACGCATTCTGTCGGCGCCCGATTCGCCGCTCAGACAATTTCTGCAGGTCGCCGCGAATGAGACGAATCTGCTGCGCGCGGGAGCGGCGCAGCAGCCTGCGGCAGACAGACTGCAAAAGCGCATCGGCGAAGCAAGGCAATCGCTCACTGCGTTGTTCGGCAGCGCTGCACGCGGCGCGCCGCCGACCACCGGCGACGACAAACCCGAAGCCATCGTCGACGAACATTTCGAACCGCTGAGACGTCTGGCGGCCTCCACCGCAGGCGGCCCGCTCGACAGCAATCTGCGGGTGATCGACGAGCTTTACAGCTATCTGAGCTCCGCGAGCGCTGCGTTGAGCAGCGGCAACGCGCCGCCGCAAACAGATGTATTCAACCGACTCCAGGCGGACGCGGGGCGCCTGCCCATGCCGTTGCGCCAAATGTTCAGCGATCTGTCGCAGACGGGTTCGGCGCAGGTCAACGGCGCCGCACGGGCGAACATCGCACAGGACGCGCAAGGCGGCATCGGCCGTGTATGCCGGCAGATGCTCGCCGGGCGCTACCCTTTCGAGCGCGGCTCGCTTCGCGACGTCGCGCTCGACGATTTTGCGAAGCTGTTCGCCACCGGCGGATTGATGGACAGCTTCTTTCAGAAGAACCTGGCCTCGCAGATCGACGTCAGCCATAGCCGCTGGACCTTCAGGGGTGACGCGGGCAGCGGCTCGCCGGTCGATACGCGCCTCGCCGGCTCGTTTCAGAACGCCGATACGATCCGCACTGTGTTCTTCCCCGGCAACGCGACGGCGCCGTCGCTGCAAATCGAATTGACGCCGCTCGAGATGGACCCCGGCATCACGCAGTACGTGCTGGACATCGATGGCCAGACGATCCGCTATGCACACGGCCCGCAGATTCCGGCGACCGTGAAGTGGCCCAACGCAGGCGGGGCCAATCTGGTCAGCTTGCTGGTCAATACGCAAAGTGGCAGCAACAGCCTGCAAACCCACGGCCCGTGGGCTTTACACCGCCTGTTTGACAAGGCGCGCATCACGCCGGGCGCGGCGCCCGAGAGCTTTGTCGCGAGTTTCAACGTCAACGGGAGAACGCTGGCGCTGCGCGTCACCGCCAGCAACAGCTATAACCCATTCCAGCTGGCGCAAATGAACGCATTCTCGTGTCCGTCATGAGCGCCGCTTGCCATCAGGAGCCTCTCTTCGTGCCCGCCTTCAACCTCAAACTGACCATCATTGCCTGTCATGGCAAAGCGCTCGCAAGCGGCGCGAGCGCAGTTTTCGACGCATCCGGCGGGACGATCGGTCTCGACGCCGGGAACACCTTGGTCCTGCCGGACGACGACGGCGTGGTGGCGCGGCGCCACGCGACCGTACGGGCGCTCGCGGACGGCTGGCAACTGCTGAACACCAGCGAACATGCCGCAATTGCGCTGAACGGCAAGCTGCTCGCGCCGGGCGCGCAGGCCGGCCTGAGCGCCGGGGATATCCTCAATATCGGCGCATACGTCCTGCAGACCGAGACGAATGCCTGGGTGCCAGGGTGGAGTCCACCGATCGACGCGGGGGCCACCGAAGCGGCTTGCACATTGGGTTCGTCGTTTGGATCATCTACAGCGGCCGCGGGTCCTGATTCTCTGCAAAATTCGCTGCAAACGAACGCGCTGGCCGCCGGCCATCCCACCGATCCGCTGAGCGGCGCGGCCCTGTCCACCAGCCTCCACGACCTTCTTGATACCCCGCTCGACCCACTCGCGCTATTCGGCATGCCCGCTGCAACAGCAACCGGCTCGGGCTGGAATGACCCGGACTGGAACAAATCGGCCGACGGAGGGTTGTTCGCCGACCTGGCAGGCGCGCCTTCCGGCAGCAGCTTCACGGCCCTGCAACCCGATAGCTCGCCAGGCCATGCGATCCGCGACGACGTACCGGAATTCGGCGGTCACCTGCGTTTGAAGATTGCGTCGCCCCCGGATAATGGCCAGACGCCGGAGCCGATAGCGCGGAGAGCCGCGGCCTCGCCTCTCGCGGAATCCCCCTTGCCGCCTGCGTCCCAAAACCAGCCCGCCGAGAATGGGGACGCCTTAGGCGTAATGCACGAGGCACCCGCCTGCGTCGTGCGAACAGCTGTACCGGACTACAGCGGGAGGTTTCATGCAAAAAATGCACTGCGCAACGACGGGCCGGTCAAGTTGCGGGAGCCCTTGGCGCCGCCAGTCCATTCCGTGCCGCCCTTTGCGCCGGCGGAAGCATCGTCGGTATCGCCCGCCGCACTCGTCAGGGCCTTTCTCGAAGGCGCCGGCGTGACGCCCGACGCGATAACCGACACGGCGTTGTCGCCTGAATTGATGCACACGCTCGGCACGCTGGTGCGCGTTCTCAAACGGCAACTGATGTAAATCGGGGCTTTTTAATCCTCAGACCGCCTACCCGGCGGCTCGCCCAGCCCCCTCTGCTATATTCTCTCCATCCCGTCCCCTACTTTCACAACGCGTGGAACAACTTCCCTTATGGGCGCAGATCGGCGCCGTCTTTCTGCTGCTTGTCTGCTCCAGCTTCTTTTCGATTTCCGAAACGGCGATGATGGCGATCAACCGCCATCGCCTGAAACACCTTGCCAGTAAGAATGCGCTCGGCGCGAAGACCACTCAGGGTCTTCTGGCGCACACCGACCAGCTGCTGAGCGTGGTCCTGATCGGCAACAATCTGTTCAATACGATCATTCCGGTGCTCACCACCTCGATCGCGCTACATACGTTCGGCCGCAATAACGTCGTGCTGTCGATTGCGACCGGCATCGTCGCGTTCCTGATCATCGTATTCGCGGAAATCACGCCGAAGATCGTCGGCGCGACGTTCCCGGAGAAGATCGCCCTGCCGGCCAGCCTGCTGATCGCACCGATGATGCGAGTCGGCAAACCGCTCGTCTGGTTCGTCAATCTGTTCGCGAACACGATCTTGCGCGTGCTGCATATCAATACCAAAGGCGCGCACGATCAGCGGCTGTCCACCGAAGAGCTGCGCACCATCGTGCTCGAATCAGGCAGCTTCATGCCGACCAAGCACCGCAGCATTCTGTTGAACCTGTTCGATCTCGAGAACATTTCCGTCGACGACGTGATGATCCCGCGCCGCCGGATCGAAGCGCTCGACTTCGACGCGCCCTTCGAACAGATCCTGCATCAGCTGGAAACCTGTTATCACAACAAGCTGATCGTCTATCAAGGCGACATCGACCGGGTGCTCGGCGTGCTGCACGTGCGCAAGACACTGGCGGCCCTGCACAACCAGGAGCTGGAGCGCGAGACGCTGCGCGAATTGCTGGCCGAGCCGTATTTCGTGCCGACCGGCACGCCGGTATTCCAGCAACTGCAGTACTTCCAGGAGAGCCGTCACCGTACAGCGCTAGTCGTGAACGAATACGGCGAGCTGCAAGGACTGGTCACGCCGGAAGACATCATCGAAGAGCTGATCGGCGAATTCACCACGTCGATTCCGCGTAGCGCCAATTCGCGCGGCGGCTGGAACGAGAGCGGCGAATGTATCGTTGCGGGCAGCATGCCGCTGCGCGAACTGAACCGCTGGCTGCATCTCACGCTGCCGACCGACGGACCGAAGACGCTCAACGGGTTGATTCTAGAAATACTCGAAGAGATTCCCGATGGCGACGTGTGCGTGCAGATCGGCGAGGTGAAACTCGAAGTGATGCGCAGCGACGACCAGGCG
>OVEP010372990.1_pt1 | contig 14034 bp, 10 predicted proteins | sample 1779801 | NCBI WGS metagenome assembly OVEP01 (sample SAMEA3914791, study PRJEB12502) | metagenome | biome: forest; material: soil | place: Canada | collected 2011-07-03 | depth 0.1 m
CCTGGTGCCGGAACTGAATGTTCGTCAGATAGGTCAGCTGGAAGCGCTCGGCCAGCTCCCGGGCCGGCTCCAGATAGGCCGGGTCCAGGGTGAAGCCGCGACGGCGGCCCTCCTTGCTGCGCCCGATCGCCCCGCGCAGCCGACCGGACCGGTCCACCAGGCAGTCCACCGACACCTCCGGGCCCGCGAGTTGGGGCATCACCAGCCAGTCGACCGGGTGGACGTCCGGCTGCTGCTCGGCCGCCCGCTCCAGTGCGTCCACCACCTGGTCCAGCGACGCCAGCCGACTGGGCGCCCCGGCCAGGCGGGTCAGCGAGAAGGGCTTGCGGGTCAGCACCCGGAAGCCCTCGCCCCCGGCGCCGGTCACCGGCTTCAGGCAGGGGGTGCCGCCGTCCGCCTCAATCGCGGTCACGGATTCCAGAAGTGACGCCGCGTCAGTGACCCGCCACCAGGGCGGGACCGGCAGTCCGGCCTCGGCCAGTGCCTGGTACGCGGTGGCCTTGTCGCTGAACAGCTCGATCGCCGCGCTGGGCGGGCTGACCACGGTCGTGCCCAGCAGCTCGAACTCGGCCCGGTGCTCGGCCACGGCCAGCTGGTGCAGCCGGGGCAGGAACAGGTCGATCCGGTGCCGCCCGCAGTAGTCGAGGGCGAACTCGACGTAGGCGGCGGGGGAGAGCCGGTCGGGTTCCAGCGAGGAGACGTCCGCCGCGCGCAGTACGGGTGAGTCGGGATCGACATGGGTGGCGTGCACCTCAAGGTCGACCAGGTCGGCGTTCTCGCGCAACAGGGCGACGAAGAAGGCGTTCTCGGCGTAGGTACGGTTCAGCCAGATGCGCAGCGGGTCGTTCAACGCGGTGTCTCCAGGACGAAGGCCGGTAGGGCAGGGAGAGGCTTCGTGGTGACACTGGACACCGGCGGGCACGACTTCGTGGGCCGGTGGCCATGGTCGGGTGCGGCCCGGGCGGCGTACGGGCGGGAACACCTCGCGTGCCTGGGTCGTGGGCGTATCAGATCATGCCGGGGGGTGGTTGCGCGAGTGGCCGTCCGCGCGGGTGCTCGCGCGTCATCGGGTGTTCACACGCGGCCGGGGCCCGGCCGGGCGGCGCGCGCCCGACCGGGCCCCGGGGAGCGGGCCCGCGACCGGTTCCGGAGCCGGTCCTAGGAGGCCGGGAAGTCCTCTTCCCAGTACTCGTGTTCGCCCCTGGCCGGGGCCTCGGGGCCGCCGTGCAGATGGAACTCGCGTCCGCGCAGTTCCACGCGCCGGATCTTGCCGGAGACCGTCTTCGGCAGCTCGGCGAACTCCAGCCGCCGCACCCGCTTGTAGGGCGCGAGCTGCTGCCGGGCCCAGGCCAGGATCGACCGGGCGGTCTCGGCCGTCGGCTGGTGCCCGGGTACCAGCGTGACGAACGCCTTGGGGACCGAGAGCCGCACCGGGTCCGGCGAGGGGACGACGGCGGACTCGGCCACGGCCGGGTGCTCGATCAGCACACTCTCCAGCTCGAACGGCGAGATCCGGTAGTCCGAGGACTTGAACAGACGTACGGTCTCTGGGTTCCTATTGTTCCGAATGGAGATCGTCTTCTGACCCGGTGCAGCACTGATTCTCCAGACCTTCTTGGCCGAGCGATCATGCCGAGGTAGCTGCGGGATAGTCGAGGCCGGGATGGTCTGAGAGCGCTCCGAACACTGAGGGGCATGTCGTACTCGCGGGGTAGGGACGAGTGTCCGTGCACACAAGCCACGATTGAGTAAACGAGCCGCCAGGTGGCGGCCGGACTGGCAAGCTCTCTCCATGGGTGTGTATCTCCGTTCCAGCCTCAAGGCTGGCCCGTTCCGCTTCAACCTCTCCAAATCCGGGATCGGCGTATCCGCAGGTGTTCCCGGATTCCGCGTCGGAAGCGGCCCCCGAGGGAACTATGTCCGAGTCGGAGGCCGCGGAGTCTCCTACCGTGCCACCGTTCCCTCTCAGCGCTCGGGCACGCGGCAGCTGAGTGGACCTACAACTCAGCGGCGGAGCCCGGGCGCGCCGGAGCTGCAGTACGGTGCTGTCGCGGTCCAGGAGATTTCCACCGCAACGATCGAAACACTGCAGGGCTCGAGCCAGAGTGACTTCGTCGCCCAATTGCAGGTCGCGGCTCAGCGTCACTCTGTCTGGACGTGGGTTCTCGTCGCATCCTTGCTGGTATCCCTCCCGCTTGCGCTGCTGCCGATGCTGGTCCTCGGGCCGCTGGTGTACTGGCTGTACCTACGAGACCGCGCGGCACAGAGCGTGGTCGCCTTCTACGATTTGGAGCCAGGTCCAGCCGAGCACTACGGCCGACTGGTCGATGCAGCTTGTGCGGTACAGCAGGCGCACAAGAATTGGGCTGTCATCGGATCAGGCACTGTGCGGACCACGACTCAATACAAGGTGAACAGCGGCGTCGATTCGATCGTCAAGCGCAAAGCCGGCAAGGTGAACACGGACGGGCCGCGGGAACTCGTCACGAACATCGCTGTCCCGAGCTTCCACTGCGGTGACTACCAGCTCTTCCTGCTGCCCGATCGTGTTCTGGTGAAGCATCGTCGGACCTTCGCAGACCTGCCCTACCAGGAGTTGTCCGTGTTCATGGATGCGCTGCGATTCCATGAAAAGGGTGCAGTTCCGCGCGACAGCCAGCAGATTGGAACGACGTGGCAGTTCGTCAACAAGAAGGGCGGCCCGGACCGCCGCTACAAGAACAACCCCAGGCTGCGGATCATGCAGTATGGGCGCCTTACGTTTTCGACCCGCACCGGAATGAACCTGCAGATGCAGTGCTCCCGCCCTGAGGCGGTCTCGCAGTTCGCCCGCGCCGTCAAGTCCTATGCCGCACCTTCCCAGGCACAGGGTTGGTAGAGCCCCACTCTTACGAGACCTGTAGCGCATGCCATCCCTGGCGGGTGGGTCCGAGCGAGCTGCTTCAACGTTGGGCGGCTTCGACCGCTTTGAGCGTCGAAGCCGTAGGCCCTCTCGGGCCAGATCTATGCTCGGACCTGAGGCAGCGCCCCGCAGTTCCCGCTTGGCCGTTGGCTCACCCGTACGTCCAGTGACTCACAGCCCCGCTGGGCGGCATGGACCAGCCTTCCGGGCAGAGCCAGGGGCATGCCGCATTCTTCGGAATCGAACGCCCTGATCCCCGGGGCTTAGGTCTGGGGTTTGCACAGCCAGTCGCCATAGGAGCCCTGGCGTGGAGGCCGAACCTCCACGCCAGGGCTCCGGACGTCCTAGCGGTCCTTCAGGCCGGGGAAGTCCTCTTCCCAGAATTCGCGGTCACCCCGGCGCCTGGCTACGTCTGGGGCCTGGATGTCGTGCAGCTTCTCTTCCTGTCTGCGTAGCTCAACGCGGCGGATCTTGCCGGAGATGGTCTTGGGGAGGTGGGCGAACTCGATCCGGCGGATGCGCTTGTAGGGGGCGAGCCGCTGTCCCACCCAGGCGAGGATGGAGCTGGCCGTCTCGGCGTCCGGCTCGTGGCCTGGGGCCAGGACGACGAATGCCTTGGGTACCGAGAGCCGCAGCGCGTCGGGTGAAGGAACGACTGCCGCCTCGGCCACAGCCGGGTGCTCGATCAGCACGCTCTCCAGCTCGAAGGGTGACACTCTGTAATCGCTACTCTTAAATACGTCATCACTCCGACCGGTGAAGTGGTAATAGCCGTCAGCGTCGCGCTGGGCCACGTCGCCGGTGTGGTATCGGTCGCCAGCCATGGACTCGGTGTGGCGTTCGGGGTCGTCCTGGTAGCCGGTCATCAAGCCGAGCGGGCGGCTCGCCAGCGGCAGGCACAGCTCGCCGTCGACTCCGGGCTCGGTGATCTCCGTGCAGGTCTCCACGTCCACCAGGACCACCTCGTACCCGGGCAGCGGGCGGCCCATGGAGCCGGGCTTGACTGGCTGTCCGGGCGCGTTGCCGATCTGCGCGGTGGTCTCGGTCTGGCCGTACCCGTCGCGCAGGGGCACACCCCACGCCTGCTCGATCCGCTCCACCACCTCGGGGTTGAGCGGCTCACCGGCCCCGACGAGTTCGCGGAGCGGTGGTTGCCAGCGACCGAGGTCTTCCAGCAGGAGCATCCGCCAGACGGTGGGCGGCGCGCAGAACGAGGTGACCCCGTACTGGACCATGGTGTCCAGCAGGGGCTTGGCCGAGAAGCGGGGCTGATTGACGATCAGGATCTCCGCACCGGCGTTCCAGGGGGCGAAGAAGTTGCTCCAGGCATGCTTGGCCCAGCCTGGGGAGGAGACGTTCAGGTGCACGTCGCCGCGTCGCAGGCCGATCCAGTACATGGTGGAGAGGTGGCCCACCGGGTAGGAGCGGTGGGTGTGCTGCACAAGTTTGGGCTGGCTGGTGGTGCCGGAGGTGAAGTACAGCAGCAGCGGGTCTTCTGCCCGGGTGGGGCCGTCCTGGGCGAAGCCCTCGGCGTGCTCGGCGGCCTCGGCGTAGTCGAGCCAGCCAGGAACAGGTGCGCCGACGACGATCCGGGTCCAGTCGCCCTCCCGCCCGGCGAAGCCGGGGGTGAGGGCGGATTCGGCGACCACGTGCCGCACGTGGCCCCGGGTGAGCCGGTCGGCCAGGTCGTCCGGGGTCAGCAGGGTGCTGGCGGGGATGACCACGGCGCCCAGCTTGATCGCCGCGAGCATTACCTCCCACAGCTCCACCTGGTTGCCAAGCAGCAGCAGGATCCGGTCGCCGCGGACCACGCCCTGGGCCCGCAGCCAGCCGGCCGTGCGGTCGGAGCGTTCCCGCAGCTCGGCGAACGTCAACGCGGTCTCGCGCAGCAGCGTGCCGTCTGCGTCCAGGTCGACCACGCGCAGACCGACGGCGTGGTTGTCCTCGGCTTCGACGTCGAACCAGTCCAAGGCCCAGTTGAAGTGCTCGCCCTCCGGACGCGGGAAGGCCAGGGCGGCGTCGAGATCACCGCGGGCTACGAGCAGGTGGTCCCGGGCAGCGCGGAAGTCGCGGTACGCGGCGGACTCCCGTGGTGCGGTCGTGCTCGGTGGCATGTGGCCGTCCCTTCCTGTCCCACCCAGCGGTGGGCCCAGCGGCACGCTGCCAGCCCACCCGGCCCGGGTCAAGGCCCCACGGCGAGCCCCCCGCCCGGCAACCAGGAGACGGGTGGATCAGAGTTTCCGCACCCCGAGGTCGGCGAAGAGCTTCCTGGTGGCAGGGTCGACCGAGTAGAGCACCGTGCCGCGGATGGAACGGGACATCAGCACACCGTAGGCGTTGCGCAATGCCCGGGTGAGCTCGGCATCGTCCTTGATCTGTGACGCTTTGCTCTTCACGTACTCGCGGTGGGGAACCCAGGCCCCGTCCTCCCACGTGAGGTCGGGGCCCATGATCACGCCGCCCCACTCGTACTCGAGCCCTTGGGCCGTGTGTACGCACCCGATCTGCCCGAAGCCTCCGGGATCGGTCGCCCAGAACTTTCGCTTGGGCACTCCCGGGGTGCTGTGCGTGTCGCCGGCGTTCCAGGGGCGTGCCCAGTCGGGGTCGGGGCTGACGTCGGGGCAGGTGCCGGTGTCGTCGGTCCAGTCCCAGCACATCCCGGCGCTCATCCGGACACTCGTGCCAGTCGGATCTTTGCTGAGGAGGAAGGACTCCATCTTGGCGGCGCTCTCGGCGTAGTAGAGCTCGAAAGGCTCGGGATCGTCGGCGTCGTCGGGGTGCCACGCGATGGGATGCCCGGCCATGAGCCGACGGGCCCAGGTGTCATAGGTCGAGCTGCCTACGGTGCGCAGTACCCGGTCCAGGGTAATCGGCACGATCTCCACGCCGAGGCTCTGGATCTCGGTCTTGAGCTTCTCCGGAGACCAGACCTCCTCTGCGAAGAGGCGCTGATCGCCGTCCATGAAGAAGACCGGTACTCGGGCGCGGGTGACGATCACCGCCACCGAACTCGGTCCTGTGGGCCGCATGCGAAATGAGCCGGTTTTGGGCCGCTCGCTGAGGCGGTGGGCTTCGTCGCAGACGATCAGGTCCAGTTCGTCGGGTCCGAACTTGTCGGTGACCCGGTTCAGCGTCATGAAGGCCTTCTGATGCCCCTTGGCGGCCCGTTTGAAGGTGTCGCGCGAGGCGATGCCGCCGGATACGAAGGCAGCCGAGTGCTTGGCATCCAGCGCCTCTCCCAGAGCGGTGAGTGCGACAAGCGACTTGCCGCTGCCCGCGTGCCCCTCGATGACGAAGACCTTCTTCACTCCTGGCGACCCGACCGCTTTAGTGGCATCGGCGATCGCCCGGGCGGCCCGCAACTGGTGCTCGACGAGGCTGAACCGGGTGTGGCCGTTGACAATCGCCCCGATCTCGCCGGCGAGAAGGGCATTCGTGCGCCGGCGCCCGAGCAGTTCCTGTGCGGCCTCTGCGCCGGAAGCCGGGCTGAAGCTCGTGACCAGGAACTTCTCCAGGTCCAGCGGCTGCCGCGCCGTGAAAGTGGGGATTCCGGGGCGAGGGGACACCTGGCTGATCCACTGGTAGTCCGGGTGCTTGAGGTTGTGCAGATAGGCTGCGCCCACCAGGTTGACGTAGCGGTCGTCGAACATGCTGTGGTGCCTACGCAGGTCGTCCATGTTGGTGCTGACCTGGATGGCCGGGTGCTTGACATGCTTTTCGTATCCCGGGAACGGCGCGTAGACCAGATCCCTGGCGCATACCTGGCAGAGCATGCCGTTTCCCGCCGTTTTGCAGGTCGTGCAGAGCCCTGTCGGCTTCGACGCCGTCGGACGCTCGATGCTGCCCCACTGCTTGAGCTCGATAACCGCGTAGCTGAGCCGTCCCGTCGGATGCTGTCCTGCGAGGACCACGTCGATGTGGTTCATCTCGCCGTCGGCGAGGTACTCGATGAACATCCACACCTGGCCGAGGCCGAGGTTGTCCAGTGTGGTCGCCAGCTCGTAGACGCTTTCACGCCACGCCTTGACCTCCGAGGACTTCGGCTTCTTGTCGTTCGGGTGCGCTGCGGTGTAGCAGTCGCTGATCTTCCGGACCATCTGGTGACGATCCCGCACCAGACGCTGTACGGGCCAGAATGCCTCCAACGGCTTCCAGCCGCTCCCGACTGCCATCCCGTCTACCCCCGCCAGTGAGTGGATGCTCTTGCGAGCCAAGTCACTGGGAACCTAGCAGAATCGTTTTTTCTCTCTGCTTGTGCGCCACTGACTAAGCCAGGTCATGAAGCACGAGGCGCTCTGCCGCCCGTGGTCGCCCCCAAGTGGCCCGGTGCGGGAAGCAGGGAAGCCGAGCAGGTCGGCGGGCACCGCCGCAACGTATGCCGTTCAGCGGTCACGATTCACCCGGCGCCGACAGTTGGCGCTCTCCGGGGGGCAGAGCGGGTACCTCATCGCGGGGTAGCGCTCTTGCAACAGCCTGAAGCGCGACGAGTGCGGTCTCCAGTTGCCCGATGATCTCGTGTGCGATCTCCTGCGGGGACCTGCTGTCCGACGCGACCGCGGAGGCAGCTGTGCGCCCCAGATCGAGGTTGGCGCCTTCTCGATCGATCAGGTCGGCGTACTTGAAGCGTCGGAACTGACCGTCCTTCGTCTCAACCCGACCCACCCTGTCGGCAGCGCAGAAGGCTTTGATCAGGTTAGCGAAGTCCGCTTCGTTTACTGGGCAGCCCTTCCTGCGGGCGCGTACCACTGTACGCATGTCGTAGATCCACAAATGGTCCGTAGAGGGTGTGGGCACCTGCTTCTCTGGGCGATCGAAGAACAGAATATTGGCTCGGAGTCCCGGCACCTCGGGAAAGACCCCTACGGGCAGTCTGACGAGCGTGTGGAACTCGAAGTCGCACAGCAGAATCCGCCGCAGCTGCTCTGCGGCACCAGTTTCGAACAGCACGTTGTCAGGAAGGACGACGGCTGCTCGACCTCCGGGAGCCAGGATCGCCATGATGTGCTGGAGGTGGTTTAGCGCCTGGCTGCTCGTTCGGACCGCGAAGTCGGGCCGACTCTGCACCGGACTCTCCAAGGCGGGCACTGGCCTGCCGAAAGGCGGATTGGACAGTACCAGCGACGCGACGCTTGTGGGCAGCCGGTCGAAGGATTCGGCACTGGTGACCTGGAAGTAGTCGCCACTCCAGTCCGTGCTGTATAGAAGCCAATTGGCAAGCGCCAGGCTGGCAAGTGACGACGATGATGCGCTCTCGATGACCGCACCGTTCAGGGCAGAGGTGGCGCCGGGGGTTTGCTCCTCGATGTAGCGCTGCGCGGCGATGAGGAAACCTCCCGACCCGCACGCCGGGTCGGCGATGACATCGTCCCAACGTGGCTGCATGGTGCGGACGATAGCGTCGATGATCAAGGGAGGCGTATAGAACCTGCCGGGCGCGTGCAAGCGGATCGTCAGGTACTCAAGCAGTGCATTGAGCAGACGGCCGCCGTTATCGCCATCTTTGGACCCCAGCGCGTCCTCAAGCAGCCCGAGATCGTCGATCATCGCCCGGAGCAGGTCAGTGTCCGTGATCGGAGCACCCGCACCGGCGAACATGTCTCCGAGGGCACCCTGGTGCTCAGCTGCAAGAATCTCTACGACCCGTTGGTAGGTATCCGCCAGTGCGGCGTCAGGCGTGACGGCCAGATCCTGCCAAGCAGCAGTTGCGGCATCAAGTGCACTACCCCGTGGAGCGTCTTGGAGGGACGCTCGGCGGTGTGCCTCTTGCAGCAGCAACAACTGGGTGAAGAGGCGCAGTCGAGCGGGGCCGGAAGTGCCATCGCTCAACTCCTCGTAGCGACGCCACCAGCGGCCGGCCAGGACAGCGGGATTCTCTTCCGTGCCGATGAACGGCAAGGTCGGGGGGACGTGGTGGCCGGTGTTCATCGGAAGTCGAACTCCTGCTGAAAGTAGTCGGGGCCGTCTGAAGCCGCCGCGGCACTGTTGTGCAGCATGGTTGACTCGGTGAGGGCATCGGCGGCCCCCTCAACGACTAGGTTTCCCGTAAATGCCTTGGTGAGCACCGACAAGCGGAGCTCACGGTTGGAGCGAAAGGTGTGGTCGAGCAGTGCGCTGGGGGCAGAGAGGCTGCCCTTCAAGCGGTCGGCGGCTCCGACGAGTTCTGCTTGCAGGGGGAGTGTGGGAATCGGAATGGTCATCGCAGTGAGGTCGCTTTGGCGGACCGAGAAGTTGCCTACGCTTGTTCTGGCTTGGGCTTGGAGCCGACCGAGAGTGGAAGGCGCGTTCCACGCCAGCTCAAGGAAACGGGGAAGAATAAGCGGACCTGGTCGGACGCGGACGAGATGGTCCTGGTAGACAGTGTCGTCCTGCTTGTGGTTCCAGAGGGCGGCTTGCCCCACGCGCTTGAGTGCGCCGTTTTGCCTCACCACCAGAAGATCGCCAACCTGGAGGCGTCGGCGTTCGACAGAGTCGCGTTGGTGGCTGCGGAACGTGACATGGTGGACGTCGCTGAGCTTGATGGTTTCGCTGGACACATCAGCAACCCGTATGTAGGCGCGTTTGAGTCCACGGTCCGTTGGCTGAGGGGCGGAGAGCCCGGAGATGAGGTCGGCTACCTCCAAGAGAGGGCGTCTGACATCGATCTGCCGGCCGGCGAGGCTTCCATCAGCCACGGCGTCGCGCACGCTATCCCATAGGCGGGGAAGGTTGTCGCGAGCGCCCGCTTGCGAGGCCTCGGCCGAGTCGAGTCTGCTCAGCAGTTCCGCCAGGGCGTCTGCGATCCGCTGCTGCCCAGGCAGTGAGGGAATGGGGACATGCCAGTCCTCGACTGTCTTGGTGGTCAGGTGCTGGAGGTTGGTGGTGCCAGTGCTGTGCTGTCCGAACTCACCACGGAGCGCTTCGTAGTAGAGGAAGTAATAGAGGTAGCGCGCATCTACGTGAGGGCCCGGCCGTACCCGGATGAGCCCGCTGTGGAAGCAGCAGTCCTCGATCTCCCCCCGCCACAGCGCGGGCCGGCCGATGCGTCCAGCAGTTCCCGATGATCTGGCCAGCAGGATGTCGCCGCGCTTCAGGCGAACCCGGTCCGCCTGGGCAGGGGTCAACTCAGTGGTGAGCAATTCGGATAGGTCCAGTGCGTCCCAACCGATGTTGGTGGACTGCAGCTGCGGCCAGGAGGAGGCGCTGGGGGCTGGATCCCGCTTGATGGCCTGGCCGACTCGGACCGTGGCGATAGCACCAAGCCGCAGCTGGACCCACCCGGGTGGTGGAGGGGAGAGCAATCGAGCCTCGATTCCGTTGCGAGCTAGGTGCTTTGATCAGACTAAGTGATGACAGCACCATTGCGCCGGGGGTGCCGGTGTCGCTGCGTTACCTTCAAACGTTCGTGCATGCCTGCACTGACGGTGGTCAGCCGGTTCCTGCCTGCATCCCGTCTTTCCTCGCCGTCGTCGTGAAGGCATGACCGCTCGCGTGCGATGCCAGACGTCCTGGCTGCTTCGCACCTGGCGCAGTTCAGTGTCGGACGAGGAGGCCCGGGATCGGCTCGCTCGCGCGGATCCGCCAGGCGGGGACGCGGATGACGCGGGAGAGGGGTGCCTGGGCTGCGCCGTGTCCTCCGCTGTCGAGGCCGGTGAGCAGACGGGCTCGGGTGTCCAGCAACCGCAGGTGCCGAACTGCTTCCTCGTCTGGAGCGGGGCTGGAATCGATGAGCACCGCGAGGTTGCCCTCCTTGGCACTCACTACGAAATCGCACTGGTAGCCGTCGACCATGGCATCTCGCTCCAGGGCGGTATACCCGGCCTGCTCCAACCGGGCTTGCAGCAGGTTTGCGAGCTCCGTGCGATTCTCGTCGGCTAGTTGTGTCGGCCGTGCCGCAGGCTTGCCATCGGCGGTGCGCCGGCAGTGTTCGGCGAGCAGCGCGGGCAGGCCGCGTCTCCGGGACCACAGGGCGAGGTTGCCCACCACCGTGAGGTGAGCGCGGGCACGGGTGATGGCCACGTTCCACATGCGGGTCTCAGTGGCTACCCAGTCGAGGCTGTCCGCAGGCGACGTGGGATCGAGGACCAGGCTCAGGACCACGGCGTCACACTCGTCACCCTGGAAGGCGTGGATCGTTCCGCTCTTCACCCGCTCGTGCCTGAGGCGCGACTTGAGTGCGTCTGCCTGGGCACGGTACGGGGCGATGACTCCGATGGTGGCGTGGTCGGGTAGCTGGGCGAGGAGTTCCTCGACGACGGATTCCACCTGCGCGAGCTCAGCATTGTTAAGCCAGGAGGTGCCATGCGGCCCCACGGTCGCGACACCGGAGGACACGTCCAGCCAGCGCAGCGGCTGCTTGGCCGGGCTATCGAGGGGAAGCGCAGCAGTGGCCAGGTCGCGGACGTCGGTGAGAACGCGTAGGCGGCCCGCGTAGCAGTAGTCGTTCACCACGGATGCGATGGCCGGATGACAGCGGTAGTGCTCGTCTAGGAGCAGGGGAGTCCGGACCGCGTGGGCGGCGGTGTCGTAGGCGGAGTGATCGCGGTAGCCGACGCGGTGCTGTTCCAGCCAGGAGGCGCTCAGCTTGGCGTCCCGGCGCGTGAGCTGCTCGCGGTGAGGGGGCACCTTGGTGATGTGTTGCAGTTGCTCGGCGTCGCCGATGATCAGAGCGTGCTTTGCCCGGAAGAGCAGCGGCAGGACCGCCGGGATCGAGCATTGACTCGCCTCGTCGATGATGACGAGGTCGAACATCCCCGGTTGGAGCTCCAACTGCTGGACAGAGTGTGTAGTCACCGCCCAGCTCGGCAGTTTGCCCATCAGGGCCTGCTGGGTCGACTGCCGCGAACCGCCCTGGATGAGCGAGGTGCGCCGCTCCGACAGCTCACGCCCAGCCTTCTCCACCTGCTCGCGCACCTGGGCCCGGGAGAACTCCTGGGAGATCCTGGCCGCGTCGGCAGCCAAGTCGAGACGCCTCCGGTTGAGGACCTCCAGTTCGCGGTAGTCGTGCGCGGCGCGAAGCCGGCGCAGCATCACCTCGTTGTCGGTGAAGTCGGCGAGTGAGCGAAGTCCCTCAGGGCCCGTAGCGTCGAGGGTCTGCTGCAGTCGCGAACCGATCTCGGAGCGCACCTGCTGTGCAAAGGCTTTGGCCGAGAGCCGGCGCCGCCAGGCCCCGAGCCAGCGCGCAGTCACGCGGCGCCTCGCTGTGCGGGACCATGCCGCCAAATGCTCGGCCTCGCGGGCCCAAGCGGGGGCGAGGCCGCTCACGGCTGCGTGCAGGGCGGCGGCCGACTGCCCGCGCCCAGCCGCTGCGCCATCCAGCTGGATCTCCTGACCGACAAGCGCCTCGGCCGCTGTTGCCAGCGCCTGGAGCTGTTCGGAGAGGTTGTGCAGGGAGCCGGCATGCGTGGCGCTGCTGCGCTGCCCCACCGCTGCATGCTGTTGCAGGAGCTCGCCGATGAGCTCAGCCTCGCGCTTGCGGGCCTCCTCGTTGCCGGTGCGGATGACCAGGCCCCGTGCGACGCTGTCGCAGCGCTTCTCCACGGTCGCGAGCGCCTGGTTGTTGGTGGAGGCGATCAGGACGGACCAGCCGAGGCTTCGGGCGGTCGCGTTCAATGCCGTAACCAGCTGGCTCTTGCCTGTGCCGGCCGGCCCGGCCGCCACCGTCAGCCGCTATGACAGGGCCGCCCGGATCACCGCTTGCTGTCGCTCGTTCAGGGGCGCTGCGGAGACGATCGTCCGTCGCGCAGGCAAGGGTTCAGCCAGGGTTCGCCGGGAGCCGAGCAAGGCCGGGGCCGGGGTGTGCCGGTGCGGACGTTTCGGGCGACGTTGCGGGAGATCTCTTCCTAGCGACTCGGGCGAGGTGTTTTCCACGCACCAGTACGGGAGTCCGGAAGATCCGGTCGCCGGGGTTGAGGAGTTCGATCCTGCGACGAGGCTCGACCCGAGTAAGTCTTTCAACGTCAAGATTCCGCTGCCAGATGCGAACGCAGCCCTGGCCTATGTCGAGGTCATGATGGACAAGACGGAACAAGGTACTTATCCGGCATACAGCCTGAGAAGCCAAAGCTGCGTGACCTACTGTGCGAATGTGCTGCGAGCCGGAGGGGTGGAGGGAGTGCCCAGAACCCCGAAGGCGGCACAGGAATGGTTCTTTGTGCGGCTCTGACCGTCGGGGTCCTCGGTGAAAAGCGGAAGGAGAGGTGAAGTCAATGGCCAGGCCGCAGTGATGGGAATGGCTCGACGAGCTGCCGGACGAGTGGGAGGCGCCGTCCGACCTGCAGAGTCCGACCCCGTATCCTGAGGTGAATCTGACGATCCAGCTGCTTTCGTGCGATTTTCTTGGCTTTGAGGTGCGCGCTGCGATCGGGCGCTTCGTCACGCAAGAGGCGTTGTACGACATCTGGTTCGTCGAGAACGTCGAGGCCGCTGGTTGGGGGATGAAGAGGACCGCGCAGCTCCGGGAGGTTCCCATGGAGCAGACCCGGATCGTCTACGAGGCGTGGCGGGCGCTGGATTCCATCCGTGAGATCGAGGCTCCCAATGATGTGCTGCGTGAGCGGCGAGTAGACGCGATCGCTGTGCTGAAGGCCGCACTGGAGGAGGCCGCGGGGCAGTTCATCCGTATTCGATCCGACGATTCCCCGGCCGGTTAGCAGGTCGCCCGCCGAGAAGTGGTGTTCCGACGGGGCCGCCGAAGCGCGGTCCGCCCCGTCACGGTCCGGTGGTACGGCCCACCGGACCGCGACGGGATGGTCAAGGGCTCGTGGGTCAGGCCGGGGGCAACTCGTTCAGCCCCTCGCTGACCAGCTTCGCCAGCCGGTCCAGCGCCGGGTCGGCGCCCTCGGCGTCGGAGGCGAGCACCACCGTGTCCCCGGCCTCGGCGCCGAGGCCCAGCAGCGCCAGCATCGAGGCGGCGTTCACCGGGGTGCCGCCGGGCTTGGCGATGGTCACCGGGACGCCGACCGCCCCGGCCGCGCGGACGAAGAGGGCGGCGGGGCGGGCGTGCAGGCCCTCGGGCCAGCCGACGGTTACGGTGCGCTCAGCCATGATGGGTGCCTTTCGGGTGGGAGGAGCGGCCTGGCCCTACCATGCCCCGCGCCTCCCCCTCTTGCACGCCGACGACGTAGCCTGGCGATTGTGCACCCGGTCAGCGACCC
>OVEP010008923.1_pt2 | contig 14017 bp, 11 predicted proteins | sample 1779801 | NCBI WGS metagenome assembly OVEP01 (sample SAMEA3914791, study PRJEB12502) | metagenome | biome: forest; material: soil | place: Canada | collected 2011-07-03 | depth 0.1 m
TTCGTCTCTACCGTGAAGGTGGAGGAGGGCGTCTAATGGGTTCGCTGTTTGAGGAGCTGGAGGCTCGCGAGGCCGCCGCCCGGGTTCAGGTGGATGAGCTGGAAGCCGAGCTTGCCGAGGTGTCCGGAAGGCTGAGCACGGCTCGGGCAGGGCTCGACAGATTGCGCATCACGCGGGAGACGGTCGCCGAAGTGCTCGCCGAGATGACGTCTCCGGCGCCCGCGGTGGCGGTCGAGGCGGGACAGTCGCCTGCGGCTGAGCGGGTGGTGTCGGCGTATGCGGGGGCCGAGCGGCAGGTCGTCGGGGTGCTGGCGGTGCCGAACTGGCAGCCCGGGAAGGGGGTGAAGGTCCGGCCGTCGGACTACCGGGACATCGTGGAGGTGGTGGCCGATGCGCCGGGGGCGGTCCGGGCCAAGCAGGTCGCGCCCAGGATCGGACTGCCCGTGTCGGCCGCGAAGATCGAGGGCACCCGGTCGAAACTGAAGCGACTGGTGGAGCGGGGCTGGCTGGACGAGGACACCCCTGGGTTGTTCACCGCGGCCCGCCGTCGGGCCAGTGGCTCACCCAACTCGCTTCAGCAGTAGGACAGTAGGGCTCTTCCGCCTACATTCGAAGGTGCGAATCGGATGCAGGACGAGAAGAGCCCCGGAGATGACACGTTACGACCCTCATGCCACCGCTGACCCGCTTGCCCGCTCAGTCAGTGCCTGCGAGACGCTGACGACCACCCTGTCAGGCGGCCACGCCGACACATGGACCCACGCCGAGCTGGAGGAACACCTGGACGCGGCCGGGCGGGACTTGTTGAGGCAGCTACTGCAGGACCACCCGGACCTGCTCGCCCACCGCGAGGAGGACCAGGTCCGCGCCGGAGCCCGACCCCTCGTGCGCGGGCCCGAGGGCCAGCCCAGGCCCTGGCGCGCACCAGGCCATGCACGCTGGCTCGCCACCGTGTTCGGGCTGGTCCGCGTCACCCGGGTCGCCCACCGGGGCCCCGGTGCGGGCAACGTCCACCCCGCCGACGCCGCACTGTCCCTGCCCGCCGGTCGGCACTCGATGGGCCGCCCCACCCGCTGTAGGCCTCGCGGTCCTGCGACTGGCAGGTCCGCGGCCCCATCCTCACCGCCTGCCTCCAAGCCCGCAGGGCCCGCCCCGGAGTGATGGTGGTGGCAGAAATATCCAACAAGGCAGTTCCGCCTATGGAACTTCCTGGTCTGGCGCACATTACCGTGATCTGCTTGTCAGCACCGGAACGGACATGCGAAGAGGGAGACGGTAATGCGCAGGATCAAGGCGGCCATGGGCGTTGCCGCAGTTCTCACCGCTGCTATGGCGGGCCTGGGGGCTACTGCCGCGCCCGCCCAGGCGTCGGGCGCCACCTGTGAGGACAGGGGGCTGACCTACCTGTGCCAGTATGGCGAGGCGGCTCACACACTGGGCGACGGAACCACACAGGTCTTCGCCGTCGGCACAGACCACGCGGTGTGGACTAGCTGGGACAACTCCGCGAGCGTCTGGACCAGTTGGCGGTCCATGGGCGGCTATGCCCAGAGCCCGATCAACGACTCCTACTCCTTCGGGGACAACGACCTCTACCATTTCGCCATCGTGGTGCTCGGCGCCAACGGCCATGGCGAGTACCGCGAGCGGGGGGATGACGGCGTGTGGACTCCCTGGCAGCCGGCCTGCTTCCTCAACGATAATTTCGGGGGCTGCGCGTAGCAGCGCGAGCCCCTCGACCAGACTCTGGCTCCTCCGCTGAGCTGACAACAAGTCAGAGTCCTTTTACCAGCGGGGTTCAGAGCCGCTCTGCTTCGCGGACAGCCTGAACGCCAGCGGGAGAATCCTTGTACCGGCCGGCGAGCGTGCGGGAGATCAGGGTGCCCACGCCCTGCGGGATGAGCAGCAGCGCGGCGCCGAGGGCCGGTTCGCCGCGCACCTGCTGCCAGAACAGGGGCAGTAGCAGCATGGTGCCGTACAGGGCGGCGCCGGACAGGAAGACCAGGACCGAGGACGAGGCCAGGGCCGGGTGGCGGAACAGCCTGATGTTGACCAGGACGTCGGGTCCGCGTCGCAGTGCCCAGCCGAGGTATCCGAGCAGGAGGGCGAGGCCGACGGTCAGGGGCAGCCAGACCTTGGGGCTGGTGAGGCCGTCGGATCCGGTGAGCTGGGTCAGGCCGTAGATGGCGGCGGCGATGCCGGGTGAGAGCAGCAGCATGCCCACGACGTCCAGGCGGGGGCGGGGAGCGGGTTCGTCCTTGGGCAGGTTGCGGGCGGCGAGCCAGGCGCCGACGACGCAGAAAGGCAACCACTCGCGCCCCTCCCTTCCCCTCAGTCGGGCGGAGCAGCGCCGCACCGCAGACGAGCCGACCACCTGCGCATATACCGATTCGGCAAATTGCCGATCGCGCATTGCTGAAGGTGACCAGCTGAGAGCGCGGTGACATGGCGACCCGTCCGCGCCGTCCAGGTGAAAGGCGAGAGGCCATTGACGCCCACCCCCGGCCCCCTGGGCCCGAACCTCGCCCAGACGCCCCTGACACGCACTCGGACGGCTTCGACGTCGTCCCGGACAGGGCATCGGTGGCCTGGACCCGCCACCGACTCCGCGCGCAGCTGATCTGCTGGGGTGTCGAGGCTGCGGCCTGCGAGGAACCGGTCCTGGTCCTGAGTGAACTGGTCACCAACGCGCTGCTGCACAGCCGCAGCCGTACCATCCGCTGCCGCCTCGAACTCACCGACTCGCTGCTCTACCGCGCCGTCACCGACCAGGGCGGCACCACCAGCGCCCCCCGGCCCTGGCACAGGACGCCGACAACGAGGAAGGACGCGGACTGCACCTGGTCAGCGCACTGGCCAAGACCTGGGGCCACACCAGGGAGAACCAGGGCCTACGTGTCTGGGCCCTGCTCCCGATCGGACGCCCCGGCCCTGGCACGAGGTCGGCGTCCACCCTGGGTGCCGGGCCGCTGATGGCCGGCCTGGGCAGGGGCACTCGATCACCTGACCTCGCACAGGACGCAGGGCCCCGAGCCGATCCGCTGGCTGGGTGAGCCCGCCGACGGTGCCGGCTCTGACCGCCACCCGACCGCGTGGTCATCGGACCCGCTGGAGCCCGGATCACCGACGAGGCCACCGCCCTGGACGTCGTGTTCAGCACGGCCGACAGTCGGATCGCCGCCCGGTCACCGCCGTCTCGGCCGCCAGCTCCTGGGCACGGTGCCGGGCACACACCAGCCGGGTCGGGAGCGCGAGCCGCTCGCAGGGCGAGCCGTCCCATCCTGCGCACGTCGCCGATGTCGCCGAAGCAGCCGCCACTGCGGGGGCAGGGCCCTGCCCCAGTTCACGGCAGAGCGGGCACAGCCCGTCGACCAGGGCCCGGTCGACCAGGAACACCCGCGCACCGCAACCGCCGCAGTCACCGCGCGGCGGGCCCTGCGGCTTCCGGGCCACCGCTGGGGCCGGGTAGCGCTTCGCGCGCTCGAGGTCGCAGTCCACACACCGGCCGGACGGGCCTGGGCAGGTGCCGTGCCGCGGGCACAGGCCCTGCCGCACGCGCCGGTCCCGCTCCCGCTGTGCGGCTCGGTCGGCGACAGCCTCGGCGCACACCGGGCAGGGGTTGCCGGTGGTCCACAGCGTTCCGGCCTCGCAGTCCTGGTGCCCACAGCCCCAGCGCGGCAACGCCACCCCGAGCAGCCAGCGGCCAATGTCGCGGATGTCCTCGGACATCACCCGGGTATAGCGCAGCTCCAACCGGTGCCGCAGCCGCTCCGCGGCCATTCCCGCGTCCAACTGGCGGCCGACCTCGCGGGCGATCTGCCGCACCACGAAGTCGTTGCGCACCCGGGCCAGCAGCCCATGGACCGGCTGCAGCACTGCGTGGACCCGGGCGCTGACCACCATCTGTGGACCGTCGTACGGTTGCCGCGCCCCGCGGTTCCTGGTCCGTCCTTCCCTGGTGGCGGTGGTTCGCACGGGCTGCTCGATGCCATCCGCGCGCAGCGCGAGACAACGCTCGCCCGTGCCGGCCGAAGGCGTCGCAGCCGCGCCGGGTTCCGCGCTTTCCACAGCCTCACCTACCTGTACCTCGCCTACGGCGGGTGACCGGATCGGGCCTTCGTCTTTTGGTGAGTCAGTCGTAAGTGATTCCCTATACACGAGGGAACCCTCACCAACCGGGGTACCCGATCCCTCACCAACCACGGAACGAACCGTCACATCAGAACCGTTGTCCACAGACGACGCAGTGACCCCGGGCCCGCCCTCCCGGACGACCTCCGGCTCCTGCGTGAGTGCGGCCGGAGCCGCTTCCGGAGCGATGTCGTGCGCGAGCAGCCGGTGGCGCCCGTGTGCCCCGGCGCGCCGCTGCACCGTCACCCAGCGTGCCGCCTCCACCTCGTCCACCACGACGCCGGCCGCGTCTGCCGTGATCGGCAGCCCGGCCCGCGAGCCCGAGTAGTGCCGCAGGTGCCCGGCCAACTCCGCCTCGGTCAGCGCGATCTTCATCTTCTGCGCGTACGCGATCACCGCGTACGCGCGCAGCTGTCGAGGCGTCAGGTCCTCGGCTGCCGCCACCGGAAGCCATACGAACCCCTCCACCGCCGACAGGGGCCGCACCCGCCGCACCGCTGAGGTCCCCCGGCCGCCCGGCAGCGTGCGTCGTACCGTCGACAGCTCCACCAGCCCGTCCGGACCCGGCCGCGACAGCGCGGCCAGCCCGCGCTCCACCGACGCCCTCGACAGGCCCAGGTACCCGGCCAGTGTGGCCGTCCTTGCCTCGCAGCCCTGCTGCCGCGCCGCCAAGGCGGCGACCTTCACGTAAGTCGACAGCGCCACGTCCGGATACACCGGCGAGACGACCAGCCTCAGCGGCACCCGCACCCGCTGTCTGCGCACCACCCCGGGCTGACCTGGTTGTTCCTGGCTGGGCCGGGGCGCGCGGAACGCGGCGGCGGCCTGAGCCGCCGTCGCGCTCACTGGGCGCTCACCGCCCCGGAGGAGCCCTGCCGGTGGTGGCCTGTGGCCAGGACCGGAGGGAGGGCCACGGAGCCCGGGGCAGGGCGCACGGTGGTGGCGGCCGCTTGCGGTGTGGACATGGACGGACTGGATTTGGGCAACACAAATCCGGCCCTGTGGCTGGCGTTGATAGTGGACTCCCGGCGCAGGTCAGGGAATTGAGGGTGTGAAATCCCAGCCGGTCGGCACCTGGGGTGCCGGCCGGTCATCTCGTGGGGCTATGCGGTTGTGGGTGGGCGGCTCCGTGGGCTGGTGGAGGTGAGGGTCTAGGGGGCCGAGGGGGTGCCGCTGGCGGCGTGCGCGGGCTCGGCGGGCAGTTCGGCCTGGCGGTGCTTGCGGGGCCGGGAGACGGGCATTCGCTTCAGACTGGTGGGGACTTCGGCGATCCACTCCCCCAAGGGGACGCGGAAGGCGCTGCGGCCCTGGAGCTGGTCGAGTTCGAGCGCTGCGCGCTCACCGGCGGTCGTGGCGAGGTAGGTCGCGTCCTGCAGCACCCACAACACCGTCGCCGGGCTGGTGGCGGGGGCGGACATGGCCTCGCGAGCGGCGTTGACAGCCAGGGACTGCCACAACTCCAGGCCGTGCTTCTCGCTGCGCACCCGGCGCTCCCCGGGCCAGTACAGCTGGGCCACGCACGCGTAGACGCGCAGCGCGATCACGTCTTCCTCGGTGTAGGGCGAGTGGATGATCCCAGCGTCGCGCGCCTTCCAGGCCCAGGACTGACTGACGTGGGCGGCGTTAGCCACGGCATAGGCGGACAGCGTTGCGGACATCGCAGTTCATCTCCCTCTTGTCACATGTGTCGCACTATCACCGTAGCGCAGAACACGGCGAACCTTTCTTCTGACGCGAGAGAAGGTGAATATCTTCCATCCGCTCCCCGCCACCAATGTCCCAATTTTTCGGGCTCGTTGGCTGTCTCGTTCCGAGAGATCGTTCTATCGACGAGTAGCTAGTGGCACAGCTCAGTCGGCAGCTGACTAGTTCAGCAGATAGTCAGTCAGATAGTTAGCGGGAAAGGTTTAGCGCAACACCCATGACAACAGCACTCAAAACACCGATGGGTGTAGTCATCGCCATGGCGATGACTACACCCATCGGTATGTTCCCTGGTCGGAGCCCTCCAGCCCCGGCCGACATCAGCGCCCGCCAGGCAGCTCCGGCCGCTTCAACTCCCCTGCGGCGTCCATCGCCACCAGAAACGATTCGATGGACGCCGACACCACGTAGATGCCCTTGCGCCCGTAGTCGGCCTCCTGCAGGCCCACGTTCATGTCGGCCACCAACGCCGACGCCTGCGGACCCACCCGATAGGTCGACTGTCGACCCGCCTCCACCATCCCCATACGCGCTGTCAGGAAATCCTGCGCCATAGCGATCTGCTGCTCCACCTCGGAGGGGGCCTGCCGCAGCGCGGCGTCCAGGTAGTGGCTGATCGCCAGCTTCTGGTTCCCGGTGCTGCGCCGGTCCACGATCACCCGGGCCTTCAGTACGGCCAGGACGTCGGGCATGATCCGGAAACCGTGCAGTGTCCAGGTTTTGGAATCGATGGTCGCGCTGGCGAAGCTCTCCAGCACTGCCTGGTGGGCCCAGTGCTGATTGCCGCGTCGGGCGGCAGGGGCCTTGTGCCGGGGCATGTCCGGCTGCTCAGCTGCCGGCTGCCCCGGTCCGGTGGTCAGGTCGGCGGGCGGCTCAAGAGCTTGGGGGGCACGGTCGGCAACCTGGTCGCCGCTCCCGGCGGCGACCACCGGCTTTGCCGGGCGGCGCTGTGGCTCCGGTCGGGTGGCCCCCGCGCGCGGGGGCACCGCCTCGGCAGTGGCCTGCGGGGCGGGATCGGGTGCAGGGGATGGCACGCGGGCCGCTCGAACCGGCTCAACCGCCGGTGCCTGGACAACCGGTTCCCCAATGACGGTCAGCGCGGCGGCTGCGGGCTCGATGTCCGGGGGCTCGGCAGCGGCCGGCGGTGCCGGCGCCGGAAGGGCGACGGTCGCCGAGGTCGCGGCGGGGGCAGGGGCCGGCGCGAAGGTGGTGCCTGTCGCCGACGCTTCGCCGGTGTCCCGGGAGGGGCCGCTGGCGATGAACGAGGACTGGACCACGTCCTCGGCGTTGGCGATTACGTTGGCGAACACGTTGGGCCGCTTCTTGCGGCGTGCGCCGGCCTCAGACACCGATCTCCTCCGTCTCCGGTGCCTCGGCGATACGCCACTGGCTCACCGGGGTGTCCATGCGGACCAGCATCTCGGTCAACAGCGCCGAATACTGCTTGCCCGGCGCGTGGTTGGTGTGAGTGATCACAGCGGGCACGCCCATGCCGAAGGCCTTGGAGATGAACTCGCTGGAGCGGATGTCGGACTGGAAGGGCAGCAGGCCTGCTTCCACCACACCGGCGCGGACCTCGATCTCCTGCTCCTTCCAGGAGCGGGGCGCACTGGTCTTGTTCAGGATCACACCGAGGTAGTTCGGGTTGCACTCCCCCTCGGTGTTCTTGCCCACGAACTTCACCGAACCAGCGAGAGTCACCGCGCCCTTGACGGTCGCATACTCGGGGTAGCACAGCGTCACGATCCAGTCCCCCGCGGCCCAGCCCACCGCCGCCAGCGCGTTGATCGCAGGCGGCACGTCCACGATCGCGTAGTCGTACTGGTCGGCCGCCTCCACCAGCATCCTGCGCAATATCGGAGTTGCCTTGTAACCCTCGGCGGCCACCAGGTTCTGCGCGGTGCTCATTGAGCCCTCGTTGCAGGCCAGGAGATGCAGAGAGCCGCCGTACTCCTGGTACTCCCCCATCAGCTGGCTGCGGTCGTAGACCAGGCTGGAGATGTCCAGTGAGATGCCCTGCAGCCTGGCCTGCAGTGCCCACCCCAGCGAGCGCGAGGTCTCGGAGACCGGCAGATTGACCCCCAGCGCGGTGCCCGCCTGGGCCTGCGGGTCCAGGTCCACCACCAAGACCCGTTTGCCCATGAGTGCCAGCCCGGCCCCCAGGTTGACGGTGGTCGTGGTCTTGCCCACGCCGCCCTTCTGGTTCGCCACCGTGATTACTCGCATGCTCTGCCGCTCCTCCCACACCAGCTCACCCGACACAAGAATAATCAAGGCCCGAACGGCTCATCAGATCACCCTGATTGTCCGTATTTGAGGCTCCTGGACGCGGAACCGTCCGCTGACGGCCCTAGATCGTGTTCTCTTGTCGCTTGATTTTCAGTCATGAGGCTAACAGCTGATGCAAGTGATGCGCAGGATGCCTCGCGGATTGCCCGCGACGCTTGGTCACCTGGATCCTCCTCGCGGCTGAGCCACGCTCAGGCGTACGTGGCTGCCTCGGCCAGTGGGCGTCGCGGTGCGGACAGGAACAAGGCGGACGGCAGGTCCGCCGGGAGGGCGGCCGTTCGTACGGTCAAGTTGCCTGCGGGGCGAGCTCACGGGACAGCCTGCGCGTCAGGAAGGCCGGCGGGCCGACAGGTAGCCGAGCCGATCCAGGAGCAGGCCGCTCGCCTCGCCGACCGTCGGTTGATCCGTCCGCTTGCCGATTCGTCCGTTGGCTCGGTCGCTCAGCCGGTGGTGGGACTGCTTGCTCGTCCAGTCGGTCGACGGTCGGATGGGCAGACAGTTCAGTTCCGAGTCAGCGAAATAGTCCGTCAGGTCGTCTGTACGTCGGTTGGTTGAACGAGTCAGCCGCTAGCGGAGTGGTTGGTCCAGTCAGCGAATAGACGGCGAGTCGAGCCAGCCGGTGAGCAGCTGAGCCGAGGAACCGTCAAGCAGGTGGTCAGTAAGGGAGATCGCCGGTCAGGTGGACAGTCAAGCGAGTGGTAAGTCCGTTCGTTGGTTTGGCAAGCCGTAAGGCAGGTAGCTGACTGAAGGGTCAGATGGTCGGTCGAATCGGTAGTCAATCAGGTGGGCAGATCGCTAGTGCGTCAGAGCGGTCGCTAAGTCAATGCATGAGTAGCTGAGCAGCTAGCTAGTCTTGTAGATAGTTATAGCGCTGCATAGGCAGGTATATGCATCGAATCAAAGATCGGTCTACACATCACACTGTCAATCGATGCTTGCCTAGCAATGCTTATAGATAGTCCTATAAGGACTCTCTAGAGTATGCCCATCGTGCTGCGCATAGAACTTTCTATCGGGATTTCTATCGTTATATCCAAGGGGCCCGCAAGTCCCGAGTGTCGCCCATTGCAGTCATCGTTGCACCCAAGCGTGCGCCCAGGGTGTCAAAATCGTTATAGTGAACGGTATATGTATCGGTATATCAGCAGGTCAGAGGCAAGTGTTACTCCAAGTCTCTCCGGTGTGCTCGACGACCTCCATGCTCCGAACCCAGCGGGTGACCGACCGGCCCGGAAACCTGACCTTCTCCAGCATGGTCCGGAACCGTGGACAGTCCGCCGCCTGAGCGGATGTCAGGACGAATGCCGGTGGTGTCCCGGCGGAGTCGACCGCAGCATGAACCTTGCTGCTCAGCCCGCTGCGGGACCGGTCAAACCCGGCAGCCTTCGGGCGGGCTCTGCGACGACGGTCAGCCCCGGGGATTCCTGGTGCGCGCACGACCGTGGAGCCCACTCCAGGCCGACCATCCCATGCCTGGCCGCCTCCGCGGACCAGGTCCCGTACCTCTCCGGGACATCACGCCACCCCGACCCGGTACGAAAACGCCAGATCACCCCCATCGAACTGATCCCGCACCCGCTGCGCACGACAGAAGATCCGAATGGCGCGCCTCACCTCAGGAGCTTGCATACGCATGGAATTCCACAGGAAGCGATATACGCGCCGGTAACTTACGTCGGGGAATGGCTCTTCACAGCCCTGGTACTGCCACAAGACCGTGATTCGGGCGTCCCAGGGTAGCGTGCGACTGCTGGGCGGTCAGGTCGTCAACCCCTCCGACTGGGACCTCCAGGCCACCACACCCCCGGCCACCCACCCGGTCACCGGCTATGACCCTGGTTCATGATCCTTGCGGTAAGCCTGGGTTATGAGACAGGCGCAGGGTGGTGGGCTCACGCCGAGGCAGCAGGCCGCTCGCGAGCGGCTACGGGTAGAAGTGGCCGCGTGGTTCGCGCGTGGCGAGAGGACCGCGGACATCGCCGAGGCGTTCCGGGGTCGGAGAGCGCCAGGTCGAGAAGTGGCGGAGGTCCTGGCGTGAGAGCGGACTCGAGGGGCTGTGCTCGCAGGGCCGGCGAGTGTGGAGTGGCTGAGCACCGCGCAGTGGGAGCGGCTGGTGCGGGAGTTGCAGCGAGGGACTCTGGTCCACGGCTGGGACGAGGCCCAGGGGTGGACGCTGGTGCGGGTCCGCGCGCTGTTCCGGGTGGAGTACACGGTCCAGGGCGTGTGGAGGCTGATGCGTCACGGGACGCCTTCGTCTGCTTCGAGGACGAGACCGGGCAGGCCTTGGCCGCCCTGGGGCCTCGCCCGGCGCCAAGGCCCGCTACCGTCGCCGACGCGACGACCACGGAGACTGGCACGCCGCGGCCCGGCGCAACCTGTTCGACCGCACGCTGTCGCGATGCCCGGCAACAGAACACGAAGGCGCCGACAGTGGTCGGCGCCTTCGTCAGTGTTCGGGCGATGGTGCTGTTCGTGCGGCTGCCCAGGATGAGACTGAGGTCAGCGCTGTGCCGACACGTCCGGGGCGGACTGAAGAATCCCCAGAAGAGCCGATGCCACCTGAGCGATCTGATCTTCGTCGAGTACGTCATGGATCGCCTGCGCGGTCCGCAACGGGTCAGCCGGGTAGAGCCGCACCGCAACCGCACCCTCTTGGTCCTCACTGACCGCTTCACGCTGCTCCGGGACCGCAGGGACGTAAACGCCGTTTATGCCGTCGGCAATACGTGGCACACCGTCGACCGCCGAGTCCCGAGCAGCGGGGGCATAAACGCCGTTTACTTCGGGCCTGTCCGCGGTCTCCCGAGGAGCAGCCGAGTCGGGACGGTCAGAGGCGGTGGCTGATTGGACGACTGTGCGCGCCGCACGCGGCGCCTTGGCAGTCGCCTTCGCCACCTGCTTGTCGGCTGCGGCCTTCTTCGCCTCGTCCGCCCACTCCCGTTGGTCGGCGGCTGTCAGCTTCCCGGCGCGTGCCTGCGCCCCAATTTTGCGGGCGTCCTCAATGGCCAGTTCTCCCGCGCTTGCAAGTTCCTGAAGCTCCGGCGTCAGGTGGAGCAGCGCCAGCCGCTGGCCGACCCAGGCGGCGGACTTGCCGAGCTTGCGCGCCACGGCCGCCTGATTGCCGTCGTACACCGTGGTGAGCAACTGCTCGATGGCCTGGGCCTCTTCGAAGGGTGCGACGTCCTCGCGGTGCACGTTGGCGACGAGGGCTGCCTCCACCATGTCTGCGGCAGTAGCCACCAGGTCGTCGTTGAGGTCGACGCGGAGGTTCTGCAGTCCTGCTCGCTGGGCGGCGAGCAGTCGCCGGTTGCCGTCCAGCGCGACGAAGTCGGCGTTACCCAGCTCTGCGCCGTGGCCGGGGTGCGCGTCCAGGAATGCCTCGCGGCTGACCACAGTGACGGGCACGACCTGGTGGCGGCTCAGGCTCTGCCCCAGCTCCGCGATCGTCTCGTCCACGATGGTCTTCCGCGGGTTGAGCGGGTTGAAGACAATCGACGACACAGGGGCGAGGGAGGAGCGCCGCACACGTCCGGTCGCGTCGAGCACGTCGCTGCGGGCAGCAGCGTCGGCCCGCCCTCGTGCTTCCCCCTGGGCCAGCGCGCCGAAGGACCCTCCCCCGCCGGCTAGCCTCTTGGAAATGCTCATCCCAGCCTCCGGCGGATCTCGCGCATGCGCTGTGCCTGTGTGGATGTGGGGGCGTACATGAGCAAGGGCTGCTTGACGTGTACGGCCTCGCGTTGTTCCTTGAGGTCGGGAACGATGGCGACGACGGGCGGATCCCCGAGGGATTTCCATTGGTCGAGGGACCTGGTCGCGACGTACCCCTTGCGCTTGTCGAACTTGTTGACGACCAGTCCGAGACGGTCGATCTGGATGTCGTAGTCCAGGCTGACGGTGCGGATCTGGCTGTCGAGCATCGCGTATGCGTCGGCTGAGGAGTCCTCGGCTTCTACGGGGATGACGACGCCGGAGGAACCGAGGGGCTCGTTCTTACGGCGGTGGCCGTAGTAGAGGCCGGCGTCCATCGCGAGGCCGAGATTCGGGGGAGCGTCGACCACGATGACGTCGAAGTGCTCTTCCAGCGGGGCGAGTGCTCGCTGCAGGCTGGTCTCACGAGGACCGCGGACGGATCCGAGCCGGGAGTCGAGCAGGAACGCGTCGAAGCTGGAAGGCAGCAGCCACAGACGATCACCGAAGTGCTCCGGGGCGATCGGCACAACCTGGTTGATCAGCGCCCCGGTGACGCGTTCCCGGTCAACCATGTGGTTGACGAGGTTTTCCACGCCAGGAGCTATCTGCTTGACGCCGAGCTGCGCGGTGAGGTGTCCCTGCGGGTCGTAGTCGACGAGCAGGGTGCGCAAGCCTGGGAGTGCTGGAGACTTGGCCTCACCAGTGGTGGCAGGCAGTCCCAGCGCTATGGCTTGACCGAGACCCGCCGCGATGGTGGTCTTGCCGACGCCGCCCTTCTGATTGCACACGATGATGTGACGCGTGTACTGGGGAATCGTCAGATCGGTCAGCGGCGCACTGTGGGAGTCGACCCAGACGCGGATTGCCTGGGCGAGCCCCTGCGTATAGGAGATGCCCCGGCCGGTGCATTCCTCCTTCACCGCGTCGTAGCGGCCGACGGGGAGCCAGGTGTTCCAGCTCTCCGCCCCGGTGGTGTCCACGATCGGATTTTCGGGTGCGGGGCGGGCGAGCCACTGCTCCACCGCTTCCGCCACAGCGTCCTGCATGTCGATGCCCAGTTGGGCTGCCCGCGTCTTGAGTTCCTGCCGGAGGGCCACGGGCAGCTTCGACGCAACCTTTTCCCTAGTTCTGTCAGTGTAAGGAGATGCCATGACGTCACAATAGTGGCGTCAGAGCCGTTTAGGTGACACCGGGGCAGACGTGTCCCCTGCGCCGGGCATAAACGGCGTTTACATCAGGGCCGTTAGAGCCCGAGTTCGACAGGCCCTCCCGAGAGACTGACCGGAGGCAGCACCGGCTCGTAACCCGACGAAGGCCGGCCCGGGGTGCTCCGACGCCCTACGGCTTCGCCACCATGGCCCCTCTCGCCCAGGGCGACAGGGCGGCCAGTAACCCGGTGATGCAGTTCATATCAGTCGCGCGCGGCGGCCAGGTGTTTCCCTGGCCTGCCGCGTTCGCGTGACCTCGACCGGGGGAGCGGTCAGTGCTCGGTCGATGGCCCGGGCCAGGGAGTGTGGGGCGCCCGGCGCGGCGGTGTCGCCGATGGCGTTGTCGATGCCGGTCTCGGCAGGGCCCCGGTGGTGGTGGCCACGACCGGTCCGGCTGCGGCGGCGAAGGCCTCAAGCGGGCTACGGCCCAAGGGTTCGTGCGGGAGGACGACCACGGAGCTACCCCGGCACAGGCAGGGACGACACGTCCTGGCCGGATTGGTGGCGCCGCTGAACGAGCTACCGCGAGGGCGGGGCCGATCATCGTAAGCGTCACCGTCGCCATGTTCCGCGCGAGTTACCGCCGCAGGCGCGGGGCCGACGCAGGGAGCTACCCCCGCATGGGCGGGGCCGTTGACAGGCTCACCAGTGCAGTAACGGCAACGGTTGAGCTACCCCCGCGCGGGCGGGGACGATGCGCACGGTTTCTTCGCCGTCCTCCATGGTGGAGAGCTACCCGCGTGGGCAGGGACGACCCGAAGAAAGACGGCGCGCTCTACTCGGACGGCGAGCTACCCCCGCGCTTGCGGGGACGACTTCGACCGCCACCGCCCGTCCGCCGAGTCGGGGGGAGCAACCCCCGCGTGGGGGTGGACGACCACGAGATCGACAACGAGACGCCGATCCCGGTCGAGCTACCCGCAGGCGGGAACGATCGGTGGAACGAGCCGGTCCAGAAGCACCCGCTGGACCTACCCCCGCGCGGGCGGGGACGA
>OVEP010007193.1_pt3 | contig 13990 bp, 4 predicted proteins | sample 1779801 | NCBI WGS metagenome assembly OVEP01 (sample SAMEA3914791, study PRJEB12502) | metagenome | biome: forest; material: soil | place: Canada | collected 2011-07-03 | depth 0.1 m
ACGGCGAAGGCGCCGATGATGGAGGCGTCCAGCAGCGCGATCGCGAACAGCACGCCCGCGAGCTTCCCGGCGTGGGCGGCGATCCCGGAGGCGAGCCCGGCGGCGTCGGTGAAGTTGCCGAAGTCCTTGGTCCCGGCGAACGCGGCGGCCGAGGCCCCCATCAGCGCGGCGCCGCCGATGACGACGACCACGATGCCGATGCACAGGTCGGCCTTCTCGTACTTCATGAAGCGGGGGGTGATCCGCTTGTCGATCACGTAGGACTGCTGGAAGAACAGCTGCCAGGGCGCGACCGTGGTGCCCACGATGCCGATGATCAGCAGCATCACGGTGGAGAGCTGGCTGCTGCCGCCGGGGATCGCCGGGACCACGAAGTCATGCGCCATCTGCGAGGTCCTGGGGTGGACCAGGAAGTAGATCGGCACCAGCAGCAGCGAGCCGGCGCAGAGCGCGATCGCGATGCGCTCGAAGCGGCGGAAGGAGCCGGTGAAGCCGGAGGCGATGATGATCACCGCAGCCAGCACCACGGCGGCGACCTTCGGCAGCCCGAGATAGCCGGAGGCCAGGGTGATCCCGATGAACTCGGTGACCAGGGTCAGCGCGTTCAGCAGGAACAGGTCGATCACCGAGAACGCGCCCCAGAACTTCCCGAAGCGCTCCAGGATCAGCCGGGCGTGCCCGACGCCGGTGACCGCGCCGAGGCGCAGCACCATCTCCTGGTTGAGGTAGAGGACCGGGACGAGCAGCAGCAGCGTCCACAGCAGGTGGGTCCCGTAGTTCTGTCCGGCCTGGCCGTAGGTGGCGAAGGCCCCGGCGTCGTTGTCGCCGACCATGACGATCAGGCCCGGGCCCACGATCGCGAGCAGGGTCTTGAGCTTGGCGGACATCCCCCGGCGCTCGCCGTGGTCGCCCAGCTTGATGGTGCCCAGCGCGCCCTTGATGTCGCCGATGTGGGCGTCGTCCAGGACCGCGTCGCGGATGTCGCGGGTCTCAATGGTGGTGGTCACGATGTTCCCTCCCCGCCCCCACCTAGGGGGGCTTGGTAAGAGGGCATGCGGCAGCCAGCCGCGCTGCGGCGAAAAACGGCGCAGCGAGGAGACGCCCGGTAGGGGCGTGCGAAAGGCGAGTAAGTGTTACCGCATGCCGAAGTAAGGCGAGGACAGGCTGAAACGGGGCCGTTTGTGGCCCGGACTACTGCAGTCCATGTCTCGCCTCCCTACGTCTGGGGCGCGCGGATGCGCCCATACGGCAGGGGGAACGCCGGGTCTCTCCCCGGCACACCCCAACTCGTCAGAGCTTTGGCACTCCACGGCGTAGCGCGAGCCCCCGACGGGTCCGCATGCGCAGCCACTTGGCCTCAACCCTTAGGTCGGGAAGAGGTGTCCTGATCCGGAGCGTCTCTCGACGGTTGGGATCAGTGGCCTATGTCCGTGAAGACGCCTCACCGAACGAGGTGTCTGTTCAAACCTCCGCAACCCTATCTCATCCAGAGCCCGACATTTTCACTCTTTACAGAGTGTTGACTCTCCCCACGCGAGGGGAACTCGCGACCTTGCCCCACTTCCGCTGTCCGGCCGCGCGCATCAGGACGTGACCAGCAGCGGTGCGGGAGCCCCGGTCATGGAGCCGCCCGGACATGGCCGGGATCCGGGCGCAGCTCCACCGGTCAGCCCTCCCCCGCGCCGGGGCGGAACTCGTGCACGACCTCGACCAGGCCGACGATGTGCTCGTTGAACTCCGCCAACTCCTCGGCCGGCACCCATAGTTCCAGGATCGTCTCGCCGCCGGCCTGCCGCACCGGGTAGCGCGCCGCGAAGGCGGAGTCGACCTCGAAGCGGGTGACGTAGCCGACGTCGGAGGCGGGAACGTTCCAGTCCCGGGCGATGCGGATCGCGTAGTCCTCGTTCAGTACCGGATAGAAGATCGGCTGCTCCGGCAGACGCGGCGGCCACGCCCGCCAACCCGACGCCTCCACCAGCGCCAGCTCCTCCGGGCCAGTGGGACGCCACAGCGTCACCGTCCCCCTCCCTGACATCACACGCCCCTCGATCCATTTCAGCCGACTGCCCACCGTAGCCGCGCCGCCCCAGCGAGACGAACAGGTTTCCGAGCGGGCCGGATGCCACCAGGAACACAGGCTCCGGCCTGCGGAAGTACAGGCACCGGACGAGTCGGCCTGTACGCCGGGGTCCGCCGCGACGGTAAGTCTGCCTCCAAACGTGTCGTAGCAATGCGAAAGCCCCCCAGGACGGGAATCCTGGAGGCTTCACTGGCACCGATCAGAGGTCGATTCCGGGCATCACCTGTGCTTTGGCCGGCGAAGGTGGCGTCCACGTCCTCTAGCTCCGAGTCCAGAACCGCATTCGACTCCGGCGTCGGCAGCAGCCCCGGCTCCAGATCTGCAAAATTCTGCAGGACATCACGAGACGGTCATGGTGGCAGGAACAGGCTCAGACGGCTCCGGCAGCCAGTCCGAAGCTCCTGTCGATGACGCTTCCCTCGACGCTGTCCACGTACTGGAGCACATCCTGCCGAGGGTCGTGGTGATCGAGCGAGACCTGTGGAACACCGTCTGCAACGAGCCCGTCGACCCGGAACGACGTGCTCGGTTCAACCATCTGATGATCGAAATCAGCGACCGCCTCACCAATGCCGCCGACGCCCTCGCGCCCCCCCCCCGACGCCGCCAGCTGAGTCACAGAGGCCCAAGCAGCAAATCCTGATGCGGATCGGCCGATCCGTGGGGCCGCAGGAATCGACCCATAAAGCCGAGTTGGAGATGAAGGCGTACGGGAATAGCCAGCAGTTGTGCGAGCCTCACCCGGTGGATGCAAGGTGAACAACGCGGAGAACCAACTGCCATTGGAGGGTGTCCCCGAATTGGTGGCGCCCGGGGCGACAGCTGTCCCTCCTCGGGCAGCCAACGCCCATTCGCGTTCCTGCTCAACCCTGGATTAGGTGGCCGAGTGACCCGTCCGTTGTTGAACGGTTCGAGGCGAAGCGCTACAAACGTTCCGAAGCCCAGTGCTGGCCCTGACTAGGGGCGGTGAGTTCCGAAGGATATGGCAGCTTTCTCGCGGCGAGCCTGCCAGGAGTGTCCCGGCGGGGCACAGTGCCCACCCACTTTTTCGCCTTCCAGTTGACCGAGGAAGCGATACCCCGGCTCAGCTGGTCCGGCGCAGAAGATCCCGTTCTTTGCCATAGCTGCGATTCACGTGGCCGCACAAACCAGGCCCATCTACGTCTGGGCACCACCGCCGATAATCGCGCTGAATGGGCTCGCCAAAACCGCGATCCCGGTGGCCCACTCGCTGACTTTCGCGGCGCGGCCGGGCGTACCCGGGCCTTCGACGCCGCAGTTCGCACAGGACTGGCTCTGGGTGAGTCGCCGGAGCAGATCGGCGAACGTATCCACGCCGCAGAGCAGTTCAGGCTGCCCCTGACTCTGTGGTCACAACGACGGGCAGCTCCAGGCCCAGCACCAGATCCCGGCCCGGATCGACTCAGGCGCGGCAATCCTCGTAACCGACAAGGAGGACCCGCTCGTATCTGCCGCTCTGATACCTGCGCTACCACAGCAACAAGACGACGCCCTTGCTCGCCAAAGCGGAAGCCGTACTCAAGGGAGCCTTCTCCCCGGAGCACCGGGAAGTTGCGGATCGCCTCAGCAGCCCGATACGCCTGCCCCGGCTGCGGCACGGACCTGTGGGACAGCCCGACACCACCGTGGGGCACGACCGAGCGACGTGGCGGTTGCGCCTTTCGGGCGCTCGACCTGAGTGGACGTTTAGGGATGTCCAGTGGTGACATTCCGCCATTGAGGTCCGCGGCTTTCGGGATGATTCACCTGGAGGGTGCATTCGCGCGCTCCAAGGTGATGAGCAGGCCACCCGTTTTCTAGCAACAGGATAGAACCTCCCGATTAGTCGGGACCTTCCGAGCACTTCAGATCAGTCGACCTGTCAACCACGCCGGTGATCGCCATGCAGGTCTTAGAGGGCAGCCCGACCAGCGCTACGTGCTCGAGTTGGCTAAGTTTCGGCTGAAATTAGGCAAAGAGATGGTATGCGTCAGTGCTGGGGCCCGGATGGTGCTTGGGCCCCAGCACCCGTCATCTGATGTGATGTCAGATGCCGTCGAGCGCTGTGACCTGTGCCGCGGTGAGGGCGGTGTTGTAGAGGGCGACTTGATCGATGGCGGCTTGGGCGTCCTGGTTACCGGGGTTGGCGCTGCCGATCTGGAGGGGGCCGGTGGCCTGCCATGCGGTGCCGGTATAGGCGCTGGTAACGGCCTGGGCGCCATTGATGTAGAGGGTCATCGTGTTGGCGGCGGCGTTGAAGACGCCGACAAGGTGGGTCCAGGTGCCGGTCGTGGCGGCGGTGGGGGCGTAGACGGCGTCGAAGCCTGCCCCAGTAGCGTTGGTGACGAATCGGCCGAAGGCATAGGAGCCGGAGGCGGAGGAGTAGTAGAGCTGGAGTCCGTCGTCGCCGGTGCTGGTGGGGCTGTTGGCCTGGGCGACGAAGACGGAGTTGGTGTTGGTGGCGTTGAGGTCGACCCAGGCGCTGACGGTGTAACCCTGGCTGGTGTCCACGGCGGGTGCGGCCGCGGTCAGGGAGGTGGAGCCGGTGAAGACGGTAGCTCCGTTCGGGGTGCCGTCGTCGCCGGTGGTGTAGCTGGTGGTCCCGGTCGCGGTGGCGGGGTTGGTGGTGCTGATGTCGTTGCCGCCAGCAACACTGCTCAGGGGCCAGATATCGCCCATGCCGGGAGAGTTGGGGACCGCAATGCTGCCCAGGTTCTGGATGTAGTTGGCCCAGTCAATGGAGGTGACCGGGGCATCTCCGGTTGTGTTGATGCTGGGGTTGTCGTTGCTGTCGAGGGTGGTGGGGATGTAGGTGAGGCGCCCGGTAGGGTCAACGGCCCAGAGGGTGGGGCCGCCGCCGGCGGCGTCTGCTCCGTCAGTGGTGATCATGGGGTACTGAGCGGCGCTGTAGCCGCTGTTCGCGATGCTGTAGCCGTCGGTGGGTGCCGTGGTGATGGGGGCGGCGGCCCAGGCTTGGATGTCTGCGTCGCTGTACTGGGTGAGGGATCCGGTGGTGTTGTCGCGGACCCACAGCACTGGTGTGTTGTCGATGAGTCCGGGGGACATGATGGTGACGTTGCCCCAGTAGCTGCCGGTGGCCAGCTGGCTGATGGCCATGGGCGTGTTCCCGCTGAAGGTGGTCATCCAAAGGGTGGGCACGCCGTTGTAGTCCTCCTGGGTGATCAGGGTGGGACTTACCGTTGTGGATCCGGAGGGCAGGAGGACGGCCTGCTGGACCGAGGACCAGTCGTTGCTGTTGTAGTCGGCCGTGGCTCCGGTGAAGTGGTTGGGGCGGCCCAGGTCCTGTTCCAGGGTCCAACTGGTGCTGGGGTGGCAGTTGTTGTCGTCGGTGGCAAGATGCAGGCTGCCGCCCTGGATGATGGCCAGGTCGTCGCAGGTCTGGCCGGAGAAGGAACCTTCGTGGGCGATCAGGGCGCCGCTGAAGCCGGTGCCGTTGGGGGCGCTGGAGGCCGGGATAAGGATCTGTCCGCCCGCAGGCTGGCTGCTGGTGGGGGTCAGTGAGGTGGTGGACGGATTGCTGCCGGGGATGACATCCAAGGGGTCGGAGTAGTAGCGAATGTTGCCGGCGGTATCGACGAACGCGAGGTCGCTCTTGCCGTCGCCGTCCAGGTCGCCGGCCGTGCCGGGGGTGTAGGCGGTGGGGGGCACGTAGAAGTCGTAGTGGATGGGCTGGGACTGGTTGCCGGCCCTGTCGACGCTGGCGATCCAGATGGTGTTGGTTCCCCAGTGGTCCGCTGTGAGCGGGATGCTGAGGGTGCCGGTGCTGGCAACGGTCTGCATTTTGCCACCGCCCGAGGTCAGGGAGGTGCCGTTCATGTTGTAGCGGAAGTAGGCGATGCCGGAGGGGTTGGTGCCGCCGTCGGTCGCGGAGACCTGCAGACTTCCGATACTGTCCGGGCCGCTGTCGGTGGTGGGCAGGGTAGCGGCGCCGACCACGGGTGCGCTGGGTGGGGTGAAGTCGGCTTGGAAGTAGCAGCCGCCGCTGGTGGCGGGCGCGGCGACACTGCTGAATCCGCCGCCGTTCCGGGCGTAGACCGACCACTGGTACTGGTCGCCGTCGTGCAGGGTCGGCATCGTGACGCTGGTGGGAGTCGGCTTGTCGTCGGCCGCGCTGTTGATCGTCTGTCCGCCCAGATCGGTCCAGTGGTCGGGCTCGGTGGGTTCGGTCTGGCGGTACCAGAAGTCGCTGTTCTCGCTGGAGTCGCTGTCGGGAGAGCTGATGGAGGCGTTGAGCTTGATGGTGTCGCTGTCGCTGGCGTTGATCCAGGTGCCCGGCGCTGTCGTGTTGCAGTCGGTGGTGCTGGTGCCGTTGGTGGTCGAAGGATCATGTGGCACGTCCGGGGTGGACCAGTAGGTCACTGTCAGCACCGGGGTGTTGGAGCCCTGGCCGATCAGGTCCCGGAAGGCGGTGTCGTCGCCTTCGTCGTGGGCTTCCAGGACCACGGTTTGGGAGTGGTAGCCCTGAGTGACCGCGTTCTGGATCAGTGAGGTGACAATGAACTTGGCGCTGTCCACCTCACTCGCCTCTGTGCTGGGGAAGTCTCCGGGGACGGAGGCGGCCCAAGCCGCGGGCTGGGTGTTCCAGGTGGTGTTCTGGTCGAAGGCGCCGGCGCCGTGCAGGTCGATCTGGCGGTTACCCGAGGTTGAGGAAGTCGGCCCCTGCGCGTAGGTGATGAGTGTGGCGGAGGTGACGTTCTTAGCCGCCAGTCTGGTCATGTCGAAGGAGTACATGGTCCGGGTGATGCCGAATGCAGGGCAACCGTTGGTGACACCGTTGGAGCACCAGTCGTCGAATCCGACACGGGTATCGCTGTCGCGGGTGTTGTTGCCGCCTTCCCAGAAGCTCTCGGTCGCGTCGTTCTGCGCGACCCAACCCCAGCCGTTGAGAGTGGCCGTCGGAGTGAGGTCAGGGTCGATGACGAGCGGATAGGTGTTGCTCGGCGAGGTCAGCGCACCTGCGGGCGGGACCAGGTCCACGCCGCCGGAGGTGACGTCCACGCCCAGGACGGTGTTCGTGTCGCCCCCGCCGGCCGCCGGAGAGGCCACTGTCGCGTCCTGGGCCTTGACTGCCAGCGAGTTCCCGGTCTGGCTAGTGCCTCCACTGCTGGACGGCGGAGTGGACCACATGGTGGCGGTCGACGAGGTGAACACCACGTTTCCGGCCGGGTCGGTTGCCTGCAGTCCACCCACGGCATTGTCACTCAGGGTCAGGCCATTGGTGCTGGTGTTGAAGTGGATGTCCGCCAGGGCCGGGTTGGCCGCCGCCGTGGCGTTGGTGATGATCAGCTGCTCGCTGTAACCACCGTAGACGGTCGCGGTCATCGCGAGGTTCACACCGGGATATACATCGGCGTAGGTCGCAGTGTCGCTGGAAATGGTGGGAGTGGGCAGGGCGGTGGGCCATGACAGGGAAACCTGCTGCCCGCTCTGGTTGCTCAGCGTGACCAGCGGGGTGGTGCCGCCACCGGAAAAGACCACTGAGGACTCGACGGCGTTGGGCGCGATCGAACCATCACTGTTGGTATGCAGAGTAGGGTCGACAGGAACCCATGCCCCGTTCTGCTGGACCTGGGTAGGCAGGACGCTGTCAGTGAGTGTGTAACTGCCGTCCGGGTTGGCCTCCGTGGTCGAGTTGGTGGTGCCGTCGGCGGTCACAGGCACACTCTGCCCAGTGGCTTCGGCTTGGGCCAGCGCGACTGCGTCGGGGGATGCCACTGGTAGGCCGGTGGCCCCATTTGTCGTGGTGTCCGCGTAGGCCGAGGTAGAAGGCAAAGCCAGCGCTGAGACAGAGCCTGCCAGCAGGGCGGCCACCACCAACCCTGCCAGTGGTCGCGCGGCAGTAATGCCGCTGCGGCGACGTATCGCCGCTGTGAAATGTGTTCTTCTCATACCAGAGGCTCCACTGACGAAGTGTTACGAACGCGAACGAGTAGTTCGACGGGCAAACGGTAGCCGCGAGCACTGACATCCCTGCTTGCTGTGACTGGTATCACTTCGTCACCAGATGGTCGAATGTCTCGATTTGAGCCACTTGGCTGTGATCGGGCTGAGGGAACGCTAGGTAAGAAGACGATGAAGGGCATTCCGGCTGGAGCGGGTTGGGGCCTAGGTTCCTGATCGTCTGTGCGATTCCGCCGCACGGCGATGACAGGGGGCTTTGTGGGTACGTGGGGTCGTCAGCGCAGTCGGAGCCGGTTCCGTGCCCGACTGACCCGTGTGGGCGCGCTGGCGGTGGTGATGGGTTTGGCGTTGATGATGCTTCCGGGCGTGGCCTTCGCCGCGGCCTACACTGCGGGGCAAGTCTGGTCCCCTCCACAGACCCAACTGCCGAGTGTTACCCCTGTGCCCCGTTCCGATGGCCCGACCGCGCCTGCGTCGGCGGCGAGGAAGACTCCGGCGTCGTTGGCCTACCGGGCGCCTGCGGTGGATCTGCCCAGTGCCGGCACCGCCACCGCGTCCCTGGCACCCCGGCTCGGAATCTCCGCCAAGTCAGCTGCAGATAAGCAGAGTTACGTCGCTACGGCATCCGCCGCTCGGGTGGGTACCTCCCCGCTGTGGGTCGCCGCAGCGGCCACCGGGGCAGCTGCTCCCGCTAAGGTGCAGGTCCGGTTCGCAGCCGCCTCCGCAGTGCGTAGGGCCGGATTCAGCAGCGGCCTGCTCTTCGGAGTCGCCCGCAGCGATGCCTCCACCAAGGCGGGAAAGCTCTCCGTCCAGTTCGACCCGAGCCTGCTGGCCGGGGAGGGTGGCGGCGACCTGGGTCAGCGGCTGAATCTGGTCGAACTGCCCGCTTGCGCACTGACGACCCCTGGCCTGTTGGCCTGTCAGAAGCAGACCCCGGTCAAAGCCATCGCCGATGCCAAGACCGGGCGCCTGGACGTGACCCTGTCGCTGGCAGCTGGCACGACCGTTCCGACCGCGCAGGCGGCCCACGCCTCGGCGGAGGTGGCTGTGTCCCCAGCGGCCGCCTCCACCGGCGCTGTGGCCCAGGACATCTCCTCACCTATGACGGTTCTCGCGGCCACGTCCGCCCCGGCGGGATCGGCGGGCACGTTCGCGGCCACGAGCATCAAGCCGTCCGACCAGTGGTCCGCCGGTGGCTCCACAGGTGACTTCACCTACTCCTACCCGATCACCGTGCCCAACACATTGGGCGGCACCGCGCCCAGCGTGGCGCTGTCCTACGCATCGTCGGCCGTGGACGGCGAGACGGTCGACACCAACTCGCAGGTGTCCGGAGTCGGTGACGGCTGGTCGGACACCTCAAGCTTCATCGAGCGGTCCTACCAGCCATGCTCGCAGGACGGCATCGCAAACAGCAGCGACACCTGCTGGCTCGACGGGGGGCACCAGGTAACGCTGTCCGGTGGCAACCTGGGCGGCCAAATGGTGTGGGACGACGCCACCAACAGCTGGCACATCTCCGGAAGCGATGCCACGGTCCAACTGGTGACTGGCGGCGCGAACGGTGCCTATGACGGCGAGTACTGGGAGGTCACCACCGAGGACGGCACTCGGATGTACTACGGCGCGGGCAAACTGCCCAGCGCCGAGGGCGGCACCGGCTCGGACGCGGCGACGAACTCGGTATCCACCGAACCCGTCTACTGCCCCACCAAGGGCGACTGCGACAGCGCGACCTCGGGCGCCGGCACTGACTTCACCGCGAACATGCCCTACCGCTGGTACCTGGACTTCGTGGTCGACCCGCACGGCAACACCACCGAGTACTCCTACACTCAGGAGACCAACTACTACGCCCGCAGCAGCGCGCACACTGACACGGTCTACGACCGGGCCGCCTACCTGAACAGCATCTCCTACGGCTGGCGCTCCAGCGACATCGCGACCGAGGGCGCAAAGCCCGCGCCAGCGGCGAAGATCGTCTTCACCGACTCCGAGCGCTGCATCGTCACTCCCGGCAACCCCACTGCCTCCCCCCCGATCCCCGCCGTCACGTCAGCCGACTGCGGGACGTCTCTGACGTCGGCGACCGCTCCGTACTGGTACGACGTGCCCTTCGACCAGGTCTGCGCCTCGACCGGCACCTGCACCAACGACGGCATGTCGTACTTCTCCGAGGAGCGCCTGACCGGGATCGCGACCTATGTGAATACCGGCAGCACCACGACGTCCGCCGACAAGGAGGTCGACTCCTACGCGCTGGCGCAGTCCTTCCCAGCGACCGGGGACGGGACCTCGCCGGAGCTCCGGCTGGAGTCGATCACCCGTACAGGCTGGGACGGGACGACCTCGCTGGCGATGCCGGCGGTGACGTTCGGATACACGCAGATGGCCAACCGGGTCGCAGGCGCGGCCGGCTGGCCGGCGATGCTTCACTACCGGATCGCCGAGGTGGATGACGAGACAGGTGGCGTCACCGACGTCTTCTACTCCAACCCGGACTGCAACCAGTCCGCCACCAGCCCGGACCTGCCCACCCCCTCCGCAGACACCCGGCAGTGCTACCAGGAGTACTGGACCCCGCCGAAGTCCAGCATGATCTCGGACTGGTTCGAGAAGTACGTCGTCACCGAGGTCGAGCAGCTCGACGTAGTCGGTGGCTCCCCCCCTCAGGTCACCCACTACATCTACCCGCCGAACGGTGCCGCGTGGCACCGCAATGACTCCCCGCTGACCCCCAACGCCCAGCGGACCTGGGACCAGTGGCGCGGTTACGCCAGCGTGATCACTGAGACCGGGACAGCCCCGGACCCGGTGACCGAGACCGAGACGACCTACTTGCGCGGCATGGACGGCGACTCCACTTCAGCCACCGCCGACACACCCGGACCTCCGGTCACCGTCACCACCACCGACGGTCAGACTGTCACCGACTCCGATCAGTACGCCGGATTCGAGCTGGAGACCCAGACCTTCAACCAGGCCAACGGCAGCGTCGTCAAAGACGAGATCAAACTGCCCTGGTCCGTCGCCACCGCCACCCATGCCGAGCCCACCACTGTGAACGGCGTCGCCACCGGCATCCCAGCCGGGGTGCCGTCCGAGCAGACCTGGTTCGTCGAGCCCCAGACCACGATCGACCGCGGCGCGCTGTCCACTGGCGGCTGGCGCACCACCGAGACCGTCAGCACGTACTCGCCCACCACCGGGATGCCCATCCAGACCGACAGTCAGGGTGACACCAGTCTGCTGGGCACACCCAGCTCCACCGAGACCTGTTCAACGGTCAGCTATGCGACTGCGCCTGCCACGGGCTTGAACAAGGGCATGACCGGGCTTCCGGGAGAGACGACCACGGTCTCGGTATCCTCCGGCAGCGGGGTGGGCACGGCGGCGTGCCCGGTCAAGACCGCCGCGAACACGGTCTCCGACACCCGAACCTTCTATGACGGCGACACCACCGCAGGCGTGATTCCGGTCGGCGGCGTCGGCAACGTGACCGAGACCGAGACCATGGGCACCTGGTCGGGCTCCAGCGAAGGCTGGACTGTCAAGTCGTCCGGCCCCTCCGGCAGTACCGGCTTCGACGCCTACGGGCGCCAGCTGTCCTCCACGGACGAACGCGGCGACGTGGAAACCAATGCCTACGCTCCGGCCACTGGCACGCTGCCCACCTCGACGTCGGTCACCAACGTGACCGCGGGGAACTGGACCACCACGACCAGTGTGGACCAGCTGCGGCAGTTGCCGACCAAACTCGTTGACGCCAACGGGAACACCACCACCGAGACCTACGACCAGCTCGGTCGGCTGACCGCCGTCTGGCTGCCCGGCAACACCAGTACCAACGCGTCGAAGAAGTTCACGTACTCCCTCGGCGGGCAGAGTGCCAAAACCTGGACCGAGACGCAGGTCCTGCGCGACGACAGCACCTACAGCATCGAGTTCGAGATCTACAACGGCTTCATGCAGCCACTCCAGGACCAGTCCCTGTCCCTGGACAGCGCGGACTCCAACGGCTCGAACGTCACCGACTTCGCCTATGACTCGCATGGCTGGCAGATCAAGACCAGCAGTACTCCGTACTACATCACGACAGCCCCCTCCTCCGTCCTCTACCCGACCTCCGACGCGAGCGTGCCCGGGCAGACGGTGACCGCCTACGACGGCATGGGCCGCAGTATCAGCAGCACGTTCTACTCCTACGGCCATGCGCAGTGGTCCAGCAGTACCGCCTACTTTGGGGTCGACCGCACCGACACCACCGCGCCGCCCGGCGGGACCGCGAACACGACCATGGTCGACGCCCAGGGACGTACCACCGCCTCGCTGCAGTACCACGGCAACACCCCGACCGGCACCGCCACGGAGACCGACTACGCCTACACCATCGGCACCACCGGTACCGGAGCGCTGGACAGCATCACCACCATCACCGACGCCTCCAAGCACCAGTGGACCCAGACCACCGATGCCCAGGGCAACCAGATCGCCGCAAGCGACCCCGACGCGGGCACCTCCTCAGCCACCTTCGACTCCACAGGCGACCAGCTCACCTCCACTGACGCCAACGGCACGGTCGTGTCCTACACATACGACATCCTGGGCCGGAAGACCGCCGAGTACAACGGGACCACCCAGGACGCGGCCACCGAGATAGCCTCGTGGAGTTACGACACCGCCACGGGCGGGAAGGGCCTGCCGGCCTCTCAGTCCTCGTACTACAACGGCAACGCCTACACCCAGAGCACCACCGGCTACACCGGCCTGGGATCCCCGACCCAGACCACGGTGACCATCCCCGCCTCCGAAGGGCAGTTGGCCGGCAGCTACAGCGTGAGCGACTACTACACCAAGTACACCGGCACCTTGGACGAGCAGGACTACGGTGCGGACCAGGGCCTGCCCGCTGAGGACGTCGGCTACAGCTACACCGAAGGCGGAACACTCGACGGTGTAGCCGGAAACGCCGACTACCTCACCCAGGTCGTGTCCAACCCCCTGGGCCAGGTCACCCGCGCGACCGTCGGCACAATGCCCGACCAGCTCGTGCAGACCAACTTCTACGACACTGCGACCGACCGGGTGACCGAGTCGGTCCTGGACGCGGAGAACGACAGCACCGGGCACCTGGACGACACCTCCACCTACTGGAACACGGCTGGGCAGATCACCGCCCAGAACGACGTCCAGGACAACGGCGCCAACACCGACCTGCAGTGCTACACCTACGACGGCCAGGGCCGACTGACCACCGCCTGGACCGACACCGCAGGCGTCAACAGCGCGGCTTCCCCCTCGGTTCCCAACATCGGCGGCTGCAACTCGACCGCCCCCAGCGCGGCCACCAACGGCGGCCCCGCCCCGTACTGGGAGACCTACGCCTACGACCCCAACGGCCAGTCCTCGGGCAACCGCTCCACCGTCACCGACTACAACACCAGCGGAGCTGTCACCTCCAGCCAGAGCTACGGCTACAACACCGCCACCGGCACCACCGGCCAGCCCGACACCCTGCAGAACCTGACCACCACCAACGGTGCGGGCGCCACCGTGTCCACCGCCGCCTACAGCTACAACCCAGATGGTTCCACCAAGACCAACACCATCACCAACGGGTCGGGAGGCCTTGCCGGTAGTCGGATCTTCAGCTATGACCCCACCGGTCTGATCAGCGCCATTACTGACACCATCACCGGCAATTCCACCAGCTATGAGTACGACGCCGGCGGCAGTCTGCTGCTGCAGAAAGACACCATCGCCGGATCCACCACCACCACGCTTTACCTGCCCGGTGAAGAGCTCTTCATGAACCGCACCGGCGGGATCACCGCCCAGCGCTCCTACGACACCGGCAGCGGCATCACCGTCATCCGCGACAACACCGGCAACCTCACCTACGAGACCGGCACCTCCCAGGGCACCGGCGACCTCACTATCTCCTCTGCCCTCACCAACGAATCCCGCCGCTACTACGACCCCTACGGC
>OVEP010006820.1_pt1 | contig 13988 bp, 13 predicted proteins | sample 1779801 | NCBI WGS metagenome assembly OVEP01 (sample SAMEA3914791, study PRJEB12502) | metagenome | biome: forest; material: soil | place: Canada | collected 2011-07-03 | depth 0.1 m
GTTCTCGGCGTAGTAGGTGAAGGTCCCGGCGGACTGGTCTATCCAGCCGCCGAAGAGGATCACGTGCTCGGCCGTGTAGTCGAGGGCGTCGCCGGGCTGGAGCTCGGAGGTGGAGATCTGGGTGGAGACGCTGGGGAGGGTCTGGGTGACCAGGCTGGAGCTGAGGTTCCAGGCCATGGAGACGTAGCCGGAGCAGTCCTCGCGGAAGGAGCCGTTGCTGTCCGAGTAGTAGGCGCCCTGGTTGTAGGGCACCCCCTCGCTGACCCAGTTCTGTGCTCGCTGGATGACCTCGTCACGGGTGATGCTGCCGCCGGGGGCGGCGGCGGTGTCGGCGTGGGCGGGGGCGGCGGCAAAGAGGGAGGCAGAGGCGATGGCCGCGCCGACCGCTCCGGAGAGGCAGCGGCGTGCGGAGGGCAGGTGCATGGGCATGGGTGGCTCCGGTTCCGTGGGCGTGGAGACGTGGGGGGAGAGGGGGAGGTGCGGGAAGTCGGGCCGATCAGCTCAGCTGTCGGGCGACAGCGGTGAGCAGGGACAGGTCGGCACCGGTGCCGGAGGCGACCGGGTGGGCCGGGGCCCACTGGTCGAAGTGGATGACAGCCAGGGTGTTGCCGACCTGCACTGCGTAGAGGTGGTCGGTCTGCGGCCCGGCGGCCGACAGTCCCTCGACGCCGGTCCACTGCCTCGACCAGGCGTCGCCGGCCCCGGTCGCGGCGGTCCGGGTGACCTGTGCGTCGACGACGACGTGGGACTTGGCCTGGAGCGAGCGGGACCGGGCCTGGCAGTCGGACATCTCCTCCGCGAGGCTCAGCCGTGCGGCATGCGCGGCGGTGCTGTCGGCGAAGGTGAAGACGTCCTGTTCGGCAGGTGTCCGGTAGCTGTCTGCGTAGGCCTGCTGCTGCCAGGTGACGGCACCGTGGACGGTGACGCACTCGTTGACCTGGACGGTGCGTCCGGTCACGGTCAGCGTGCGGGGCGACGCGATCGTCTGCCATTTCTCGGCAGTACCGTCGGGAAGCTGGGCTGCGGTGAGTCGGCCGGCGGCGGCGGTCGACGGTGCGGTGCTGTTGGGGGTCGGTGGTGGCGTGGCGCCGGCGGTGCGGGAGCTGCCGCCGCAGGCGGTGACGCAGACCAGGAAGGCCAGGAAGGTCAGGACACCTGCGATGCCGAGAGCGGCGGGGCGTTTGTGCGTGGGCGAAGGTCTTATGGAGCCGGGCATAGGCGGCCTCTGGTCGGGGACAGCGGACGCGGCGGCACAGGAATGCAGATGCTTCGCGGAAGGGGTTTTCTCGCGGGCAACAGCGGGGAGTGGATCGGTGTGCCACCGCTGGTTCACGCCAGACGGTCCTGGCGCCCTGTATGGCTGTCCTCTGGGTGAGGCGGAAGCCGGTCCTCCGGATTCTTATTTGCTGGTTCGCAGACTGTCAAGCATTTGATTTTGCGGCTATTGGCGGCGCTATATAGGCGTATCTAAGGCTCCGTTGGCTTATGCCCATCTTTCGGCCTTTTGTCCGAAACCTGCGCAGTGCCCCGGTCGGTGACGCCGGGAGGCGCGGGCGGTCGGCGGCGTAGGTGCCACAGGGCCCGTCGGGATGGGGCGCGGTGCGTGCCGGTCACGCGTGCGGAGTCGCGCCCGGCCGGTCGCTGCTGCGGATGCTCGGCTGGTCCAACCGGACTGCCCCGGTGGCCGGTTGGGGCGGGCGGGGGCAGGAGTCGGGGCCGGTTCAAGGTGCCGGTTCGGAGCGGCCGGTGGGGTCCGGGGCGGCGCTGTCACCGCTTGGGGTGTCGGCAACCGGAGGACCGACGGTTGCGGTGTCCGCCGCCGTGGTCTGTCGCTCCTGGACGAGCTCTCCGACCAGCGTCGAGAGGCGGGTGCCGCGTGCGCCGATCATGTTCCAAGCCCGGGCGACGGCGATGGGAAAGAAGATCAACACCAGGAGGGCCTGCGACTGGACGCTGTTCCGGCTGTCCGGCCGCAGCAGCAGGTTGATCCCGTTGGCCAGTTGGAGGGCGTAGAGGATGCCGAGGGCCGGGATGATGACCAGGGCCCAGAGGTGGCGGTGCCCGGGCCAGTTGCGCAGGCTGATGACGGCCATGCCGATGGTCGAGCTGATGCCGATGCCGGCCAGGATCACGGCGGCGCCCCCGAGATCCTCGCCGGGCATGAGCGCGACGAGGGAGATGACCAGGGTATTGGTCAGGGTCGTGATCGCCGTTGCGGCCTCGATCTGAAAGCTCAGTGGCGCATTGCGGCCGACGTCCTTGTGCGGGGATACCGAGACGGCCACGAACAGCAGGCCGATGAGGGTGCCCGCCACGGTGGCGCAGGCGCCGAAATAGGCGCCGTAGGCGGCGTATGCGTCGGGTGCCACCTCAGCCCCTCCCCTCCGGTCGGGCAGGCGGGTCCGTGGTCACAGCCGTCCCACGGGCGGACGGGACGCCCGGCTCCGCAGCCGACCGGCCGGGATCCGATCGGTCCCCGGCCGGCCGGCCGGAGAGCCCGCTCACGAGAGCTGGCCACTGCCGTTGACCACCTGCGCGGCTGCGGCGAGCGCTGTTGCCGGTAGCGGGGGACTGGCTGGTGCGGTCTGGTAGAGCAGGTCCAACTGGGCTTCCGGCAACGAGGAGGGGATGTCGGAGCGGCCCAGCATGATCTCCAGATAGCAGCCGTTGTCGTGCCCGGCCGCTGCGGCCAGCGCCGTGTCGAGCTCGCCGAGGGTGGAGACACGGGCCGTGTACCAGCCCGTGCAGCCGAAGGCTGCCGGGAGCTCGTGGTAGTTCCAGGGCGCGAGGAAGTCGTAGACGTGGCCCTGCTTCTCGGACAGGACCTCCTCGACGCCGTACATCGTGTTGTTGAGGAGAATGATCACCGGCTTGGCGCCGTAGCGGCCCATCGCGCCGAGCTCGTTGGCCGTCAGTTGATGGGAGCCGTCCCCGGTCACCAGGACGGTGCGCCGGGACGGGTCGGCCATGGCGGCGCCGAACGCGGCGGGAGTGGCCCATCCGATCGATCCCCACAGGGTTTGGTTGTGGAAGACCGCGCCCTTGGGGAGCGGGACCCGCGCCATGTAGTTCATGCACAGGCCGGTCTCGGCGATGACGATGTCGTTCTCGCGCAGGAAGCCCGCCAGCCGGGGATAGAGCGTGGCCGAGGAGACCCGGTCGGTGGCGGTGCCGGACGGCGCGGTTGCCGCTCTCGCGGAGACCTTCGGTGTCGCGGTCCTGGGCAGCGTCGTGGTCAGGCGCTCCAGGACGTCGGCCAGGTACACCGGACCGAAGGTGGAGGTGCCGACCTGCACGTAGTCGGGCCACACGGTGATCATCCGGGCCGGGTCGAGCGCATCCGTCCAGGCGCCGGTGTTGAAGTCGGCGAAGGCGACACCGCCGAGGTTCAGCACCAGGCCGGCTCCCTCGACCGCCTCCTGGACGCCCGCGCCCGAAAGCGCTCCGGCGTAGCTGCCGAGGAATCCCGGCTGCGTCTCGGAGATCTGGGCCTTGTCCATCGGTGTCGTGGCGTAGGCGAGGCCGGTGGCGTCGAGGAACCGGATCAGTTGCTGCTGAAGGCCGAAGCGGCCGATCGTGTAAGCGGGCAGCACGACCGTGGACTTCGCTGCCGCCACGCGTCGGGTGATGGCCGCGATCGCCGCGTCCAGGCAGGTGGGATCGCTCGACGGGCGCGGTACCTGGGCCAGGGGCACGCCGGTGACCGGGGTGCCGACGACCGGGAGCACGGCGTCGTCCTCCGCCGCGGTGATGTACGCGGGCCGCCGCTGCGTCAGCGCCTCGGTGATCACCCGTTCCATCTCCGCGACGGCATTGTGCGGAGTGAGGTTCGCGACCACGCACGTCGAAGCCGCCGACAGGGACTGGAACTGACGGAACATCCCGTCGCCCAGGGAGTGGTGCGTCACGGCCCGGGCGCGCTGCAGCTTGCTGCTCGGCTGGCCGACCAAGTGGAAGACCGGCAGCCGTTCGGCGTACGAGCCCATCACCCCGTTCAGGGCACTCAGCTCCCCGACGGCGTAGGTCGTGGAAAGGATTGCCGCTCCCTGGATACGGGCGTATCCGTCCGCCGCGTAGGCGGCGTTGAGCTCGTTGGCATCTCCGACCCAGGTGACACGCCCACTGGCCTCGATGGCCTGGTCGAAGGCGAACGCGTAGTCGCCGGGAACGCCGAACACGTGCTTGATGCCCAGGGCGGCCAGGCGCTCGACCGCGTACTGCGCCACGGTCATCGCCCCCGTCTGCGCAGACGCCGCAGTCACGTCAACCACGGTGGGCTGTCCTTTCGAGAGGGTTTCCCGCGGGCCGGCCGCCGCGGCTGATCCGGCGGCAGCGGCGAGGGTCACGGAGGCCCCGGTGATGAGACCGGTGCGCAGCAACGTCCGTCTGCCGAGCCCCGCGCCGGTGGAGCCCTGGCCGTCGGGGGCTGGCCGCATACCTGTCATCCGCGCTCCTCAGAAATTTCAACAAGCACGACCATCGGCTCCCGTACGTCGTCGAATCGTCCGCCGACCATGGTGGGTCACACGCGCGCAGTGTCGTGGACGCCGCGCTGAAGAGGCGTTCCGAAGCCGAACCGTGGACAACGTGCTGACGCCGCAGAACGGCGGCAGGAGATCACTTCGGCGGGGCCGGGCGGCGATCACCGTGAGCGCAGCCGGGGGACTCGTGGCGTCCGCTGCTCCCGGCTTCCAGTGCGGCGCGGCAATGAGCCGGCCTTCGGCCGCTCAGATACTGAACCGAGCCCGTGCATGGGCGCGCCTTCCTGCTTCAGCAGCAAGGTGGGGTCTGGACCCGGCGGCTAGTTCGTCAGTTCTCTGCTGCGGACGTTACGCCGGACACCCGCCATTGTCGACGGGGCGAAGGGCCTGCCGGACTGCCGGCGAAAGGGTGGACGAGCCGCACCCTATGTGCTTCGTCGGACGGGCATTGACCCTACGTCAGGCTGCCCCCAATGTTCGCGGACGCTGCCCCGGCGCGCCGGCACCACCACGCTCTCATTCGTGGTGGTGCAGGAGCAGGAAGCCGTCAGCGTCGGCAGCGGTCGAGTAGCCGTGGGCGCGTGCCTGGTCGACCTGCTGGGCCTGCTGGTCGGGGCTGATCCATTCGGGTGGGGCAGTGGTGTCGATGATGATCCACTGTGGATCGGGGCGGCTGCCCGGCGCGCCGAACTCGCTGACGGTGCAGCGGTCGGTCAGCTGCGGGGCGATCCGGTTGGATGCGGCGACGGTGGCCCCGTCGGGGATCAGGCGCATGATCGCTCGGGCGCTGGCGACCCGGGGCGGGGTTTGCCAGGTGCGGGGCTGGGCGAGCTGGAGCAACGGGAACTCCGGCAGTAGCAGCAGGGTCACCGCTGCCATGACGGTCAGTAGCCGCCGCGTCATCCGGCGGTCGACGGGCCGGCGGACCAGGCTGTCCACGAACGCCGCGAAGACGATCGGCATGAGGACGGCGCTGTACTGGTAGCCGGTGGTCCAGAACAGCGGATTGTCCGAGGCGAACCGCCACAGCAGCGTCGGCACGACTGCCCACACCAGCAGGGAGCGCAGGGCGAGGAAGACGGTGGGGGCGAACAGCGCCACCAGGGTGACGGACTTGGGCCCGGGGGCCGCGACCAGTGCGACCGTTCCGTGGTAGGCAGCCTGCGCCACGCCGCTGGAGGCTCCCCCCAGCTGGGCCGCGTAGGTGTACTGGCCGCCGGGGTTGAAGGCGGGGATGACGACCAGTACCTCCAGGAGGGAGCCGGCGATGCCGGCGCAGGCGGTGGCCAGCCCCCACCGGCGGCTGCCGCGCAGGGCGATCAGCAGACCGATGACCGCGACCGTCAGGCCGAGATCCTCCTTGACCAGCAGCAGCGGCAACGCCCACAGGGCAGCGGCATGCGGCCGGCCGCGCCCCAGTGCGCACAGCGAGAAGGCCAGCAGCGGGACGGCGAAGGCGACCTCGTGGAAGTCGAACCCGACCGCCGACGCGATTCCCCAGGACAGCCCGTAGCCGAGGCCGACCGTCCAGGCGGCCAGTGGGCCGATCGCCTGCAGGGCCCAGCGGGCCAGTGGCACCGCGGCGACCGCCAGCAGGGCGGCCTGGGCGAGCAGCAGGGTGCAGGGCGAGGGCCAGATCCGGTAGAACGGTGCCAGCGTCGCCAGGATGGGGGAGAAGTGGTCGCCCAGCTCCTGGAAGCCGGGCCCCTTCAGCTCCACCACCGGCAGCTGACCGTGCGCCCAGAAGCGCACGGTCTGTTCGAAGATCCCCAGGTCGAAGCCCGAGGTCAGCATCCGCTGGTGCAACCGCACCGAGACCGCGCCACAGACGGCGAACAGCAGGGCGGCCAGCACCCACGGCAGCGCCGCCCGCCCGCCCGTCCCCCCGCGCCCGAGCACTGCCGGCCGGGGATCGACTGCGGGAGCCCGCACCGGGCGTCCCTCGCCTCCGTCGACGCGCGACGGCTCGGACAGCGGATTCATGCAATCCCTCGGGGCTCGGACACGGGTGCGGGCGCGGGGCCACGGGCAACTGCTCAGGCCATCCGATCACCACCTCTGTCCGACCGCACGTCAGAACGGCTGCTCCGTGGCGGCAGGAGTACCCCTGAACGATCGGCGGCTCGGCGGCTCGCTGGTTCGGTGGCGACGGGTCCGGGGCCGGCGGCCGGCCGGTACGCGCCACCCGGCGCAAGGCGGAACCGCCCCCGCCCTGCCCCGACGCACCTGCTCGACGAGGAGCGACCCGGACGGGGCGGCACGGCCCGTGCGCTCGAACGCTGCGGGGACCGATGACGGATGGCTTGCTGACGACTGTTCAGGCGTCCTCGGGAGGTCTAGCGTCTGCAGTGCGGCCCTGGTCCCCGGCAGCGTTGCAAGCCATCGCCTCCCTCGGGAGGCGCACGCTGCGCATCCGTGCTGGACTCCCCTCGCACTCGGGGCCTGTTCCCGCACTCGCCGTCGACACGCGATCCTGGCGCGGCCTCGATGCGCACACTGTGGGCATGATCCTGCTGCCTGCCGGCGTCGCACCGGTTCGACGACAGGCGTTACTCATGTACGCGCTGATCATCCCCGCTCTGCTCCCCTTCATCCTGCTCGGTGCCGTCATGGGACTGTCCTGGTGGGAGGACCACATGCTGCCACCGGCCAGGCACGTCGAGGCCCTGAGCGAAGCACCGCAGACGCCGTCGGTCCCGGTGCCCGACACACAACCTGCCGCTTTCCCAAGACCGTTGACGACGTCCGGCGTGGTGCTTTGAGCGCCCGGCAGGGCGTGGGCGAGGGGCGGCGGTGGGAACGGATCGCGATCCGTTCCCACCGCCGCCCCTCGCCCACCCCACTGCTCAGAGACTTGGGTTCGGTAGTGGCCGCCGAGCTCCTGGTGGTAGCTGTCATCACCGAAGTGCTTGTCCTCATCGAATCTCCGGGGAGCTCCTGATCTCGTCCCCGGTGCGGTCGACGTGAGCGAAGGAGCGTCCACAGAAATCATGCGAACGACATTCGGCGGATCCGTTTCCCCATGCCTTCCAGGCCCATTCGGCTGCTGCGCGGGTCCGCCACGGAATGCCGGAAAGTGCTTCCCCGCGCCGTGCGCGAAATTCAGCCCGCCGACGAGGCGAGCGAATCGAGTAAGTGCGGACTGCTGCGCCGTCAGCGGCGCCGCAGGAACATGACGATGGCCACGATTATGACAATGATTACCACTGTTCCGAAACCTATGTACATGCGATTTTCCTCTTCCCTGTCATTACTGGTCGACCGCGGCCGAACCGACCGGGACGCGTCATGATTCCCTGCTTCTCAAATCGCTCCTACCCGCCACGCCAGGGGCAAACAGCGAAATCTGGCCAGTACTGCGCGACCCGCTCGACGGCGGACGGAAATGACCGGACGGTGCTGCCGACCGGGCGGGTCTCTTTGACACGCATGTCCGGTCCGGTGCCGGCCACGACACCGGCGCGGATTCGCTCAGCGGATGCAGGGCATACGCAACCTGCGGCTCGGTGAAGTGGTGTCGCGCACCCACCGGCCGGGCCCGCCACGGATCATCCTTCGCCTTCAACGGAGCTCAGGGGCTACAGAGAGTTGAGGCAGCAGTGCGATGAGGAGAGCACCCCGGCTTCCGATGGCGCCTCGCCTGCCGAGAGCGCTGCAGCGCAACTGGGAGTGGCAGGTCGACGCCGCCTGCCGCGAGGTCGACGCCCGGATCTTCTTCCATCCGCCCGGGGAGCGAGGGGCCGAGTACGAGGCGCGTGATCAGGCAGCGAAGACGGTCTGCGAGCGCTGCGCGGTCCGGGAACCGTGCCTGCGGTTCGCGCTGGACACCCACGAACCGTACGGGGTGTGGGGTGGTCTGACCGTGGAGGAACGGCTGGGACACGGACCCGCCGAATTGCTGCCCGAGGTCATCGAGGGGGATACCGTCGACAGTCGGTTGCAGTCGCGCCCCTCATCGGTCCCCTGAGCCTTCGTGCCCGGCCGCTCCGACGGCCGTAGCAACCCCCGAGGCGGCGAGAATCGGCTGCCCGGCAGCCAACTGTCGGATCGATGCGAGGACTATGCTGCGTACTGGACGCCCCAGACCCCGGCGGTGAGTTGCCATGTGACGCAGATGCGCGCGGGGAGCGGATGATCCGTCCGATCGCCCAGCGCATCCCTGAGGGGAATCGGCTGGGGCCGATGGCTCGCAACGCGGGTCACCGGACCGGCCCTTCGCCTGCCGACCCGCAAGCACGACCGCAACGGGAGCGCGCCAGGAGGGGCCGGGAGACCGGCGCCGCACCGTGGGGCGCTGCCGGGGGCGGTCCTGGGAACCGAGGGGCCATGCCCATCCCGCACAGACTGGACCACTACCGCCGCGACACCCACGACCTGGCGCTGATCGCCCTGGTCGGAGAGATCGACCTCGACTCGGCGCCCCGGCTGCGCACGGTGCTGGAACAGTGCCTGCGCGAGGGCATGAGCACCATCGACGTCGACCTCACCGCCGTCGCCTTCTGCGACTGCCACGGGCTGGGTGCCCTGATCGACGCCTCGCAGCAGGCCTTCGCCGCGGGGGGCGGCTTGCGTCTGAGCCATCCGAGTGCGGCCGTGGCACGGCTGCTCGCCCTCACCGGCACCGACTGCCTCCTCTCGGGCCGACCGGTCGACGCGGCCACGAGCCCCCGGCAGTTGCAGTCGGCGGCTCCCCGTCACCGGGTGGTACGCCGAGCGGGCGCAGCCGCCCCTGTCCTGACGGCCGGTGTCCGGTGATGCCAGAGCCCGGACCGGGGCGGGTTCCGGAGGGAGGCGGGCCCTTCACCGTGGACCGGGTGATCCTGCGTCGGCTGAACCGGTGGCAGGCGGAGGAACTGCGGGAGGACCTGGCGGATTTGCACGTGGAGTCCTACGACACCTCGGCCGGAGAGGAGTTCGAGGGCCGGGAGGAGTTCCTGGGACGGTTGGCCGAGGACGTCCAGCGACCCGGGCTGACCATGCTGATCGCGGAGGCGACCACTCTGGTGGGATGCGCCTACGGCTATCCGGTGGCTCGCGACGGTTCATGGTGGGAGGGCTTCGACGGGGACCTCCCACAGAACATCGAGCAACTCACGGCCTCCGGGCATGTGTTCGCCGTTGCCGGGATGGTGGTCCACCCGCATGAGCGGCACCTCGGCCTGGCCGACCGGCTCCAGGACCACCTCCTGGCCAAATGCCCGGCGTCGCTCGCCGCCACCCTGCTCGACCGGTCCGACCGCGCGGCCATCGACGTCTTCCGGGCCTGGGGCTGGCAGGAGATCGGCAGGGTTCACCGCTCCCCGGAGCAGGCTGTGCTCCGGGCCCTGGTCCGTCCCCTGGGCGAGCGCACCCAAGCGGCGCCGGACGGTCTGGCGCACAACGCCCGCACCCAGCGCCCCGGGCACTCGGCCGACAACCCCTCCAAGCCCAGACTCCCACCACCCCCGAGGTAGCGGGAGGCACCGGCCCGCTGGCCGGCGGCCGGGCGGACGGGACTTCCGGCGCGAGCGACGTTTCCCGCCGGTGCACAGGGCAGACGTAGCCCACCGCGCCACAAGGAGCAGGACCGGTCCGAGGAGAATCCCGATGCCGCACCGCGGAATGCGCCTGGCAGCCGAACTGATCGGCTGGTGGGCGCCGCTGTTCCTGATCTACCTGGTCTTCATCAGCACCCTGTCCCCACTGGAGCTCTTCGTCGGTGCCGCTGTCTCCGCACTCGCGGCGGTAGGCGCCTGCGCGATCCACCGCGCCGTACGCCCGGAGGTCGGACCCGCCGCGCACTGGATGGCGGCAGCGTGGGCCTGGCCGGGCACACTGGTCACAGAGACCGTCCAACTGGCCCGCGTCGTGGACGTGGACCCGAAGCCGGGTGCCGCGACGGTGCTGACCGTGCATGCGCTGTTCGACTCGTGCTCCTGCCTGGAGTCGGTCCTGACCGAGGCGGACGAGACGTGAACGCCGGCGCAGCGGCGCCTACCTGACCGTCAGCGAGATCTTCCCGCTGGAGACCCGGGCCGTGTGCATCGCCTTCTTCCATGCGATCGGCACCGCACTCGGCGGCATCGCGGTGACCTCCGCACCCACACCGACCGCGCAGTAGGGACCGGTGAGCGAAGAGGACGGCAGCAGCGACAAGCCGGGCAGGATGTGCTGCCGGCTCCCCGCAGCCGTCCCGGAGCAGAGCGGGGTTACGCGGGCGCGCCGGCCCCTTCGTCGAGAGTGTGGGGCAGGTGAGGCACCGTCGGGCCGGGGGCGGGGCCGGAGTCGGGGGCGGACGGGTTGGCCGGGAGCTTGCGCAGCAGGGCCGGAGTGAGGCGGCGGTAGGCCGCCGGGTTGATCGGGTTGAGCCAGTGCGAGGCGCGCACCAGGACGTTGATGTTGAGGTCGAGATCGCCCAGCACCTCGTCGGCGTTGTGCATCGAGAACGGGATGATCTTCGTGCCCCTGCAGTGGTGCCGGTCGGTCGCGGCGTCCAGGAACGCCAACTGATCGATGACTGCCTGGCGTACGGTCTCCGTGCCCGGCAGCCGGATCGCACCGGCGATCGCCGCCGCGATCCACAGGGCTGCCAGCTCGGCGTTGAGCGGGCTGAAGAACGACGAGTTGTAGCCGTTGAAGTACAGCCCCGGGAGGTCGACGGGCATGATCTGGCGGTAGAGCATGAAGTTTCCGCGCTCGTCCAGCAACCGCTGCTGCACTTCCGCGGAGAGGAACGGCACTGCCTGGGTGAAGCCGGTCGCGCACACGACGAGGTCGGCCGGGAGCAGGGTGCCGTCCGCGAGCTCGGCGAAGGGCTTGCCGTCGCGGGTGAGCAGGCGGGTGATCGTCTGGTCCCGGTGCACCCCGATGCTGCCGTCGGCGACTCCTTCGAAGAAGCCCTCGGTGGCGAGCCCGATGGCGCCTCGGACAATGCCCTCCATGCTGCCGCGGGGGACGAGGGCGAGTCGGTCGAGGCCGAACTGGCGCACCGACACGGTCCCGATGGAGTCGAGCATGCTGCGGCGCAGGCCGTTGCCCGGGCCGTGCAGGAACTTCTCCAGCCCGCGCAGCCGCCGGTAGCGGAAGAGTGCTTCGCCCATGCGGGTCAGCAGCAGCATCTTGAAGTTGAGGAGGCCGCCGATCCTGCGTGGCACCTTCCACAGCAGCTGCCGCGCGATCACGTCAGTGGTGTCGGACACCGGGCTGATGGCAACGGCCACGTCGCAGGCGGACTTTCCGTAGCCCACGACCAGGACGTGTCGGCCCCGGGCCTCCTGGGCGTCGTGGAACTCGGTGGCCGCGCACAGCCGCCCGCCCGCCGCGGTGAACTCCGCCGAGCCGGGGTAGGAGGGGACGGCCGGTTCGCAGAACACGCCGTTCGCCACGACGAGTCGGTCGAAGTCCTCGGTGGAGTGTCTGCCCGCGCTGTCCGTTGCCTCGATCGTCCAGCCGCTGTCGGCGCCGGTGCCGACGCGTGGGCGCGCGGCGGTCACCTCGGTGCTCAGCCGGAGCGTGCGGTCGAGACCGAACGCCGCGGCGTAGGCGGCCAGGTAGGCCTGGACCTGCTCGCCGCTGGGCCACTCGGGGTACTCCCTGGGCATGGGGAAGTCCGAGAGCGAGTACTGGACCTTCGGGCTCTGGGTCGTCACTCCCGGGTAGCGCCGGGTCCGGCTCCACACGCCTCCGACATCGGGCGTCCGGTCGAACACCTGGATCTCGTGCCCGGCCTGGGCGAGCACCTTCGCGGTGGTGAGGCCGGCGACGCCGGCACCGATGATGGCGATCCGCATGGTCAGCCGACCTCGGGCGGGAGTTGGAGCTCGATGCCGAACTCGGCCATGATCTTCTTCATCAGCGAGATGTCCTTCGGGCCCGGGGGCATGTCCGCCAGTGTCTGGTAGTACTTCTCCAGGCCGGCGGGCGAGACCACGGAGATGACCCGCGACTCCTCCCCGTACGGGTTGCGGAAGGCGTGCACCACGTCGCGGGGCAGGAAGAGGTAGTCCCCGTGCTCAAGGACGAAGTCCTCGTCGCCGAGGCGGACGTCGAGCCGCCCGGCCAGGCAGATGAACGACTCGTCCTCGCGGGTGTGGAGGTGCGGGGGAGGCCCGTCCACCCCGGCCGGAACCGTGTACTCGAACAGCGAATAGGCGTCGTGGGTGGACGCGCCGTCCGCCTTCAGCGTGATGCCGAGCCCGATCGCTGCGATCGCGTGTCCCTCACGCGAGGGCAGCAGGTAGCCACCACCGAGAGTCATCGTCGTCTCCTCAGGTCGCCGCACCGACAGGTCGTCGGTATGCCAGGGATCACAGCATTGGTGCCGGGGGCGCGCAGTGCAAGCATCCGTCCCGCTCACCGGGACCGGGCCTGTTCGGTGCGGGTCAGCGTCGGTGCGAGTAGGCCCGGGACGCGGCCGCCGCGGCGAGCCGGACCGCCGGCCCGATCCGGTCCGCGCGCACCAGGCCGGTCGGGCCGGTCACCGACAGGGCCGCCACCACCTCGCCGAGCGGTCCGAAGATCGGGGCGCCCACGCAGCTGACGCCGATGTTGCCCTCCTCGCGTTCGACCGCCCAGCCCCGGGACGGGATCGCGGTCAGCTCGCGCATGACCGCGACCGGGCTGGTGAGGGTGCGCGGCGTCCTGGCCGGCAGGTCGGCGCCCAGGACCGCCTCGACGGTCCCGGTGTCGCTGTAGGCGAGAATCGCACGGCCCAGGGCCGAGCAGTAGGCCGGGACGCTGCCGCCGACTTGGGAGAGCATCGGCATCGGCCGGTGCCCGGTGATCTTCTCGACGACCAGAACCTGTGTTCCCTTCAGGACGCCGAGCTGCACCGTCGTCCTGGTCGCGTTGTGCAGGTCCTGCAGGAACGGCAGTACGGACTCGCGCAGTTCGTGCCGGATCGGCGCCAGGCCGGACAGCTCGAACAGCCGGTTGCCGATGCGGTAGCGGTCCCTGGGCTTGTCCAGCCAGCCGAGGCGGATCATCCGGTCGGCCGTCCGGTGCGTGGTCGAGCGCGGCAGGCCGCAGCGGTCCACCAGGGCCGCGAGGGTCAACTCCCGGTGCTCGGCGTCGAAGGCGCCCAGGATGGCCGCCGCGCGGTCCAGCCCGCTGAGGCTGCCCTGGGCACGGTCACTGTCCCGCTCTGCGGGACTCATCGTTGGCTCCGGGGGTCCATGGGGTCAGGCTAGACCCGTCGCGGACCATCACGCGAGGCCGCCGAGCACCACGCGAGGCACGGAACCATGCGGAGGCAGACATCAGCAAGCGAACCGCTCTCGTCGGCGGAGGCAGTGCGGGCATCGGCTACGCCGCAGCCGAACAGCTGGCGCTTTCAGGACACCGGGTGGTCGTCACCGGCCGCCGGGCCGATCCGCTCCACGCGGCCGCGTCCGCACTGCGGGAAAGCACCGGATCCGTGGTCGACGCGCTGGTCAACGACGTGTCAGCGCCGCAGAGCGCCGCAGCCGCGGTCGCCTGGGTCGAGGAGCGCCACGGCGCGCTCGACATCCTGGTGCTCAACGCGGGTGG
>OVEP010005477.1_pt1 | contig 13943 bp, 7 predicted proteins | sample 1779801 | NCBI WGS metagenome assembly OVEP01 (sample SAMEA3914791, study PRJEB12502) | metagenome | biome: forest; material: soil | place: Canada | collected 2011-07-03 | depth 0.1 m
ACGCCCCAGTTCGGCAGCGCGGCGATGCCCCGGCGGCTCGCCACGAGTTGCATGATGGCAATCGTCAACTCCGCCGTGCGGCGCTCGAGCTTGATGCCGGACGGCTCCAGCACCTCGCGGATCAGGTCGATGCGCGCCTCCGGCACCGGATAGGTGATCAGCGTCTCACCGCGCAAATCCTCCGGCGCAACACGCCGCTTGTTCCGCAGACGATGCTCATTGGCCATCACCACCTGAATCTCAAAGCGGAACAGCGGCGCGATATGCAGATTGCGCCGGGCGGACGGCTTTGAGCCGATGACCACGTCCGCCTTGCCATCGTTCAACAGCCTCATCGGGTCGGCATGAAAGCCAGCGACCAGATCGACTTCCACCTCCGGCCAACGGCGGCGAAACTCATCCATGACCGGCATGAGCCAGTCAAAACAGGTATGGCACTCGAGCACGATCCGAAGCTCGCCCCGTACATCGCCCTTGAGCCGGACCAGATCTCGCTCAGCGGCAGCGACCGCCGCAATCGATTCACGCGCCAGCGCCAATAGCCGCTCGCCCGCCGCCGTGAAACGCAGGCCCTGGCGGGTCCGCTCGAACAGGGACACCTCGTAATGGGCCTCCATATCGCGGATCTGGTGCGAAAGCGCGGACTGGCTCAGATTGACCCGCTCAGCGGCGGCGACCAGCTTGCCGGAATCGGCGATGGCAACGAGCGAACGAAGATGGCGCAGTTCAAGCATGGCGGGACCGGCGCAGAGAAATGGGCTGAAAGACAGGGTGAACGGCTTTGATATGAATGTGGCTCATACGGTAATGAAAACATGTCGCTTGTTGAATCATAGCGTGACTCTCACACTGCGGGCTATTCAAGCAAGGATTGTCCATGGCCCGCACTCACATCTCTGGTTTTCCGCGCATCGGCGCGCAGCGCGAACTGAAGTTCGCACAGGAATCGTTCTGGCGCGGAGAGTCCGACGATGCCTATCTCAAGGGCATCGCGAAAGAACTGCGCATCCGGCACTGGGAATTGCAACGTGCGGCGAAGCTGGATTTCGTCGCCGTCGGCGACTTCGCTTACTACGATCAGATGCTCAACCTGAGCGCGCTGCTGGGCTCGCTGCCGGAGCGGTTCGGATTCGAGCCGGCGCGGCTTTCGCTGACGCAGTACTACGAGCTCGCGCGGGGCAACAAAGCCCAGCCGGCCATGGAAATGACCAAGTGGTTCGACACCAACTACCACTACCTGGTGCCGGAACTGGGACCCGATACGAGCTTCAATGGCGGCGTCGACTGGTTCTTTGACGAAATCGACGAGGCCCTCGCGTTGGATCTGCCGGTCAAGCCGGTGTTGATCGGGCCGATCACCTACTTGTGGCTGTCCAAGAGTCCTGTTCCCGGCTTCGACCGTCTGTCGCTGTTGCCGAAGCTGGTGATCCGCTACATGCGCATTCTCGACACGCTCAAACAACGCGGCATCGAATGGGTTCAACTCGACGAGCCGGCCCTGTGCCTCGACCTCAACGGGGAATGGCTCGAGGCATTCTCAGCAGCGTACGACGTGTTGGGCGTCTCGGGCGTCAAGATTTTGCTGGGGACCTATTTCGACACGGCGGCCGATCACGCGCCGCGGGTATCGAAACTTCCCGTACACGGTGTCCACATCGATCTGATCAGGGCCCCGCAACAACTCGACGCATGGCGAACCGCGCTGCCCGCCGACAAGGTGCTATCGGCGGGTGTGATCGACGGCCGCAACATCTGGCGCGCGGATCTGGGCGACATTGTCGGCTCGCTTGATACGCTGCACGCGGAACGCGGTGAGCGCCTCTGGATCGCACCGTCATGCTCGCTCCTTCACGTGCCCGTCACGCTAGCCTCCGAAACGAGACTCGGCGCCGAGCTTAAGTCATGGCTCGCCTTTGCGACCGAGAAACTCGATGAGCTCAGCACGATCGCGCTCGCGCTCCGCGACCCGGTTGCCGCTGAGCCGGCGCTCGCTGCGGCGGATGCCGCACTCGACGCGCGGCGTGCCTCAGGCGCCGTCATCAACGTCCTCGTTCAAAGAAAAGTGGCGAGCATCACCGATGCGATGGCGAGCCGCAAGAGCCCCTTCACGGTCCGCAGCCGTGTGCAGCGGCACTCACTGAAACTCCCGCTGTTACCGACCACGACGATCGGCTCGTTTCCGCAAACACCCGCCATCCGGCAAGCTCGCGCGGCGTACAAGCGGGGCGAGATGCGAGCGCTCGATTACCTCGAACGGATGCGCGCCGAAACGGCAAGCGTGATTCGCAAGCAGGAGGAACTCGGACTCGATGTGCTCGTGCATGGTGAAGTGGAGCGCAACGACATGGTCGAATTCTTTGCCGATAAGCTCTGGGGCTTCGCGTTCACGGAAAACGGCTGGGTCCAGAACTACGGCTCACAGTGCGTCAAACCGCCGATCATCTACGGTGACGTCTATCGGCCTGAACCCATGATGGTGGACGCCGCCTGCCACGCGCAGTCTCTGACGGAACGCCTGGTGAAAGGGGTGTTGACTGGACCGGTGACGATGCTCGAATGGTCATTTGTTCGCGATGACCAGCCCCGCTCGACCACGGCGCTGCAGTTGGCGCTCGTGATTCGCGACGAGGTGATCGACCTTGAGAAAGCTGGCATCCGGATCATCCAGGTTGACGAACCTGCCTTCCGCGAAGGCTTGCCATTACGCCAGGAAGACTGGCCGGCGTATCTGGAATGGGCGACGCGCGCGTTCAGGATTGCTGCGGGCGGTGTGTCCGACGCCACGCAGATTCATACGCATATGTGCTATTCCGAGTTCAACGACATTCTGCCGGCGATCGCCGATCTGGACGCGGACGTCATCACGATCGAAACCTCGCGCTCTTCGATGGAACTGCTCGACGGTTTTGTCGAGTTCGCCTATCCGAACGGTATCGGACCGGGCGTGTATGACACCCATTCGCCGCGCGTACCGAGCGCCGATGCGATGCAGCAGTTGCTTGAACGTGCCTGCGAAGTGGTGCCGGCTGAACGGCTTTGGGTCAATCCAGACTGCGGCTTGAAGACACGCGGCTGGCCCGAGACAGAAGCCGCGCTGAGCAATATGGTTCAGGCCGCGAAGACGTTGCGTCGGAAGCTTACTGACAACTGCACCGTCTAGGCAACCGCCGCGCGGGCGTTCCAACGCTTCGCCACTACCGTAGGCCGACATCAGGTGATCCGCTGGTCGCCTTGATGCGCGCCATGCATCGCCTTGTCGGCAACGCTCTCAAGGAACGGCGGGGTTACAACGACCCGTCACCATCTGTAACGTTTCATGCAATTGCTCTCCCGTGATTCGACAAGGGTTTTCGAAAATCCTATAGATATCCTATAGATTTTTTCTCGATTTCGTCCGACAGTCAGCGCGCAAGATCTCATGCACTCTACACGGACGGAGGCGAGCGAATGGCGGATGTAGTCAGCAAGGGACAAGCCCGAGGCGCAGCGGCGCGATGGATCACCGGACATCAGCATTATCACCTGGAAGTCAGGCAGGCACCGTCGACCGATGGCCTGTCAATCATCTCGGTTGAAGCGGTTGAACGGCTGGGCGAACCCTACAGGATCGCGCTGGAGCTGACAGCCAACGTCGACCTGAATCGTGCCGACTATCTGGGCCGCGACGCGATATTCACCATCGATCCGCCGCCCGACGGCGGCGAAGCCCGGATCTTCAACGGCTGCATCACTCAGGTGACCCGTACGCGCAGGACGCGTGACTTCTGCGCATACCGGATCGTGGTTGAGGCGCATATTGCCCGCCTGCGCCTCACGCGCGCCACGCGCATCTACCAGAATAAGTCGGTGCCCGACATCATCGCGGCTATCCTGCGTCGTCACGACTTCAGCACGCACCAGTTCAGTTTCAAGCTGCGGCGCGCGTTTCCCAAGCTCGCATTCCGTATGCAATTCCAGATGTCGGACTGGGACTATATTGACCTGCTGATGCGTCAGACAGGCCTTTTCTGCTTTATCCGCCCAGGCAAGATCGGCGACGAGGTGCATTTCGCTGATGATGTGGATGGCTATACATACCGGCCTGACGTGATCATCCCCTATCGCGAGACCTCGGGCCTTGAGTCGGGTCACGAAGCCGTGATCGCGTTGCAGACGCATAGCGAGACCATTCCCGAATCGGTGCGCGTGGCGGACTACAACCCGGACAATGCATGGGAACGTTTCGAGGCTGAGGCCAATGTCGCGCGTGACGACAAAACCACCTGGGGGCAGACGTACGTATTTGGTACGCACCACCTGAATGCCCAGGAAGCTGCATGGGAAGCACGCCTGCGACACGAGGCTGCGGTGGCGTGGCAGATCGTCTACGACGGCAGGAGCACCGTCCATGACCTGTGTCCTGGCCTCGTGCTGAAGATGGACGAACCGCTACCGGACGCGCCGCACGGCCAGGTCATCATTGAAGTCGTGCATCAAGCCGCGCGCAACCAATCCTATATCAACTCGTTCCGTTCGATCCCTTCCGGGCGTCCGTTCCGCCTGAAGCTCGAGGAAGACAACTGGCCAAAAATCGCCGGGACGCTTTCGGCACGCGTCACGTCACCGAACAACGACGCAGAGGCGCACCTGACGCTAGCTGGTCACTACTCAGTGCGATTCGATTTCGACTATGACGAATGGCCGGAAGGCGGCGAGTCAGTGCCGCTGCGGCTCGCGAAACCATTTGCCGGCGCGAACCAGACGGGCTTTCACTTTCCGCTGCTGAAGGATACCGAAGTCAGCGTGGCATTCATGAACGGAAACCCAAATTGTCCGTTCATAGCGTTCGTGCAACACCATAGCCAGGCCGTCGATCTCGTGACGGGCCAGACCGGCTGGAACACCCGCAACATGATCCGTACGCGGCGCAACAAGCTGCGCCTGGAAGACAAGCAGGGCAAGGAAGGCATCAAGCTGTCGACCGACTACGGCGACAAGACCCAGCTCAACATGGGTCACCTGGTCGATTCGCAACGGCAGCGGCGTGGCGAGGGATTCGAACTGCGCACGGGCCAATGGGGCGTGCTGCGCGCGGGCAAGGGTCTGTTCTTCAGCGCCGACGCGCAGCCCGCGGCCAACGGCCAGGCGCTCGACATGAGCGTCGCGCTGGCACAGTTGCAGGCCGCGCAAGCGCGCATGCAGAGCCTCTCTGAAGCGGTCAGCAAGGCTCAGGCGGTGGTCGCTGCGTGCGAAGCACAAAAGACGCTGCTCGAAACACAACTCAAGGACTTGCAGCAGGCCGTGCTGCTCGCCTCCGCGCCGCACGGTGTGGCGGTCACCAGCGGCGAACACCTGCAACTCTCGGCAGGTGGGCACTTCTTCACGACAACGGGCGGCAATGCCGATGCGGCTATCGGCGGCAACTATACGGTGGCGGCGGGTAATGCAGTGTCGCTGTTCGCGAACACGCGGGGCATGAAAATTTATGCCGCGGCGGGCAAGGTGGATGTGCAGGCGCAGGGGGATGCGCTGTCATTGTCGGCCCTGAAGGGCGTCACGATCGCGAGCGCTGGCGATTCAATCACGCTGAACGCGGACAAGTCTCTCACGCTGATGTGTGGTGGCGCCTATATCAAGCTGTCCGGCGGCCAGGTGGAGATTGGCAGCGCGGGCGATATCACGCTGAAAGGTCCACTGCGTATCGGGCCGTCCGGCACGCTACGCGAGGCGCTGCCGCTGATGCCCGCACAGGAGGCGACCGGCATGCAGTTGTGGCATGCGTACCCGAACGGCCAGCCGGTGCCGAACGCGAAATACAAGGTGACGTTTCCCGACGGCAGCTGGCGCAACGGCACGCTGGATGCCAACGGTCGCGGCACGCTGTCCAATGCGCCACGCGGCGGCGGCACGGTCGAATACTTCGAGGAAGCGCACGACCTGGAGGATCAGGCGCGCAGGTGGTTGGACCCCAAGGGTACGCCGCAGGTCGCTGGCTCCGGCAGCGCTGCTGGCAGTGTCCTGCCGAGCCTGGCGATGGCTGAAGTTGCGTCTGTCAGCACCATTGCCTCCACGGTTGCCAGCGTGGCCGGCCAGGCCGCTACAGGTGGCATTGCCGCGCTCGAAAAGGCTGTGGTGGGCGCGCTCACCAGTCAGGCGATGTCTGCGACCAGCCGTGCCGCGCCAGCCGCCTCTGGCGTTCCTGCGCTCGCGCAGGGCCTGCTGAAGCCACCCGCCATCAGCTGACGGCTAACGGCTAACGGAGCGTTGCCCCCTATTCACCGGATCACCCGCCAGAACATGTCCAGCGCGAATACCCCGAACTCACCGAACACACTTGTCCGCCAGATTCCGCAGGAAATCAGGAACAACGCCGTGGCCCGGCGCGTCATTACCAGCCCCTTTCCGGCACCTGCCACGACACCCAATCTCGTGCAGGCCGGCGTTGACTCAGTGTCGAACCACAGTCACGGAATTTTTGTCCAGTGCCTGTATATGCTGCCCGTGGTCGGCAATGTCATGTCGCTGTACGACGTGGGCACCGACATTTACCGCATATGCAGCGTGACGGGAGCGGCAAAGAACCTGTTCAACTGGGGCATTCTCGCGGTCGATGCAATCGGAGTCGTGCCTGCTGCGGGCAATGCGAGCCGTCCGGCGCGCGCGGTGGTCAAGGAGGTGCTGCTCGCGTTTGCGAAGGGCGCTGCTGTCGGCGTGCTGGTTGACCTGTTCTGGGCGACCGCTGGCGGCGACGTGATCGAATTCATGTCGACGCTCGATGAAAAGCTGAAGGGGTTTAAAGAGGACATCGTGAAAGGCGTACGCGATGCATCGCGCACCGTGCGCCGCTTTGTGCAGAACCCGGTTTCAGCTGCCGAACAGATGGGCGCCGTAAAGAAGAACACCGGGTTCCTGTCCTGGGTGCCAACGGGCGAGGAAATCGCCCTACACGGTATTGACGAACTGCTGAAAGTATCGGGCAAGCGCGACGCAATCCTAGCGTGGCTTGACGAGTTCGACCGCGATACCGGGCCGATGCTCGACAAGGCCTTCGGCGATGCCGCCACAGCGGGCACGCTGATATTCATGGCCGTGCAGATCGTGGAAGAAATCAGGGCGCGGCGTGCTCACAAGCCATCGCACGTCGCACAGGCTGCACCGGGCACGATGAAAGAGCCTCACACGAAACCCGGCGAACATCGCGACACGACGCAGCTAGGCGCAAAACCCAGCGACCTGCCAGCGAAGACAGGATGTGGCTGCCCGAGTACGACCAGCGCCAAGCCCGTGAACTACGCGATGGGCGACGAGAACCTGGAACAGACCGATTTCGCGCTCGATGGCGTGGTGCCTATTGTCTGGACGCGCCGTTACCGCTCAAGCCTCGCGGCCTACGACGAGAGCCCGCTGGGCGCTCGCTGGAGCAGCCCGTATCACCTATCGCTGGAAATGAAGGGAGGCGCGCTCGTATTCTTCGATACCGATAACCGTGCCGTGCCGCTGCCGCCCGTCGAAGTGGGCGAATCCGTTGAAGTACCGACCGAGCAACTGAGCGTCAGCCGCCTCGACGCGTGGAGCGTGCAGCTCGCATATCTGGACGGCTCGCGCGAGGACTATGAACGGCACAGCACTTCGACGCGGGAACGCTTCCGCCTGACGGCGCGCACCGGACGCGACGGGCTGGGGCTAACCTTCAGCTATAACGACAAGGGCGAACTGGTCACGGTCAGCGACCGTGCGGAAAACACGATCCGTCTTGACTACACGGGCGGGCGGATCGCCGCGATCCATCGCGTCAGCTCCGGGAGCCGTCGCACGGAAACGCTCGCGTCGTACAGGTACAGCCCCGAAGGCGACCTGATCGAACATCAGGACATACTGGGCCACAAACGCCAGTTTGCGTACCAGCATCATCTGCTGGTGCGCTACACCGATTTCAATGGACGCGCCGCGAATCTCGAATGGGACTGGCCGGGCAAGCGGTCGGGCCTGCTTCCCCCGGCTGACGCGAAATGCGTGCGCACCTGGGTGGGTAACGATGAGCGCGAAGTTTGCGAGGACACACGCTTCGAGTATCACCGCGAACACTGGTACACGAAAGTCACAGACGCCGCCGGCAATGCCACGTTCCACCGCTACGACGCCCATAACCGCATCGTGCTGGTCGAGCATGGCGACGGCACCAGTGAGCGTTTCGACTGGGATGAAAACAATAACCTCATTGGCACCCGCGATGCGCTGGGGCAGATGCAGCGCTTCGAATACGACGCGAACGGGCGCGCGATCGCGATCACTGACGCGCTCGGCAATACGACGCGCACGGAATACAGTACGCAAGGGTTGCCGGTCACGGTCACGGCAGCTACCGGCGATGTCACGCGGACCTCGTATGACACGCTCGGGCGGCCCGCGACGGTGACGGATGCGGTAGGACGGACGACGCAATACGTCTGGAACAGTGCGGGCCGCTTACTGTCGCTCACGGATCCGAAAGGCGGCGTGAAGCGCTTCCAGTATGACAACACGGGTCGACTTACGGAAGCCGTCGACTGTTCCGGGTATGCCACTGCCTACGGCTACGACGAGCGCGGCCATCTGGCGCGGCGCACCGATGCCGAAGGCAATATCACGGCGTACAGGCACGACGCGCGCGGCCAGCTCGTGCAGGTCACGCACGCAGACGGCGTCGAGGAACAGTTCACCTGGGACGACGAAGGCAACCTGAAGTCCTACCGCGACGGCGCTGGGCAACTTACCGAATACAGCTTCAACATGCGCCGCCAACCGACATGGCGCAAGGACGCGGCAGGCCGGTACATTTCCTATTTCTATGATTCGCAATGGCGTCTCGAACGGTTGCGCAACGAAGGCGACGAGGACACGGAATTCCGTTACAACGTGCTCGGTCAGTTGATCGAACAGAAGGATTTCGACGGCTGCACGACCAGTTACTCCTACGATGAGGCTGGACGACTTAGCGGTTCTCGCGAGGGGGACGTGGAAACCGAATTCGTGCGCGACGCGCTTGGGCGGCTCACGAAACGCCACATACGCGCACCTGGAACAGGAACCCATAGCGAACGTTTCTACTACGACGCACGCGGGCGGCTCGTGACCGCGCAGACCGAATCCAGCCGGGTACAACTGCACTACGACGACGCGGGCAACCTGATCGCTGAAGAACAGCACCAGAATCCCGCCACGGAAGCCGAATACGTGACAGTCACGCTTCACGAATACGACGCGCTGGGCAACCGCACAAGAACCATCCTGCCAAATACATGCACCATCGACTGGCTCCGTTACGGCTCGGGGCATGTGCATGGGCTACTGGTCGACGGCCAGCCTCTGATCGACTTCGAGCGGGACAGGCTGCACCGCGAAACCGGGCGCACGCATACGGCATTCAGCCAACGGCGCGAATACGATCCTGCCGGGCGGCTGGCGCGGTTCGTGGTGAGGCCCGCGAGCGCGGCAAGCCCGCACGAGCGGATCGCGGAACGCCGTTTGCAGTATGGCGCAGCGGGACACCTGACGCGCATCGAGGACCGCACGCGCGGCGTGACCAACTACACCTATGATCCGGTGGGGCGGCTGCTGAAGGCCGTCACCCCGGACCTGACGGAAATCTTCGCGTTTGACCCCGCAGGCAATCCGGTGGACCCGGAGAAGATGACACCGCCGCCGGTCGTGGAGACGCCGCAGGAAAAGGCGGAACGGTTTGCACGCAATGCGGCGGAAGATGCCGCCTGGCTACGCGCGCATCCAGACGAGAAATACCCGCCGCTGCGCCACAACAAGCGGGGTTCCGAGGACGCGACGAAGCTATACGAGTGGAGGCGGTCACTACCAAAGTGCATCGGTAACGTACTCGCCGAACTGAACCGTGTCCGTTATGACTACGACGAGCGCGGCAACCTGATACGGCGGATTGAACTCGACGGGCGGACGTGGCTGTACTGCTACGACGCCGCCAACCGGCTTAAGGAAGCTAGCCGTTACACGAAAACGCCGGACGCAAATGAACTGGACCGCACAGAACCTCTTGCGAATGGCGGTGTTCGTTACCTTAACGGCACCGTACGCGCGGAACGGGTGGTGCGCTTCCGCTATGACGTGTTCGGGCGGCGCACATTGAAGGAAGTCGAACAAGCCGGTGGCGGAATCGATCGCACGATATTCACGTGGGACGGCGACGTGCTGCTGATGGAGGAACGTTTCCACGAGCCGCCGCGACGAGCAGGCGACTTCCGTCCGTACCGCTATCGCTCCTCCCATCTGGTGCGCGATGACCCGAACGACCCGCATTCGTTGCCCGTCGCGCAGCGCATGCACACGCTGTATGAGGAGCATCAATGGCAGGCCGCATCGATCTATCTGCATGAACCGGGTTCGTTCGTGCCGCTCGCGCGACTTGACGAAACGATGGTTGAACCCGCGCATTTGGCAACCGGGACCGATGGGCGTTTCGTGCAGATGCCGGCGACGACGCGCCATGCCACGCTGTTCTACCAGAATGATCATTTGGGCACACCGCAGGAACTGGTGGACGAATCGGGCACAGTCGTGTGGCTCGCGCGGTACAAGGCGTGGGGTGGCTGGAAAAACACCTGGAAGGAGAAACCGGACCCGGCAGAGGCCGCTAACGCGCTGCGTTTTCAGGGGCAGTATCATGATGAAGAGACGGGGCTGCACTATAACCGGCATCGGTACTATGATCCCAACACGGGGCGGTTCATATCGAAAGACCCCATTGGCCTTGCCGGTGGCATCAACCCATACGCTTACGCCGACAACCCCACGGGCTGGATTGATCCTCTGGGTCTGTCGGCGGCCTCAGACTTGCCTCGCGTGAAAGGCCAGAGTGTCTCGGGCGTTGGATCAGTATTGGATGATGCCGGTTTTTCTAAAACGAAAGACAACGGTGCGAACCAGACATGGAAGCATGCGGACGGTTCTGAAGTCAGAGTTCACAAATACGGGAACAAGTGCCCATGCCCGTACAAATCTGGCAATAACGCGCACGTTCACAAAGAAGATCCTGTTGGGAATCAGCTTAACGATCGTGGTGCAGTGTCGCTGGATCCGAATGAAACGCATATTGGCATTCGAAATCCTGCCGATTTACCAGCTGTTCGAGGAAGGCCACACGGATCATGAGCTACGAATATAGACTAGTGTTTGTTGATACATCTTCAGCGCAACAGGTCATGGATGTATTGAAGGCAAGTGCTGCCTGTGTCAAGGCGCAAGGACGTGAAGTCTGCTTGAAGGATCGGGATCTTAAAGCCTTGTCGGATTACGATATCCGGTTGACGAAAGAAGATGAAAAGTCGCTATGGCTGGAGGTTAATTTTAGATCGCCCGATCTATATCGTTTGCTACAAGAGGCGCTGGATGGCCGATCTGTCCGATGTTTCGAGGATGGCGACCAAGATGACGAAGCAACACTCGAAGAGGCGTTACGTATCAAGGGCATCGACTAGTGGAAGGGCCGCGAATGCGGCCCTTCGTTCATTCTGTCATCCGAGGTCTGGCCTGATGGTCAACTGGGCGTAACGGTAATCGATGCCGAAGCTGACGCGCTCACCTGGTTTGAAGCCGGCGGTGGCAAGCCGGTGGTCGGCGATTTCCATCCATGGGAAATGCGGCTGCCCGTGCGAGGGGATCCTCGGCAAAGTAAAAAGTTTATCTATAAGTCCACGCTCAGAACGGCCCTTCTCGTTCACAGTATCGCGCCAAAAACTTGATCCTGAATCATAGGAGTTTTCCATGTCTTCAATTGCCTGCGTGGGCGACAGCACGACACACGGCGGTTTCATCATCACCGGCTCCGACACCATGGACGTCTTCGGGCGCCAGGTTGCCCGCGTCGGCGATCTGGTATCGTGCCCGACACATGGCGCCAATCCGATCATCGAAGGGTCGGACATGATTATGGACAACGGCAGGCGCGTCGCGATGTACGGGCACAGCGCGGCCTGCGGTTGTAAGCTGATTGCGCTAGGCGATCACGTCACCATCAGCGACCATTGATTCGCACAGGACGCGGTCGTGAACGCCTGCACGAACGATCGGACCTTTACGCGTCGCGCGAAACCTTCATAGGGTTCAGGCCGCGAAAACGTTGCGCCACAAGCTCACTGAAAGCATTCAGTATTGCCCTATCAATGCCTTAGGTGACAGAAACAACAAACCAGTAACAATAATGATGAGCAGCGCACCGTAAGCGCCGTGGTGGTTGACGGCAGCCACTACGCATCGGTACGCTTCGCGCTGATGGTTCCCGTCACCGGGATCAAAAGGGAACGCAGTACGAGCAGCGATGCTCCGAGTCTGCGGCTGCCCCCGCAACTGTAAGCGGCGAGTCCGTGCCACTCATGACCACTGGAACACCGGGAAGGTCGGCACGTGACGTTGACCCGCGAGCCAGGAGACCTGCCATCAAACCGAGGTCTGCGCAGCCACACCGGGGCGGGGTGTCCCGATGTGCAAGCACCGCCTATGCGGTCGCTCGTTGCAACGACAGCCCAAACCTCAGGATCTGTCATGTCCACTGCTGTTCAAACCGGTTCCCCGCAGGGAACCTTGCGCCGACGCGTCATCGCCATTTATAGCGTTCTCGCCGTCTTCAATATTGGCGCCTGGATCTGGGCGTTCATCGCTTTTCACGGCCATCCTCTGTTGCTCGGCACCGGCTTGCTGGCCTATGGCTTCGGTCTGCGCCACGCGGTCGACGCCGACCATATCGCCGCGATCGACAACGTCACGCGCAAACTGATGCAGGACGGTCAACGTCCTGTCACGATCGGCTTTTTCTTCGCGATCGGCCACTCCGCGGTCGTTTTGCTGGTCGCCGCCGCCGTGGCCGCGACGGCCGCCGCGCTGGAGGGCCGCTTCGAGGCATGGAAAGACCTGGGCGGGATTGTGTCGACCAGCGTCTCCGCCCTCTTCCTGTTCCTCATCGCCGCGATGAACATCATCATCCTGCGGGGCGTATGGCGCGCCTTCAATAAGGTACGGCGCGGTGAGCCTTACGACAATGAAGACCTCGACCTGCTGTTGAACAACCGCGGATTGCTCGCGCGGCTTTTCCGCCCGATGTTCCGTCTGGTGTCGAATCCGATCTGGATGCTGCCGCTCGGTTTCCTGTTCGGCCTCGGATTCGACACCGCCACGGAAGTCAGCCTGCTCGGCATCTCCGCCAGCCAGGCCGCGCAGGGGCTGTCTATCTGGATCGTGCTGGTGTTCCCGGTGCTGTTCGCGGCGGGCATGTCGCTGGTCGATACGACCGATGGCGTGCTCATGCTGGGCGCCTATGACTGGGCCTTCGTGCGCCCCATCCGCAAGCTCTACTACAACCTGACGATCACGCTGGTATCGGTGGTCGTGGCCGTGCTGATCGGCGGCATTGAAGCGCTAGGGCTGCTCGCTGACCAGCTCAGCCTCAAAGGGGTGTTCTGGGACGCCATCGGCACGCTCAACGATAACTTCAACAACCTCGGCTTCATCATTATTGGCGTGTTCATCGTCGCCTGGCTGGCCTCGTTCGTCATCTATCGCATGAAGCGTTATGACGAGCTGGAAACCTGGTCCGCCAAACGTTAAGCCTTGTGGCCGCCGCCAGGCGGCCCTCTATTTACAAGCATCGACAAGAACGAACACCCCATCATGAAGCTTCGTCAATTCATCATCACCTCTGCCCTGACCGTCTCGGCGTGGCAGGGTGCGCAGGCCGCGGACGACACGTCGTTGCCGCCGCCACAGCAGGCGCCGGCCGAATCCACGCTGCCGAATATTCTCGTCACCGGCGACACGCAACACCTGCCGCAATCGTTCGACCAACGTTTCGCCACGACGCAGGTTCTGACGCGCGCCGATCTCGATCGACTGTCGCCCGCCGACCCGAGTATCACGCAGGCCCTTGCCACGCTGCCCGGCGTCACCGTTTCACAAACCGGCGGTCC
>OVEP010007650.1_pt3 | contig 13933 bp, 16 predicted proteins | sample 1779801 | NCBI WGS metagenome assembly OVEP01 (sample SAMEA3914791, study PRJEB12502) | metagenome | biome: forest; material: soil | place: Canada | collected 2011-07-03 | depth 0.1 m
TGATCGGCACCTATGTGCTGTCGGCGGGCTATTACGACGCCTATTACACCAAGGCGCAGAAGGTCCGCGCCCTGATCGCCGAGGATTTCCGCAAGGCCTACGAGACCGTCGACGTCATCCTGACCCCGACCGCCCCCTCGGCCGCTTTCGGCATCGGCGAGACCAACGAGGACCCGGTGGCGATGTGGCTCAACGACGTCTTCACCGTGCCGGCCAGCCTGGCCGGCCTGCCGGGCATCAGCCTGCCGACCGGCCTGTCCTCGGAAGGGCTGCCGCTCGGGCTGCAATTGTTGGGGCGTCCCTTCGACGAGGAGACCGTTCTCAAGGTGGCCGGCGTTCTCGAAAGCGCCGCCGGGTTCAAGGCGACCCCGAATGGGGTGGAGATCTAAGATGGGCTACATCATCCAGGGTGAGACCGGCGATTGGGAGTTGGTGATCGGGCTTGAGGTTCACGCCCAGGTCACCAGCAAGTCGAAGCTGTTCTCGGGCGCGGCCACCAGCTTCGGCGCCGAGCCGAACACCGAGGTGTCGCTGGTCGACGCCGCGATGCCCGGCATGTTGCCGGTGATCAACGCATACTGCGTCGAGCAGGCGATCCGCACGGGTCTCGGCCTCAAGGCGCAGATCAACAAGACCTCGGTCTTCGCGCGGAAGAACTATTTCTACGCCGATCTGCCGCAGGGCTATCAGATCAGCCAGTTCGACCAGCCGATCGTCGGCGAGGGCGAAGTCATCCTCGACATGAAGGACGGCTCGACCCGCACCATCGGCATCGAGCGCCTGCATCTCGAGCAGGATGCCGGCAAGAGCCTGCACGACCAGCATCCGCAGAAATCCTTCATCGACCTCAACCGTGCCGGCACCGCGCTGATGGAGATCGTCTCCAAGCCCGACATCCGCAGCCCGGAAGAGGCGGCGGCTTACGTCACCAAGCTGCGCTCGATCCTGCGCTATCTCGGTACTTGCGACGGGAACATGGCCGAGGGGTCGATGCGCTGCGACGTCAATGTCTCGGTGCGCAAGGCCGGCGAGCCGTATCGTACGCGTGCCGAGATCAAGAACGTCAATTCGATCCGCTTCATGTTCCAGGCGATCGAGTATGAGGCGCGCCGTCAGATCGACCTCTATGAAGAGGGCGGCCAGGTGGTGCAGGAGACCCGCCTCTACGACTCGCAGAAGGGCGAGACGCGGTCGATGCGCAGCAAGGAAAACGCGCATGACTACCGCTATTTCCCCGATCCCGACCTGTTGCCTCTGGTGCTGTCGGACGAGGAGATCTCGACGATCAAATCGTCCTTGCCCGAGCTGCCGGACGAGAAGAAGGAGCGCTTCATGCGCGACTATCTGCTCTCCAACTATGACGCCGGCGTTCTGGTGGCCGAGCAGGCCAGCGCCTATTTCTTCGAAACGGTCGCCAAGGGCCGCGATCCGAAGCTGGCTGCCAACTGGGTCATGGGCGACTTCTTCGGCGCCCTGAACCGTGTGGGCGGGGATATCGAGAACCCGCCGGTGACGGCCGCCAATCTCGGCGCGCTGATCGACCTGATCTCCGACAACACCCTGTCGGGCCGTCTGGCCAAGGACGTGTTCGAGTTGATGGTCGACACCGGCAAGGCGCCCGGCGACATCGTCGAGGAGAAGGGCCTGCGCCAGGTTACCGACACCGGCGCGATCGAGAAGTCGATCGCCGACGTGCTGGCCGCCAATCCGGACAAGGTTGCGGAATACAGGTCCGGCAAGGACAAGCTGTTCGGCTTCTTCGTCGGCCAGGTGATGAAGACGACCGGCGGCAAAGCCAATCCGGCGATGGTCAACGACATTTTGAAGAAACAACTGGGATAATGGGTGTTGACCGGCTTGGAGTGATTGTTTAGAAACAGCGCTCCAAGCCACACGGCACATACCTCGGAAGGGTGGGTGAGTGGCTTAAACCAACGGTTTGCTAAACCGTCGTACGATGTAAAGTCGTACCGAGGGTTCGAATCCCTCCCCTTCCGCCAGTGCCCGGCTTTCCGCCGTTTCTCTGAGCCAACCCTACCCCAGCCCTACGGCAGGGGTAGGGGGCTTTGAGGAAGCTCAGTATGGCAGGGTTATGGCAGTTGACCTGCCAACGGCACTTGTGGCACCGTCTTGTTAATCGGGCTCGCCGCCATGTGGTAGGCGGTGTGGCCCATGTTCTCCGAAGCGCCCACGGGTGACGGTCATGGCATCGTCAGCGTGGCCAACCTCCTACTCAGGTAGGGGTAACGGGCGAATCGGGTTTTTGGTGCCTATAGGCGCCGGAGGCCTGATTCTATGGATACTGCGCTCCCGAACCATACCCACGAAATCGATTCCTCTGTGTACAGGCCTATGCCTACACAAGAGGCTGCGGACTTCTTGGGGGTTGCCGTCCTCACCATGGAGGAGTGGCGTAGAAACTCGCGAAAGAAGAAGCGGCTGTTTGGTCCGTCTTGGATCAACCTCGCGGTAGATGACGGGAAAGAAATCATCCGCTATCGGCTGGTGGATCTGATCTCATGGCTAGAGAGCCGCAAAATCCCATTTGCCTCAGCTCGAAAAGTAGGGCGTCCCCGCAAGGCAGAGACGGCAGCGACCGTCGCCGGCGACCTTTGATTCTGTCTGGTGGCGCAGATGGACGCGAAGGAGCCGGCGACAGCCGCGATACCCAGGAGTCTGCGCGAGCCAGCCTCCGAGGTCAAAAGTCCCGTCGAACGACTCGGATGGCAGACGCGCTTGATGACGGCCGTTGAAATGGAGTCCCGGGCTTGGCGAGTTAAGAAGCCGACGCTAAAAAGCGCGGCGGCACGCCGGGCTTGGGATATCCGGTGGAACGGTCTCACACCCTTGTCGATCGCCGCCGTTGCGTCGGCGATGACCACGCTTGCATGGGGCGGGGCGGGTAGGTGTTTAGCTGGGCTCGCTGCAATTGAGGCGCGGTCCGGCGCGGCGCGATCAACAGTCCAGCGCGTTTTGATTTCCTTGGTGCGGAATGGATGGCTTGAGGAGATCGGTAGGCCCGCCACGCGGGGGCAATCCGCCGGCACCACTATCTTCGTAATGGTGCTACCGCCTGGCGGCACTACCCTGCCGACTGGCGTCGAGAATGTGCCGCCTGACGGGCCGACCCCCTGCCGGCTGACGGGCACAAAAGAGGACTCAGAAAGAGTCTTTAAAGAAGCGCGGGCGCGCGAGCCCGAATGGGCTCCCTGGTGGCGGACAGTCCGACGCGAAGAATGGAATGCGCTGTTTCACCAATACGGCGCGGGGCGAGAATCCTTTCAAAGTCCAGTATGGAAAGAGCGAGCGTGGATCGCCGCCGGGAGGCCCGCGTGAACCGGTCGGCGCGTGGCGCCGGCTGCGGGGCGCGAATAAAGCGGCCCACCTGGGAGGCTTGAGCGCTCTTAGGGCGCCTTTCTTTTGCGCCCCTTAGGCAAAATCTGCGGAGGGGTCTGTTCAGGCGATGGCTCGCGGAAAAAATCGCCAATTGCGACATCTAATGCCCGTGACAGACGTTCTAAAACCGCCACGGTGGGATTTTCCAGTCCCCGCTCAAGGCGGCTGACATAGGTGCGATCAATCTCAGCGTCGACGGCAAGCGCTTCCTGCGAGAGGCCACGGGCGACGCGCAGTTGCCGCCGCGAGCCATCGTCAGATCTTCGCCCGGTCGCGCTTGTCGCTAGATGTGGCGGCCTGAGACGTACGCTCGTTAGGTCTCATCAAACTTGCTGGCATGATAGGCGATTTCCCACACGGGAAGACCGCCGCCAGTAATCGTGTTTTGGAAGCGCTCCGGCATCTCTGCACGCCGATTTCCCTTGGAAACCTCGGTCAGCGTAAGGCCAGGGCTCATCCGCTTCTGTACGGCACGGGCGACGACATCTTCGACAAAGCACAGAATCCTGTCCGCAAAATCGGCGACCAACTGCGTCACCGGCGCCCCGTCGATCTCCGGTTCGGTCACGATGACACGGCCTCCAACATCGGAAATGACGGCGCGTGGCAATGCCCAGGTCTCATGCTCGATGGCAATCCGGGCCTTGATCAGGCGGTCGCCCCAAACCCGGGCCGCGCTAAGATAGGCGGCCAGTGGCGCATCGATCAGCGCCAAAGCGGCGAGGCCTTTCTCGAAGTTCTTGTCATTCGCGAAATGAAAGCCGATGTCGAGGCCAAGCGACTTCGTCACTTCCTGAAGCCGGACCTTGTAGGCTCGCGCCGCCGTCACCAGAAACTCAGACACTTGCCGACCGAGCGGGCGGTCAATCGACTCGGTCACCTCGATGTGCTGGCCCCGACGGCTGACAATCGAGCCCTTATCAATCTTGCGGGTGTAGTCTCGCCAGGTCTTCGCGACATCCTTGGCCGCGTCGCGCATTTCCAAAAGGGTAGTGACCAGGGACTGGTGCGCCAGGCTATAGACCTCGCGCTCAGCGCCCAAGCTTTCAGCCATCCGCATCTGGGTATAGAGAATGCGCGCCATGAATGGCGAACTGGCGCCCTCGTCTGCGAATTTCTGGATGACGAATTGGCCCTGCTGCGGCTTCACATCGAGCCCGCCGCGGCGCTGGATATTCCGCAGCATCAGCTCGTACTGTCGTTCGGAAATAGGGAGGACGCTGGAAATCTGGAGGTCGCCCTGCTTGACCTTCTGGATTCGCTTGAAAGCCTCAGGCGAGATAATGCCGCCGAGGAAGACCAGCATTCCTTCGAGCGGTAGCTTGCCCTTCAGCACCACGACGCCGCCGTCCTGCCAGGGAACAAAACACATGTCGCCCAGTTGCTCCTTGCCGCCTCGGGGGTACAAGGCCACCGATTTCGGCGGCATGGCGGACTCCCGAATAAGTGAACGAGGCACGGGCTTGAGTTCACCGGCGAGATTGTATTGATAGGTGGTTTGGATGAGGCCTTGCCGGGGCACGCCCTCGAGGACGGTCTCGAAGCCGTCCAAACGATAGCCCGGAGAGCACCTGGCCAACTGCGCCAGCATCATGTGCATCGCTAAATTGAAAGTCCCAGTCCCGCTCGCCGAAATCATCATCTTGGCGTAGTAGGGCACGGCCATTTTCATGGCGGTGCCCGGCGTTGGCGGCAGCAGCAGGCCCGGCTCGCCGCTGTCGCCAAGCATTTGTGCCATGTAGGCGACCTGGCCCTTGGTGGCGACAGCAACGGCGTCCGGCCAGAAATCGGAGTGGGTGTTCTCGTTCAGCCGCTCCAGCTCGTTAGCCAGCTCTTCCAGTGGCACAGCGGAGTCGACGGCGAAGATGACGCCCAAGGTCCCCTCGATGGTGGTGCTGCCCGGGGCCGGTCCCGTCTTGCTCATCGCTTTGGCCGCCGAGACGCGCGCATAGGAGGCGACCAAGCTATCCAGGTCGAGCGTATGCGTCACATCGAGGATGGAGGCTACTTCCTCGGCCGGAACGATAGCCTGTCCGCTGCCGTCGCCAATTGGTTGGCCGCCTTTCCAGACAAGTACAGACAACGGCGCCGAGCGAGTGCCGTCAGCATCGGCGATGACGCCCGGCTCATACCGATAGGGGCCGCCGAAAATCTCGCTCAGCTTGTCGGCGAGGACCGCGCTGGTCTGGTCGGCTGGGGCGGCGATAAAGGCTTCGCCTGCCACCTTCATCTGATTTCCCAATGTCATTCGGAGTTCCGCTGAGCCCTATTGGCGTTGGAACATACACGGAACGAACTCGAATTGGCAGGCTATTCCGCCAGCAGCACTCGTGCTCCACCTCTGCAGTGAGGACCTTCCCCGCCTAACTCCCACGCCAGCCAGTCGGGCATGCGAGTATAGGTTTCCAAGAGTGCGACCGCCGAGGGTAATTCTTCCGAATCCACCGGGAAGTGCGGGGCCTCTTGCTCCACGATGTCGCCGGCAATCCCGCCGTCTGAGAAAATCTTCAACATGTAGTGGCGGTCTATAAGGCGTGAGGGAGCAGCAATGTGTCTGGTGAATCAGCGGCTTGGCACATCATGCGCGGCGGTAAGCTGGTCGGTCCACGCGTCCTCCCGGCTGATCGCTGCCAAGTCGTAAATCTCGCCGAAGAACCGACGCAGCACATCATAGACCGTGGCGTCGTCATCGCTTGCAAGGGTGTAGGTCCGCTCGACATCGTTTTCAGGTATTGGTCCATGGAAGCTTCCATTTCCAAACGGACCTCCAGTTGGGACCGAAATGTAAATGTTCCTTAAGCCGGTCGCGCCGAAAGTGACGACATAAGGTGGCTGGAGGCCAAAGGTCGCTTCGACCTTGACGTAGTTTTTTAGGACGCGGCAAAACACTTTCTCAAATGTCACGCAAGGTAGGATCGTATCGAGCTTGTCCGAATCTTCTCCTTGGCGCTTCAGCTTATAGGGCTGAAAAAGATCAGCATTTATTCCCCACAATTCTCCAGTTTTAAACCCCTGGGTAAGTGCTCGGATCGCCGTATCTCCGTCCACTTCAAAGACCAACGACCCGAACTCATTTTTAGTGGTTATGCCCCCATTCGTTGAAATGGACAGGGTCATCGGCCGGCGCTCGTCAAAGATTTGTGCAACCTTGGCCCGGCCAACCTGAGTTGCGCCACCGACCGGGTGGATGCGCAGGTAGAGCACATGGTCATGCATGAATGAGAACCGAAATTCGCCCGACTGGCCCGTTTGGGCCAGAGTCTCCCCGCGTGGAAAGTACAGGGCCCGCTTCCATTTTGGTTGCGCGGCCTCGAAAGGAATCTGCGCTTTGGCTTCGCTCACGTGATCCTGGAGACAGAGCTTTAGCGCCTTGACCAGATCTACCTGTAGCCTCTTCGTCGTACTGGCGATGGTCCCATTGTCGGCGCCTGGCGCCAGATCGTACATGAGCGGCCCGCCCTTGTGTGCGACATCGAATGGCAGATCGGTGCGGTCGCCATAGTGCGTATTCATCACCATGAGAAGCGATCTGTCGCCCAGATTGCGAAGTGCATAGCCCAGCTCGATGGCGACATTGGAATTGATCAGGCGCTTGGGCCGCTTCGAGCTGTCGTCGGGTAGCGGCACGATGCCGACCGGCGTCACGTCCGCTACGAATACCGCAGCGGCCTCGATCTTCTCAAGGATCGTTCGGGCAAGGTCGGGGCTCCCGGGAACGCCCTTTCGGTCATGGTCGAGATCCATCGCTTCGAGCGCCTCACGCTCGATCGGCTCGACCACTTCGATCTCGCTCTTCAACTGCGCGATGGCCGCCAGCAGGGCGTCCCGGACGAAATGACGGCCAATTTTTCCAGGGGTGTCGGATTGCCAGGCCCAAAAGACCTTCATCGTCAGATCCTATCCTTGGCCAACTTCATTTCGCCGGCTTGCACGGCTGGAGCGCGGCGGCACGCAATGCCTGTGTCCAATACAGACTCTTCGGGTCTGGGGGCGAGAACGCGAGCGCCAGATGCAGAAGCGATTGCCCGTTCAGGCGATCGTATATCGAGAGATCACAGGTCAGGATCGACATCGAGTAGCCCGGCATCAATGCCTTGTCCTCGCCACCGACACGGACGATGTTTGACTGTTCGTGAAGGAGGTCGGCTATCGCCACCGCCTCGGCTAGAAAGGGTTGGCAGGCATCGCTGTCGATATCGCGGCACGCGATCTGCGCGTCGGAGAGCCTGGCAAGGTGGCCCATCCAGTCCGCCATAGCCGAGCTGGCGAGGAGCAGCGAGAGGCCCGCAGCGGCCCAGAGTGTCGACCGGGCGCGTCTCATATCTTGTCCACCCAGCATGAGATGTACTGCTGTATGTCGTTCAGTTCGAGATCTAGTCGACCGATTGCCCAATCCCGATCGACCTTGCTCACCGTCCCTCGGTGGTCGTGCGCGATTACGTCCTCGAAGGCGCTCTTCATCATCATGACGTGAGCGGGCATGAACGCGGCCATCCGGACCCGCTCCCGGGGCGCCAGGGTAGTGATGGTCAGAACCTTTAGCTGGATTCTCGCCGTTTCCACCTCGACGTGGAACATATGCGGATAGTACATCGGCCGGGCCACTAGGACCTGCATGCGGGCTTCCGACTGAGCCTTATACGCTGCGGCATATTCCTCGCCGATGTATTTGCTTTCATCCGGCGGGACAAGCGTCACAATACCGTCAAGGCCGTCCATTACCTTGAGAAATTCTTCGGGCATCGACCCGTCACGCTGGCAGGCTGCATCGTCTGCCAGGGCCGGGCCGGGCATAGCGACAAGGAGCGCCAGGGCAAATCGGAAGTGCATCGTGTCCCCCTTTGAAAGCCCCCGACGATACCATCTCGCGGTGTCCTAGACGAGGCGGGGTGGTGGCTCCACCATTGCGATTATCTCGATAGCGTAAGTAGATCGCATGGACCCCAGGGTTTTAGCCGGTGACGTCATCAACATCGTCACCAAAAACATGGTTTCCACCACTTTCGCATTCGACGGCGCGGACTGGTCGGCGGAGGACATCCGCACCCTGATCAGGAATTCGAGAAGCAGGCCCCGAAGGCGGAGCTCACGCTGCGCGGCGTCAGGGTCGGCGGCAACATCATCATGAGGCTCGGCAGCTACGCTTCCTATCATGTGAATGCCAGGTATGAGGGCACTATTCCGGTCGTCGCCGCCTTTGACTTCGACCGGATCGAGTTCGACCTGAAACCCAAGGAGTAAGCAGTGGCCGACGAGAAGCCTAACCTTCCCGAAGTCCATGCGCGGCTGCTGCAGGCTGAGCGGCGGATCACCTATCTGCGGCGCCTGGTCTCGATCCTGGCGGCCATTGTCGGCGGCGGGCTGGTCTATGGCGGATTAAAGAATTGGGGAGTGTCCGAGCCGATCGCCTACGGGATTGGTGGCGTCGTCGGCACCGCGGTGATCTTCTATTTCAATCAGAAGATCGGCGAGGCGTGAGCGGGGAAGGGGGCGGGTATGCAGCTCGCCCCCGACCTCCTCTAGGTATGGCGGTCCGCAATCATCTGACCCTCGGCCTGATTTCATCGCAGAATCTGGTCCGGATTGCGTGAGACTGTAGCCGATTCATATTTCCTTTTCCGTCGCCGCTCGGCTTCATCCGATGCCTGCCTCTGTGCCTCCCGCACCACGCCGGCAAAATTTCCGGCGCCATAGCCGAGTTCCAGTTCGCCCTTATCCAGCAACAGTAAGAGTCTGCGCTCAAAGCTTGCGTTCGCTGCGCTGGGAACGCCTGCTGGTCTACGCGTTCGGAGCGCATCTGCCTCGACGATCGACGTGTCTTGCCATGCTGCCGTTAATGAAAAGAATTCGGATATGGCATCATCGACCCCGGGGCGCGGGTAGGTGTCGGGCGCCCGCGGTCTCGTTGCCGCTAGGCGATCAATAAGCGCCTCCGCATCCGAGAGCCATTTGTTCGCGGAATCATTTTTTTTCTTCACGTATTCCTGGCCCATCAGCCTGACTTCCTCACGAGTTTCACCATGAGCAACTATCCGAGCTTCTTCGCTAAGTCTTCGGATCGCAGGTCGGTAGCTATGCAGCGGCGGCCTGATTTTTTACCGGGTTGCCCATCACGGGTTGTCAGGCCGCAGAGCGATGAGGCTTGGTTTGGTCGCCGCGTCCGGCAAGAAGGCCATCCACGGAAATGTCTTCGTCCAGATCCTCCCAATGCAGCCCTTCGCCGCCATAGCTGATCCGGCATTTTTCCCGCTGGGCGGGCGTCGCATTGAGAAGGCGCGGGAACCACGCGAGAGGAACGCCTAATGAACGGCCGTCATACAGCTCCACCCACATCGTGTGGGCGTCGAAAGTGACCGCTGTGGCTTTAGCTGAAATGCTCATTCCATGCCCTTTCAATTTCGTCACGATGCAGTTTGACCACTTCTACCATTTTCCGACAGTTGCTTCCGAGTAAAGCCGCCGCTCCCGGCAATGACGACCTCGGGACGCAGCCAGAACTTGGCCTTGCCTTCGCTGCTTTCCGCGTGGATATGCGCCGGTTCTCGCGGATCGCCTTCGTTTGAGTAGAAGATAAGCGAATTCCCTTGTAACGAAATACCACCGGCATCTTATCCGAGCCTCTTGGCCAAATCTTCGGCTCGCAAGTGAGTGTAGCGTTTCAGCATTTGCAGTGTCTTGTGTCCGGTGACGCTGGCGGCTTCCATGGGATTTAGCCCAATCTCGAATAGGCGGCTGGTTGCCTCATGGCGTAGATCGTGGAAGCGCAGACCGACGATGCCGGCCGCCTTGCGGGCCGCCCGAAACTCGTTGACGATTTTATCGGTATTCGCGTCGAACACCGGGCCACGCGGCGGGAGGCGCGTGGCGAATATTCAGGCCGTCTTTGTAGTAAATGGCTGAAAATAAGGATGTTTTCCATTCTTCATATACGCGTCACGGTGATTTACGACGCCCTGCTAAACCGTCGTACGATATAAAATCGTACCGAGAGTTCGAATCCCTCTCCTTCCGCCATGCTGCCAAAAGGGGGCCCTTTTGGCGGCGTTGGGAGAGGAAGGGAAGTAAGGGAGAGCCCTCGAAGGGTTTGTCCGCTGCGAAGAAGAGCATTTAGCGCGCCTGGACGGGCGCGGAACGGCCAATCCCCTCCCTGTCGCGGGTGGTTACCCGTTCGAGATCAGCCGCCGGCGCGGCTTGTATTCGACGATGACAGTCTTCTGCGGCTTGGGAGCTTGAGACACCAAGGTGGGGGAGGTCAGTGTCCGGTTGGGTGCAGCAGCCCGGTTGGACGAAGCCGCCGGCGCTTTCGCCTTTGGAGGGCGTTGCTTCGCGCGCCCGACCTTTACCTGGCGGTCACCGATCACTGTGAGATTCACGGCCTCGATCGCCCGCTCGACGGCGCTTTCCGGTGCGAGAGCGATGACGCCGATAGTGGCTTTCCCTGCCATTGCGGGGATCGATCGAATCTCGGCGCCGATGACCATCCCGAAGCCGTCGAACAATTCGGCCAGTTGGGTCCCCGTCATGTCGGAGGGCAGGTTGGTGATGATAAGATTGCCTTTGAATGGCGCGGAATGCATGGGGCTTAGTGTCCTTCGATCTCTCGTCACTATAATATGCTGCGTTGCAACATAAAGATAGGGTGCTATTTGCATGGCACCGTCGCGAATGATCGAAAAGAGGTGTTCTCCAAAGTTGGCTGCGCGCTCTTCTAGGTCGCGGCCAGCGGCTTCGCCCGCTCGATCCTCTCGCGTTCTTGCGGGCTGTTCATCGCCTCCCACAGATCCGTCCTTCGCTGCGCCGACCCTACCCATCATTGACGTGTCGGTACTTTCCGAACCTGACGCTCTGCGGCGCGGGAGCCCATAGTCGGGAAAATGCCGACGCCGGTCGGAGACGGTTCGTCGTCGCGACGACCTCTTCCCATCCCCAAATGAAAGTATGGACCATGGTCAGAAAGATGCACGCCGCCGTCGTCGAGCGGTTCGGCGCCCGGCCCAATTACGCCAGGCCCGGCGCGAGTGCCGAAGAGTTGCTGATTTCTCGGACGGCGTTACTCAATTCCCGTCAGATGGCGGAAGCAGACCGTCTCGCGATCGCCGCCCGCACCCCGGGCGTGGTGCTGATGGAGAACGCGGGCGCTTCGGTCGCGCGCGAGATCGTGGGCCGCTGGTTGATCCGTCCGATCACCATTTTGTGCGGGCCCGGCAATAATGGCGGCGACGGTTTCGTGACCGCCAGGCATCTCGCTGAAGCCGGTTGGCCCGTGCGCCTGGCTCTTCTCGGGCCGCGCGACCAGCTGACGGCGGAGGCGCGTCATCACGCGGAACGATGGAAGGGGCCGGTCGAACCCTTGACGAGCGCCGCGCTCGATGGGGCGGAACTCATCGTGGATGCACTCTTCGGCGCGGGCCTCGACCGCGCGCTCGACGGGGATGCCGCCGAGACGTTGGCCGCCGCGGCCGGCAAGGCGGTGCCCATCATTGCCATCGACGTTCCAAGCGGGGTAATGGGTGATACGGGAGAGGGTCTGGGCGCCGTCGCGGCGGACCTTACCATCACTTTCTTCCGCAAGAAGCCCGGCCATCTTTTATTGCCCGGCCGGTTGCTGTGCGGAGAGATCGTCGTGGCCGACATAGGCATTCCATCCTCGGTGCTGGAAACCATTGTCCCCGACACTTTCGAGAATGATCCGGCGCTCTGGCTGGAGCTTCTGCCGCGGCCGAAGGGCGACGGGAACAAATATTCGCGCGGGCACGCGCTGATCTCGGGTGGTTATCCGATGACCGGTGCGGCCAGGATGGCGGCTCGCGGCGCGGCGCGGGCCGGCGCCGGTCTCACGACGATCGCCGTATCCGAGGCGGCGTTGCCGATCTATGCGGCGGCGGTGACCAGCGTCATGGTCCACCCGGTCGCGGGAGAGGAGGATTTCGCCCGCCTGCTCGACGACAAGCGCATCTCGGCGTTTTTGATCGGCCCCGGTGCGGGCGCGGGCGAGGAAACCCGGACCCGGGCGCTCGCCATGCTCGGCACGGGGCGCGCCACCGTTCTCGACGCGGATGCGATCACATGCTTTCAAGAGGATCCCGGGGCGCTCGACAAGGCTATCGCCGGCGCCTGCGTCATCACGCCCCATGAAGGCGAGTTCGGGCATCTCTTCGACAATAGCGGCGACAGACTGACGCGCACGCGCGCCGCCGCGCACCGATGCGGCGCCGTGATCGTTCTCAAGGGAACCGACACGGTGATCGCGGCTCCCGATGGCCGGGCGATCATCAATGCGAATGCCCCGCCGACCCTGGCGACGGCGGGCGCGGGCGACGTTCTGAGCGGCATCCTGCTCGGATTTCTCGCGCAAGGCATGGATCCGTTCTTCGCCGCGGCCGCGGCGGTATGGTTCCATGGCGCCGCGGCCGGTGCGTTCGGTCCGGGCCTTCTCGCCGAGGACTTGCCGGATTTGCTGCCGGAAGTGTTCCGGCGTCTCTACGGCACATGAGCGCAGTGCCAATTGCCGCTATGTCGGCATGTCGGGGAAACTCGGGGGTGTCCGGTCCCAGCATCCGCCGGGTCAGTTACTGACTGGCGGACGCTGGCGTCAGGATCAGAAGACCGTGAGTTCGTTGTGGACCGAGGTGGTGCCCGGCGCGGCCCAGGCGGTGGAACTCGCCTCCTCCCGCTCGTACCAGGAGCCTACCTTCCCGGTCAGCGTCACCTTGCCGCCCTGGGCGGTGACAGTGATCGTCGCGGGGTCGAACCGTGCGCGATCGAGGGCGAGCAGGATGTCATCCTTGATCTTCGAGCTGTTCGGCTTGGATTTGATGGTGACGTTGTTCAAGACGCCGACCACGCCGCGCAGGCCGCGTATGTCTTCCGCCGCGGCGGCCTGCTGATAGTGCCAATCGACTTCGCCAGTGAGGGTTATCCAGCCTTTTTCCACATTTGCCTTGATGGCATCCTTGGGGATGGTCGAATCCCAGGCCAGGCGATGACTTGCGGCGGAAGCGATTTCTTCGTCGCCGTGCTTTACGCCGAACGGGAGCTTGACCTCAATTTCCTCGGCGATCGCATGCACGTCCTTGACGCGGCGCGCGGCCTTCTCGGCCGCCCATTTTTCGGTATAGCTCCCGACATGGCCCATGAGAGTCACGACGCCGGAATCGGCGCTAACGCCGATATGAGCGGCGTTCACGCTCGGCTCCCATTTCAGTTCGTCGAGCACGGCCTGTTTCAGATGGTTGTCATCAGACATAATCATTGCCCCGTGAGTTAAGGAATATTTGGTGGTGAGAGCATATATATCTCCCGCGGATAAAGTAGGTTCGGAAAGTACCCAGTAAATAAATGTATAAATAATGAATCATTATTTTATCTATATGTTTGGTTTTATTTATTCAGAAGATGTTGTGCGATCATTTTACGAATTTCTGCCGGCGCGGTTCGGGAAATTGCCTCGCCAAGATCCCGCATGCGGCGACGTTGATCGTACAATTGGTCGAGCAGCGACAGCACGATGGGCAAAGCCTCGTCATTCACCTGCATG
>OVEP010002043.1_pt2 | contig 13897 bp, 5 predicted proteins | sample 1779801 | NCBI WGS metagenome assembly OVEP01 (sample SAMEA3914791, study PRJEB12502) | metagenome | biome: forest; material: soil | place: Canada | collected 2011-07-03 | depth 0.1 m
ACCAGGCTGCCGTTGGCGCCATTGGTCCAGGTCTCGGCGCCGGTGCCGTTGCAGGTGTTGATGTCGACGGCGGTGCCGTTGGTGGTGCCACCGTGGCTGACGTCCAGGCACTTGCCCATGATGTGGACGGTGTTGTCGGCGGCGAGAGTGAAGGACTGGGAGGCGTTGGCCTCGCAGCCCCAGATGATCATGTCGGTACCGTTGGCGGTGCTGGCGTTGGGGTCGGCCAGGCATAGGCGGCCGCCGCCGCTCGCGGTGACACCCGAGGTCAGCGGTGTGACGGTGCTGTTAGGGGCGTGCAGCAGCGGGGGGAGCGCCGGGGTGCCGGTCGGGGAGATGTTGAAGCTGTAGACGTTGCCGCTGGTGTTGTCGCGGGCCCACAGGGTGGGCGTGCCGGTGACGGTGCCGGGGCTGATCAGCGTGAAGTTGGACCAGTCACCGTCGCCGAGCAGGACCGGGCTGGACAGGGCGGGGCCACTGATGCCCCGGTAGAGCCACAGTTGGCCGTTCTCGACAGTGATCAGGTCGCTGAACTGGTTCGTGCCGTCGAGGCCGGCGTAGACGTCGCCAGGAGCGGCGATCTGGGTGACGTCGTTCCAGTCGGTGGCGTCGTACCCGGCGGCAGTGCCGCAGCGGGAGGCCGGGGCGTCGGCGTCGCAGGCGGGCTTGGTCTTGGCGAAGTCGACGACTCGTCCCAGAGTGTATCCGGCGGTGCCGTTGCCACCGGGGTCGAGGTCGTTCTCGACGCCGTACAGGTCGTGGGTGACGTGGTCGTAGGCGTAGAGGTCGTCGACGGCTCCGCCGACCAGGCTGCCGCGGTGGGCGATCCAGTAGTCGTTCCAGGTGCCGCTGCCCCCGCCGGAGCTGTTGGCGCCGGTGGGGCTGTCGGCCGCGGGGGAGACCAGTTCGGGCGCGGTGTCCGGGCCTGAGTTGCCGGAGATCAGGTCGAGGTCCCCGGTTTAGATGTGGCGAGCAGGTCGGGGATGCCGTCGCCGTTGATGTCGCCGGGATCGATCTTGGTGGCGGGGTTCCACGGGGCGTAGAAGGTGTAGCTGGTGGGGACCTGGGAGATGTTGCCCGCGTTGTCGAGGGCGGCGATGTAGAGGTTGTGGACGCCCCAGTTGGCGACCGGCACGGTGATGGTGGCGGTTCCGGTGGGCGCGCCGGTGCTGTCCGTTCCGGTGCTCGCGACGGCCTCGGTGCCGTCATTGTCAGCGACGGTGGGCTGGCCGTCGAGCTTCCAGATGAAGCGGCTGATGCCGCTGGCCTGGCAGGTGCCCAGAGTGCAGGTGTTGGCCGGTAGCGGGTCGGTGGCACTCACGGTCAGGCTCAGGTGGCTGCTGGCCCCGGCGAAGCCAGCACTGGCGGTGCCGCTGCCCAGGGGCGGGAAGGACGGGTCACTCGTGGTTACGGCGGGCGTGGAGGGCGGGGTGTCGTCGTAGACGAAATGGCACTCGGTGACCCAGGGTGATTGCAGATGCAGTGAGTTGTCGTCCTCGGACCGGGCGGCCCAGCCGTATTCGTGGCCGTCCTTGAGCCCGGTGACCGTGGTGCTCGCGGTACCGCCGGAGCCCACCCAGGCTCCGGTCAGCTGGTCGTTCTCCAGGTCGGTGGCGCCGCCGCTGCCGTTGTTGAGGTTGTTGTCCCAGACGTCGAACTCGCCCTGGAGGTTCTGCCCCTTCATCTCGGTGCTGAGGGTGGCGTAGAAGGTGACGCCACTGGCGCCGGTGGCGCCGATCCATCCGGTGCCGGTGTTGTTGCAGCCCGGTCCTGAGGGGTCGGCCGAGTCGGGCACGGTGTGCGGGTCGGTCGGGGTGGTCGGCGGGACGTCGAACGTGGTGGTGATGCTCATCACGGTTGAGAAGCGCAGGTAGTTGACGTTGCTGCTGTCCTGCGGGCTCTCGTCGCCGAGCAGGCCGATCGTCCAGGAGGAGTTCCCAGCGCTCACCAGTTTCTGCACCTGGGAGGTGACGGTGAACACCGCGCTCTTGTCGCTGCACGTGGAAGACGGATTGGCGCCGCTAGCCACGGTTGTGGCGACCGGGGCATAGGCGGAGTCGTCTGTGCTGGGCTGGTTGTTCCAGTCGGTGTTGCCGTTGATGGACCCGGTGGTGTGCAGGGTCACCGGCTGGTTCTCGGAGCAGTTGTAGCTGGCCGCATAGGTGTCAGCCACGGAGACCACTGAACTGGAGACCGTCGCATTGCTGGGGACAGCGCTCAGGGGCAGGGTGTAGAAGGAGCGTTCCAGGCCGGTTCCGCAGTTCAAGTCCTCGCTCTGGTAGCCCACTCCTTCACCGTCGGTCTGTGGAGTGTTGTACTGCGGTGCTCCTGAGCACTCGCTGTCGGAGTACACCTCGTCGTACGCGCCGCTGCTCTCGGTGTCCACGGGGTTGATGGACGGGTCGATGTAGAGCGGGAAACGGGTCTGCGAGCCAGTCAGTAGGCCCTTGTCGGGGACCAGGGTGATCCGGTGCGAGGCCACGCTCATCGCCACCGGCCCGATCCGGGCGCCGGTACCGGGACCGGCGGCGCTGGAGGAGGCAACTGCCAGGGCGGTGTCATCGGTGTGCGCGATGGCGACGTTGGCCGGGGCGGCCACGGTGCTGGAGTCCCACATGACGGGTTTGGGGCTGGTGTAGGACAGCTCGCCGTCCGCGGCGGTGGCGGCCAGGCCGCCCTCGGGATCGGTGGCCAGCGTCAGACCCCGGGTGGAGGCTGACAGGTCGAGTTCGGCCAACTGCGGGTCGGCGGCGGCGCTCGCGTTGTGGACGATCAGGACGTCGCTGATGCCGCCCTGGTCGGTGACCGAAACGGACAGGTCCACACCGGGTAGGACAGCGGGGTAGAGCGCTGTGGCCCCACTGACGGTGGGCGCGGGTAAGGGGAAGGGCAAGCGGTAGGAAAGCTGATGGTCAGCCGGATCACCAAGCACGGCCAGCGGTCCGTTGCCGCCGCCGGACAGGGTGACCCTGCTCGGGGTGGCGGCAGGGCTGTACGTCCCGTCACTGTCGCGAGTCAGGACAGCGCTGAGCGGAACCCAGCTGCCGTTGCGCTCGACCCGTACTGGCAGGGGACTGTCTGTTGAGGTCAGGGACCCATTGGGATCGGCATCCAGCTCGTGGGTCTCGGTGGTCTGCGAGGCCACGGCGACCGGTCGGCCGGTGTTGGCTGCCTCCGCTATCGCCGCGTCTACTGCCCCTGGCAGAGTGTTCGGAGCCTTCACCCTGGACACGGCTGCCGTGTCGGCGTGGCCGGGACCATGATTCGGCGCGGCCAGGGCCGGTGTGGCAGCGCCGGACAGGAGCAGCGCTGCCACGGCCGGGATGGAGACCAGGCGGGGTAGCGACTGCCGGTGACCCCTGGTGTGGCTGGGGCTGGATGGATGGTACACGGCAAAAGTCCTTTACTAAAGATTGGCAAGAGTCGCTTCGTCGCGCTTTGCGATCGGGTTCGATGGAGCACCTAGGGCATGTCCGGTTCATCACTGGATGATGTCGTTCGTACCCGTACAGAATTGGACAGATCCCCCTAGTTCTGCTGACGAACTTTCAATTCAAGCTGACGCGACAGAGTATGGCGATCAGTCAGGTCGATCAATAGCCTTCCTCTGGGCCTCCGGCGGTGGGGCTGTGTCCAAGCCCTTGGGGCTGAAGGTCGTTGCGGGGGAGTTCGCGTGGGTGGCAGGCGGCGCTGGTTCATGGGAGTGCGGCACCGGGTGTGGGGCAGGGCTCTGACTGCGGCGACCGCAGTCGCCGCGATCATGGCTCTGTGCGTTCCGATGGCGGCGGCCCAGGGCGCTACGGGCTACCAATTCAGCGGTTCGGTATGGAATCCCAGGGCGTTACCGGTGACCCCGGCGGTGGGCAGCCACATGCTCACGGCCACGACCACAGGTCATCCCAAGGGCTACAAGGCGCTCGCCGGATACCAGCCGGCAACCCCGCAGTGGCCTGCGGCCGGAACCAGTACCGTCCCGCTGACCCGCACTGTCGCCCCTGCCACGACCCCGTCAGCAGGGCTGTCCGCGTCCGTGCGCCATGGTGTCAGGGGCGTTGTGCCGAACGCTCACCTGCGGACTGAGCGCGGTGACGGGGGAGCGTCGCCGTCCGCTGCGGCTGTATTGGGGGCGGTTCCGCAGGCCGTACCGGTGGCTGCTCCGGTTAGGGCGGGGACACTGCCGGTGTGGATCGCTCCCGCAGTCGCCCCTTCCCACGGCGACCGAGCGGCGACTGCGTCTGCGGAGTCGCCTTCGCGAGTGCGGGTGCAGCTCGCCTCGCACTCGCAGACGCTGGCGGCAGGCGCCAATGGCATGCTGCTCGGCCTCTCCAGCGTCGCCGGTGTCCAAGGCACCGGCGCCGTGCAGGTGGTGGTCGACTACTCGGCGCTGGCGAAGGCGTACGGCGGTGGCTACGGATCGCGCTTGCAGCTGTTCCTGGTCCCCGCGTGCGCGCTGACCGATCCGTCGGCGCAGGCGTGCCGGACCCGCACTGCCCTTCCCTTCACCAACCGCGCGGCAGCCGACCAGTTGGTCGCCACCGTCGACCTGGGCAACGCCGCCGCCGCGTCCGAAGGCAGGACCGCCGCAGTAGCCGACACGGTCTCGGGGACGGGAACCGGGCTCGTGGTGACCTCGGGTGACTCGGGTTCGCAGGGCAACTACGCGGCCACCTCGCTGGCCCCGTCCGCGACCTGGCAGGCCTCTGGTACGGGCGCGTTCACCTACTCCTATCCGGTCGACGTACCGGCGGGCCTCGGCGGCAGCGCTCCCAGCGTGGCGTTCTCCTACAACTCGCAGTCGGTGGATGGCGAGACCAGTGCCCGTAACTCCCAGTCCAGTTGGATCGGGGACGGCTGGGACTACGATCCCGGCTTCATCGAGCGGTCGTACCGCTCGTGCGGGTCGCTGCTGGACTCCTCGGGCAACCACGTCCTGAAGGGGTCGGGCGACGAGTGCTGGGGCGGCGACAACGCCACCATCTCCTTCGGCTCCATCAGCGGGGTCCTGGTGCCCACCACCATGGACACCACGGTTCCGGGAATTGTCGCGCAGTGGAAACTCCAAGGCGACGACGGCACGATCGTGCAGGAGTTGTCCGGCGCGGACAATGGCCTCTATCAGGGCATCTACTACCGGGTACTGGGCACGGACGGTTCGATCGCCTACTTCGGTGCCGACCACGCCCCGTCCAGCACCGCCGAGAACGCCATTCCGCAGGCGGGCACTCCGACCGACGCCTCGACCAACTCGGCCTGGGGCGTTCCGGTGCTGCACCCGGTCTCCGGCGACCCCTGCTACAGCTCCTCGACCGGTACGGCCTCCAAGTGCTCCGAGAACGAGGGCTGGCGCTGGAACCTGGACTTCACCGTCTCCCCGACCGGTTTCGTCCAGCGGTACGACTACTCGAACGAGACGAACTACTACGACCTGGGCGGCGGCCAGGTCGCCGCGTCCAATGGCTCCGGGACGCTCACCCCCTATATCCGTGGCGGGACGCTCACCCAGATCTCCTACGGCTACCAGCTCGCCGACGAGCTCGCCGGTCGTACCCCCTCCGCCGCAGTGGTATTCTCCTCGGCCCAGCGCTGCCAGATCTCCTCCAGCTTCGACTGCACTCAGGCCATCAGCGCCTCCAACGCCACGAACTGGCCCGACGTCCCCTATGACCTGAACTGCCCGGTCGGTGACTCGACCACCCTGCCACCCGGCTCCACCACCGTCCCGGCGAACGTGTGCGTCACCTCCTCGCCGACGTTCTGGACCACGACCCGCCTGGACAAGGTCACCACTGAGGTGAACGTCGCGGGCAGTGGTCTGACCGCGGTGGATACGTACCAGCTCGGCCAGGTCTACTCCGACGCCGGGGGCGTCGTGGACCCGGTCACCGGCACCACCGTTGACCCTGCGGACGCCGGTGAGTTGCAGGCGGTGATGTGGCTCCAGTCCATCCAGCACACCGGCGACGCCGACCCCGCGGACGGCGCGACCAGCCCGATCACCCTTAACCAGATCTCCTTCACCGGCACCGAGATCGACAACCGGGTCAACGACAGCTCACCGGCCGCGCCGCCGCTGTACCACCCGCGGATCTCCTCGATCCAGACCGAGACCGGCGAGGACATCGCGGTCGAGTACAACTCGACCCCCTGCGCCGGGTTGTCGCTCTCGATGGCGAACGCGGACACGAACACGAACTCCTGCTACCCGGTCTACTGGGCTCCACCCGGCGCCTCGCTGCCGATAGCGGACTGGTTCAACAAGGTCACCGTGCACTCGGTGACCGCCTCCGACCTGACCATCGCGGGCAGTTACACGCCGGATCAGACGAAGATTCCGGCCGGGTCCCCACCCCAGGTCTCCACCTACACCTACAGCGGCGCGGCGTGGCACCGCGACGACTCGGCGCTGACGGACGACCAGTACCGTACCTGGGACCAGTTCCGCGGCTACCGTACGGTCACGGTTGAGACCGGGACAGCCCCGGACCCGATCACCGAGACCAGCACCACCTACCTCCAGGGCATGGATGGTGACTACCTCGCCAACGGCACCCAGCGCAGCGTCACCGCCACCGATTCGGTGGGCGACACCGTCACCGACAGTGACTGGCTGGCCGGCATTGCTCTGGAAAGCGACACCTACACCGCCGCCAACGGCACCATCGACGAAAAGACCGTCACCCCGGTCACCGGCAGCACCGTCACCGCCTCCAGTCCGCAGACCCCTTGGACCGACTGGAACTCGACCGACGACCCCCCACCGGCCACCGAGCCGACCCTGTCGACGCTCCCGCCACTGACCGCTCACCGGATCACGGGCACCACCTCCCGCTCCTACGCGCTACTGAAGGACGGCGTCTGGCGGGAGAGCCAGACGGTCACCGACTACGACTCCGATGGCCGCCCCTCCACTGTCGACGCCATCGCCGACGTCACCGGCGCCAGCGCCAGCCCGGTCGAGAAGTGCACCACCACCAGCTACGCCACCGCGCCGAGCAGCAGCCCAATGATGCTCAGCTATCCGGACCAAACCGTATCGACCACCGGCGCCTGCGGAGCGAGCTCGTCCACTCTGCTGTCCGCGCAGCGCGTCTACTACGGCGGCGACGGAACCCAGTCGGACCTGGGGACCTTTGGAGAGGTCGACTCCACGGGCCTGACCACCGGCACCCAGATCGCCACCAGCGCCTCGGGAGGAACCCCGACCGCCTGGCAGACGACCGCGACCATGGCCTACGACGGCGCCGGACGGGTGGTCAAATCGCTTGACGCCATGGGCAACGTCACAACCAGCTCCTTCATCCCGGCCTGGAGCGCTGCCGGGGGCAACACCGATCCGACCGAGGAGGCGTCCACCAACCCCGAGGAATGGACCACCACCTCCTACCTGGACCCGCTGCGCGGCCTGGCGATCAAGAATGTCGACGCCAACGGCGGCGAGACTGACGTCACCTACGACGCCCTGGGCCGCCGCACGGCCGTCTGGCTGCCCGGACACACCCAGAGCAGCTACCCCTCCCAGCCGGACGAGACGTTCAGCTACTCGATCAACCCGGGTGCGGTGCCTGCACCCGGCGGCACCATCACCTCCCCCGGCGCGCCCAGCTCGGTGACCACGGACTCGCTGCTCGAAGGCGGCAGCTACGCCACCTCGATCACGATCTACGACGGGATGCTCCAGGAACGGCAGACGCAGACCTCCCCGCAGGGCGACTCCAACCAGGGCCGCCTGATCAGCGACACTTTCTACGACTCCCACGGCTGGCCCCGGGTCACCTACAGCACCTACTCGGATCCGGATGACTCCCCGTCCACCACCCTGTACGCGGCCGACGAGGACCAGGTACCGGCGGAGAACTCGACCGTCTACGACGGGCAGGGCCGGGCGATCGCCTCGGTCCTGTGGCACGACGGCATTGAGCAGTGGCAGTCTGCCACCAGTTACCCCGGCGCGGACGAGACCGACACCAGCCAGATCGAGGGCGCAAACGGCAACGTCATCCCCGGCGGCGGCGGAACCGCCACGGCCACCATGACCAACGCCCTGGGCCAGACCACCAGCAGCGTCATCGACAACACCAACGCCCAGGTCGGCCTCACCGGCGGCCAGGTCATCCCGTCGGGCACCTCGCTGTCGTCCAACAGCGTCCAACTGGCCATGCAGGCCGGTGGGAACCTGGTCCTGACCTCGCTGGCCAGCGGCAGCACCCTGTGGTCCAGCGGCACCTCCACCGCCGGTTCCTATGCCGAGTTCGGCACGGACGGCAACCTGGACGTCTACAGCCCCACCGGCGTCCAGGAGTGGTCCACCGGCCTGGCAGCCGCGACCGGTTCGACCCTGACGCTCCAGGACGACGCGAACCTGGTCGACTACACCAGCACGGGCACGGTGGCCTGGTCCAGCGGCACCGCTCAGAAGGCGCAGCCGGCCAATGCGACCACCAGCTACACCTACACGCCCGCCGGGCAGGTCTCCACGGTCAAGGACAACGCCGGCAACACCTGGTCCTACCAGTACAACCTGCTCGGGCAGGAGACCCAGCAGACCGACCCGAACACCGGTACCGCCACTATGGGTCCCTACGACGCGCTGGGGAATCTGGAGCAGACCACCGACTCACGTGGACAGATCCTGTCCTACCACTACGACTCGGACAACCGCGAGGTCGGTGAGTACACCGGCGCCTGGTCGGCCACTCCGAACCCGGTGGACCAGCTCACCAGCAACACCTACGACACTCTGGAGAAGGGCTACCCGACCTCGTCCACCCGCTACGTGGGCGGAAGGAGCGGCAGCGCCTACACCGAGGCCGTCACCGGCTACAACAGCTCCTACCAGCCCACGGGCAGCACGCTGACCGTTCCGGCCAGTGACGGGTTCGCACCTGCCGGAGCCACCAGTGCGCCGAGCAGCGGTTCGGTCACCTACAGCGTGGGTGCCACATACACGCAGAACACGGGTCTGCTGAACACCACCACCTACCAGGCCGACGGCGGCCTGCCCGCCGAGACCGTCAGCTACGGCTACAACCAGCAGGGCGACCTCAACGGCTTCGGCAGCACGATCGGCCAGACCACCCCCGCCTACGCGGTGCAGACCGTCCACGACGCCTTCGGTCGGGTGCTCCAGACGAACTATCAGACCGCCGCCAGCGGCAAGCAGATTGCGACCTACGAGCAATACGACCAGACGACCGGCGCGCTGACCGAGTCCGACACCGAACTCCAGTCCGCCAGCACCGTGGTGGACAACGTCAACTACCGCTACAACCAGGCCGGTGAGATCACCGCAATCGACGACGTGCAGAACGGGGGTGCCACCCACGACACCCAGTGCTTCAGCTATGACTCAATGCAGCGGTTGACCCAGGCCTGGACCGACACCGAGGGAACCAACAGTCCCAACACCACCGACCCCACGGTTGGCGACATCGGGGGCTGCACCACCACGAGCCCGCAGACCACCACCGCCGACCCGGTCACCGCCCCCACCATCGGCGGTCCCGCACCCTATTGGCAGACCTACAGCTACGACCTGCTCGGCGACCGCACCACCATGGTCGACCACGACACCACGGGAAACGCGGCCGACGACACCACCCAGACCATCGGCTACCCCGGTAGCAACGGCACCGCCCCGGCCACCGACCCCGACCAGGCCAGCCAGGTCGCCGACAGTAACCCCACCACCGGCAGCACCACGCTGACCCCCGGCTACACCGACCCCACCTCCGGCGCCGACGACGGCGACACCACCACCCGTACCGTCACCACCGTCGGCCAGCTCCAGTCCGCGGTCACCACCACCGCCGGTGGGAAGCTCTGCCTGGCCGACCCCGGCGCCTCCACCACCCCCGGCACCGGAGTGATCCTCTGGGGCTGCGGCGGCGGCGGGCAGAGCGCCACCATCGGCAATGACGGAACCGTGCGGATCCAGGGGCTGTGCCTGGACACCGCCGGTGGCAGTCCGGCCAACGGCACCACGGTCGTCCTGGACACCTGTGGCAGCGCCGCCAGCCAGAAGTGGAAGGCCACCGCCACCGCCCTGGTCAACACCAATTCGGGACTCTGCCTGGCTGACCCCAGCGGCAACCAGTCACCCGGCGGCGCCAAGCAGATCGTCTGGACCTGTGGCAGCGGCGGCCAGACCTACACCGTCCCCACCGACGACACCGCGATCCCGGCCGGCCAGACGCAGACCACCACCTATGACGCCGAGGGCCGCACCAGCAGCGTCACCACCGGTACCGGATCAAGCAGCGACACCAGCAGCTACCTCTACGACGCCAGCGGCAACCTCCTGGAGCAGACCAGCAGTACTGGATCCACGCCCACCACCAGGATCCTCTACCTCTTCGGCGGCGCCGAGCAGATCACCCTCAACATCCCCAGTAAGTCCTGGACCGCGCTGCGCAACTACAGCGGCCCCGACGGCACCACCATCACCCGCACCAGCGCCGGGACCGTCGCCTACCAGATCGCCAACGCCCAGGGCACCGCCGAGACCAGCATCGACTCCGGCACCCTGGCCGTCACCCGCCGCTACTACGACCCTTACGGCAACCCCCGCGGTGCCCAGCCGTCCACCTGGGTCAGCACCGACGAGAACCACGGCTTCCTCGGCCAGCCGACCGATCCCAACACCGGCCTGGATCTCCTCGGCGCCCGCGACTACGACCCCACCGAAGGCCGCTTCACCAGTCCCGACCCGGTCTTCGAAGCCGGTGACCCGAACCAGATGGGCGGCTACACCTACGCCGCCGACAACCCCAGCACCGGCAGTGACGCCAGCGGTCTGATGAGATTGATGCCCGTGCCGCTCCCGGGCGGGTACAGCGGTGGTGACCCAACACCGACACCGCCGCCGACCCAAGCCCCCACCAACACCTCCAGCGGCAACACCTCGGCTGCCCCCGGCCTGGCCCCGAACTACGTCTACACGGGCAGCGGCGGCCAGTTCCCCTGGCACCGCCTGTACAACTACGCCGCGACCGCCATGGAATGGGGCGGTGCCATCGTGGCCGGAGGCTCCGTGATCGGTTCCTGCCTCCTGGGCTCCGACGGGCTGGGCAGCATAGCGTGTGTGGAAGCGGGTACCGGCGCCGCCGGGTACGTCCTGTGCAACCTGGGCGCCTGTGACCTGCAACCCGGCATCGGCGACGACGACGCACCGGCGGTCAGCAACGCTTCCGACGACGGACAGACGGGAGCACTGCCGGATCCTTCGGCAGGGACCGCCCCGGACGCCCCGGACACCACCGCCACAGCCACCATCACCAGCGCCCAGTCGAAGGCGGCGGCTGAGGCGGCCGCCGCAGCGGAACTCCAGGACGGTGCCGGCCCCTCGGGCGCTTACCTCGACGACATCACCAAGGCGACCACCGACTCGACCACGAAGTCGACCACCGAGCCGACCTCACCGGGCAAGGGAACCAGCGGGGACGGTGACAGCAGCACCACCGGAACGAGCTCGTCCTGCCTGGCCTGCAAGTGCAGCTTCTCCCCTGACACACCAGTCCTGCTGGCCAACGGCACGACCAAGCCCATCGGCAAACTGGAAGACGGCGACCAGGTCGAATCAGCCGACCCCAATACTGGGAAGGAAGAAGGCGGCCGGACGGTCCAGCACATCTGGATCAACCACGACACCGACCTCCTCGACGTCGTCGTCTCCACCGGCCACGGCCACACCGCCACCATCCACACCACGGCCAACCACCCCTTCTGGGACAACACCACCCACACCTGGGTAGCCGCCGGAAACCTCAAACCCGGCCACCAGCTCAACAGCACCGGCGCCCAACACCCCACCGTCCTCGCCACCAGGGCCACCCCGGGAGCAGCGAACCGCTGGAACCTGACAGTCCAGCAGCTCCACACGTACTATGTACTGGCTGGCACCACGCCGGTCCTGGTCCATAACACCAGTGGATGCGGTCCGGATAATCAAACCTTCGCGACGCGTTCTGAAGCGAAGGCGGCAGCATATGCCCGAGCTGGACTTCCCTCGGATGCAGTTCCGGATTCGGTATGGACAGTCGGCGACGACGTGACTCAGCGCGGGATGCCTGGATATAGGTTCGACTCAAGTCCTGGTGGACATGGGATCTACGAACAGTTCGAGACCGAGGATGGTTCTCGTCTGATCGCCGAGCACACCAATGATCCCAATGCTCCATTCTCCCATTTCCATGCGGGTCAGCCGAAGGTCGACCCATCTCGTGAAGGTGTCAACTTTGGCTGGGATACGAGCTCAGAGTTTGAGCGATATTCCCCGGTCGGAGGCGCGCATCACATGTACTACGAATCGGACGAGTGAGTTCCGTGGATCTTGAAGCGCGCAGGTTGCGGCTGGAGTCGGCCGGTCTTGTCGTCCTAGATGAGGCATGGTCCGGAGCGGGCCCGGCGCCTATGAGGGCGTGGCGTCCAATTATCAGTGGGGGGGCCACGCCCGCTGCTAGGGTCCACATTCTAGAAGCGAATAGGCATCTTTCTGAGGTGCAGGACCAGTGGGAAGGGATTGCCGAAGGGCTGGGGCTCTTCGGAGATAAGGACGAATTCCTCATCAGCGTGGCCGGGGTAGGTGCCGCGAATGCCCCTTGGGCCCACGTCCGGCGCGCCGGCCCCCTGAGTCTGGCTCAGCGAATTGGGTCCGTGGAAGGGGAGCCGGAATTTGTGGCCATGTCCCTCAGCGGTCACGTTGTTTGCGGAGTAACAACTGAGGAATACGAAGTCTGGATTGTGGCAGAATCGATCGAGTAGCGGAAGTCGCAGAGGCCCCACCGGTATTTCCGGTGGGGCCTCTGGCGTGTCTGACGGCAGTAGTTGACGGCAACGTCAGCGGACGGGTGCTGCACAAAGTGGTGGTTCGTCGCCGTCGTCGGGTCGGGCGATGGGCTCGCTGGGGTTGCGGAGGGCGTTGCCGAGGAGGTTGATGGCGTCGCGTTGGAGGCGGAGCCGGACGTGGGCGTACACCGTGGCGGTCACGCCGATGTGGGCGTGGCCCAGGAGTTCCTTGATCACGACGAGTTCGACGCCCTGCTCCAGGAGGAGTGTGGCTGCCGAGTGCCGGAGGTCGTGGAATCGGATGCGGCGGAGGGTGGCTCGGCGGAGCAGGGTGTTGAAGTGCCGGGTGAGGGTGGCGCCCTCGATCGGGTTGCCGTCGGGCCGGGTGAAGACGTAGCCGCTCGCCTTCCAGTCGGTCGCCGCCGCCTCGCGCTCTTGGCGCTGTCGGTCGCGGTGCTGTTCGAGGGAGCGCAGGCACTCGGTGGGCAGGGCGATGCGCCGTTCCGAGCTCTGGGTCTTGGTCGGCAGGGCGACAAGGCCGCCGCTGTTGGTGCGTTGGAGGGTGCGGCGGATGCTGGCGGTTCCGCCGGCCAGGTCGAGGTCTTCCCAGCGTAGGCCGAGGAGTTCGCCCTTGCGGAGCCCGGTGCGCAGGGCGAGTTCGAACAGCGCGCTCAGCCGGTGCCCGCTGGCGACGGAAAGGAACGCTCGGGCTTCCTCGGCGGTGAGTGGTTCGAAGCGGCGGGGGCGGGGTGTGCCCATGCGGACGTTGCGCGCGACATTGCGCGGGATCTCCTCCTCTCGGACTGCGTGCTCCAGGGCGGACTTGAGCACGGAGTGCACGTAGGCCAGTGTGAGTGAGGAGAGCCGCTTGCGGCAGCATGTCCCGATCGCGCAGCACTGAGGCTGGTCGCGGGCGGTGTCGAGGCCGCGTGTGCAGCACTGGCAGGTGGTGCGGAGCTGGTCGAGCCAGGTGCGGACGTCCTTGGCGGTGAGCTTGGCGAGCTTCTTCTTGCCCAGGCCCGGGAGGAGGTAGAGGCGGACGACGGCGGTGTAGCGGGTGTGGGTGTTCTCGCGGAGTCGGTGGACGGCGACGGTCTCCAGCCAGTAGGTGAGG
>OVEP010006117.1_pt3 | contig 13882 bp, 13 predicted proteins | sample 1779801 | NCBI WGS metagenome assembly OVEP01 (sample SAMEA3914791, study PRJEB12502) | metagenome | biome: forest; material: soil | place: Canada | collected 2011-07-03 | depth 0.1 m
GCCGCCGAGCTGGAAGCCGATTACTACAAGCGCACCGGCATCTATCCGATGCATGGCACCATCGTCGTCAAGGATTCCGTCCTGGCCGAGCATCCCTGGGTCGCCCAGTCGCTCTACAAGGCCTTCGACCAGGCCAAGCAGGACTGGCTGGCCAGGCTCGACGCCGGCGAGGCGACGAGCCCGTCCGACAAGCGCTATCAGGGGCTGCGTCCGCTGGTCGGCCACGACCCCTTGCCTTACGGGATCGAGCCGAACATCCGCACCATCGAGGCGCTGGAACGCACGGCTTTCGCGCAGGGCCTGACCCCGCGGCGGATGTCGATCGGCGAGCTGTTCGTCGATCCGGATAAGAAGTAAGCCGGACTAGCCCATCGCGCCCGCGGCAATCGGTGCCGCGGGCGTTTTTTTGCGGTTAGCCTACGACAGGGTCCGTTCGGGATTAATGCCCGTCGACCTCTCGTACGCACTCTTCGTGACTATGGTCACGCATGCGATCGGCTTCTTCATGGGAGATTTCGTGCCGGTCTTCCTGTTCTTGAATGTGGTGTCTCTTCCCGTCCACACATCTGTCGATCCGGTGCTCGCGTTCGTGATCGTCCTGAGCGGCGGCAGGTCCGGACCAAGACAATGTGCCGATAGTCAGCGCGGTGGCGAATGCGGCGGTGGTCAGAAATCCAAACGTAACCTTGGCCATGATTGCGTCCTTAGTGATTTGGCATGAGACCAACCCTAGCTACGGCAAGTGCGCGCCGGTAGACTCGGAATCTAACCATGCGTCTGCGTAGCGCTTTCTCGACAGGTTCGCTCGACGTCCTGCATGGATTGGCCGCCGGGACGGTCCGCTAAATTCTAACAGACATGGCAATGAGTCGACGAATCTCGGCGAGTTCGCTGTCCTCGATCCGGGACGTCGTTGGGGTAACCCGAAGTTTGGAAGCCGTCGTGACATGGTGCGCCAAGGCGAAGCATGGCTTCGAACAACCGTTTCTCGGTGTCGGATGAATCTCAACCGACAGGTCGGCGATAGCCAGATGTGGGTCCTCGGCCAAAGGCACCAGAATAACGTTTGGATAGGACGCCCCGAACAGATCGCTATCCTCGACGACTATTGCCGGGCGCCGCTTGCCCGGTTCCTTGGGTAGAGCATCTCTCCAATCGACGGCGACAATTTGCCCGGCGAGGAGACTCACGGAGCCTTGTCCACCGGCGGTGTTCCCCAATCGGAGAAGAAGGCCGCACCTTCCGCGGACTCAGCCACATATTGGCCTACACTCTCGCTTTGCGCACGGATACGAGCCTTGCGAATACGTTGCGCGTCTTCGAAAGCCAAGTCGCGCAAATATGTCGACAGGCCGATTCCCCGCTCTTTAGCCGCTGACTCAAGCGTTGCCTGCACATGATCGTCTAAGCGGACGGATATCGGACTGCCCATGGCATTCTCGTGGCGTATGTTGTGCGGATGGACGGCATTGTAATACGTATGCGTCATACGATCAATGGTCGGGGCAGTCGAATATCCATGCCCATTGGCGTCGTGAGTCGAAGGTGAACTAGGGGAAAACTACCACGCTGACCGGGTTGGGAACAGCCAGCTTCTCGCCGGTCGAGCGTAGTTTGCCGGTTTTGCCGTCGCGTTCCAGCACTGTCACGTCGCCCGACGCTTCGTTTCCCACGACCATCCAGCGCGCGTCATGGGTGAGGGTGAAGCTCCAAGGATCCTTGCCCTCCGACGAGACGCGTTGGATTTCCTTCACGCTGCCGCTTTTGGCATCGACCGTATAGACCACGATCGTGTCCTCGCCGCGGTTCGACAGATAGAGGAACCGTCCGTCCGGCGACAGGGCGATCTCGGCGCCGCTCTTCTTGCCTTGGAAGTCGGGCGCCAGGGTCGAGATCGTGCCGGTCAGGGTCAGTTCGCCCTTCTTGGCGTCCCAGCGATAGGTCTTCAGCTCCGTCGACAGTTCGGTGATCAGGAAGGCCAGCTTGCCATTGGGATGGAACACCAGATGGCGGGGGCCCGAGCCGGGCGGCAGCGGTTCGGAGCCGGCGGGCTGCAACTGGCGCGATTTGGCGTCGAAGCGATAGAGAAAGATCTTGTCGGCGCCGAGATCGGACACCAGGACGAAATGCCGGGAGGGATCGAGCACGGCCTGATGGGCGTGCGGGCCTTTCTGCCGCGGGCTCGGGCCGGAGCCCTGATCCATGACGGTCGAAGCCGGCGCGGAGAGTTCGCCATCCGGGGCGACCGGCAAAGCCGCGACCTGGCCGGTGCCGTAATTGGCCACGAACAAGGTATGCGACGCCGGGTCGTAATCGAGATGGGTCGGGCCGCCGCCGCCCGAGCCGGCACGGCTGGTTTCGGCGAGATGGCCATTCCGGTCCGCCTTGAGGAGAATGACGCTGTCGTCCGTCACGGAATAGAGCGTTCGGGCAATGGGGGCCTGCCGCAGCCACATCGGCTTGCTAACCGGCGCGGCCAGGGCGAGACCGCTCAGACGACCGGTCTTGGAGTCCAGCTTCGCCTCATGGATACCCTGCTGATCCCCGCTCGCCCGCGAGCCGATATAGACGGTGTCGGCCTTCGCCTCGGGCAGACCGGTGGCGAAGACGAGAAGCGCCGCGAGAGCCTGTCTCATGCCGGGTGATACTTGCTGGGCACATAGAGGGGCATGGAATCCTCCCACTTGCTGTCGGTGACCTGATGCTTGTCGCTGCCGTCGGCGTTCATCACCCAGATCTGGCCATATTGCTGGAAGGTGTTGTCATAGAGCGCGGCTTCGTCATGGAAGCCGAAATGGGCGCTGCTCCACAAGATGCGGCCGTCATTCGACCACACCGCGTGACCGTCGCCGCCTTCGTCATTGGTCAGGCGCTTGAGGTCGGACCCGTCGGGGCGGATGGTGAAGATCTCGTAATTCGACGTATCGAGCTTGCGGGTGAACAGGATGCGGCTGCCATCGGGCGAAAAGGCCGGCAGATTGTCCCAGTCGGTGGTCAGCATGCGCACCTTCTTGGTCTTCACGTCGATGATGCGCAGGCCTCGCTCGCCATCGCCCCACACGCGATAAACGACTTCCTTGCCGTCATGGGAGAAGCTCGGGAAGCCTGAATTGACCGAGCCGTCGGTGAGCTGATCGAGCCCCGTGCCATCTCGCTTGATGCGGAAGATGGTGGCCTTGCCCTTGGCGCGCTCGCCGAACCAGCTGCCGAGGCCGAAGGCGATCCATTTGCTGTCCGACGACCAGGCGGGCTGAAAGGCGCCGGCCAGGCCTTTTTTCACCAGCATCGGCTCGAGCCCGTGATTCTCGCTGTCGAACACCACTTTGCGGTCCGAGCCGTCGGGTTTCATGGTGATGACCGAGGCGTGACCGGTCTGCTTGTCGGTGAAGACCAGCGTGCCGTCGTTCGACATCAGCGGGAACACGTCGAGATGCTTGTATTCCCACGCGGAATCCCAGGAATAAAGCGACTTGAACAGCGGCCGGACCGTGAAGTCCACCTTCTCATAGATCACCGACTTGCCGTCGGCCGTCCAGACCGGCGAGCGGACCCAATGGCGCAGGATCGCGGGCTTCTTGCCCGAGGCGAAATAGAGGCCTTCATCCTTGCCGCCCTTGACCAGATAGCCGATGTCGCCGTCGGGCAGGAATTGCGGGCTGACCTTGAGGCCCGGGCCAGACGTATGCTCGGTCCGTTCGCCGGAGACGAGATCGGTCGAGACGATCTGGCTTTCGACGCGGCCGATCCATTCGGGCCGGCGCGCGCCCCAGGTGCCCTCGACGGTGATCTCGTAATAGACGATGCGGGTGGAGTCGGCCGACCAGCGCGGCGAGCCCAGGCAATAATCGGCGCGATAGGCGACGCGGCGGAAATCGCTGCCGTCCGGACGAATGACATAGAGGGCCAGCTGCTGGGTGTGTTCCCAGCCCTTGGTCTCGTCATGGCCGCGCCACATGGTGTTGCGGTCGCTGGAGAAGGCGATCCAGTTGCCGTCGGGCGACCATTGCGGACGGAAGAAGCCGTGCGGCATGTCCAGATCGCCCTTGATCTCGGGCTTGTTGGTCAGATTGGTCAGCTGCTTGGCCTCGATATCGAGGACCCAGATATTGGTGTCCCAGCCTTCGCGTGTCGAGACGAAGGCGATCTTCTTGCCGTCCGGCGAGATCGTGGCGGCGTCGTCCATCGCCGAGCCTAGCACCAGGGGCTCGATTCCACTGCCATCGATGCGGGCGCGATAGATATCCGACTGGCCGTCGCCGTTGCGCTCGGAGGTGAAGACCACCCACCGGCCGTCGGCGGAGATCGCCGGATCGTATTCATACTGGCTGTCGGCGAGCAGCTTGCGCTCGTTGGAGCCATCGGCGTCGCAGATATAGAGCTCGGACGCCGAAGGCGCGATGCGGTTCATGAACATCACGCCCTTGACCGCGCGGGCGGCCTCGTCGGCGAAAACCGCACGGGTCGCGAGAGCCGCGCTGGCGAAAAGAGCCGCGGCCGGAAGAGCCTTTAAAAACTGACGACGCTGCATTGTTCACTCCCAGGGATCTGTCTCGCCGGCGCCCTGCCGCGGGAGCTCTTGGTCTTGATCCCTATTTGGCGGCATCGCAGGGCCGGGTCCAATCGAAAATGCGCGCGGGGTGATCGGAGCTGCGCCCGATAGGAGCCGGCTCTCGCATAAAATCTATATCGCGCCGCTTGAAACTAATTCGTACCCGGCCGGGCCCGTCCGTAAGGTAGGCGAAAATAAACAATAAACTTCCACGCAACCGTGGAATTCGCATAACTCGGGAGGATTACAATCATGGCTAAGGGTTTACCAGGCGTTTCCCCGGTGGATGGCTTCGGTGCGAGGCGCCTGCGGTCGGCTCTTCTGGCTGGCGTCTGCTTTATGGGCGCGCTGTCCGCTCGCGCCGAAGCACCGGCCGCAGCCGACGATAGCCTGCCGGAAATCACGGTGACGGCGCAGAAGCGCGCCGAAAATTTGCAGGATGTTCCGGTCGCGGTGACGGCGCTTGGCGCCAACGCGCTGGAGATGGGCGGCGTCGGCAGCATTACCGATCTGAACAATGTCGTGCCGGGCATCAATTTCACCACGGCGCTCGGCGCCTACGCCCAGCCGGTCATCCGCGGCGTCGGCACCTCGAGCCATGGCCCGGGCGTGGAAAACCCCGTCGCCACCTATATCGACGGCGTCTATATGGCGTCGGCCACCAGCGCGCTGATGTCGCTGTCGGACGTCGACCAGTTGTCGGTGCTCAAAGGCCCGCAGGGCACGCTGTTCGGCCGTAACGCCACCGGCGGCCTGATCCAGATCAGCACCACGCCGCCGACCCAGGATTTCTACGGCAACGCCCAGGCGACCTTCGGCAATCTCGGCACCTACGGTCAGTCGCTGTTCGTCAATGGCGGGCTGACCAACAACGTCTCCGCCAATTTCGCGATTTCTCACAATGATCAATATGAAGGCTTCGGCAAGAACCTGACGACCGGCCAATATGTCGATACGTCACGCGACATCGCGATGCGCGGCAAGATCCTGTGGGACGTCACCGACGACACGTCGGTGCTGGTCTCCGCCGACTACACCAAGCGCAGCTCGTCCGATCCGGCCCTGCATCCGGTCAGCACCACCCTGGGCTCGGCCGCGGCCGCCGGTTTCGTCACGCCCGGCCATCTCGACCCCAATCTGTCGGGCAATGCGTGGGACGTGGTCGGCGCGCAGCCCGACCTGAATTTCGAGGGCTCGGGGGCCAGCGCGACGATCAAGCATGAGTTCGGCGGCGGCATGGAGCTGCAGAACATCGCGGCCTATCGTACCGATACCGCCGGGACCCAGTTCAATCCGGCCCTGACCGCCACGCCCTATCTGACCTTGGGCTACACGCAGCGCGATTCGCAGGTTTCCGACGAACTGCAGCTGCTCTCGGCCAAGGATCAGCGCTTCACCTGGGTCGGCGGTCTGTTCGTGATGCAGGCGGAAAGCAAATACGATCCGTTCAGCACCTATTTCATGAATGCCGAGAACCCGGTCACCGGGGCCTTCACGGCGTCCTCCTTCATTCCGGCCGGAGTCGTTCTCCCGTCCTATCTCTATTCCTCGTCGGATCTGTTCTCCTACGCCGCCTTCGGCCAGGGCACCTTCAAGATCGACGACGGCACCAATCTGACCGGCGGCCTGCGCTATTCGGTCGATCGCCGCAGCCTGCACGAGAGCGAGGATTCCTATCCGGCGGTGGCGCCGGAGGAATCGGCGGCGACCTTCGCCAAGCCGAGCTGGCGCCTGTCGCTCGACCATCGCTTCTCGCCCGAACTGATGGCTTACGTCTCCTATAACCGCGGCTTCCGCAGCGGCACCTTCGTGCCGGACATCCTGCCGACCCAGAAGCTGGAGCCGGAAACGCTGGACGCCTACGAAGTCGGCGCCAAGGCGGATCTGTTCGACAAGAAGCTGCGCATCGACGCCTCGGCCTTCTATTACGACTACAAGAACCGCCAGGTTCTGGAGATCGTCAACGGCGCCGAGCAGGTGTTCGACGCCAAATCCGCCACCAGCTACGGCATCGATCTCGACGTGACGGCCAAGCTGGCGGAAGGTCTGACGCTGAATGCCGGCTTCAGCGCGATCCACACGGAATATACCGACTTCCAGAACGCGCTGGCCTACACGCCGCTGTCACCGTACGCGCTTCCCTTCGCCCTGCCGTTCGCCAGCGAAGCGACCATCACCAACTTCAACGCCAACGGCAAGCAGATCGAGTCGGTGCCGGATTGGACGGTCAATCTGACTCCGGCCTATCGCTTCACCACCAATGCCGGCAGCGTCCTGGTCAGCACCACGCTCTATCACAGCGACGGCTGGTACGCCTCGCCGGACAATCGTCTGAAGCAGGGCCCGTACAGCACGCTGGCGGCCGGCATCGACTGGAATCCGAGCTTCGCCGACGCCCTGACCGTCAAGCTGTGGGGCCGTAACCTGACCAACACCGTTTACGCCCTGCAGCTCGAAGAGAGCTCGTATGGCGACAACCGCGCCACGGCACCCGGCCGCACCTACGGCGTGACGCTGCGGGCCGATTTCTAAACCGGCTGATCTCCCTAAGCCAAATTCGAAGCCCCTCGGCGCGCGCCGGGGGCTTTTTCATTCATATCGCAGCGCGGTCATCGGTGGCTCGGAGGTCATATGCTCACATTGACGGATGTGGTTTTGCCTAACGCGCTGCGGCCTGTCTATCACCGCCGCCAAGGCGCGCTCGAACGCGCCGCCGGCGGAGTGACCGACGCCATGGCGGAGATGCGCCGATACGCCCATGCCAATCCTGACTTCGCCGAGATCGCCGGTTCCATGGAAGCTCAATGGCTGTCGGGTCTGCTGGATATCGGCGCTTCAGCCGCTTAACCGGCCTGCTTCAGCACCCCATCCATCAACGGCACCAGCGTCTCCCAATGACGCTCCGCGCAGGCCGCGTCATAGGCCGGCATGTCGGAGAGCACCCAGCCATGCTTGGCCGGATAGGTCTCGACCTTGTGGTCGACCCCGGCCTCGGTCAGGGCGTCGATCAGGGTCTGTTTCTGCTCGTCGGTAAAATTGCCGTCCTCGATGGCGCCGGCGACATAGATCTTGGCCTTGATCTTATCGACCTGGCGATGCGGGCTGCCGGGCCCATCCCCGACCAGCCCGCCGCCATGATAGGAGGCCGCCACCGCGATCCGGTCGGGGAAACCGGCGGCGGCCAGCAGGGCGAAGCGTCCGCCCATGCAATAGCCGGTCACGCCGATCGGACCCGGCTTCACGTCGGCGCGGCCGTCGAGATAATCGAGGAAATAGCCGGTGTCGGACATGATCCGCTCCGGTGTGGTCACCGCCATGAATTTCTGCCGGTGCTGGTCGCGCAGCTCGGGATTGGTGAACACTACCTTGGGATCGATCGGCGCGTAGGGGCCGGAGCGGTAGAACAGGTCCGGCAACAGGACCAGATACCCGTATCCCGCCAGTCTCTTGGCGACGTCATGCACCGCCGGCCGGATGCCCGGCCCGTCCATATAGAGCAGGATCGCGGGCCAGGGGCCTTGGCCCTCCGGGTGATAGACGAAGCTCGGGCAAACCCCGTCGCGGGTTTCGAGGGCGATTTCGGTCATGATGACTCCTGTGACTTGGGAAACATATGGGCCTGAACGATCTCGGGGAACAGTCTCATCCACAGCAAGCTCACACCGGCTGCCAGCGCGCCGCTGACAATCACCGCGCTCACCGGTCCCATCAGCGCCGAGACCATGCCCGATTCCAGCTCGCCCAATTCGTTGGATGCCGAGACCGACAAGGTTGCCAGCGCGCCGATCCGTCCCCGCATCGAATCCGGCGTGGTCAATTGCATCATGGCCTGGCGGATGAACACCGACACCATGTCGGCGGCGCCCAATATCACCAGGAATAGCAACGACAGCGGCAGCCAGCGCGAGATCCCGAACGCCATCGTTGCCAAACCGAACAGGGTGACCGCCCCCAGCATGATCGCGCCGACCTGGCGGTCGAGCGGTTTCAGCGAAAAGAAAATGGCCACGCTCAGGGCTCCGACCGCCGGAGCGCCGCGCAGCAGGCCCAGTCCCGACGGTCCGATCATCATCACGTCGCGGGCGAAGACCGGCAGCAGCGCCGTGATGCCGCCCAAAAGGGTGGCGAACAGATCGAGGCTCATCACCCCGAGCAGCAGGCGGTTGGCGATCATGTAGTGAATTCCGGCCGACATTTCATGCCGGATGCGGGCTTCGCCGCGAGGTGGAGCCTGGTTCGGCTGAGCCCCGACCAGCGTCAGGGCGGCCAGCGAGACCAGCGCCAGCGTGACGCTGAGCAAAAACGCGTAACAGGGCGCGATGCCGAAGGCGAAGCCGCCCGCCATCGGCCCGAGGATGGCGCCGGTGCGGCCGGCCATGGCGCTGGCGGCCACGGCGCGCGGCAGCATCTCGGGCGGCACCAGTCGCGACACCAGCGCGGTCATGGCCGGCATGTAGAAGGCGCGGACGATTCCCAGAAATCCCGCCAGCAGGTAGATGATCCCCAGATCGTGGCTTCCCCGCCAAGCCAGCCAGGCCAGGCAGGATGCGCAACTCGCCAGGAGCGTCACCGCGAGCCGGGCCACCAAGGTCCGCTCCACCCGATCGCATACCCAGCCGCTGACCAGGATCGAGACCAGCAGGGGCAGGAACTGGACCAGTCCGATCAGGCCGAGATTGAAGGAAGAGCCGCGGACATCCAGCGTCCGCCGGCTGATGTCGTAGACCTGCCAGCCGATCGCCAGCACGGTGCTGCTCTGGGCCAGCAGGGTGGCGAAGCGGGCCACCCAGAAGCAGCAGAATTTCGGGTAGGAGAGCAGCGAGCCCGGCATCAGAACTCTTCTGTGTCGATCTGGGCCAGGGTCTGCGCGGGATAGCGGGCGCCGCTGACCGTCCGCTGATTGATCAGCGCGTCAATGCGCCCGGCGGTTTCCTCGGGCAGCTTCCAGTCGGCGCGGGTGATGTTCTCGACCAGATGGCGGCGCGAGCGGGTGCCGGGGATCGCCACCACATGCTCGCCGCGCGACAGAACCCAGGCCAGGCACAATTGGGCCGAACTCAGGCCCTCATCCCGCGCCAGGGCGGCGAACTGCTCCGCCAGCGCCAGATTGGCGGTCCAGTGCGGCTCTGCGAAGCGCGGCATGGAGCGCCGCACATCGCCGCTATCCAGCGTGGAGGGATCGCGCAGCGTACCGCCCAGCACGCCGCGGGACAGCGGCGAGAAGGCGACGAAGGTCGTGCCGAGTTCGCGGCAGGCGTCGAGCACGGCGATCTCGACATTGCGCGAGAAGGGCGAATATTCCGACTGCATGGCCGCGACCGGATGCACCGCCGCCGCCCGGCGCAGGGTGGCGGCCGACATTTCCGACAGGCCGACCGCGCCGACCTTGCCCTCGGCGACCAGATCGGCCATCGCCCCCATCGAGTCCTCGATCGGAACCTGGGGATCCAGGCGATGCAGATAGAACAGGTCGATATGGTCGGTTTGCAGGCGTTTCAGCGACTCCTCGCAGCCCGCCTTGATCGTCTCGGGACAGCCATCGACGCCCCGGCCGCCGCGCACCGCGGTCAGTCCGATTTTGCTGGTGATCAGCAGCTTGTCGCGATTTTCGCTGAAAGCCCGGGCCAGCAGGGTCTCGTTATGGCCGGCGCCATAGAGCGCCGCGCTGTCGAAATGGTCGTAGCCGAGATCGAGGGCGCGGTGGAGCAGGGCGACCGCCTGGTCGTCCGGCAAAGCGGGGCCGTAGCCCCAGCTGAGTCCCATGCAGCCCAGGCCGACCGGATTTATCAGCCGGCCGGCCAGAGGCCTTTTCATCCAAGCGCCCCGGTGGTCTCGTCGAACAGCTCGTCGACCGAGAGCTTGCGGTCGATGATCTTCTGCTCGAACGCCCAGTCGATGGCCAGCTGCAGGCCTTTGCGATTGGCCTCCAGGCCCATCGGCGGGAACGGAGCGGGCTCGCCGCCTTCGGTCAGGGCGCGGCTTTCGCCGATCATGCGATAGAGCTCGCGCACGATGTCGGGGCGGTTCTTCGAGATGTCGGCATGCACCACGAAGACATGGTTGATCGGCACCACACCCACACGTTTGAACCATTCCTTGCCGGCATTAAAGGCGTCGGGCACCAGCCGTTCGACGCGCGGATCCTTGGGCAGATCGACGCCTTGCAGGGTGGCGGCCAGCTCGCCGTCCAGCATCATCTGGCCGATGTCGGAGCCCTTGGGCAGTCGCACGCAATTCGGCGGATCGGCATATTCCTTGAGATGGCCCTCATTGACCGTCATCCAGGTGACCTTGTTGAGATCGACGCCGAATTCATGGTGCAGCACGCCACGGATCCACAGGCCGGTGGTCTGCGCATAGGTGCGCACGCCAACCTTCTTGCCCTCGATATCCTTAGGGTCGAGATGCCCGAAGTCGCGGTTGAAGCCAGCGCAATGATGCTGCATGCGGCCCGAGACCGGAGCGGGCAGCATCACCCAGGGCTTGTTGTAGATCTTGGCCTGCAGGTAAGTGACGATCGCCAGCTCGCCGCAATCGAAGGCGTGCTCGCGCAGCATCGGCTTGAAGCCGTTCTGCGCCGGATCCGGCCCGCACAGATCGAGCGTCACGATGTCCGAGGTCACCCTTCCGTCGTGGATCGCCTTGGTTACCGGCGCATTGGCCAGATTCGTGCGCAGAACGGTCGTTCCCGTGGCGTGAGTATCCATGTAGTCACCCATTATCTTTTTGAAATCACAAACAAACTTCGATCAGCATCGGCCCCGAGGCGGCGGCCGAATTGATCATGGCGCGGTGGAAGTCCTCGGCGGTCATGACGCTGATGGCCGGCACGCCCAGACTCTTGGCCATGGCGATCCAGTCGATGGTCGGCTGGTCGATATCGATCATCGACAGGGCGCGCGGACCGGGCGCGCCGAAGCCCATATTGGAATATTCGGCCTTGAGGATCTGGTAGGAGCGGTTGGCGCAGATGATGGTGGTGACATCCAATCCTTCGCGGGCCTGGGTCCACAGCGACTGGATCGTGTACATGGCGCTGCCGTCGCCGACCATGCAGAACACCCGGCGGTCCGGGCAGGCCAGCGCCGCGCCCGTCGCCACCGGCGTGCCATAGCCGATCGAGCCACCCATGTTCTGGATCATGTCGTGCGGCGCCGCGCCGACTGTCAGCCCCATCGATTGCCGCCCGGTGGTCAGCGACTCGTCGACGAAGATGCAGTTCTCGGGAATGGCGGCGCACAGTGCTTGAGCGATGCTGGTGGGGTCGAGCTTGCCGCGCGGGGCCGTGGTCTCGGCCCGCGCTTGCAGCTTCGCTTCAGTCTTCGAGGCGCCCAGCGCGTCGAGCAGCATCTCCAGGGCGGCTTCGCTGTCCTCGTCCGTCTCGGTCAGCGAGTGGACCTGGCACTCGGGATGCTTGAGCAGGCTCGGGCTGTTGGGATAGCTGAAGAAGGCGATCGGCTCGGCGGTCTCCAGTGTCACGATATGGCGGAAATTCTGCAGGAACTCGACCGCCGCCGGCACGAAATAGGGGATGCGTTCGAGCGGAACCCGGCCTGCCCCGCGTTCGATGCGCGCGGTGAAGAACTGGGTGCCGATGCGGCAGTTGGCGGCGGCGGCCAGCTTGCCGGCCAGCTCCAGCGACTTGCCGCGGCAAGCGCGGCCGGCGAGGATCACCAGCACCGGTTCCTGGGTCGAGCGGAGCATCTTGGCGACGGCCTCGACCCGCGCGGCCGGAGGCAGGGCGGGCACGAAGGACTCGATCGGCTGGGGCCGCAGCTCGCCGGCGTCGCTCCAGGAGGCGTCGCCGGGCAGGATCAGAGTGGAAATGCGGCCCGGACGCGCGGCGCTGACGGCCCGCGCGGTATCGGATGCCACCGTGTGCGGACCGTCGGCGCGGCGCACCCAATGACTGAGCGGGCGGGCCAGGCCCTCGATGTCCGAGGTCAGCGGCGCGTCATATTTGAGGTGACTCGTCGCATGCTCGCCGATGACATTGACCATCGCCGAGCCGGCGCGCTTGGCGTTGTGGATATTGGCCAGGCCGTTGGCCAGACCCGGCCCCAGATGCAAGAGGGTCGAGGCCGGCGTGCCCTTCATGCGGAACCACCCGTCGGCGGCGCCCGTCGCCACGCCCTCGAACAGGCACAGCACGCTGCGCATGCCGGGATTCTCCAGCGCCGCCAGGAAATGCATCTCCGACGTGCCGGGATTGGCGAAGCAGATGTCGACGCCCTGGCCGACCAGGGTCGCGACGAGGGATTCCGCGCCGTTCATCCTCAGTACCCGGCCATTTCCCGGGCCTTGCCGACCACGCCGTAGCCGCGCGAGGGCGCGGACAGCAGCAGGCGGTAGCCTTCGGTCAGAAGCCGCTCGACATTGCCGGCATTCACATGCGGATTGGCCAGCACGACATTATGCTTCTTGCAGGCTTCGAGGATCTTGGCGCCGGCTTCGACCATCAGCGGATGCTCATATTGGCGGGGAGCGCCCAGCTCCTGCGACAGATCGCCTTCGCCGATCATGATGAAGCCGATGCCCGGCACATTGGCCAGGATGTCGTCGATATTTTCGACCGCCTGCACGCTTTCGCACATCAGGCCAACGATGATTTCGCCCTGCGGGGCCAGCGGCCAGACGTCGGCCTTGGCATAATATTCCGGCTGGGTCAGGCCCCAATAGCGGGCGGCGGTCATCGGCCCGTCGCCGCGCACGCCCTTCGGCTCATAGAGGGGGGCGTTCCTGGGGCGCGCATAGCGGCAGGAAGCCACCGCGTTATAGGCCTGCTCGACGGTGGCGACATGCGGCCACACCACCCCGTAGACGCCGCGGTCCAATGCCTGCTTGGCGTAGGACTGGTTCATCTCGACGCCGTTGGCGGGCACGCGCACGATGGGGGTGACGGCGGGCGCCAGCGAGTCGGCGCTGTGGATCTGCTTGCGGTTGAGCATGTATTGCAGCGCGTCGCCCAGCGCCGCCATGTCCCACGGATTGTGCTCCATCTCGTAGACCAGGCCGTCATAGGGCGAGTCGGAGAGATCGATCGCGGTCTGCTTGTCGGCCTTGGCGAAGCAGGAAAAGGCCGGCTTGCCCTGTTCCCAGGCGCGAATGAAGCCGTTCAGGCGGGTGGTGGTCATCGTCTTACTTGCTCCAATACATGAAACCCATGCCCTCGCCGGATCCGGCCTCGGTCCGGTAGCAGGGCACGTAATCGACCAGGGTCATCGAAGCGCCTATCTCGGCCATCGCCACCAGCACGGCGGCGTAGAGCTTTATTTCCGACGTGCCGGACTGGTAGGAGCGGTCGTCCACCGCTTCGAGGGCGGCGAGATCGCC
>OVEP010005599.1_pt3 | contig 13842 bp, 17 predicted proteins | sample 1779801 | NCBI WGS metagenome assembly OVEP01 (sample SAMEA3914791, study PRJEB12502) | metagenome | biome: forest; material: soil | place: Canada | collected 2011-07-03 | depth 0.1 m
CTGGCCACCTTCGACTGGCTGGAGGCCCACGGCTACGAGGTCCCCGAGTCCTTCCGCGAGAAGTGAGCCCGCTCCCCGCTCCAGGCCGCCCGGTACGTCATCTGACGTGCCGGGCGGCTGCGCGAGCAACAACAAGACACGACGGGCGGTACGGGGCACTCCTGGGTGCACTTCGATCGGGGTCCAGCGGCCAGCAGGTATCCCCAGAGAAGTAGTCGGCGTCTCCGTCCCTATGGACAAACGCCTGTGAACTGCGGGAACGCTGCTCTGCCGAGGACTCCTGACGCAACCCCCAGTAGCAACCCCCAGTAGCAAGCTCCAGTAGCAACCTGGAGAAGCCACCGGCAGTAGCAACCTCAGAAGCAACCTCTGAGCGGTGTCCTCCGGCCGCTCGGTCGGGCGGATCGGTGAAATCGGCTCCTGGACGTCGACGGCGGCCCGCGTTTCCCCTGGACAATCGACTCTGTCCAGGGGAAACGCGGGCCGCCGTGCTGCTCCTGGTCGTGCGTCAGCGGCGCCGGTGGCGGGGCTCGCTGCGGTTCCACCACCGGCCTGCCCTGGGCTGCTCAGGCACGCTCACCGACTGCCCGGCGACGTCGCCCTGGTCGACGTCGACCGCGGGCTGCTGGCTCCGCTCCCAGTTGCTCGGTGGCCCGGACGTCAGCGCCAGCATCGCCCTGCGGAGGTCGGCCACGTGCGTCTCCTGGCGGGCGACGGTCTCGCGCAGGTGCCGCGCCTCTGCCTCGACCAGCTCGCGCCGGTGGGTCTCCTCCGCCAGCTGCTGCAGAAGCCTCGCGCGCTCTCCCCCACTCAGGCCTGGCTCGTCCGCCGGTACTTCGTCGGGCGGGGCGGGCGCGTTCACCTTGAGGCCGGCGGCGAGCAAGTCTTCAACCGGCACGGTCCACCCGCGGCCGTCCTCCTTCACCGCGCCGGGGAACTCGCCGGACTCGCGGCGGCGGCGGATGGTGGACAGGCTCACCCCACATGCTGCTGCTGCCTCGCGGAGGGTGAAGCGCGGTCTGGTCATGGCACCGAATCTTCCAGGGCAACCGGTGCTCTGGCACAGCGACCGGCCGAACCCACCCGATCAGCTCACCAGCGAGGTACAGGGCCCTCGGACCTCTTGCATCTTTGAGCACACCTCTTGCTATCCGGCGTTTACGATTCGTCAGTGACGAATCTCGATGCGACGCCTGATGACGATCTGCCGGTGCTGGAGACCAGCGAGCGGCGCACTGCTGTGGAGCGGATCCAGGGCAGGACGTGCGCCTGGTGCTCCGCGTGGATTCCCTATCTGGGCTCGGGTCGGCCGCCGAAGTACTGCACGCAGTCGTGCCGTCAGCGGGCCTACGAGCTGCGCTCCGCCGGTACCCGGGCGGACCGGGACCTGGCCGCCGGGCGCCGCCGGGACGAGCCCGTGCGCGAGCTGGTGGAGCGCGTTGAGACGGTGGTGAAGACGGTCGTCCGGCAGGCTCCGCCGGAGGTCGTGACGCGCACGGTGACCGTCCCGGCCAAGGCCCCGGCGGCGGTGCCCGCGGTGCCGAAGACGGCCCGCCAGTGGCTCACCGCGCTCACCGATCTGTACTCCCGACTCGACCATGGTGAACTCGAATTGGTCGACGATCCGCTGTGGCCGACGGTCGAACGAGCGCTGCGCGAGGTGGTCTCCGTCGCGGATTTCAGCCCGGCCTACACCGTCCCGCCGGTGCGGAATCCGGTGCCGCCGGTGCAGCCGGCGCTCCCCGGACTCCCCCAGGAGTCGCGCCAGGTGCGCCGCGCGCGCGAGCGGGCCGACCGCAAGAAACGTCACTGACGAAACCCGTATCGTCACCGCGAGGTGACGATACCTTAGCCCTCCATTCGATCACTGGCCGTGCGCTCTGAGCTGGGTCTCAGCGGAGTGCAAGAGGTGTGCCGTTCTGGGCCTGTTCCTTGTGACATTGTGAATGCAAGAGCTTCGACCGACTTCGCGGAGCGGAGATCGGTGGCCGTTGGGTCGTGATGCAAGGGTGTGTGGGCTCTTGAGTTCGTCGCTGACGGTGAGTGATCCGGCTGTCTGTCGTTGACCCGGGCATGGACGAGACACACGCAGGGTCCGGGCGGCGTCGGCGGCCTCCGGAGCCGATGGAGCGGAGCGACTGGACGTGCCGGTGCGGGACGTGCCCAGCCGGTCCGCTGGCCCCGTTCCCGGCGTGCCGGTTGGGCGGGTCCGTCGCACCCGGGCGGCACGCCGCGCCGAGGCGGGACGAGCTGCGGCTGATGGACGGTGTGGAGGTGCTGGACGACTGGCGGGATCGGCGGGCGAGGCGGGTGGTCCTCCGCCTCCGTTGACCGTTGGCAACCTCGGGTTGTCGGCCCTGCCCGTCGGCCGGCCTCGTCGCCCTGGTCCTCGATGTGATGACCGCAGATTCTTCGGCGGCCGGGCGCGAGCTCCACCTGGTCGACGGGAAATCCTGCGGTCCAGGTACCCAGGGCGCGCGGGAGTCCGTTACCGGAGCGCGGGCCAGGGCCTCGCTCCGGCGCTCGTTGCGCGCTGCTCGACGTCGACCTGGTGGCGGTGGACGATGGCCACCGCCGACGCAGTCGGCGGCCGGGACCGCCGGCGCTGCGCCAAGCGCGCCGCCGAGAAACGTCACTGATGAAACTCGGCCGAGGGCGCGGGCGGTGGGTGTTGCCCTTCCACCCCGTGGAAGCCCGTGCATCGGGCTTTGTGCGCTCTTGACCTGCGATTTCGCTCCCAGGCCGGAGATGCAAAAGGTGTCCGGTCCAAAGTTGCAAAAGGAGTCGCCCCGGAGGCTGTTGAGGCAGCGGCCGGTTTGGGTGCTGCTGGCATGGCGAAGGCCCCCACCGGACGGTGGGGGCCTTCGTGGTGCTGGGGTTGGTCAGGTCCCGATGATGGCCTCGTTGGCGGCGGCCTGGGCGGCGGCGTACTCCTGGTCGCTCACCTCGGGGTCGTCGTGGACGTCGGTGAGCCAGTGGGTGACGTCGCCGGGCGCCCAGCTGGCGAGGTCGGTCGGGATGGTCAGCACGTCGGTGGTCCTCTCGGTGGTGGTCGGGTGCCGGCGGGTGCCGAGCTACGGGAGCTGGTTGTGCTCGTGTCGGCTGTCGTTGGACAGGGCGAGTGCCAGGTTGCCGACGGCGACCAGTGCCTCGGTCGCCCTCACCAGCGCCTCGCTGTCGGCGGCCGGTCGGCCGCTGGCCGCGTACTGCTGGGCGGTGGTGGCGGTGCGGGCGGCCAGGTCGAGGAAGTGCCGGGCGACATCGGCCGGGTGGTCGGTGAAGGGGTCGGGCGGCGGGGGCGGGACCATGGGCATGGTGGGGGTCTCCTACAGGTCGAGCGCGGGTCAGTCTTCGTCGTGGTCGTACAGGTACCGGTCGGTGGGCTTCTCCTGCGGGCGGGGCATGGCCCGGCAGTCCCGGGCGTGCTGCTGAGCCCAGTCCTTGGCGCCCTGGAGGGCCCGTTCGTCGTCGCGGTTGCCGAAGGCCGCGTAGTCCGCCTTGATGATCTCGACCTTCTTGGCCTCCCCGCAGCCGGAGCAGGTGGCCGGGCAGACCGCGAAGCGGATCTTCTTCGAGACGTCGGCGATGAAGGTCTGCTGGACGCGGACCTCCTCCTGGGCCTGGCCGACGTCGACGGTGGCGTATCCGGCGGTGAGGTAGCGGGCGGTCACGTCGGCGGGCCACGGGGTGGTCAGGTCCGGGGTCATCACAGCTGTGCTCCTTGGGTGGTCAGGTTGGCGGCGGCCTCGGTTAAGGCCGGCCACAGGACGCTGTTGCGGCCGACCTGCCGGTCGGTGAGGGTGATCTGCCAGGCGTTCACCATCAGGTCGACGGCGGCCCGGTGGCAGCCGTGCCAGATGGTGCGGACGTCCCTGCGGCTGATCGGTCCGCCGAAGCCGGTGACGGCCTCGCCGTCGCGCCAGGTGACGGTGGTGTCGGCCGAGGGCCTGGCCCGGGACTGGTCCGCGACGCAGACCTCATAGGTGAGCCCGTGGTGGAGGGCTGCGGCCCGCAGCTGCTCCACCACGCGCTGGTCGTCGGTGAATCCGGTGACGGCGGCGCGCTGGGTCCAGCGGCTCCCGTCGACGCCGACGACGTCCAGGCCGGGCTGTGAGCCCTCGGTGACGAAGCCGGATCGGTTGGCGGCGGCCAGCACCGGGACCAGGTGCTCGGTCTCCGGATCGGGTCCGCAGCGGGGCTGGTAGCCGGGCCTGGAGCCGACGGAGCCCTCCAGCCAGCGCGCGGTCAGGTCCCCCAGGTCGGCCATGGTTCGGGCTGCTCGCCACAGTCGGGCGTCGGCCCGTCTCATCCCGAATCGGATCATGACTCCATCTCCCTTCCGGTGGTGGGTGGTTGCGCATCGGTGACCATGTCGAAGTCGCCGTTGCGGTGGCGCATGCGCTCCAGCAGCACGGCGGCGGCGTGGTCGTGCGGGACGGCCAGGCCGAAGTCGTCGGCCGCGCGCTGCTGGACGTCGGCGACGGTGACCCGGGCCAGTTCGTCGTAGGAGGCCCGGCGCCGGGCGGAGGTGATGGCCCAGTCCGCGGCGTTCACCAGCTGCTTGCGGTAGTGCCGGGCGGGTGCCCCGCGGTTCCAGGCCGCGCGCCGCCGGCGCTCGCGCACGGTCGCCACCACGGAGGTGACGGCCAGGGCAAGGATTCCGGCGGCGACGGCCAGGCGGACGAGGGCGGACATCAGGCGGGCCGGTCCAGGTGGGCGACGTGCAGCCGAATGCCGGGCTGCTCGGCCTGGTGGCGGAGGGCGTGCTGGACGATCGAGTTCAGCGAGCCGGGGCCGCCGTTGCTGCCGAAGCTCAGCAGCTCGCCGGTGTCGGCGTTGTAGATCCGGTAGTGCAGGTCCGCGTCGGTGACGGGCAGCGCGTCGGACAGCTGCTTGCCCTTCCATGTGTCGGCCGGGCGCCGGTCGCAGACCATGCACTGGGTGTCGGCGGCCCCGTTGACGGTGTCGCAGTCGGCGCACTTCCAGGTGGAGGTCACAACGACTCCCCGAGCAGGTTGGCGATGACGGGGCCGCCCTCCTGGTTGATCCGGCTGACGATGAGGTCGACGGCGTCCTTGGCGCGGTCGACCAGGAGGTCCAGGGCGCTGTTCGCGGAGACCGGTTCGGGCAGCGGCCAGTTCTTGCCGCTGATCCGAACGGTGGCCGTGGTCAGGACGGAGTCCTTGTTGCCCCGGGGCTCGTAGTAGCTGGCGTACAAGTCCTCGTGGAAGCGGTCGGTGGACCAGTCGGCCCACCGGCTGTCCATCTGTCCGGTCCGCAGCAGGTGGTGCTGGAGCGGGACCTGGAGCTCGACGTACAGGCCGCCCTCCTCGGTGTCCGGGTGGGCGGTGACCTTGTGGAGGTCGGGGCGGATGCGGGCGTATCCGGGGGACATGATCGGGCCGGTGGCCACGCGCCAGGCGGCGGCGGCGAACTTCTCGGGCGACGTCGGGCGGTCCATGTCCTCCCAGTCGGCGAACTCCCGGCGGAGCTTGTTGACGTAGGCGGTGAACCGGCTCTCGCCGTTGGTGGCGTTGTCCCGGTCGTACTTGTGGTCGACGTAGACCAGCTTGATGTTGCCCATCGTGGTGTCCTTCGAGGTCAGGTGTGGTGTTGGGGCGTGGGGTTACTCAGGCCAACGAGCGGACCGCGTCCGCCAGGATCTCGGCGTGGTCGAACGCCAGCTGCGGCAGCTCGTCCAGCGGGAACCAGGCGGCGTTCGCGGCGTCGTCCCCGGCCACCGCCGTGACTCCGGACGCCACCTCCAGCAGGTAGGCGATGGTGACCACCCGTTCGCGCGGGTCGCGGTCGGGGGCGTCGTAGGTGCCGACCTGGGTCAGCTCCTCCTGCATCGCCACGATGCCGGTCTCTTCCTCCAGCTCCCGGGCCGCGCCGGCGCGGGAGGTCTCGCCCTCGTTGATGTAGCCACCCGGGAGGGCCCAACTGCCCTGGTACGGCTCGTCCGCGCGCTGGATCAGCAGGACGCTGTTGCCGCGGATCACCACGGTGTCGGCGGTGAGCCAGGGTCGCGCGCTGCCCCAGGGGTTCCCGGTCTCGGTCTCGGGCTGCTGGTTCACCAGGACGACCACCGCGTCGTACGCCTCCTGGCCCAGTCCGAACCGGCCGGTCTCGGCGAACAGGTGGCGCTGGCCGTCGGCCCACCTCAGCAGCTCGGCGCGCACGACGTCCGGCGTGCTGCCCAGGGCCTGGCTGACCTGGTCCCAGGTGGCGCCCAGCTCCAGGGCCTCGCGGATGCCGGTGCCGCGGCTGTGGCCGATCGCCTCGGCGAGGGCCTGGCCCAGGGCGAGGTCGGCGACGGCGTCCTCGGCGGTGCCCAGCTCTCCCAGCTCCAGGTGGGGGTGGAGCTTGGTGAGCCTGGTGTTGCTCACCCGCTCGTGGTGCTCGCTGCGGCGGTCGGCGATCCACGTCTCGGGGGTGCCGGGCGGGACGTCGGACGGGGTGGTGACGGTGGGCAGCTCGGCCCAGGTCTCGTGTGCGGGCTTCTGGTTCTCGGTCATGCTGACCATCCTTCCGGAACGTTCACTTTGAACGCCGTGCGTTCACTATGAACCATACTTGTCATGTTGCGCAAGCCTGGGCGGGGTTTTCGTCACCCGGCTGTGGTGGAGGGGAGGTCGGCCGTCGGGTGCGGGGCCGGCCATCGTCTTTGAGCTTTCAGACGGGTGGGCCGGAAGGGCGGGGTGCCCCCTCGTTGGACGGTGGGCTTGTCCCTGTCGCGCCGGTCGTCGGGGTGTCGAGGTCGGAGGCGGAGCCGACGCCCGGGAGCGAATTTCTGGGCCGCGCGGAGCGTGGGTCAGAAATTCGTGGACGGGTTTGCCTCGACGCCCCGGCGGCCGGTGTGGCAGCCTCCGGCGCCGTCTGACGAGGGGGCACCCCGCCCGCAGGTCCGCACGTCCACCACCCGCCCGCCAGTACTCAACGACGATGATCATGGACCCCCCTCCGCAGGATGGGCCGCCGGAGGCGCTTTGAGGGTCGGTTCGGGCAGTCGTGTCCGCGCTCGCGGGTGTGGTCAGTGGGCCGTCCTCGGCAGCGACCGGTCCGCCGGCCGGAGCCCAAACTGAAACAGTTTGCACTAACTCGCTGCGCCCGACTGCTGTCGGAAACTCCGTGCCCGGAGTCGCGGCGGGATCGGTTAATGGGCCCAATAACCACTAACTTGCTGCGCCCATCTGCCGTCGGAAACTCGCTGCGCCCATCTGCCGTCGGAAACTCGCTCTCCAGCACCCGGGCCGGGGCGGTCGGTCAGCTGGTGGTAGGGACCAGGTAGACGCGGGCGAAGTGGGTGCGGATGTCGGCCTGGTGGAGGTGGCCGGTGACGGCGCGGTCGCCGTGGACGCCCATGGTGACGTGGACGTGCGCGCGGCCGTCGACCAGCTCGCCGGTGCCGCTCATCTCGCCGGGCACTGAGTAGGTGGTGACGACGTCGGCGGCGGCGTCGTCGGCGGGCATGGTGCTGACGGTGAACGCGTCGGCCGCGCCGATGAGGCTGACCACTGCGGCGTTGGTGATGCCGAGTTCGGCGGCCTGCTGCTCAAGGGAGCCGATCAGTTCGGCGTCCTTGATCTCAATCACGTGCATGTGGGGTCTCCCCGGTGAGTGCGAGTCCTATGGCCCGCAGCGTTTCACGGGAGGGCTCACGCCGGAGGGCGGTGCTCAGGGCCACCACCGTCTCGGGTGACGGCGGGGCCTGAGCCAGGAGGACGGCAGAGCACCAGCGGGCCCCGGCGTCGGCCGGGTTCGACAGCTCGCGGCGGAGCGCTGCCAGGTCCTCGTCGGTGGCCTGGGCGGGGTTCCAGTGACGGGCGGTCATCCAGGAGATCCCGGTCACCCGGTGGGTGACGGCGGTGAGGTAGAGCTGACGTGCTCCCTCGTCCCGGGCCAGGACCGCGCCGACGGTGTCGCCGTGCACCGGGTCGCCGGTCTTCGCCAGGATCCCGGCCGCGTTCACTCGCAGCACGTCGCTGTCGCCGTCGTCGGCCCACCTGGTCAGGTGCAGCAGCGAACCGCGGTCCAGGCCGGTCAGCTTGCTGATCGCCCGGTCCGTCGCGTGGCTGGTCTGGACGCTGGCCAGCGGGCCGGGGTCGCCGGAGGCGATAGAGGAGGTGATGTCCCTCGCCGGGGCCCCGGCCGGGGACGCGAGCAGGGCGGCGGCGCCCAGCAGCACGGTCCTACGGTGCACGTCTGTCTCTCCGTCACGGTGGTCTTGCAGCACCGACAACGGCACGGCCAGCGCGGACGCGAGGTGGCGGGTCCAGAAAGGCCCGGGGGTCCGCTTGCCCGTCTCCCAGCGCGAGACCTGGGTCTGGGTGACGTGGTGCTGCGTGCGCGCGGTCAGTTCAGCTGCGAGCTGGGCCTGTGACCAGCCTCGCGCGGATCGTAGATCGCGAAGGATGACGCCGAGGGACACGGATCGAGTATGGCCCTGGATTGGCCCTGGGTGGTCCTGGCCCTGAGCGGTTGAGTGGTCATCAGCACCGGAACCCACGTGCACAGGAGGTCACCGTGGCCACACCGAGGCCCGACCAGCAGCCCGACCCAGCCGAAGCGCCGGCACCCGCCGCTCCCGGGCACGACTACGGGATACGGCTGAGCGTCTACCAGGTCGCCGCGGACGGCACCCGCACCGAGCCGGTCGAGACGGCGGTGGTCGAGCTGAACACCGCCACGGTCGGTCTCCACCCGCAGGACACGCGATGGCCGCCCTGCAAGTGCGGCAAGCCAGGTCACTGACCTGGGCCGATGGGTTCAAGGGGAATTAGCTTGCGCAAAGGGGTTCCCATAGTTCATACTGAACGTGAGCGTTCGAGGGGGACGCTTACCGGGCATCCTGATGGTTGTTCGGGGGAGACAGACGGGGAGGTTGATCCTGATGGGACTGGCGCTGCTGAACCGCGTCGATCAGGCTGAACCCATGACACCACCCAAGATCACACCGGAAACGCTTCGGGCCCAGGCAGTGGAAGCACTGCGTGACCCCGGAGCCCGCAGGCTCGAACTCCAGCGGCAACTCGACCTTGTCGACGCTGAGTTGAAGCCGCTCATCAAGGAGGCCCGCGAGGTCGAGGTCACCTTGGAGCGGATTCGTGAGCTCACCGGTGTGGCCCTGAACACCATCAGGGCCTGGACGAAGTAGCGCGACAAGATCGGAAGGGCCCGGCGGATGTGACCCGCCGAGCCCTAGCACCTCCACAACCGCGTAACCGGCAGGAGGCACGGACAGCATGGCCGCTACGAAGCAGGCAGACAAAACGGCACAGCCGACCACCACCCAGAACCAGCCGGTGGTGGCTCACAGCGCCCCCATCAGCACCAACGACACCGCCCCCGTCCAGTTCGTGGTGGAGACGGCACCCGCCGACCAGGCGGCCCCGACCACCGCGACCCGCACCCGCGAGCCCCGCGCCGGCGGACTGCCGGGCGGGCCGCTGCTCCTGACGGCGGGCAACGCCGCCGCCCTGGGCGTCAGCAACCTCTACTACGCGGCCGGAATCCCCGGCGTCGCGTTGCTGGCCACCGCCGCCGCCGGTACCGCTGCGGTCTCCGGTGTGCGGGCCTACCGCAACCGCCCCCGCACGGCCGGGGCCTACAACTACGGCGGCGGCGGGCTCCGGGGCCGCGCCGCCCGCCGCAACCAGCAGGGCAGCACCGCGTTCCTGGGCCTGGGCAGCGGCGGCGGGCAGACCGGCAGCCGCTCGCCGTTCCTCGGCCGCGCCGGACGAGCTGCTGCCGACGCCCGCACCTCCCGCGCCAACGGCACCATCCCCGCCCAGAACGGCCAGTCGTACGGCTGGACGCCCGGCGGCACCCGCTCCGGCGGCAGCGCCGGACGGACGTCGACCGCCAACGGGCTGACCGGAACCGGGCGCAACGGCAGCACCACCACCGGACGCACCGGCAGCACCACCGGACGGGTCGGCGGCGGCACCACCGCCACCGCGCTCGACCGGGCCCGCCGCTCCGCTGCGGCGACCAAGGCTGGCACCTTCCGCGACCAGCACCTCGCCCCGCTCGGCCGCTCCGCTCGGACTGGCGCCCGCTGGGCAGCGCGGACCGGCGGCCGGATGGCCCGCGCGTCCTGGTCCGGCTCGGCCCCGGCCCGCCACGAGGCCCGCCGCCGCCTGCGCCTGGCCCGCCGCTGGTCGCTGACGCTGCTGCTGGCCTCCCTCGCCGGAATCCTCGGCAAGGTCCTGCGCCCCTTCACCAAGGGCTCGGGTAAGTCCTGGTTCATGAAGACCGTCTACTGGCGGGCCGCCCGGTCCCGCGCCAAGGAAGACGCCCTGGCCGCGAAGGACTCCGCCACCGGCGAGCCCCGCACCCCGGTGTCCGACACCGTGGACGACCCGGGCACCACCGCACCCACCCAGGCCCGGCCCGGAGCGCCCACCGCGCCGCCGACGTCGCCCGCCGCCGACCCCTTCGGAGGTTCCCGAGTGTCCGTGTTCGCCAGCACCGCCAGCCAGGTCGCCGAGGCGTACTCCCGCTACAGCCCGCCGTCGATGATGGCCGTGGCCGCCGAGTACCGGGGCGTCCCGGACGGCATCCGCCACGCGGCCGACGCGATCCGCGCCCTGGCGGGCAACAGCGCCAGCGCCTACCCGGTCAACGCGGCCGTGACCGACATGATCGCCGCCCTCTACACGGTCGTCATGCAGGCCGCCGCCGAGGCCGACAACGTCTACCCGACCTTCCGCAAGGCCCACGACCACGACATCCAGCGCCACGAGGCCCCGCGCAACGGGTACTCGGGCGAGCAGCTCTGGAACATCGGCGGCCGGCCCGGCGGCGGCGGTGGCGACACCACGGCCTCGGTCTTCGAGACCGCCGCCCAGGGCGTCGCCGGGGCCTACGCCCGGTACACCCCGGACACGATGATGACGGTCGGTCTGGAGTACGCCGGTCTGCCGGAGGGCCTGGAGTCCCTCGCCCAGGCCGTGCAGTCGCTGGCGGTCAACTCCGCCGACAACTACCCGGTCGACCCCCGCATCGCGGAGATGGTCGGGGCTGTCGTGCGGATGCTGATGCAGGCCGCCAGCAACGCCCGCGACATCGCCCCCACCTTCCGGCGGCTCCACGCGCTGGACATCTCCCACCACGAGTCCCCCCGCAACGGCACGCGCGCCGAGTCGATGTGGAACGTCTGATGGCCGCCACCACCGCCACCGCCCGCACCAACACCGAAGGGAGCAAGGCCATGACCACCAACAACAAGCAGCGCGTGGACTGGAAGGGCAAGCACACCCCGGCCTGGGCAGCGGTCAACGCCGCCGGCGTCACCGCCGTGGTCGCCACCGGCGGCTACCTCGCCCACATGCCCCCCGCCTACGGCCTGGCCGAAGGCGCGGTCGGCGCGATCGCCGTCACCGCCGCCGGGCTCCGGCAGCGGCTGACCGGCGGCAACCTCGCCTACCGGGCGTCCGCCTGGCTCCTGGCCGGAGGCTGGACCAGCTGGGCCATCCACCTCAACCCCTGGTCGAGCTGGGCACCGATCGGTGCGCTGTGCGCCGGGACGATCCTCGCCTGGGGCGCGAACTCCGCCTTCGCCGAGTACGAGGTCAACGAGGGCGAGCGCCGCCGGGTCCGGCTGCTCCAGCGCCGCCGCGAGCAGATCGCGGACGAGTGGGTCGACCGGCTGGCCCGGGTCACCGGCATCACCGGCTGCCAGGTCGTCGGCGTCCAGGACTGGCCCGGTGAGACCGGCTACACCATCGAGGTCCACCTGCCGGTCGGCGGGAAGGGCACCACCTGGCAGGACGTCCAGCGCGGCGCCGAGGGCCTGGCCGCCGACATGCGGCTGCCCGAGGGCTGCGGGGTCGAGGTGGTCATGGGCCGCAACCGCGGCACGGTCATCATCCGCGTCGGCCTCAAGGACGTGATGAAGGAGACCATCCCGCTGCCGATGGACTTCACCCCGACCAGCATCAACGACCTGTTCCCGATCGGCCTGCACCGCGACGGCAGCCAGACCCTGGTCGGGATGCGCTTCAACTGCGGCCTGCTGACCGGGCAGACCGACGCGGGCAAGACCAACGAGCTGAACGTCATCAACAGCCAGCTGCTGCGCTGCGTCGACGTCCTGGTGTGGCACATCGACACCACCGGCGCCGGGATCTCGCTGCCCTGGCTCCGCAGCTGGGCCCTGGACGGGGCCACCGACCGGCCCGTCATCGACTGGACCGCCAACACCCCGGCCGAAGCCGTGATGATGACGGACATGGCCATCGAGATCATCGCGGCCCGCAAGACCGGCTACCAGGACCTGATGTTCCAGAGCAACGACGACAAGGTCCCGGTCAGCCACGGCGTCCCCGAGATCATCATCGTCGCGGACGAGGTCGCCGAACTCCCGCCGAAGGTCCAGGCCGGGATCGACAGCATCATCAACACCGGCCGCGCCGCCGGGGTCCGCGTCCTGAACTGCGCCCTGCGCGCCACCCAGGACACCATCAGCGCCGCGATGAAGAAGCAGACCAGGCTTCGGATCGGCATGCGGGCCATGGACCCGGAGGAGTACAGCCACCTGTTCGCGGGCTACCAGATGGTCGACCCGGCCGACGCCCCGTACGCGGGCTCCGGCTTCGTCGCCTACGAGGCGATCACCCCGCGCCCGTTCAAGGGCTTCCGGATCGAGCCCGAGCAGATCCCGCTGATCGCCATGCAGGTCGCCGACCGCCGCCCGAGCCTGGACAAGCTCTCCTCCCAGGTCCCCAGCGGCAAGCACTACCTCACCCGCTGGATGCGCACGCTGCCCCAGCTCTACCCGAACGCCAAGCTGAGCGAGGCGGCGAACGCCGCGATGTTCGGCGCCCCGGCCTCGCCCGGCAACGCCGACGTGCTCTCCCTGCTCAAGCAGCCCGCCACCCCCGGCGCGGTGCCGGCCACCACGGCGGCCGCGCCCGCCACCGGCGGTCCGGCGGACTTCTCCCACCTGCCCGGCTTCAACGACAAGTTCCCGACCTACGTCGCGCCGGTCACCCAGGCCGGGGCGGAGGACCAGGGCGAGCCCGTCGACCAGGCGCTCAACGAGCGCTTCAACGAGGTGCTCCAGGTCTCCGACCCGTCCACCTGGGCGGCGTACTTCCAGCGGCAGGAGGGGATCGTCGCCGACGACTCGCCGATGCCCGCGCTGGTCGCCCCCGAGGCCCAGCTGCCGCTGCCCGCCCGCGACCGCGGCCTGGTCCTCCTCGACCAGGCGGGCCCGGCCGGGATCGGCGCGACCAAGCTGGCCGAACTCCTCCAGGAGGAAGGCCACCCGACCACCCGCCAGACCGCCCAGGGCTGGCTCACCCGGTGGGCCGCCGAGGGCCTGGTGGTCCGCCGCGAGGGCGACCGGTTCCCGGTCTACGTCCACGACCACCACGCCAACGAGGACGCTGCGTAACCACAGTCGCCTGTCGCCTGTCGTGTCGTGACAGTCCGAAAGGGGGGCCTCAACCCCCCGTACGACCCTCTGACGGGGGTTCGGATGGCGACACGACAGGCGACACGACACGACAGACGACAGTTCTCCGCTACACAAAGTAACGGCCGGTCCCAACGGGATCGCACCCCAAGGGACCGGCCTCGACTCCACGGAGGAACCCCGTGAACATCTACGACCAGGTTACTGACGCCCCGGCCGCCGAGGCACCGGCGCTCGACATCCAGGCGATGCTCAAGGTCGCTGTCGCGGACGCCCTCCGCGAGACCTACGCCACCCAGGTCGCCCCCCAGCACCACGCGCCCGCCGCCTACTACCACCCGGCCCCGCCCGCGTACGTCCCCGCCGCCCCGGCCTGCGGCTGCCACGGGCACCACGGCCCGCAGCAGTTCGCCGCGCCG
>OVEP011218210.1_pt1 | contig 13820 bp, 12 predicted proteins | sample 1779801 | NCBI WGS metagenome assembly OVEP01 (sample SAMEA3914791, study PRJEB12502) | metagenome | biome: forest; material: soil | place: Canada | collected 2011-07-03 | depth 0.1 m
TGCGGACAGTAGGCGCAGTCTTCTTCGCAGCCACCGGTCTTGATCGACAGTAGCGTCGACAGTTGCACGGTGTTCGCGTCGAAGTGTTCGCGGTGCACCTGCTGCGCACGAAACATCAAGTCGTTGAGCGGCAATTCGTAAAGCGCGACGAGGTCGGCGACGCGCCAGCGTGCGACCGGTTTAACGGCGTCTGTGACGGCCGCGTCAACTTGTGTCGGGGTGGTGTGGAACTGGGTCATGCGATCAATCCTCATCAATGAAATATTTGGACGTTAACCTGGCGCGGCAAGGTCCTCGCGCGTAGCGGCCGCGCGACTCGCACGTGCAGCGTCCCCCTCGTAGCTGCGCGCGGCAAGCAGGAAGAAAACTCCCGCCGCCAGCGCCAACACCGGCGTCACAGTTAGCGCGACTTTCAGACCAAAAATGTCCGACAGCATCCCGACGATGAATGGGCCGGGCGCGAGACCGATCAGGTTATAGGCCACGGAGAGCACCGCTGTCACCGTCGCGCGTACGGCTGGATTGGTGACATCGCAAACGATGGCCGCGGAGCAGCCTGCATGTGCGGCGGCGAACAGCGCGCCAAGGAAGATCAGGCCCAGCCCCAGCGGACCCGGCGGCAGCGCAAAACCGGCCAGCAATATCAGCGCCGACAGCGCGGAATAGGCAGCCGGCACCAGCGCCCGGTACTGCGGGCGCGCGACGCTCAGCCGGTCGGCTATCCCCCCACCGAAAATCATGCCGACGCCTGATGCCAACACCGCCGCCGCGGCCATCAGCGCGGCCGTCTTCACGTCCATATGGTGATAGCGTCCGAGGTACGTCGGCAGCCAGGCAATCAGAATCGCCGGCATTGCCATTTGCAGTCCACCCGCGATGAACGTGAGATTGCCTGAGCGCGCGGCGAACACGTCGCGCACGGTCTGAATGATGCTCAGGTGAACCGGCGCCGGATCGCGTTTGCCGACCACGGTCAACGGAACCGTCTTATAGTCACGCACAACAAACGGATAGATCATGGCGAGCAGGAGGCCCGGGGCGCCCACAACAAAAAACGCCATGCGCCAGCCGGCGTGGGCCGCGACGGCACCCCCAATCACCACGCCGAGCACCGAGCCGAACAAGCCCGCCGAAAGAAATGAACCCAGTATCGCCGCTCGCCGCTTGGCTGGAAATACATGCGCCAGCAAGGCGCCCCCCGCGGCACCATAAGCCGCCTCGCCGAGACCGACAAACGCCCGAGCCAGCAGTAACTGCCCATAGCTTTGCGCGAGACCGCAGGCCATGGTCGCGATGCACCACACAAAGGCCATCACTGCGATACTTTTGACTCGTCCCCATCGATCCGAGAGCAGAGAAATGGGCACACTCAGCAGGCCGACGGCAAGCGACACCACGCTCACCAGCATGCCGAGTTGCGAATCCGAGAGCGCCCACTCGGCTTTCAGGGACGGGAACACCGCGCCGATCAACTGACGCGACAGGTAGTCGGACAGCATCAAGCCGAATGTCAGCGCGAATACTGCCCACGCATAGGCTCGCGGCACCCGGGCAGCGTCGGCTGGGTAAGAGTCGTCGTTGACGACCGACAAAGTGGTTTTCATAGCAAGCGTCTCCATATTTTTTTTGCGGCAATCTCTGGTTCTGCCAGTCTGCGCCGGCACCGAAGTACGATCAGATGTACGTCGGCCACGACCGCATCTCATGCTCGCCAATGCCACCGTTGCGTTCGCGGCGATGCGTCGCCAGGGCGTCGATCAGCCAGGTCCGGGTCTGCTGCGGGGCAATCACCGATTGCACGCCAAACGCGCCTGCCAATGCGTAAGCCGAGGTATCGCGCGTCAATTCGGCCTTCAACTGATCGAAGCGCGTGGGATCGTCCTCGCGTTTGATGCCGTAGAGCACGCTGACACCGATCTGCGGATCCATGAAGCTGGCATCGGCGCTGGTCCAGGCCGCCACTTCGTCGCTGTTGCGGCCACCGCCCATGTTGATATAGGCCTGTCCGTAGCTCTTGCGCATGATTACCGACAGCTTGGGCACGCTGCACAGCTGCACGGCGTGAATCATGTTCATGATGTGCGCGGGCGCGGCCTTGCGTTCGCCCTCGATGCCGACAAGGAAGCCCGGCGTATCGACCAGGAAGATGAGCGGAATATTGAACGAATCGCACATCACCAGGAATGAGCTGACCTTGCGGCAGGCCTCAGGATCCATCGCCCCGCCCTTGAACATCGGATTCGACGCGACGATCCCGACGCTCTCTCCGTTCAGCCGCGCTAATGCAGTCACCGCGGCGCGGCCAAAGCGATCCTTCAGGTTGAAGAAGCTTCCTTCATCGACGATGCCGGCGATGACCTTGCGCATGTCGTAGGTTTTGCTGCGGGCCGACGGCACGAGTTCGAGGAGCTTGTTCGCGTCGGGCGCAACGGCCTGCGTCGCCGGCAGACTGGGAGGCCGGGCACCCGCGTGCGACGGCAGATAGCTCAAGAAGCGGCGAATCGCCGCCAGTGCTTCCGCGTCGCTGTTGACCACCATGTCCACTAATCCGGTGTGCTCAGCGTGCAACTTCCAGCCCCCCAGCTCTTCGGGATCCACGGTTTCACCGATCGCAAGCGAGGTGACCCGCGCGCTCGACACGGCGAGGAACGCGCCCTTGCGCATCACCACAAAATCGGAGAGGCAGGTGTACCAGGTCGACGAACCCAGGCAAGGGCCGAGCACGGCGCTGACCCATGGGGTTTCACGGCGGCGGCAATACTGTTGCGGATCCTGACCGGCAGCGGACATGGCTTCCGCGCCCAGGCTATCCGGCACGCGTGAGCCGCTCGACTCGCCAAGGAAGATCAACGGCATACCGTTGCGAGTGGCCGTCTCCTTGAGGCGGCTAATCTTGCGCATGTTGACAGCCGACGACGACGCCCCCTTGACCGTCATGTCGTTCGAGACGACGGCCACGCGCCGCGCTTCGATGCGGCCAGTGCCGGTAATCTTGGCGTCGGCCGGTGAGCTTTCGCGGTCGGCGGGAAGCACCGAGACCGCCAGCATGCCGGTTTCGTTGAACGAGCCGGCGTCCAGCAGTTGTTCGATGCGCTCGCGCGCATTCAGGTTACCGGTGGCGCGGCGCTGCTCGAGCTTGGCGGCACCGCCCATTGCCAGGGCGACGCGGACCCGCGCGTCCAGATGTGCGGTCTGTTCTTCATAGCTGGCCACACCCGCAACCACATCATTGGAGGCGGCGCTCACCGGTTCGAGATTGGAATTCATGTGGGTTTCCTTGTCTGGTTTCAGGGCGTCGTGCGACTGATCCGCACGCCGCTTAATCAATAGGGGTCCGGCACGATCACGGCACTGCCGATCATCTCGTCGTGGCGTAGCTTGTCGAAGGCTGCGTCGGCCTGACTCAGAGGGTGCAATTCGACCTTGCCGCCACCGGAGGTCGTCGTGTTCATTTGAAAGTAGCGCCGTTGGAACGGCGCGTCAGGTAGGCGTCGCGCAAATCGTTCTTGGTCACCTTGCCGGCATGATTACGCGGGAGCGCGTCGACAAACTCGATCACGCGCGGCTTCTTGTAGCCGGCAATCAACCCGGCGCAATGCTGCGCGAGCGCATTGGCGTCGCTCGTTTGCCCGGGTCGGCGAACCACGAAGGCGGCGACCACCTCCCCCCACTCGGCGTCGGGCAAGCCGAGTACGGCTACCTCAGCAACGGCCGGATGCGCCTGCAGTGCGTCCTCGACTTCGCGTGCGTAGACATTGAAGCCGCCGCTGATCATCATGTCCTTGTTGCGGCCCACGATGTAGAGAAAACCCTCGTCGTCGAAGCGCCCCAGATCACCGCTGTAATACCACCCGTCGCGAATCGATTCACGCTCCAGGTCAGGGCGGCGCCAGAACGCCACTTCGCCGATGCCGCGGTGTGCGACCGCGATCTCGCCCACTTCGCCAGTCGGCAAGGCATGCCCGTTGGCGTCGCGCACGGTGATGTCGACGTTCACGGTCGGACGGCCGCACGACAAGATGCGCCCCGAGGGCCGGCCGTTTTGCAGATGCTCGTGCGGATACAGCACGCACAGGGGCTGGATGGCCTCGGTCATGCCGTATTGCTGGCGCAGAATCGGGCCAAACCGCTCCAAGGCCTCGTGAATCGTGCTCGTCGGCGTGGGCGCCGTGCCGTAATGCACGCGGTGCAGCGCAGAGATGTCGGCCGCGGGGTTAGCGGCCAACGCCTCGAGCAGGCGGCTCAACATGGTGGGTACGACCATCAGTTGCGTGATGCGATCGCTCGCGATCCGTGCCAGCACCTCTTCGGCATCGAAGCGGTCAGCCACGATGTTGCGCGTTCCCCGCAGGTAGCACGGCAGCAGGTGCACGCCGGCCGCGTGCGTAAGCGGCCCCACATGGAGCATCGCATCGTCCACGCCGAGGCCATACTCCATTGCGCTGAAATGGTTCGCCAGACGCGCCCCGAAACGCTTGATGCTGTAAGCAACGCCTTTCGGCTGGCCGGTGGTGCCCGATGTGTAGGCGATCCGCAGCAGCAGATCGTCGGGCACCTGCAGTTGCGGGGCCTGGTCCGACGCGCGTGCCAGAAGCGCATCGAACTCGAGCACCTCGGCATCACGCCAACCCACTCCGATCACGTGGCGCAGCGACGGAACAAGAGACCTGACCTGCAGCGCCAATTCCCGGAATTCGACGCCGACGATCAGCACTGACGCCTCAGCGTCATTGAGAATCGCCGCCTGCTCTTGCAGCGTATGACGTGCGTTCAGGGCGACGTAGGCCTGTCCCGCCTTTTCGGCGCCGAACTGGCTATCGATGCTCTCAACCGAATTGTTCAGCAGAGCGGCAAGCCGCTCGCCGGGACACTGACCGAGCCCGATGAGCGCGTTGGCCAGTTGATTGCTGCGCCGTTCGATCTGCGTAAAACTGAAGCTGCGGTCGCGAAATACGACTGCCGGCCGGTCACGAAATTGCCCCGCGGCCCACGACAGGGCATGCCCTGCGATTCTTTTCGAGTTCATTGAAGTGTCTCCTGTGTCTGGCTGGCCGCGTTGCCCGCGTCATGTCGCATCGGGTTCGCTCGCAGCTGCCTGATCGCTTCGTGCTGCGACCCGCAAATAAGCGCTTCGACCGCCACGACGGCGGCGTCCAGATTTGCTGCCTTCAGCGCGTTTTGCATGGTTCGCCAACTGCAGGCCGACTCCTGCCGCCTTGCGGGTGTGGCCAGGCCCAATTGGGTGTAGCGCAATGTCTGGCGCGCCAGAGAGCCGAGGATGTCGGCCAAACGCTCGTTACTGCAAGATTCGCGCAGGGTGCGGCTCAGGCGGAATGTGGTGGCGAAGTAGGCGGCGGCTTGATTCGGCTCCTGCGCCAGCGCTTCGAGCGCGCCAATGTCCGCCTCGATGGCGGTTGCAAGGATGGCGGCCTCCGCAACCGTCAGCCGGCCGATCATGACGCCGGATAACTTGCGCCGGATCTCGAAGATGTCGTTGACTTCCTTGATCGACAACTGCGTGACGTGCGCGCCACGGTTGGGCACGATGTGCACGACCGCGTCCCTCTCCAGGATCCGCAGCGCTTCGCGCACGGGACCGCGACTGACTTCAAACTTCTCCGCCAGCCTCTCCTCGCGGATGCGCTCGCCAGGCGCGTACTCACCGCTCGCTATGATCGAAAAGATCCTTTCGGCGATCTGCTCCGGCAAAGTCTTCAACCGCCGACCTGCCGCTCTGGCGCGCAGCGGAGACATGTCCGCCTTCAGGGCGGCCAATGCCTGCGAATCCGGACCTGAATTTTTTACGGCACTCATGCTTCTTCAAACACCGCTATTTCCTGACCTTCGCGTACCGGTTCGCCCTCGGCGACGAGCAGCTTGACCACCCGCCCCGTTTCGGGCGCGATAACCGGAATTTCCATCTTCATGGATTCGAGGATCATGATCGTGTCGTCAGCCTCGAGCGCAGCGCCCGGCTCCACCACGATCTTCCACACCGTGCCGGTGATCTCGGATCGAATCGTCTCTGTTGCCATGTGAAGTCCCTCAACGTAGCCCGACCCATGTCGGATGCCACACACTTTATTCTACATTATGATTGTAGACAATCTTAATATAATCATGTTTTAATGCGCCATGCGCTGATAAAGGCGCGCACACTTCCGATAACCCGGAGACACGTTATGACGCTTACCCATGCCGACGTACGTCGCATCCTCGAGATCCTCGATACCGCCGGCAATCTCGAATCCTTAGACATTACGGTTGGCGAGTTCGAGCTCCACGCTCGCAAACCCGGCGCCGCGGGGGCAGTACGCCAGCCGGCGGCTCAGGCTGCGGTGGTTCGCGCCATTGAGCCGGCGGCGCCCGCCGCTGAGGCGTCCGCGCCGGCGGCCATCGCCGCGGCCGAAGTCGAAGCGCCCCTCGCAGAGGTCCCCCCAGGCCTGATCGCGGTGAGAGCCCCCATGGTCGGGACCTTTTATCTGCGCCCGAGTCCCGATCAGCCGCCGTTCGTCGCGGTTGGCAGCGTGGTGCAGGCAGGCGACACCGTGTGTCTGGTGGAAGTCATGAAGATGTTCAACTCGGTTCAGGCCGATGCTGCGGGCACGGTCGAGCGCCTTCTGATCAGCGACAGCAAACCGGTGCAGCACGGCCAGATCGTGATGTTGATCAAGCCGGCGAAGGAGGGTTGAACATGAACAGGACGGCCTCTCCCCCCGTCGCGACGCGCGACATCCGGCGCCTGTTCGTCGCCAACCGCGGCGAAATCGCCGTGCGTGTGATCCGCGCCTGTCGCACCTTGGGTATCGAGACGGTGGTTGGCGTTTCCGAAGCCGACCTTGATACGCTTGCTGCCCGTATGGCTGACGATGTGGTCGTACTCGGGCCGCCGCTCGCCGCAGAAAGCTATCTGCGTGCCGACAAAATCGTCGAGGCGGCGCTGCAAAACGGCTGCGACGCAGTGCACCCCGGATATGGCTTCCTGTCCGAACGGTCGTCGTTCGTGCGCGCCTGCGTCGACGCCGGACTCGTGTTCGTCGGGCCGTCCGCCGAGGCCATCGACGCGATGGGCGACAAGATTACGGCAGTCAGCCTCGCCGAAAAAGCCGGGGTACCTCGCGTGCCGGGCTCGGGTGCGCTAACCGACGTAGCGCACGCGCGACGCGTCGGCGCGACGATCGGCTATCCGGTGCTCATCAAGGCGACAGCGGGCGGCGGCGGCCGCGGCATGCGAATCGTCAGGGACGAGAGCGAACTCGAATCGCTGATGAGTTCCGCAGCCAACGAAGCGCAGTCCGCATTCGGCGACGCCACGCTGTATATGGAAAAGTTCATTGAACACGCGCGCCACATCGAAATCCAGGTGATGGCCGATTCCCATGGCAACGTCGTCTATCTGGGCGAGCGCGAATGCTCGACCCAACGCCGCCATCAGAAACTGATCGAAGAAGCCCCCTCGCCGGTCGTCGATGAAGCCATGCGCCACGCCATGGGCGAGTGCGCCGTGAGCCTCACGCGCAACGCCAACTATTGCGGTGCGGGCACGATCGAGTTTGTGGTCGATCAGCGCGACAACCGCTACTTCTTCCTCGAGATGAACACGCGCATCCAGGTCGAACACCCGGTGACGGAGATGGTCACCGGCTTCGACCTGGTCGCTGAGCAGATCCGCGTCGCGGCCGGGCTGCCGATGTCTTTCACGCAGGACGACGTCAAGTTGGAAGGTCATGCGATCGAATGCCGCATCAATGCCGAAGATCCGGAGCGGAATTTCCTGCCGCGCCCGGGGCTGATTTCCCACTGGGAAGTGCCACACGGCGACGGCATCCGTGTCGATTCGCACTGCTATTCGGGCTACACGGTGCCCCCTTACTACGATTCACTGCTCGGCAAGCTGATCGTGCATGCGGCCACGCGAAAGCAGGCCATCGAACGCATGCGCGAGGCACTCGCGGGTCTGCGGGTGGAAGGGCCGACGACGACCGCCCTGTTCCACGAATCGGTGCTGGCCCACGAGGACTTCCTGAACGGCAACGTCACGACCCGCTGGGTCGAAGAGACCTTCCTCCCGCAACGCAAGGCTCAGCAGAAAGCCGCGAAGGACGCCGCCAAACAGGCCGCAAAGAATGAGCAGACCGCCGAGGTAAAGCCATGACCGAAGCCGCGCTGCGTTACACCGACGTGAGTCTGACCGACGGCCAGAGCGCGCGTTGGGCGGGCGCCATGACGACGCCGATGATGCTTGCCGTCGCCAGCCGGGTGGCGGCAGCCGGCCCTGCGGCGATCGAGATCGCCTCGCCGGCCACGCTGCAACAATGCGTGGCGCGAGGCGAAAACCCATGGCAACGCATCGAACTGCTGCGCGAGCGCTGCCCCGGCGTCGCGCTGCGTGCGTCGCTCGCGCTGCTGACGGAACACGGCAAGCGCCACGTTGACGTGATTTCAACCGAAGTCGCCACGCTGTGGCTACGAGAACTGGCGCAGCGCGGTGTCTCCGAGATCGTGCTGATCGACCCGCTGGTCGTGATCGACCGCATTGCGCCGGTGTTGAAGGCGGCCAGGGCGCTCGGTCTGACAACCATCGCTGCACTACCGTTCACACAGGAATCAACGCGTAGCGACGACGACTTCCGCGCGCAGGCCGCGGCCCTGGCACACGCAGGCGCCGCCCGCGTGATGCTTCGCGACGAAGCCGGTTTGCTGACTGTGGACCGCTTAACCACGTTGTTACCTGCGCTGCGCACCGGGCTCGCTGCCACGCCGCTCGATTTGCATCTGCGCTGTCAAACGGCGCTCGGCCCGATGGTCGCGCTTGAGGCGGTACGGCTCGGCGTCGACGGGCTCGACACCGCGTTCGCGCCGCTGGCCAACGGCGCGTCCGTGCCGGCGCTCGGCACACTGCTCAAGTCACTGCGTTCGCTGAACTTGGGAACCCCGATCAGCGATCAGGGCCTCCACGCGATTGGCGAGGCCGACCGGCTGCTCGCCGAGTTTGCCGAGCGACACGGCTTTGAGCCGGCCCGGTCCTGGGTCTTCGACCTCGCGCCGTACGTGCACCAGTTGCCTGGAGAAGTGGCTGCGCACTTCATGCAGCAACTGGCGGCGCTAGGGTTGCAGCACAAGTTACACGCCTTTGCCAACGAGTGCGCCCGTGTGCGCAACGACGTCGGCGCGCCGCCGATGCTGGCGCCGTTCGCGCGGCCGATTGCCGAGCAGGCGCTGCTGCATCTGCAGGGTCTGCCCCACTACGCTGAGCTGCGGCCCGGCGTGCGGCGCGCGGTGCAGCAAGTCCACGGCGTGACGCCAGGCACCGTCGACGCGCGGCTGGCGCAACGCGTCGGTGCGCTGCCGAAGGTACCCCCAACGTCCATTGCCGCACTGCATGCGGCACACCCCGACGCGAGCGACGCCGACCTCGTGATTGCACAGATCTGCGGCGTGGCGCCGGCAGCGCTGCCCGCCCCGGCTTCAACCGACGCGCTACGCTACGTCGCTACGTCGCCGGTAGACACACTCCTTGCCGGGCTCACCGCCTGTGCCGCGCGCTATGCGCAGCTCGAGGTGCGCGGCCCGGGTGTCTCAATTCAACTGCAGGGCACGGAGGGCTGAAACCATGCTCGAACACCTCAAGCAACGCGTTGCAGCGGAAACCGCGCGCACCGGCAAGCGTCGCACGATCCACCTGACCGACGACACCCTGCGCGATGGGCAGCAATGCCTGTGGGCCACCCGCATGCGTACCGAGCACATGCTGCCGATTGCCGAGCGCATGGACCAGGCCGGATTTGTCTCGATGCAGGCGATCGCGCTGGTCCAGTTCGACGCGAGCGTGCTGTTCCTGAACCAGAATCCGTTCGAACGCATTCGCCTGCTGCGTGAGCGGATCACGCGCACGCCGATGCGCGGCGCGGTGCGCAGCAATCTGATGCGCGGCTTCTTTCCGGTAGCCGACGATGTCACCGACCTCTTTGTCGAACGGCAGATCGCCAACGGCATCCGCGAAATCGCGTTTTTCGATGCCCTGTTGTGCTCCGACAATCTCGCCTCGAGCATCGGCACGGCACGCCGCCTTGGTGCCGACGTGACCCTGGGACTCGGCTACAACATCGCGCCCGGCTATGACGATGCTTTGTACGCAAGCAAGGCCCGCGAAGGCGTGGAGCGTTTCGGCGTCCAAACCGTTACGCTCGCCGATGCGGCCGGCATCCTCACGATCGAGCGGGTTCGCACGCTCGTACCGGCATTGAAGCAGGCAATCGGCGACACGCGGCTCGAATTCAATACTCACTGTCTGACGGGGCTCGGGCCATGGCTCGCGATCGAGGCCGCAGTGCATGGCGCGGACAGCATCCTGACAGCGGTCGATCCGATGGCCAATGGCAACTCGCTGCCGGCCAGCCAGATGATTGCGCGCAATCTCCGCGAAATCGGCTTCGACGTAGTGGTCAACGACGGTCTGCTCGACGAGGTGGGTGATTATCTCGGCGCCCTGGCCGAACGGGAACGCCAACCTGTCGGCATACCAGCCGAGTACGAACCCAGCCACTACATCACGCAATACGCAGGCGGCGCGATGAGCAATCTGGAATCTCAACTCAAGCTGGCCGGCATCGCCGACAAGCTGCCTGCCGTGCTGGAAGAGATCGGCCGGGTACGCGTCGAGCTCGGCTCGCCGATCATGGTCACGCCTTATCCCGCGATCGTCGCGGCCCAGGCGGTGATGAACGTGCTCAACAACGAGCGCTACAAGGTCGTGCCGGACGAAGTGAAGAAGTACGTCTGCGGCTATTTCGGCACATTGCCGCTACCGGTTGACGGCAACGTGAAGGACCGGGTCATTGCCAACGGCTCAAAGGATGTGGCCCTGACGCCGCCCGTCATCGAACCGGTGCTTCCGGGGCTGCGTCAGCGCTACAAGAATATCGGCGACGACGAACTGCTGCTGCGATACATGTACGGCGACGAGAAGATCAACGGCCTGACGCCGACACCGACGGGCGACAGCTTCAGCCTCCACCACCCTGTCGTCGATCTCGTGGCGGGTCTGGCAACCCACCCGCGCAAGACCCAGGTGCAGGTGTCAGGCAGCGGTTTCTCGCTGAGCGCGAATTGAGGAGAATCTGGTGAGCTCATCCCCCTTGCGCCCCCAACCGGCACCCACCGCCGAGACCGAGCGCTACTGGCAGGCCGCGCGCGAAAACCGCCTCGATATCCAGTATTGCCGCGCGTGCGCCCGGCACCAGTTCTACCCGCGCCGGTTCTGCACGCAATGCCTGTCCGACGCGATCGAATGGGTACAGGCAAACGGCCGCGGACGAGTCTATACGTACACGGTGTGCCATGTTGCCGGACATCCCGCCTTCGAGTCGCGTGTGCCTTATGCCATCGCCATGATCGAACTCGACGAGGGCGTGCGCTTGCTGGCAGGCATCGTCGATTCCGATATGGAACGCCTTGCGGTGGGCGCACCGGTACAGGTCTGCTTCGAACGCATCAGCGACGAGTTCGCATTGCCGATGTTCCGGCTCACGGGTGGCGATTCGCCGGGCGCATGAGAACGCCCGCACCCACCCCATTTCCGATACCGGAGACAACATGATCATTGATTCTTTCGATGCCGGTGCCACGGCATTTCCAGACCGTATCTTCGTTCAGGGCGGCGACCTGCAACTGAACTACCGTGACGCGGCCGACGCGTCGCACGCCGTTGCCGCCGCCCTGGTACGCGACGTGCAACCGGGCGCGCATGTCGGCGTCCTCTCGCCGAACCATCCGATGGTGTTGCCGGCGATGCTGGGCGTGATGCGCAGCGGCGCGGTGTTCGTGCCGCTCAACGCGCGCGATCCGATCGAAGACATCGTCTGGTTCGCCCGCTTCTGCGAGATCACGGTGTTGATCTGCCACGAGCAGTACGCACCGCATCTCGAACGCCTGAAAGAAGGCATTCCGACGCTCAAGCGCGTTATCGGATTGACGAAACCGCTGGAACAGGACGGCCACTGCATCGAGCAATGGGTGAACGACTTCGCCGGTCAACGCGTAAGCGTGCGGCGCGAAGCCGACGACATTGCGATCATCAAGTCGTCCGGGGGCACGACGGGCCGGCCAAAGGCGATCATGCAAAGCCATCGCTCACTCGAGACGGCCTACCGAATCGCCAACCAGTTCACGCTGCCGCACAAGGAGCCGGTCCATCTGGTCGTCGCCCCGCTCACGCATGCCGCGGGTGCAACGATGGTCGCGCTGGCACGGGTTGGCGCGCGCAACGTGATCGCCCCCTCCGCCGACCCCGGCGTGGTCCTGGAAGCGATCGAGCGCGAGCGGGTCACGCACATGTTCCTGCCGCCGACCATGATCTATCGCCTGCTCGCGCACGCCGATGTGGCGACGCGTGACTGTTCCTCGCTCGAATACGTCATCTATGGTGCCGCGCCGATGTCGGTCGACAAGCTTCGCGAGGGTCTTGCTCTGTGGGGCCAGGTCTTCATGCAGGTCTATGGCCAGTCGGAAGTGCCCGGGGTCATTACCTGCCTGTCGCGCAAGGATCACTTCGTACACAACCACCCCGAACTCGACAAGCATCTCGCCTCCGCCGGTCGCCCTTCCGGTGCTTGCGAGGTCGCCCTGATGGACGACGACGGCAACCTGGTGGCCCCCGGTGAGCGCGGGGAGATTGTGGCCCGCGGCGACCTGGTCTCGCCCGGCTACTACAACAACCCGGAGGCCACGGCCGAAGCGCTTGCCTTCGGTTGGCATCACACCGGCGACATCGGCGTATTCGATGAGAACGGCTACCTGTATGTGGTCGACCGCAAGAAGGACATGGTCATCTCCGGCGGATTCAATATTTATCCGAGCGAGATCGAACAGGTGATCTGGGGACATCCCGCCGTGCAGGACTGCGCCGTGGTTGGCGTGCCCGACGCCGACTGGGGTGAACGCCTGACTGCCGTGATCGAACTCAAGCCTGGCTGCAAGGTCACCGCCGACGAGATTCTCGATCTGTGCCGCAAGCGTTTCGGCAGCCTGAAGACGCCCAAGCACGTCGAATTCTGGCCCGCACTGCCCCGCAGCCAGTTCGGCAAAGTGTTGAAGAAGGACGTGCGCGCCCAGTTGACGGCCGCATTGACGTCGACCTGAAAGGACAGATATGGACCCGAAAGATCTGAGCGGTCGCTACGCCATCGTCGGCATCGGCGAGGCCGGTATGGGCCGTGCCGAGCCGGGCGACACAGCGCTATCGTTGCAATGCGAAGCCGCGCGGCAGGCAATTCTGGACGCGGGTTTGAAGGCCGCTGACATCGACGCAGTGTTCGCTCACTGGGACGATCGCGCGGCCGGACTGCTCGTGACGGAGTACATGGGACTTAAGCCGCGCCATGTCGACAGCACCGTCGTTGGCGGACAGTCGAACCTGACCCATATCGTTCACGCGATGGCCGCGATGGAGGCAGGTCTCTGCGACGTGGCGTTGATCACCTATGGCAGCACACAGCGCCTGGATCGGAGCCGCACGCGAGGGGGCATGGCGTTGGACGCCCGCATGCCGAACGGCCAGTTCGTGTTGCCGTACGGCATGCTGAGCCCGATCGGTTTCTACGCGATGCAGGCGCGTCTGCACATGCAGCGCTACGGCACGCGAGCGGAGGATCTGGGCGAAGTCGCGCTGGCGGCGAGGCGTTGGGCACAACTCAATCCGAACGCGGTCGCCCGTGCGCCGCTGACGATGGAGGATTATCTGGCTTCACCACTGATCGCTGACCCGCTGCGCAAGCTCGACATCTGCCAGGTGACCGACAGCGCCGGCGCCATGGTGCTGG
>OVEP010002000.1_pt1 | contig 13750 bp, 16 predicted proteins | sample 1779801 | NCBI WGS metagenome assembly OVEP01 (sample SAMEA3914791, study PRJEB12502) | metagenome | biome: forest; material: soil | place: Canada | collected 2011-07-03 | depth 0.1 m
AGCGGGGGAGCCGGGCGGCCGGTGCCGTGGCGTGGGAGCGAGCCGAAAGGCGAAGCCCCGCGACGGAGGGGGCCTTTCCACGAACGGCAAGAAGCTCCCTCGCTAAACGTTTACCTTTCGAAGCTCGACCCGCCCCCTAACCGGGCTTGCAGACGCTGGGATCGTTGGCCTCAGCCAGTTGGCTGGCCTTGGCGACCAGTATGTCGCGTGCCTTGATATTCGAAAAATCGAAGGTGTCGGTCATCTCGACCTTCCCTTCGCGCACGACCTCGACCGTCACGCGTTCGCCACGGTCGATCGCGGCGATAATGGCTTCGCCCCTAACATCGTCGCCAACGATCAGAACATCATCCTGCTCCGGACGCACCTGCAAGTCGGAGATCCCATAGGTCCAGACCTCACCCGCGCTGTCGGTCAGGCGCACCATATAGTCATCGGCATCCGCGACCGCCGCCGGCGTGAAGGTGACATGCGCACCCACGACGTCACCGATCGGCTTGTCCGCGCGCCACACATAGCCGATGCCCATCTCAAAGGTCTTCGCCGACGACGGCGGCGTCCAGACAATCCACGAGGTCGGATCGACCTTGCCCAATTGCACGCGGCCACCGAGGTCGGAGCGCACGTCCACCTGGCAGGTCATCGGCACGCCGGCACGGCCCACGCATGGCGCCAGGACCGAAAGGGCGGTAACACCCACCGCAGCCCACAAACGCATTGATCGCTCCCCCCAAAACCAAGCCTGCCGGATCCTGGCGATCACTGGAACTTACGCAACATCGATTGCCTATACGAAATAGCCAGGGACGACGGGAGGGACCACGTCGTAGTGTCCTGGGCGGAACGCAATCACCGTCTTAACGGGTTCCTCAAGGTTCTTTTTCCCCGCTGGATTCCACATCCCTACCCCGAGTCGAAATGAGGTCGCACCGTTATTGTCCGCCTCAACCGTGCTATCAAGAACACGTAGCATGTCGAACGCCTCCCTAAAGGGCAGTCCGAGGAATTCCATACCGGCAATTACCGGTCGAGCCGGCGACGCGAACTCCATATATTCCAGGAGATCAGCGGAGTCATAGCCACAGAACACGCCGATATCATGATAGTAGTCTGTCAATGTGCCTCTTCTGACGGTTCGAAAAGGTCTCTTAATGCGCTTTTGAACCTCATCACGCGGCATATTAAATCTGATATTGCCGACACCTATGTGCGGAAAGATTTCAAGGTCCATTACCAATGCCCCTGCTCTTGGCTGTACTTCAACATCTGCTGGATGGCGTCGTCGTACTTGCTGCCAAATGTCTCTTGTATGTCCTGAATATCCATTTGTTGCGCCGCCCGGAAGTCCCCCTGACGAATTAAATCCGCTTGCAATTGACGATAAGCATCGGCTTTAGCCGAATTCCCATAACTCGCGGTCCGCTCATGATCCGCCTTGATCATCGCAATAGCTGGACCTTTACCCTGACTCAGGGGACTGACCGAGTTTGCTGGCATGTGATGGGACTCATAGCCCGGTACTGCACCTTTGACGTCTTTGTGAGCGCCGCCAAGCTGGATGACGGGACTCGCTGTCTCTGCAGCTTCCGGAGCATAAGCTGTTTGGACGGGCGGCTTGTTTGGAGAGGCAATATCCGTCTTTAGTTTTGGAGGTTCGTATGTGGGTTCATATGAACCCAAACCCCCGGGCGTTTCGGGAGAGTACGGGCCGACGCCGGCGAATCCAGCGCCTAAACCATCCAGGGCGCTCCCGAAACTCCCCCAGAGGTTCGCGACATCGTCCGGGGCATGAAACACGTATTTCGGGTAGCTGTACAAAATCGACCCGAAGGCGCCCATCCCCGGCTGCCCATCCGATCCATAGCCTTCCGCCCTGCCAAGTTCGTCCGACTTCTGTTGCCAATATTTTTGCTCGCGATCGTCGAACGTCAGTTTCGAACCGCCGGCGTCATCATTCAGGAAATAGCCGTTGCCTTGGCTGTCGATGTAATAACCCTGCCCAGCGGGATGGAACTGCAGGTCTGCGCGTGGATCTCTGGCCCCGAATATTTGTGCGGGCGTCTGCGCCGCGGCCTTCCCCGAGGCCGCGTCCGACGTGATTGGGCGCCCCGTGGAAAAGTCCGGAGCTCCCCAGGTGTTCCAAGGCGTGCTCAGGGGTGGGTCGATGCGATCCAAAAGCTTGAGATTTGCGTTTTGCGCCGCTGCCTTCGCCGCCCGTTCCTGAGCCCTGCCTTGCGTCTCGGCCGCCACCATGTTCCGGCCCTGGCTGACCTGGTGACGACGAGCCGCCGGACCCAATCCGGACGTATTCGGGATCAACAACAAGTCGCCGGGGCGAACGATCGGACTGCCGTCCGCCGCTAGCTTCAAATTGTTCGCCTGGACAATGGCGGCGATTTTCGCGTAGTCGCCATGCGCAATACCCGAAACCGTTTCCCCCGGACGGACCACGTGGAGGTCCGGCGGAGGCGGTGCGGTATTCAAACTCAGCTGGCTCAGCGCATCCGTATAGGGCTGGGCGGACACGCCATCGCCCAACAACCCCTGGATCGCCAGCGGGTAGTCGTCATTTGCAGGATCCCGCATATCGGGCGCCGCAATCGCGTCCGAGATCGATGGTGCCGGGTCCGGCTGAGACGACGCAGGGTCGAAACTCAGCTGGCTCAACGCGTCCGTATAGGGCTGGGCGGACACTCCCTCGCCCAACAGCCCCTGTATGGCCAGCGGATAGTCGTCATTCGCCGGGTCCCGCATATCGGGAGTTGTTATTGTACTCCCGAGCAGCGGGTACGCGGCCAGCGCATCGTCGATCCCGTCACCGGTCATCGGACCGTCATTGGCCGTCTGGCCAGCCAAGGCCTTCTGGTACACCTGCATGGCGTTGAGACCGCCCGCCGCCGAAAACGGCGACGACGGACCGGCGTTGTTCGTCATATCGGTCAGTGGCGGATAGGTAGCCGTCACGTCATCAATCTGGCTGCCCGTTACCGGACCACCGCTGGCCGGCTGGCCAACAGCGGCGTTCCGGAACACCGGCATGGCATTAGGAACGCCCGCCGCCGGAGACGGCGACGTCGCACTACTCGATGCTTTCATGGATGCTAACCGTATCTTTTGTCGTCGAAGGCGGCGCACGACGGACGTTTCGGTGCAGCTGAAACAGTGGCCATTCGTTACCCACGATCGGCGCCGACCCACTTCCAGCCCAGGATTCGCCGACGCGCAGCCTTCGCACTCGACGACTTTTCTCTCCTCCCCATTTTGTTAAAATGGGGAGGTGGCGCGGCCGCCCTTCAGGGCGTGTCCGCGACGGAGGGGTCACTTTCTTGGCCTAATCCACCGATCACTTTCCTCGACCGGCAGCCCGTTCAAACCGGCCTCGCCGAATAGCGCTTCGACACCTCCGCCCGCGGAGTCGCCGCCGCCCGCCATTCCCGCTCGACCGCATTCAACCCGCAGATCATGGCGTAATAGCTCTCCCGCCGGCCGCTCTCGCCGGCAGGGTGGCGATCATCAGCTCCGCCCAGCGCTTGCGGCACAGCGCGAAAAACGGCCGCGCCGTCTCCAGCGCATACGCGATATCCGCCTCGCTGGCGTTTTCGCACAGCGTCGCACGCACCCCCAGATACATGTCGCGCAAACCCTCGGCCAGGCACCGCGCGATCAGCCTCAGTCGCTTCTGCGCCGCGGTCATCAGCGCGATCGCCCCCGTCGCCGTATCGTGCAGCGTATCGGGGTTCAGCCCCTGGGCATTGCGCACGATGCCGACGCTTGTTCGTGGACCTGGCCCACGCTCCGCCCTGGCCGGACATGATTCTTTGCGATTTTCGCGGCTCGCAATGCGGCGAGCCGTTCCGCCTCACCTGCGAGACCTACCTTGGCGCCGGCGGACGATGGTCGCGCGAAAAGGACGCGGCCACCTGACCCAAAGAGCGCCAAAATTCCGCAGGTCAGGGAAATAAAAAAGCCGCCGAAACGCCGGCGACTTCGATGAATAGAGTCGAGATCGACGTGTCAGTCTCGCGGCTCAGCTATCCCGACATCAAGCGATCGTCTTCCAAGCCCAGGCGTCAGGAGGCAAATAACACCGCTGCCGTTTTCAGTTCCGGGATTTGACGTTCCGACCCAATGCCTCGCCTTGGGGAACGGCTCGGCACGAGACTGGTCGCTTGCTTCGCCCCTTGCTTGTCTTCGCGAATGACCCGAGCTCAAGCGGTCGGATCATTTTTCGTTTTGCCGCTTCATTATGTAGTTGACCCCCTCCGCAGCGGAGGACAACATCTTGTCACATGAATTTGCCACAAAAAACGCAGGCAGATACACCTGGTTCTTGCAAGCTATGTCGACCCCCAGCGGGTATTTCGGATAATCATTACTTTTCATGGAGGACACTTTGGCGACATCACAATTATCACCCAGGTAAGTCACCCTGTCTTTCGAAATGAAGACTTTCGCGCCGACGTTTTTACGAGCTTCCGCAGGGCCGACGGCAATGATCCCATCGTTAAAAAATATGACGTGATTATCCAATGACCGTCAGCTCCCTTTTGCAGGTGGCGGTCGGCCAGGCATTGGCAAGGCCGGGCGCCAGCACGATCAAAGCCGTTAAAAGCGATAGCCATTTCATAGACCGTGTCCCCCGCTAATGGCCGTTCACACTATGATTTGTGTAGATGCCATTCAAAAATATATTCCGCTTCGCCGCGCGCCGATCCTTGAGTCCCCCCATGATCCTCGGTGGCCTGCCACCCCAATCCCAGCGCGGCAATTGATCGGCAGCGCCCTGGTAATTGCCGGCGTTCAAGTCGTCCCGCAATGTAGACGGCAGCTTCGGCGGCGCAGGCTTGATAAACGCGCTGGGGACGTTGTACCCAATGGCTACCAGTGCATCAAATTGATTTTGAGTGAGCGGTACATGGATATTGTTGGTTACAAGCTTCGTATGCGCGGCCAGGTCTTTTGAAAAGAGATCGTCAGCCTGAGGGCCCGTTATTCCACCGGAAAAGTCCTCTCCGGCCTTGACCTTATGCCCCCATCCGATCGTATCGGCACCGCCCTCCGGGGAAGGATATGGCATCAGGGCCGGACCGCCGTTCGGACCCTGTACGGCGACGTCGCATGGCTCGATACGTCCATAAGATCTTGATCCTGTCTTGTCTGACGGACAGCTATTCGTCCGCCCCGACCGGCAGCCCGTTCCACCCGGCCTCACCGCCCGTGGCCTCCGCCTGCGGCCTGGCGCCCGCCGCCGCCCGCCATTCGCGCTCGACCGCATTCAACCCGCAGATCATGGCGTAATAGCTTTCCCGCCGGCCGCTCTCGCCGGGCAGGGTGGTGATCATCAGCTCCGCCCAGCGTTTGCGGCACAGCTCGAAAAACGGCCGCGCCGTCTCCAGCGCATATCTCATCTCGTCCGCCGTCATCCGCCCATCCCCAGCGATACATCCGACCCCAACCGGTCGCCCTGGGCATTCAAACCCTGCGCCTTGCGCATCGCCTGTTCCCGCTGCAACACGATCCCCGCGTCGATCTCGTACTTTTTCAGCTCCATCTCCGCCGATATCTGCGCGTTCTTCAGCGCGATCTCGGCCTGCAACTGGGCGTGCTTCAGCTGAAGCTCCGCCGCCTTGGCCTGGCCGTCGGCCTGGTGCTTCTGCGCGTCCAGCTGCACCTTCAGCATCGCCGGATCGGGCTGAGGCGGCTCCGCCGGCGGCGCCGGCGGCGAATACCCGGCCGGGTCGGGGAAATACCGCTCCGGGTTCTTCTTCCCCAAGGCCTTGGCCATATCCAGCGCGATCGCCCGCAAGCTCTGCGGGGTCTGCAAGGGCCCCGTCATCCCGCCCTGCACCATCACCATCTGCTGCGCCGCCTGCCCCAGTGTCTGGGCCACCATCAGCTCGTGCGCCCCGTTGGCCGAGCCCTGCCCGATCTCGATCGTCATGTCGTTGCGCCGCGCCCACTCGGATGGATTGACCGGCAGCCACTGCCCGCGCAGCCGCGCGATATCCGCCTCGCTGGCGTTTTCGCACAGCGTCGCATGCACCCCCAGATACATGTCGCGCACCCCCTCGGCCAGACACCGCGCGATCAGCCGCAACCGCTTCTGCGCCGCGGTCATCAGCGCGATCGCCCCGGTCGCCGTATCGTGCAGCGTATCGGGGTTCAGCCCCTGGGCATTGCGCACGATGCCGGTGCGCTGTTCGCCGACCGTCGACGCATATTCCAGCGACGTCAGCGGGTCGTAGTTCAAACTGGCCCCGCCGGCCATGGCCACCGACGCCCCGGGATCGCCGTCGACGCGGATCACCGCGCCCGGAATATTGTTCATCAGGTCCTGGATCGTGAACTCGTTGACCGCCTGCATATTGACGATCGGCCGCTGGTTGATGGCGAAATAGCCGCTGTCCAGCGACATTCGCCAAAGGGCTGTCTTGATGCGCTGGATCTCGATCAGCTTGTCGGCCAGCGACGTCCCGTAAAACCGGTGCGCGTTGCGAAACGGCGTGCCGGCGGCGATATTGACCCGATTGACCCGCTCGGTCTTCAGCACGATCCCGCACGCCCAGTCGGTCAGCACCTGCCAGATCACCACCCGCCCGTCCTCGACGCGCTTCAGATAGTGCTCGACCACCAGCACCTGGCGCAGCTCCGGCGCTAGTCCCCCGCCGGCCGCCCCCGTCTCCATCACCGTGTCGCGCGCCAGCTCGGCGGCATTGACATCGGCCGGCGCCCAGGTCGGCAGCAACGCCACCACGTCCGCCTCCAGCCCCATGGCGATCAGGTCCTGGGCCCGCGGCCTGGACCGACGCGCGCAATAGGTGGCCTCCGCAATGGTCACCGCGTCACGGCAGATCGTAAAGTCATTCGGATCGAAGGCGGCGATCCGGCACTTGCCGGCCTTTTGCGGCTCCTGCACGGTGACATCATAGAGATCATCCCCGGTCGCGACCGCCGCCACAGCCGCCGCCCCGAAGCTTTCGACCAGCATGGCCAGTTCGACCGCCGACTTGTCCTGATAGCGCCGCGGCTCGGGCAGGTCGCCGTCTTCCCACCACCAGGTGAACAGCCCGGTCTTCACCTTCAGCGCATCGATCAGATAGGTATAGAGATGCCCGAACCCGTCATTCTGCTGGAAGACGACGTGGCGCACATAGTCCGTCTCCTGCTGCGCCTGCCCCTCGTCCTCGGCGCCGGTGGGCGCAAAGGTAATGACGTCCTCGCCCTCGGCGAAGATCTCGATCAGGTCGGGCAGCGCCGTCTGGATGGCGTCCTCGACATCGGTCGACACGGCGCGCGAGCGGTTCTGCAACGCCGGCACATCGCGCATGATGCCGCGGCTGTAAAGCGTCGCGGTCTCTCTCTGGCCGATCAGGTCGGCATCGCTCTCAAACCCGATCGCGGCCCGCATCTCGGCCTGAACCAGGCCCAGCAGCGCGCGCACCTCATCGCTAAGGTCCTGATCGACGATATTCGCTTCGCTCACGCCGGACTCCCATGGAGGTGTCTTACAAATTGTGCATCTTGCGAAGCCCCGAGGGCCAACAAGGGACTGTGCTATGTCGATCAAATTTTGCCTCTCCTCCCCTGCAAGCGCAGCGTAGCGGGGGAGGTGGCAGACGAGGCGCTTCCGCCTCGGATGACGGAGGGGGCCCAGGCAGCGCGAACGCGATCCGAAACGCGGCGTTCACGGTCCGATGACACGGGGACGTGTCACCGACAGCAATAAGCCACCGACAAGGCCTCAGCTTAGACTAACCTCTGGTATCCGGACCTCATTCCGCTTAGTCTTCCGGGACGGCGGGTTCGATGGAAGCCAACTGCGATCGATTTGGACGACCACATGAAACGATTGAACCTTGTTCTTGTCGGCCTGTCGGCATCGCTCTTGATCGCCGGCACCGCCCAGCTCGCCGGCGCCGCGCAACCCACGGCCGATACCGCGACATACATGCCGCCCGAAGGCTATGTCCGCAACGCCAGGATCGCCGTCGAGATCGCGGAAATTGTCGCGGAACCCATCTACGGCAAGTCCGTCCTGGCTCACGAGCAACCGCTTCAGGCGCGCCTGGAGGGAGAGGTCTGGATTGTGACCGGCACCTTCCCCAAAGGCCATACCAAAGGCGGCACCTTGGAGTGTCGCATATCAAAACGCACGGGCCAGATTTTGCGCATGATACACACCAGGTGATCCGCGCTCCCGCGGAAGGATCAGCCATCTTCCCGCTGAAGCAGAGGAACGGCCTCGCCCGACCCGGACAAGGAGGATGAGACGATGAACGATCTACGCAAACACCTGGTCTCGCGCGTCAAGGCATTGGGCGTCGAAGAACGGGTGGCGCCCGGCCGCGACGATGGTTTTTCGGCCTTCTTCTACAAGGGCAAGGAATTCGCCCATTTTCACCACGACAATGAGCTCGATATCCGCCTCACCAAGGCCGTGATCCGTCGCGAAAACCTTGTGCATCCGCCGGGCTCGACCCGCCACCCCAAGCGCGGCAAAACCTCCCACTGGATCGAGCTTCGCTTTTATACGCCGACGGAACTGGACCACGTCGTCAGACTGGTCGAGGTGGCCATCGACGAGATGCGAGGCTTCGACTAGGCTTTCACGACGGCGGGCCTCATGGCCCGACCAACGGCATGGACCTGGATGCGCACCCCGCCCCTGACCAGATCTCAGCGTTGCCCGAGGCTACAGCCACGATTTTTCAAACCCCGGATCCGTTACGCCGTGCCGACGTGAACCTTGTCCGTATCCCATGTGGGCGATCCAAATCTCCGATCTTCAGATACCAGCTTGTAGATCAAATCCATGAATACAGGATGGTCCGCCCGGTTTTTCCATGGTGACATCAAGCAACCGGACATGTCTTTCGTGGTGATATGGAACGCATCATCGATCCGGCTGGCGACAATCCGGTATTGCCGATCGCCCCTTTTAACGTCGAAACACCAGCCATAGTCTTCCCATTGTTCGGGCGTGCCGACATCCATTCCCGCCTGCTTGAGCAGGTCGGCCAGTGCGCGGGCGGCGCTCTCGCCGCCAGGCTTCACTGTCTCTTCGCCGGTCTCATCCCATTCGTGATCATCCGGCAGGGTCGTGGCGCACGTAAGGGCCGTAAAGAATTTCATCCTGCCCCCTCTCTCCGCCAAACCTGTAGCTGGCCGCTATCGCCGCCACACTATGATTTAAAGGCAGCAAAGGTCAACCGCGACCTTTCCCTTGGGTTAAGTGTTTCCATCAACCAACAAACTCTACCCCGAGCAGTTCAGTGATCTATCGCCTAGTCGCCGGACTCCCAGGGTGGCCATACGTCCGCAGTGGCCATGTCGTCATTGTCGCTGGCCGAAGAAGTCACAGGCCCATCGGCGGTGGGATTTACCGAGTCTTGCGAAACAGGAGCCGTAAGATTGTTAATATCGTCTACCGAAAGTGCGACGGGATTGTTCGCCGTCGCGCCAGAGTCCCAAGGCGGCCATACGTCCGCACTCGGCAGGTCTCCATTTCCGCTCGCCGAAGACGTCACAGGGCTATCGGCCGAAGGATGGACTGGATCCTGGGGACCTGGCACCGGGGCAGGAAGATTGTTGGTGTCGTCTACAGGAGACCAGACGGTGTTGTCCGGCGTTGTACCAGACCAATCTTGTTGATTGGCAAGCCAAGACGCGCCACGGCCGGCATTTATGGCCGCGCCACCAACGGCCATCTTCAGAGAGGTTGGGCTTCCATGCCATAGCCGCCCTAGCGTGTCGTATTCGTCCAATCCGAGACGTCTGCCGCTCCAGCCACCCGAACCGAAGCGACGCGGCAATCCGCTACCATAGTAGTGCGGATCGACCTTATAGTGCAACTCGTAGAAATCGCCGCGCGAAATACCATTCGGCTTCAAAACATTAAAGCGACTGTCACTAATTGCCCGAGGAAGCGTGATTTTCTTGGGAACAAAGGGCAGTTGCGATATGCTGTCGTGGACGTCGATACCGCGCCTCGGAAATAAATGGTGCCCCATGCCCTCGTAGGGCTCCGCCAGGTATTTAGCCTGTGCTAGATCGAAACCCTGACCCATGTATTTTGCGACCTTCGCGGCGCGTGCGGCCTCTAACGCTTCTGCGGTTTCACCAATCTTGCCGAGGTCTCCGACCGCACCAACTAGATCCGCTGGATCGGCGAGCCCCATCAACCCCATGCTCAAATTGCCAAAGGCCTGGCCTTGGGCGTATGCCCGCTCACCGGGATCGGATTGAACGAGACTGTTCAACTCATTGCCAGCCGCTTGCTGCGCGCCCTGCCAAACCTGGCCCGGGTGCGTCGCTAGCGCTTGTCCCAACTTAAAGAGGGGTTTATCTGCACGCCAAGCATCCGGTACATAGGGGGGCAGGTTCTTTACCAGCCCGACGGCGTCGGCCAGCCCGACAATCCCTCCTGGCGGAGCGTTATTGTATAAGAAATCTCCAGTTCCTTTTAAGGTCTGCCATACCGGATTTCCCGCTCCGGACATAAAGTTCAGGCCGTAGTCAAGGGGCTGGGAGCCCGTGTGAAACAGATGACCTTCGTTCGGAGTCGGCCGTGTCGTTGCAACAGGCGGGGAGGATGCGGACCCTGGCGACATTCCCCAGGCGTTCCACGGCGAAGACAACGGCAAGGGGTGAGGTCCGTTGCCGAGGAAGATCGCATAGGGCGATATGGAATTGTCAATCGCCGGATATGGTGAATTCGGGTTGGCACGAACTCTCCGCAGCCCGTTTCCGCCCGAAGCCACGCGTGGCGGCTGAGATTGGCCAGCCGGGTTCTGGCTTTTCGCCGCCGGCCCGAAGATCGGTGCCCAGCCATCAACGACGGACGGCCCAGACTTAGCGCCCGCTGCGGTGGGCGCATCGTTGGGCGTGGACGGATAGCCGAACGGCCCCATCGGAAACTCCTACAAATACTGATGAAATTTCTGGTTGAACAGCAGAATATGCTGGGCCAGAAGGAGGCCAATGCCGTCGCGCCTCACACTGCCCCGAAATCCGGCACGACAAAACCATGCACAAATCCAGACCTTGGCGGCTGATACGCCGAACACATCAACCCGAACGCATCCGCCGCATGGCTTGAAAAATCATGCTCGGGCCCAAGCCCGATCCCCCGCGCCTCGTCCCGCTTCTCGTGATACCAGCCCAGAGCCTCCAGCAATCCGCCGCAGGCCCCCTCGTTGAACTGGATCTGTGGAAACAGCCGCCGCGCCGCCTCGACCCGCTTCAGCGCCGCCCCCTTGCCCTGGTTAGGGATGACCCGGACAGGGTAGCCCGCCTCACGCAGCGCCTTCTCGTACGACGTCGCGAACACCTTGTCGCCGTGCGCCCCGTCGTGCGGCAGGACAATATCGGTGCAGTCCGGCGTAAACCCCTGCCCCATAAGCCACTGCACGTAATAGCTCAGCTCCTGGCCCTGGCCTTCGCAGTAATCCAGCACGCGGATCTCCCGCGCCACGAACTGGCAGACCACCCAGGCCGCCGCATCGGCGCGCAGACCGGTCCCGCCGATATCGGCATAGACGCGCACGCGAAACATCTTGTCGCGCCCCAGCCGGCCCATCTGCCCCGCCGCCCGCGCCTCGGCCAGGTGGCGCGCATAATAGGCGCCATCAATCATTGACACATAGTCACCGTCCCAGACATGCGCATACTGATCCGGCGCCATGCGCAGGCCATCCAGCCGCTCCTGCGCCAGTTCCGGCGTGAACCACGGATTGTCGCGCCAACCCGCCCGAACCACCACCGCCCCGGTCGGCAGCTGCGGCCCGCGCAGCATGACATCGACCGGATCGGTCCGCCGCCTTGGGTTCCACGACCACCACATCTGCGAGCCTTCCGCCCGCAGGGTCGGCCGCAACAGGCCTATGCTGCGCGCCGTCGCGCCCTGCGCCTCTTCCCACCACGCCCGCCTGAACCCCTCCAGCGATTTTATCGAGTCGGCCGTGTAATCATTCATGCCCTTGAAAATTAAAATCCCGTCGCCAGGCACACGAATGGCATCGCGGAACACCTTGAAACCGTCGGCTTCGCCCAGCCCAAAGGCCGAAAGCTTGGCCTCGATCAGCCGCTTGGCCGACTGCGCCAGGTCCTTCTGCATTTCGCGGATGCAGACGCCCAGCAGCCCCTCGCCATTGTCGCCCGGCGCCGCCAGGCAATCCTCGATCATCAACCCGGCGAAGAAGTGCGACTTGCCCGAACCCCGCCCGCCGAACGCCCCCTTGTCGCGCGCCGGCTTAAGTAGCGGCGCAAAGACGTCAGCCGTGGGAATCGTCAGGACGGACAAGGGTACGCTCGATCTTGTGGACGACTTCGACCGGCTTGTCGGCGTCCGCCGCGCCTTGCAGCTTGGCCCACAGGGCGTAAAACTTTTCCGGGTTGTCACGCCCCCATTGGGTCAGAGCGTCCAGACCGCCCATGCCTTCATAGGCGGCGGCCAAGGCCTCCTTGAGGACCGGAACGCGTCTCCTGGCCCCGACCTTCCTGGCCAAGCCCCTAATTCCCTTCGGCCGGGACGGCATAACCGACATAGACCGAGACCGTGCCGGCCGGCGCCGTGCCGCCATTGGCCGCGCATTGCAGATAGACCGGCGTGACGCCATTGGCGGCGACGGCCGTCTGGTTCAGCGTCGCCGCCAGAGTGCCGGTCAGATGCCCCTGCGCCTTGACGTCGCTGTCCGCGACGATCTCCTGGCCGCCGCTGGTCAGGCCGACGCGGCTATAGATATTGGTCGGCGATCCGGAAAACGCGGCCGGCGTTTCAAACACCACCATCAGGCGCTGGGCATTGGCCGGCAGGTTGATCTGCCCCTGCACGGTCGCCCCCGCCACCATCGTCAGATCGACGCGCTTGTCGACGCGCACGAAGACATTGCTCTTGTCGCCGGCGCCGAAGCGCGTGAATTCGGTCTGGTCGATCGTCGCCATGGGCGTGCCTCTTCGTCGATTTTCGGGAGTCTCGGGCAGGAAGCAGGCACAAAAAAACCGCGTGCCGTTCCCGGCCGCGGTGTGTGTGTCACGCATTTCTCTGACGGTGATCATTAGACCCTATTTTGCTCGCGCTGTCAACCCACGTTCGTCAAATGTTCCATTTTACCTCGTCTCGACACCGCAGTCCCCGCGCAGTGCGATCAAAACAATCTCCGCACCTTCTGCAAGAACCTTCCGACCGAATATTCAATCCGCCGGACCCTTTCCAATAACAAAATGACAAAAACGGCTATTCGCATATGAAGTTTCGCCTATAAATCACCAACACCTCGGCAACCGATCGCGACCCCGAGACATAAATCGAGCATGCGGCGGAGGAACGTCGCGTAAGACGCCTCCAATCGCTGTTTCACGGGTCTGCCTTCCCCATGAACACGCGAAGCGGGAGGTGCCGGAAATTGCCACGCCTTCCAAAGACAGGCCTGCCCAGGACCCTGCCTTGCCTTGTCGCAAATCGATGGAAAACATCCCCTTCCCCCCGAGCGATTTCCTTGGCCGGAAACTGCCACGGACGGGCGAGTAATCAAGCGAATTACCACCCCAGGTCAAGTGATTTTCGTGTCACAATCGATATATAACGCTATTATAAATTCAGGGCTTTGGGGAAGCGCCCGCGCTCACCGGTCGAGCGCGCCCGAGGCCCAAAGGGCGAGCAGGGTATGGGCGATGGCCATGCGCATCGGCGTCCGAAACCGCGCATCGCTCGTTCCGGCCAGGGCGTCGCGCACCTCACCGCGGTCGACCC